>OASQ01000059.1_pt1 | contig 82666 bp, 86 predicted proteins | sample 1475771 | NCBI WGS metagenome assembly OASQ01 (sample SAMEA2579910, study PRJEB22360) | human gut metagenome | reverse complement strand
ATGAAATTGCCGAAGTAGAAGGTGTAGATCCAAGCCGTGTCCGTGACAGCATCCGGCGTGGTCTGAAGCAGCTGGCAAAGTATTTTTAGGGTAGAATAACAGAGGGCGCAAGGTCTCAAAGTGCTTCTGCATAAGACCTTGCGCCCTACCTATTGTAGTAGCCTTAGAGGTGTATTTTGTAAAGCTATCTTTGAGTGAAGAAAACATTCTTCTTTGTCAATCTTATGAAATAATATATCATGTATAATAACTTTTACTATTTTCAGATTGACTATGTTAGGGCTTTTTGTTATACTCTACAACAATATTATTTAAGGAGGAATATTTAACATGGACGAAAGTGATAATGATTCTGAAGCGAACCAATTCAATAGAATTTTTATTTATATATCGCAAGGCATGGACTATGTATTCGGAACATAGACCATGTCTTTTGTTGCTTTTAAGTAAGTGTGATATTTAGATAATTTTATTGTGGAAAGGTTTTATTTATGAGTACATCAATTTTTATTCTTTTAGTAGTGCAGATTATTTTAATTATATTAAACGCGATTTTTGCGAGTGCAGAGATTGCTGTTTTATCAATGAATGAAACAAAGCTAGAACGAATGGCAGAACAAGGTAATGGTCGGGCAAAGAGATTAGTACGATTAACACAAGAGCCGGCACGATTTCTTGCGACAATTCAGGTTGCAATCACGTTGTCGGGATTTTTAGGAAGTGCTTTTGCAGCAGATAATTTCTCAGAACCTTTAGTTGATTGGGTTATTGGAATGGGAGTGAATATTCCACGTTCTACTTTAGATACCATAGCTGTTATATTGATTACATTGATTTTATCATATTTCACGTTGGTTTTTGGCGAATTAGTTCCAAAGAGAATCGCAATGAAAAAATCTGAAGAACTGGCAATGGGGATTTCAGGATTGGTTACGGGAATCTCTATCTTATTTAAGCCAATCGTTTCATTTCTTTCACTATCAACAAATATTGTCTTGAAAATTTGTGGTATTGATCCAAATGAAGCGGAAGATCAAGTGGGTGAAGAAGAAATATGTATGCTTGTTGATTCGGGAAGTGAAAAAGGAACAATAGATCATCAAGAAAAAGAATTTATTCAAAATGTTTTTGAATTTAATGATATTATGGCTGGTACGATTGCTACACGTCGAACAGATGTGACAATATTATGGATGTCTGATGATGTGAAGGAGTGGGATGAAACAATCCACAATACACGACATACCCTTTATCCCGTCTGTGGAGATTCGATAGATCATGTTATTGGTATTTTAAATGCAAAAGACTATTTTAGATTAAAAGAAAAAAGTAAGGATATGGTTATAGATTCTGTAATTTCTGCACCATACTTTGTTATGGAAACTACAAAAGCAGATGTGCTTTTTAAAAATATGAAACAATCGAAGCAATCTATGGCGATTGTATTAGATGAGTATGGTGGAGTGGTTGGAATAGTGACTCTTTTTGATTTATTAGAAGAAATTGTTGGCGATTTAAACGATATTGAACCAATATCGTCGGAAGAAGAAACTGTTATTATAAGAATAAGTGATAACAAGTGGGAAGTGAAAGGCAATATACGATTAAGTGATATTGAAGACGCTATAGGTGTTACATTTACAGCAGAAGATTGTGACACATTTACTGGATTTGTATTTCAAAAATTTGGTATGGTACCAAAGGATGGGGATACAAAAATAGAATTAGAAATAGAAAATATGCATATAATCATTGACAAAATAAAAGAGCATCAAGTTGAACATGCAATTATAGAAATTTTAGAATAAAAATTTTGAAATCGCATTTGCAAATTATTTTAGAAACAAGTGGATATATCAGAAGAGTACATATACATTTTACGATCCTTATACTTTACAACATCGACATATGGCAGCAGATATCTCTCCAATAGAAGCGCTTGGTTATCGTCCAACCCATAAAACCGTAAAAGAAAGAAAAGCAGGAAAGGGGAAAGTAATAGCAAGACTTTCTATGGAGCAGTTTACAAAGGATAAGAAAAGAACTGCGGTGGTACTGTTGTCTTTGGCAGCCAGTCTGTCTGTGTACCTTTGTATTGTGACCATGCTGGACAGTCAGGCAGCAAGAATCATAGTGTCAAATTATATGGATACGGATATGGTCATTCAAAATGATACGGCATGCAAAGAAAAATCAGAAGACAGAAGAGACGTTCTGGATGAATCTCTCGTGAAGTCGATCAAAGAAAATGCTGGAGTCTCTGAAGTACATTCTATGATATTTGCCGAGATTACAGTTCCATGGGAACCGGATTTTGCTGAGATGTGGATGAAAGAATTTTATGCAAAGTGGATGAGCATTCCATATGGTAAGGAAAAGGACGAGTATCAGAATCATCCTGAGAATTTTGGATCCTCTCTGATTGGAATTGATGAACAGGAATTTGATTATTTAAATAACAGTCTTGAGCATCCGATCAATAAAGGGGACTTCCTTTCGGGAAAAGCATGTATTGTTTATCGAAATGGTTTGGATCTCGCAGATGCTGATATCATAGGGAAAATGTGACATGTGCTTTGTATGAAGATCAACAAACGACAAAAACCTTTACCATAGAAGGAGTTACGGACGAGAATTATTATACGGCACTCCTTGGATACCCATCGACGATTATAGCCAGTGATCAGGTGGTGAAAACATTTGCCAATCATCCAATTACACTTAAGACCAGCATAAAATATCACAAAGAATATGATAGAGATACAGAACAAGAAATCCTGGCGTTATTAGAAGAAAATGACAATGCAAAAGACTTTTCCTGGGAATACAAAATTGAAGATGCAGATGAGATTGAAAAAGCACAGGGCAATATGCCGCAACTGGGAATCGGGATCGTGTTGATTACTTGGATTGTTTTGGAAAAGAATGGAACTGTTGTTGAGAGAATTAAGGGAGCTGAGTGATATTGAAGCAACGCACCATAATGGTGACACCATAATTTAAGGTGGTACTTGATGTTGTTTTGGATTTAGGTGATACTATAATCACATCTGCAGATGATAAAATCAAAATGAAAGGAGCAGATTTGATATGGTCGAATTTGGCGAACAACTAAGAAGAGCAAGAGAAGGTAAGGGAATGACTCAACAATCTCTTGCAGAGCAATTATACGTAACAAGGCAGTCTGTTTCCAGATGGGAATGTGGAGTTTCCCAAACAAAAGGATATTAAGAAATAACCTGTGTTTGCCTGCTTGCAAACAAAAGAATATTGCTACTAAGCTAAGAGATACTGCATAGGTGTGTTGGTATCTCTTTTTTTATGCTGCGAAACAGCACACTATTTCATCTCTGCTTGTTCGTTATCAACGTCTTAGCTCATAGCTTGTCAAGAACCTGTTGCAACGCAACGCGTCAGTACTCTTTACAAGCTGTGTGATAAGGCGTATCTTCTTGATGGCAGAAATTACCAAGCATTTTACTTTTACAGTAAGGTGCTTTTTTGTTTATGATATTTATCTATATCCATAGGAAGGAGGATTGATAAAAAATGGCACAGGTTTATGGATATGTACGGGTTTCCAGCATAGACCAAAATGAGGAACGACAGATTGTCGAACTATCAAAAAGAAATGTACTTTCAAAAAATATCTACATAGACAAGCAGTCTGGAAAAAGTTTTGAACGTCCGCAATATAAAAAGCTTGTAAGAAAGCTAAAACAAGGCGATTTGCTTTATATTTTAAGCATTGACCGACTAGGCAGGAACTATCTTGAAATACAGGAGCAATGGAGAATACTGACGAAAGAAAAAGGGATTGATATATGCGTTATAGATATGCCCTTGTTAGATACAAGGAATGGAAAAGATTTAATGGGAACATTCATTGCCGACCTCGTATTACAGATACTATCGTTCGTGGCACAGAATGAGCGTGAAAATATCAGAAAAAGACAGGCACAGGGTATTGCGGTGGCAAAGGCAAAAGGAATAAAATTCGGCAGACCAGAAATCGCGCTTCCAGAGAACTTTGGGGAGCTTGTCCATGAATGGGAAAAGAAAAGGCTTCCTCTATCGGAAGTCTTGGAAGTATGCAAAATGAGTGAAGCCACATTTTACAGGAAATTAAGGGAATATCGCTTATTAAAACAAAAATAATTTGTGCTGAACTCTTAAAAGGTACACTTTTTAACAGTCTATTGTATCACTTTCATTATAAGCGATAATGCCTATTTTTTCAATACTCGTGGTATTTTTAGCCGTTTTTCTAACCATAATCTCTTGCTAAGGTTGATGGTATTCCCTGACTCATGATTATCAAAAAGTGTACTTTTTGATAATGATATAAAAGCAGGAAAGGAGGAATAGAATTTTTTAATTGTCTGTTGTAAATTTAAGAAAGGAGAAAGAACAATGAATCTAAAGAGGTTCACAAGTTTTGCACTTGCACTTATCTTGTGTTTCGCATTAGCACCTGTTAACGCTGACGCTCTTGCCAGTGAAAACGATGCAGTGAAAAATGGTTATTATGACAGTTCTGGTCAATGGGTTGAAGGTAAATTACAGCAGACGCTACCAGAAGGAATTCATTCTGTTAATAAAACTGCCACGCCTGTTGCTGACAACACTTATGAGGTTACCTTGGAAGTTGTTACTAAACAAAAGGTTGAATCATTCACCAAAAAGTCTGCAACTGTTCTTGTGCTTGATACATCAAAGAGTATGAACGATGATTCACGCCTAAAAACTTTAAAAAATTCGGCTGCTGAATTTATCACGACATACGCAGGAAAGAAAGAAAACACGGGGCGTTATTTAGCCGTTGTCCAATTTTCTACTGGAACTAAGGTAGTTCTAAATTGGACAGATGTTTCTACGGAACAAGGAAAGAAAAGTGCTATCGATTCGATTCAAGCATTAAAGGCAAATGAAGGAACTAATTTGCAAGCTGGATTAAAACAGGCATCTTCTTTATTTAAGCAGTCTACGGTTCAGGAAATTCAAAAGGAGAATAGAAACACAGTTGTATTAACCGATGGAGCACCAACTTATTATCTTGAAAAATGCTCTGGTGGAATATTTACATGGACACATACGCATGTTGTAATTGATGGTGTCATCTATGATGAAAAAGGTTCTGGAAGCAGTGGAAGTCAAAATATTATTGATTTGACAACTAAAGATGCTAAAGTTCTTAAGGATGAATCAAAGGTTTATACCGTGTGTTATGGAGCACAGAATCAAACCACCTATAAAGGCGGTCCGTTGGTTTCTGATTTTCTGGCAGATAATATCGCACAAAGTTCAGATACAGCATTTATCGCTGGAAAAACTGAAGATTTAATGAAAGTCTTCGAAGCTATTTCTGAAAGCGTTGTCAGCGGGATTACTGGTGAAAATCTAACTGTTACTGACGGTTCTGCTCCATTTGTTACAGTGAGCAACTTGCCAACAACAATTCAGCAAGATGAGAATGGCTTTACATGGAAGTTGACGAATGCAACTACAACAACGGAAGGTAACCAAACTTATTATACTTATCAGCTAAAGTATACTGTCAAATTAGATGTAGATAATGCTGAATTTAAGGAAGAAAACTGGTATCCGCTTAATGGCAAGACCGAAATCAATATGCCAAGTGGAGAAAAAGTTAAATTCCCGATTCCTGCAGCACAGGGAACAAAGACACGTTATACCGTCACTTATACTGATGGGGTCGACAATGAAGAAGTATTCAAAGACAAAGTGTTTGAGAACATCGTAACAGGTTCTAAAACACCGGATTTCGGAGAAATACCGGTAAGAGATGGATATACTTTTAAAGGATGGTCACCTCAAATTGAAGATACAGTAACAAAAACAGTCGTCTATAATGCAACTTGGGATATGAACCTGATTGACTTAAACATAGCACCAACCATCACGGCAACGGATAAAGTACTGACTGTCGGTGATACCTTTGACCCAAAAGCAGATGTAACAGCAAGCGATAAGGAAGACGGTGACATCACAGCAAATCTCGAAGTTGTGAAGAATGAGGTGGATACAACCAAAGCTGGGGTATATGAAGTAACCTACAAGGTAACAGACAGCCAAGGAGCATCCTATACAACAACAATTCAGGTTACAGTGAATCCGAAGATGGAAACACTGAACGAAGCGCCAATTATCACAGCGACCGATAAAACAATTACAGTCGGTGATACCTTTGACCCAAAAGCAGATGTAACAGCAAGCGATAAGGAAGACGGTGACATCACAGCAAATCTCGAAGTTGTGAAGAATGAGGTGGATACAACCAAAGCTGGGGTATATGGAGTAACCTACAAGGCAACAGACAGCCAAGGAGCATCCTATATTAAGACGATTAAAGTCACAGTCAAAGAGAGAAAAATATCAACACCAAATACGGATAAAGAGAAAAAGCCGAATAACGGTGGAGATAAAATCAACAATACAGGCAATCCAAAAACAGGCGATCAGACAAATGTAGGTCTATTCACTTCTTTATTAGTCATCAGTGCATTAGGTATCGCAATTCTAGCGGTATTTAAGAAAAAGAAAGCCTTAGAGCATAAATAAGGTGTTTCTTTAAAAACATGGAAAGATAAAGAGATAACAGGCTGTTGTGTGTTATCATAAGCAATTTTTATACCGATGGAGTGAACCGGACACGGTGGCGGAAGTCTTCAGACTTTTCGGCACGCCAGCTTGCTGGCGAGGGGCTGGTTCACTTCGTCGGTTGGGCGAGCCTGCGAGCCGTTCAAAGCTCCCGTTATCTAACAAGGGGGGCACAAAAAACAAGAGACAATATACACTAACAAGCGGAAAACGCTGTATTTATAAGGCAAAACCGCATTTTATATGGCGTGATATAAATTATGCCATTATCACTATGAAAAATTAAATAAGACATAAGAAAGACAGTTGATTTCAAATAAGAAATTGATTGTCTTTTTTTAACAGAAATGTAGACAATTATCAATACATGGTAGTTGCCTTTTTTAATTGGAGGAATTTAAAAATGAATGATAAAAACTTTATTGAAGAACTAAGACAAAAGCGTGAGGAATACGGAGTAACACAAACAAGGCTTGCTGTTGCCTGTGGTATCAGCCGTGAATATTACAACCGCATTGAAAAAGGAAAACAGCCATTGAATGATGAATTAAGAGAAGTCATAGAAAAACAGATTGAGCGTTTCAATCAACAAGAACCGTTGTCCCTGTTGATTGACTATTTTCGTGTCCGCTTTCCTACTACGGACGCATTGGCGATTATCCGTGATGTATTACAACTGAAAGCCGATTATATGCTTTATGAAGATTATGGAAAATACGGATATGAAAGCAAATATGTATTTGGCGACATCAATATCATGTGTTCCATGCAGGAACATTTAGGTGTTTTATTGGAACTGAAAGGCAAAGGCTGTCGGCAAATGGAATGTTATCTGCTGGCACAGGAACGCTCATGGTATGACTTCATACTGGATTGTATGACGGCTGGTGGTGTGATGAAACGGCTTGATTTGGCTGTCAATGATAAAGCAGGAATATTGGATATTCCAAAGTTAAAGGAAAAATACAAGGCTGGCGAATGTATCTCCTACTTCCGTATGCAGAAAGATTACAGCGGTACAGAAAAATTATGAGCAGTATGTCAAGAATGGCACAGAAATTGAAGATACGGAGATTAAGAACCGTTTTGAAATACGCATGAAGAATGAACGAGCCTATTATGCGGTTGTAGATTTACTGACCTATCGGGACGCTGAACGCACCGCTTTTTCTATCATCAATCATTATGTCCGTTTTGTCGATAGAGAGGACGATAAACCAAAAAGTCAATGGAAAACCAATGATGATTGGGCGTGGTTTGTAGAGTAATGAAGAAATAAAATCATTTCTGACCAGACAGAAAGACACTTACCGGAATCCCTATGATAAATATGAGGAAGACAGGAAGCGTCAGTGTGTTTTTGCCGGGTCAACGAACACAAGGCAGTTCATTCCCTTTGACCGTACCGGGGCAAGACGATTCCTGCCGATTGCCATTGATAGCAGTAGGGCAGAGAAGCATATCCTTGATGATGAAAAAGAAGCCAGAGCCTATTTTGATCAGCTATGGGCAGAAGCAATGGAAATCTACTGGTCAACTCAGAATAAGAACAGTCTGTTGAAGTTCTCAAAAGAAATGGAACAGGAAATCAGTGAATACCGAAAACAGTTCATACAGGAAGATACGATGGCAGGAATGATTCAGGGTTGGCTGGATGCCTATAAAGGGACTCATGTATGTTCCGTCCAGATCTGGAAAGGAGCCTTTGACCATTTTGACCGGGAGCCGAAAAAATTCGAGACAAATGAGATCTGCTCCATTATGGATACGCAGATCACCGGCTGGAAGAGGGCAGGAGTTCACAGATTTTCAAAGGAAGGATATGGTAGACAGAGAAGCTGGGTCAGGGAAGGAACAGAAGAGGGTGGCAACGAACCGGACAAAGATGGATTTACGAAACTGACGAAGGCAGAACAGTTGGAACTGCCATTTGACTTGCCCGACAAAGAGAAAGGCTGATTATGATACCGGAAAGCTGCTGATTACCCGGAAATTTATCGCTTGTTGACAATTTTGTTGACACCTAAATCCCTTGTGTTTACTGGTATTTCAGCTACTTTTTAACAGGTGTCAACAAGAACATTCAAAAAACTTTTCAATAGTATTTTGGAAAATAAAAAAACGACCAGTAAAAAGTTTCAAACCCCATGTTGACACTTACGTTGTCAGCGTACCGATAAACTTCCGGCAGGGACAAAGACAATCCTCTCTCTGTCGGGCACAGGAAAGAAAGGAAATAGATGATTATGGAGAAAATGATGAATACAAAAGCAGAAAGAAACACATTTACAAAGAAGATCGGGCAGACAGTATATATTGTCCGTTATTATTTCAACGAAGAGGCAAAGGAGACCATGCAGGAAAAGATTAACCGGATGCTGGTTACAGAAGCAAGCCGACAGGAAATGTAGCTGAGCGAAGTGACTTGACTGAGTAAATTGAAATGGAAATATGTCTGATAGTGTGATATGATGATAGCGGTTGCAAATACACTTGCATATATCTTTAGCGTCATAATTCCGATTGCGGAAGAGACTGGAAAATGTCATTCTTATCATAGGCAGTGGAGCTTTCTTAGTTCAGTTGTTTCGTGTGGTAACTTAACAATAACGGATTATGGAAAGTAATTCCACTGCTTTTTTAATAAAAATAAAACTGCGCCACAGCCTTGGCAGGCCATCGCGCAGCGATTTTGTTCAATCGAAATTTAACGCTTGAAAAAAGGAGAAATAAACATGGCAAAGAAAGAAGAAAGATTTGAAGTTACATTTAGAGACGGAAGTTGGCTTAAAGATGAAGGAATTCGTCAAATCCTTGTAGATAAGAAGACTGGGGTTAATTACCTTTGTTGGAACTCCGGATTTGGAGCCAGTATTACACCTCTTCTGGATTCGGAAGGAAAAGTCATAGTGACAAAGTAAAAATCGCATTTGTTCATTTGTAAAGTAATTGTACACAATGTCTGCTACGTATTGTAGCAGGCATTGTAAATGGCGGTTTCTTGTTAAAAACTCGAAAATCGTTATAATGAGTTTACCAAATAATAAGGAGGACTCAAAAATGAATTTAGGAGAAAAAATCAAAGAATGCAGAAAGCAGGCAGGTTTTTCACAGGAGCAGCTTGCTGAAAGACTAAATGTATCAAGACAAGCAATTACAAAATGGGAAACTAATAAAGGTATTCCCGATATTGCTAATCTAATAGCGATTAGCGATGAATTTGGATTGAGTTTGGACGAGTTGATTAAGGATGATGTTGCCGTAAAAAAGAAAATAATTACTGATAGTTCAGCTAAAAAGTGGCACATTTTGATGATTGTATACTTGGTGGCTATCGTAGCATATATTGTTTATTTTGTAATCTGCCATAAAATATTGATGATTGGATTTTTGGTTGCTACTCTATTTATGCTGTTCTTTGAATTGAGAATTTTTATTAGAGAGAAAATATACAGACAGCGTAAGGAATAAGCACTGTTTGCCTCGTTAATGCAAGCCGGAGAAAGGTGGCAGATTCCTCGTTGGTCATGCCCTTTGCTTCTGGCACAATACTTTCAAAGACTGCGCCCCGGACGATAAGGCGGTGGCTGCGCGTTCTGCGTTCCTCTTTGAATAGCTTCTGACGCAACATCTTTTCCCGATTTTCAAACTGCCGGATTTTCTTCTTTTCCCCCCTCAATCTCGGCTTGCAGCTCCTCGCGGGTTTTCTCTCTTGGCTTTGTCATGGGTGGTCGCTCCTTTCTGCTCATAGGCATAGAAAAAGGACAGTCGATTTTCTCGACTGTCCTCTCGGATTGGTTATGTAATTGTAAAATGTTATTTTTCATTAAACTTTTGAATATCTCCGTAATCTTTAAGCTCACTATTTTCAAAAGCTTGTTGTAAATTATCGCTATCCAAAAACAACACATTTCCACTTGAGGTCAAGGGCAACATACAAGAATCAGCTTTCAGTATTTCTGCCGGATTGTCTATTAGCATAACCAGAGGATTTTTTGCTTCTATCGGCTTCGCTGATCCAAGAGTTACATTTACAGGAAATGCAAGCAGACCGCCACCTTCGTATTCGTATAATCCTGTTCCCTCTGGCAATACACTTCCGTCGTTTGTCAATATCGGCATTTGATTGTCTAAAAACTCTTGCATACTTTTTGATAAGCTGCTATATTCTATGGGTTTTAATTTGCCAGAATCGCCAAAGTTTTCAATCCATTTGGGATTTGTAAACACCAAATGGTCATAATCTCCCAGCTCGGCAGAAAGTTCAATAGCGCTATCTACTACATAGGAGAGGAGCAAATTGTCCTCTTGGTCAGATAGCAAATTGCTTCCAGCAGTTATCAGTTCTTCATCTTCGCATACTGCATCTATGTCAGTATATTCTATAAAGCTAATTCCGGTCATGTCATATTCGGAAAGCTTATTTGTATTTCCGCACCCGGTTAAACTAATCACAAGTGCTAATGCAGACATGATTATAATGTTGTTATGTTTCATAGATTCCTCCATTTTCTGTTTGTTGCCCAGTTATTAAAGAAGTATAACACAAACTTATGAACAAATCCACGTCATTTCAGCCTGTCGGCAGCATCGTGTTCTCTGGCATACTCCCACGCCGCCTCTCGGCGTTCTTCACGGTATGGGGCGGTCAGATGGAAAGAGAAACCGTCAAGATATAACTGGGCATATTCTAATGGCTCATCAATGGCAAGTACGTTTAATGCACAGTCTGATCCTGGTGTGGTCTTTAAGTTCTTCTCAGCTTCCTAACAGTCAATGCGAAGCGTATAACCAGCAGAAGTATAAACATCAGAAGCATTTCAATCAGTTCACCATGTCGTTTTCATTTTGTGTTATACTGTTTTATAGATTTTTCTTGGTCTCCGCTTCGCTACGGTCGGTGCAAAGCGGACATCCACTGGATGTCCTGCACCCTTGTATTTGCCCTTATGAGAGTTCGTAAACACTGACGGGACGATATAACACAAGGGAAATAATAAGGGAAAGCTAACCTGCGATAAACGTAGTGTTTTCAAGGGCTTGAGAGGTATTTGATAATAAAATATAACAATTATTAAATTACTTGGAATAGATGAAATCTCAATTCCAGTTTGTAGAATTCAAAAAATTTAATATGAAATGTGAGATAGAGCGTATGGAAATAATCTATACGTTCTATTTTTTTGCCTTTTTGGAAAAAAGTGATTAAAAAATTATTGACATTTTGTTACTGGCAAAACCGCTAAATCGATTTTGATTTCCTGCGGTGCGCGTCTGGCCGTATTTGATATTGCGGAGCTGCGCGAGGTTACATCCTGCGATGAGTTGGAACTGGATACGCTGGGAGACAGAAAAAACGGCTCTGTTCCTCATTATGAGTGATACGGATGACAGTTTTAACTTTCTCATTTCCATGTGCTACACCCAGTTATTCAACCTGCTTTGTGAAATGGCCGACGATGTGTATGGCGGCAGGCTTCCGGTTCATGTGCGCTGTCTGATTGATGAGTGTGCCAACATCGGGCAGATTCCGAAGCTGGAAAAGCTGGTGGCCACCATCCGAAGCCGTGAAATCTCTGCCTGTCTGGTGTTGCAGGCACAGAGCCAGCTCAAGGCAATTTACAAAGATAATGCCGATACCATCATCGGCAATATGGATACTTCCATCTTCCTGGGTGGCAAAGAACCAACAACGTTGAAAGAGTTGGCGGCTGTTCTGGGAAAGGAGACCATAAACACTTACAACACCGGAGAGAGCCGGGGACGGGAGACCTCCCACTCGCTTAACTATCAGAAATTGGGAAAAGAGCTGATGAGCCAGGATGAGCTGGCAGTTATGGATGGCGGCAAGTGCATCTTGCAGTTGCGCGGTGTGCGTCCGTTTCTTTCAGACAAGTATGACATTACCAGACACCCTAATTTCAAATACACAGCTGATGCAGACAAGCGAAATACCTTTGATATTGAAGCATTTTTGTCTGCCAGACTAAAACTCAAGCCTGATGAGGTCTGCGATGTATATGAAGTAGACACGGAGGGCGTGTAATATGGTTCCGCTGAGAAAGGAGTGATCGTATCTATTTGCCGCAACTGCCTCTGTTGAGGCCATTGGCGTACAAAGCGGGCAATCATCAACAAAATAATGAAAAAGGAGGGCAGCCGGAATCAGGCTCTCATATATCGAGGGCAGATTGTTCCGGCTTTTGTGCGCTTATGAAACAAACCTAACTAATCATTCAAATGATTCCGGCTAATATTATTTATGGCATTTTTTGAACAGGCAATTACCGTACTTCAGACTCTCGTTATTGCTCTGGGTGCTGGTCTTGGTATCTGGGGTGTCATCAACCTGTTGGAAGGTTACGGCAACGACAACCGTGCGACACGTTCGTAAGTGAAAAGCTTACGCACAAAGTCGAAGGGCAATTGTAGCCCGAAACTTTGGAGAACTGATATTCCGATTGGTGAAATGAGGGGGTAACGTCCCGAAGCGCCAGCCTAATACTCCGAATGGCGGGGAGCATGCAACGGCTCTCTCCAAAAGTTTATAGAGCTCGGTGAAGTCGGCAGAGAGCAACCGTAAGACTGGTTTTCAGACCAGACACGAAAGCTGTCCAGAGGTGGATGGTGTTGCCTATATGCCGGGGGTCGGATATCCATGGTGAGAATGTATGAAAATACTGACGAAATTCTGAATGTACGAGTCTAAACGTTGATGCTGTCGAAAGGCAGTACACCCTTCATGGTGGTATCTGTGGGCGAGTAAAATTGGTTGTTATGAAAGTCCATGCATCGTTACAGGCGGTGCGGTTATGCATGACCAGATACAGGCTTAGAGGAAGAACCTAAAGATATCCAATGATAGGAATATCGGAACGTGGAAAGCTGGGAACACGGAGGCGGTTGCAAGCCAGTGATGTGGTGGATGGGAATACCTTCGCGAGAGGGCAATAACCATTCTTTATTCCAGTGAGAGTAGTGGCACAGTACCTGTGAAGCCGTGAATAAGTAAGCGGTGGAGGGATAGCCACAAGTCGAATTCAGCAAAGAAAATGAAAACACAACAAACACAGCTTCGAGTATGACAAAGAAAATCCAAACCGAAGGGAGAGGATGCCTGTGTTGACTTCGGGGCAGCAAGAAAGGAAAAGTAAACAGAGAAAAATCCGCAACTCAGAGTATTACGACATGGAAGGTACTTTTGACAGGCTGTATGCAGAAAGTAAGAAAGATAAAACCTTCAACCATCTGATGGAAATCATCGAGAGTGAAGAAAATATCAAGCTTGCATACAGAACGATAAAGAAGAATACAGGAAGTGATACTTCGGGAGTGGATAAAAGGACGATAGCCGACCTTGCAAAGTTAAGCGAGGAAGAATACGTCCGTCTCATACGGAAACAATTCAGTAATTATCATCCACGACCCGTAAGGCGAGTGGAGATACCAAAGCCCAATGGAAAGTCCAGACCTCTGGGAATTCCAACTATCGTAGATCGGATCGTACAGCAATGTATTTTGCAGGTCATGGAGCCGATATGTGAAGCAAAATTCAGTGAGAACTCCAACGGGTTCCGCCCGAACCGTTCCGCTGAGACTGCTATTGCGCAATGCATGAGGCTGATACAGGTACAGCATCTGTACCATGTGGTTGACCTCGATATTAAAGGCTTCTTTGATAATATCAGCCATACAAAGCTGATTCGTCAGATATGGGCATTGGGAATCCGGGACAAAAAGCTGTTATGCATTATAAAAGAGATGCTGAAAGCACCTGTTGTTCTGCCAGATGGGAAGAAAACATATCCCGCACGGGGTACCCCGCAAGGCGGTATTTTGTCGCCATTGCTTGCAAACATCGTATTGAATGAACTGGATTGGTGGATTGCCTCACAATGGGAGGAGATGCCAACAAAAACAAAATTCAAAACGAGGAGCAATGCGCAGGGAACAGAGATTAAGAGCCACGCTTACAGGGCTCTGCGCCGGAGCAGATTAAAAGAGATGCATGCAGTTCGGTACGCAGATGATTTTAAAATTTTCTGCGCAACACATGAGGATGCTGTCAGAGCATACAAGGCAACAGAGTTATGGCTAAAGGACAGGCTGGGGCTGGAAATCAGCCCTGACAAATCCAAAATAGTAAATCTCAAAAGACAGAATTCTGATTTTCTCGGGTTCAAGCTGAAAGTTCGTAAAAAGGGTAAGAAATATGTGGTTCGGTCTCATATGAGCGATAAAGCATACAAAAAGGCTCATGAAAAAGTCTCGGAAGAAGTAAAGAAACTGGCTCATTCGTCAGATGATAATGCTCAGTTCATGCAGCTTCAGAAATATAACTCTGTAGTTGCCGGACTTCATGAATACTATTGTATTTCTACAGAAGTATCCCATGACTTCAGCAGACTTGCCTTCAGTATCAACAAACAGCTCAGAAACAGACTGAAAGGAGACTTATCCAAAAAGGGACAGCTCAGAAATGGGTTCATTAAAGAAAAGTATGGAGCAAGCAGACAGATGAGGTTCCTTCATGGACGTCCGGTGGTTCCACTGGGATATGTCCAGTCAAAGAATGCCCAGCATAAAAGGAAATCCATCAATAAATATACGGTAAAAGGTCGGGAACAGATTCATAAGAATCTTGCAATCGACACAGCGACAATGTTATGGCTGATGAGAAATCCTGTAAAGGGCAGAACCATTGAATATGCGGATAACCGTATTTCTTTGTATGCGGCACAGTATGGTAAATGTGCAGTGACAGGAATTCCGATGGATTCCCACGATATTCACTGCCACCATAAAGTGCCGGTTAGCAATGGCGGTTCGGATGAATACGCAAATCTTATTCTTGTCAGCAAAGCGGTTCATATCCTTATCCATGCTTCTTCAGAACTTACGATTGAGAAGTACCTGAAATCCTTAAATCTTGACAATAAACAAATAGAAAAGCTTAACAAACTTCGTATTATGGCAGAAATGCCACCTATTATTCTTTGAATTTAATGCTGTAACGAAGTGTGTAAGTTGTGTTTAAAAGCCCTGGACGGCTGAATTCGATGGAGCGCCGTGTGCGGTGAAAGTCGCATGCACGGTGTGGAGCGGGGGAAAATCCGGAGATAACTTCAAAGGATTACCTATCGCTATCTGGCACCAATGCTCATGTGCGATAAAGTAATACACATATTTACAGACAGTAGCCCTCTATTCTGAAATTTTGTTGCATTAGTGTAGTTTTTGAGCGAATGTTATTTGTGGTTGACAGATTTCCAACCATTATTGGTAGAATGACAGTCTATGATTTTGTTATAATCAAGACACGATAAAAAACAAAGGAGCTTTAGAGTATGAATTTTAATGAAAAACTGATTTCTTTGAGAAAATCCAAAGGGCTGTCACAAGAAGAACTGGGGGCAAAATTGAATGTGTCAAGGCAAACAATTTCAAAATGGGAAAGCTGCCAGTCTTATCCCGATTTTCAACGGCTGGTATTGTTGAGTGATTTCTTCGGCTTGACATTAGATGAACTTGTTAAGGACATTGATGTGCAGGAAGTACGGGAAAAAAACTTAAATAGTGAACGGCTAAATTCCATATACAGTGATGTGGAAAATGCAAAAAAAATCATTAAATGGGGAATTATCATCGGAGGTAGCATTGCCGTTATTCTTCTGATGGTTGTGATTGTTTTGATTTTTAGCTTTGTATATTGATAGCTATATTTCAAGAAAGGATATGTGGTATGAGCAAAGAATGTTTGTTACAAGTGCAAAATGTAACGAAAAGATATGGAGATAAAATCGCTTTGAATGATTTTTCTATGGATATTTGTCCGGGCGAAATCGTTGCATTGATTGGAGAGAATGGAGCTGGAAAAACAACACTATTGAATATTATTTGCGGATATATTAGACCCAGTGCTGGACAGGTACAATATAAAGGGGAGAACATCATTGAAAAACCGTTGACAATACGAGAATTTGGCATTTTGATTGAGCCACAATTTTTAGATTATATTTCGGCGGAGGAAAATCTGCGATTGCTTTCACAACTGGTTAATCGGAAACAGGACACACGAATAGAGGAACTGTTGGAAAAGACAGAACTTTATAGCAGCCGTAAGAAGAAAGTCAAAGAATTTTCTTTTGGTATGAAACAACGGCTCGGTCTTTGCCAATGTTTACTTACAGAAGTCGGTTTCATTATTTTAGATGAGCCCTTTGTCGGTCTTGATCCAATCGGTAAGGAGATTTTCAAACAGACTATTATGGATATAGCGCATAAACAGAATGTACCCGTATTGTTTTCAAGCCATGATTTAGATGATGTAGATCAAATTTGTGACAGATTGGTTATGATTTCAAAAGGCAACAAGCAGTTAGACCAGCCACTTGAGCATAAGCAAACTTATACTGTAAAGATAGAACGCATGATTTCTGATGATATAAAGCAGTTGCTTTTAGAAAAATGCAGCGATTTGCATTTCGTTGAGGATAAGATTATGTTTCAGGACGAAACGCTTATTATAGATATCCAAAAGATATTACTACAAAAAGGACATTATATATGTGGCTTCTCTGTCCAAAAAAATAATCTCAAAAGCCTGTTTGGAATGGAGGAATAAAAATGAACACTCTTACAACCATCACTAAGATAGAGTTAAAAAAGCTATTCAAAAGAAAAGATTCGTGGTTCATGTTTACAATTTTGCTTGTGCCAATTTTATATTCTGTAGGCTTAGCTGTTAATTCAGATGTTATTACATATACAGGTGCAGGCAATATAACAGCCATAGGATTTGCAAATGCAATGTTTCAAATGAGTCAGTCTATGTTTATTTTCAATGTTATTTTATCTGCAATTATCGGGAGAAGTTTAGCATCAGAAATTGAGAATAAAAGTATTCGATTATATATAAACCGAGTTGGTGTCCGAAAATTGATTTATTTGGGTAAGGAATTGTCATTATTGCTATTTTCAATATTTATAGATATTTTACTTGTTTTAACGAGTATTATCTTTTATTATGCTGTACTTATTCATAACCCAAAAGTTGCAAGTGGTATATTATATGATAGTAATGCAGGTATGGAAATTGCTCAAATTATTTGTAATTGCATGTTTTGGCTGATAACAATTTATCTTGTGATGTTAATAGCAACAAAGCTAAAGACACTTGTATGTGTAGGCACCTATATGATTCTCTATATCATAATGAATTTGATGTCTTATATGGACGGGATAAAGTATCTATCACCATTACACTATATTGTTGCAGTTTCCTCAAATACCCTACAGTTCACATTCTCCACAATGATTTTTTCCCTTTATACTATTTGTATGGGAATTTTATTTACCCACATTGGTATTCGTAGGATTGAAAAAATGGATTTATAAAAAGAGCAGTAAACCCAGCCGAGCCAGTCAAAGGCAAGTAAATGGGCTTTGCCTACCTTTGACAGCTCCGTCCGTCCTTGCTGGCGGGGAATTAAGGGGCGACAGCAAAAAAGTGCTGCCGTCCTTTTCCATAATCGAAGAAAGGGTGAGTGTCCATGACTGAACAGGAAGCCTATCAAGAACATATCCGCTATACCCATGATACCTATTGTCGGATTGTTATTCGCCATGCGTCCTTTGACGCTACCCATGTGCTTTTTCGCTTTCAATATATATAGCCACAGTGTTGCTACTAATGCTAAAACAAGAAAATTGTAACTGTTCAGAACCCCTGATATCATTTTCAACTAATGGGGTTCTGAACAGTTACAATCGTTATACATTATCGTTATACATTATATAGAGATAAATGGTTTATATTGTGTTACAAAGTGTTGTAAAGGCTGGAATTACAGACTTTTTTAAAATTGACTTACATATAAAGTGTTATATTTATTTATCCTGATTTGACCGAAATTTGACCCTAGATTCTTTGTTTGGATTTGTTTGAAAATATTTTGATAAAAATGAAATAGAATGCAATATTTTAAATAAACATAAAAATATAGATAAAATAGGAAATAAGATATATAATTAAAGTAAATATATAATCTAAGGAAGAATGATATTTATGAGAAAAATTTTTAAACGATTGATTTTGTTAATCATACTTTTGTTTGCAATAGTATTAATTGTGCTTGGTGTAAAAGGAAATGTTTTTAAGGAGAATCGTCAAAATATGGAGTTGCGTTCTAGTGGAGATGATAATGCTCATTGGTTTCATTTGAGTGGGGTTGTTGTAGAGAAAACTTTTGATACACTTTTAATAGAACTAAATGAGAAGGAAGAAAGTAGTCTATTTTTTGATACGACAAAAGTTAGTTTAGATTGTACTAAGTGTAAAGGTGATCTAGAACAAGTATCAGAAGGAAATGTTATTAAATTTTATTTTTTTAAGTATAATATTGATGGTGAAACGGTAAAAATTGAAAGAATAGTAAAATAAAAGTATAAGTAAGAGTTGGAGAAGGGGCTTCTTTTAATAAAGCATAGACAGCGTGCTGATGCAGACCGGATTTGAAAAAGTATTGAATTTCCGGGCATACCTGACAACATAGGTTGTCAGTTGGATTTTCAACCGGGTACGTTGCTTTATGGTTTTCTGCCGGAAACGTCCCAAAGCCTTCAGATCCATCATATCGAGATCAAAGAAACTGACGAATCTCAGGTTGTCTTGCATCATAAGAGTTTTAGCAATCACATAAGTGTCGACCTTATCTGTCTTAGTTTTGCGAATGTTATTTTTACGCATCTGACAGGTTTTGATGGGGTTCAACACACACACTTGGTAAAACTCAGCAACAAGGTATCGAACAAGGTTGTCACCGTAGTGTGCCGTTGACTCAAGACCGATGATGATGCTGTTCTTGTCGAATGATTCGAGCTTAGAGACCAGCAGTTGGAAGCCATCAGCGTCGTTAGTGAATTTGAACGGCTCAAGAATTATTTCACCGTCGGAAGAAATCGCAGCGGCGAAATGGTTGAGTTTGGCAATATCAATGCCTACATAAATTTTCATGGGGTTGTACCTCCCTTTCCTAAAGTCTGATACCATGATGTCCACCATCGATTATCATCGTATCGCAGTTATCTGAAACGGTGAAAGGAATGGGATTCTCAAATACATAGGAAGCATTTGAAAATGTGAATGAATAAAGGAAATGGCATTAACCGTATAAAGTTAGTGCCTTTTATTTTGTCTATTATTATATTTCCACAAAATCCGATGCAGAGGATTTTTGAAAAATAGATGGAACGGAGATCATGCCGAAGGGACAGCGGCAGGAGTTACTTTTCGCCATATGGCACTGGGTACTATCTGTAATGGCGACAGAGCCCTTAAGCAGCTTCGCTGCAATCCCTTCGGGGAAACAACTTGAAAGAAAACCTTGCAAGGCCTCTTGTTTATCTTATGGGTTACTTCTGTCGGGGTGCATTTTCCGATAGACCGCTTCTTTCGTGGCTTCTCGGAAAAAGCTATCCTGTCTGCTATATGCCAGATGTTCATTCTGGATATAAGCGCCTGATTCGCAATCATATTCGTAAGGGATTACCTGTGTTGTTCCCTGTTTTTCATCAATTCCATAGATAATTACTTTGGAATCTCTCAATGCCAGTCCGAGTGTCAGAAAGCCGGAAGTGAAATAATTGTTGTTGTGTGGAGCGGTTATGCTTTTCAGTGCATGAAAGAAGTCTGCTGCTTCCTCAGTCTGTCCATTCTCAAAAGCTGGAATGATATGTAGTATGTGATTACGCTGATCGCTTCGGTAACAGTAATCACTAGATGGTTAATCTTAAGAAAGAAGAAAATGGAATAAAGAAGATGACGAGCACTCCTGTGGATTTACCACAGGAGTTTTTCAGAATCAATAGAGACATAAGGCAGGCACTAACTATAAAAGTTGGTGCTTCTTTTTTGATTTTCTAAAAAATAATCTGACATTCTTCAAGTTCCCACGTGTGATTAGTAGAAAAATGATTTTTTCTGCGAAAATACCGTCCAAATGCCCTCTGAAACTTGCTATTAGTGAGGGAATATTTCATTTTTGCGAAAAAAACTTGCAAAAAGGGGTTGGTAAATATACTTTCAAAAGCTTTATAGGTAGAGGAACAAAACTTTTTCATAATTTTTCAAAATCATGTCCGCTTTTAGCTCTCCAAATACAGAGTAAGTGAAGGGACTAACAAAAGTAAAAGAAAAAATGATAAAAATGCAAAAAAATATCACGAATTTTTTGCATTCTGCTAAGTCATTTGACTTTAGTAATCAGAGGACGTTTTGGAATGTTCCTTCGTCGGAACCGTGACAACCGATAAGTGCACCCTGGAAGCCTACCAGGAGTTCTGCCATGACCTTTCTTTTTCTGAGAGCAAGCGGAATCATAATGACACTCCCGATGATGGGCGGCTGACCAAAGCCTTATGGTCAGTGACCTGCTATGCAGGCAGAGGCAGTCCGAGACGACTGCGGGTGACAGGGAAACGCACGCAAGACCGCCGGAATAACGGAACTGAAAACAATGTTTACAGGGCGAGATGCCCGGAAAGGAGCAGTTTATGACAGAACTGAAAATGAAAGAAATGCAGCTGATTAACTGGTTAGGATGCCCGAATCTGATTTATGCGAGGGAGAGAATCCATCTGGCCGCCATGCTTGTAACGGATGCAGAGATGAAAAAGAATCTTTATAGAGTATGCAGATTCCTTGCAAGAGAGGAAATTGCATATCGGTATCCGATTATGTATGAAATGATCCGGAGAATGTTTTCACCGGATGATACCACTCCACCGGAAGCATGTGCAATGTTTATGCCAGACTGTGAAGTAGATGATGAAGAATATACAATGGCAGTGTAGCTGCGGAAAGGACAATGATATGGCAGTAGCAAGATATACACTGGCAGTGAACAGAGGATATAAACGTGACGGTGAACAGGAAGCAGCTTTTATTTCCTGTGTCACATTTGGAAAAAGTGAAGAGTTTGCACAGAGATATCTCCACAAGGGAATGAGAATTGTGATTGGCGGTCGTATCTGTACCGGCAGTTATAAGGACAAGGACGGAAAGATGATTTATACCACAGATGTGATTGTGGAAGAACATGAATTTGCTCAGAACAAGGATAACGGTGCCGGTGCAGATTCGTCAGGAACACAGATAAGGATGGATTCATGGAAGCACCAGATGGTGAGATTCCATTTGATTAATCAGGATTAAATGGATTGAGAGGTTGCCTTTTGCTTAGGCATCCTCTTTTCCATTTTACAGAAGATATCAAAAACTAAAGATATTCAACCTAACGAAATCGTGATATAATCAAAATATGTTTAAACGAAAAGATGGAGGTAGCTTATGGGCGTAAGTTATAACAGGTTATGGAAAATGCTCATAGATAAAAATATGAAGCGGATAGAGATGCAGTACCTTACCGGGATCAGCGGAAACATTCTTGCAAGGATGGGAAAAAATCAGTATGTATCAATGGAAACGATTGAGAAGATTTGCAAGAAGCTGGACTGCACCGTTGATGAGATGATGGAATTTACAGATGATGAGTAACAAGAGAAGACATGTCAAATTATTAAAACTGGCAGAATGCTTCAGAAGTCGAAAAAAGAAATTGAAAAAAGATAACACGCCGGATACGGCATAAATCTCTTAGCAAAGCTAAGAGCGCACTTCTATACAGGCAATTTCATCTGCCTGTATCGTGCGACCTGCGGTGCTGCTCCCGGTTTTGAGAAATCTCAATCCGGAAAATACAGCGAAATCAGAGATTTCGTACAAGGGGAGTTTCCCCTTGCGGCACAAGTGCCTATCCCCGATAAAGTTTGTGGCTGAATATTTCAGATACAGACATATAAAGTGATAGAAAGCATGAAATATAAATTTGAAGGGTGACAATATATGAAGTATTTATATTTGCATGGACTAGGGCAAAAACCAGACAGTTGGAATAGAGTAATAAAAGAAACGAAAGTATCGAAAAGCAGTCGCAGTTTGAGTTTATCAGAGATGTTAGAAGGGAAAGCTGCTACATATAAGGAATTATATTCAGCATTCTCATCAGAATGCGACAAGGAGAATGAAGAAATTGTCTTATGTGGGCTTTCTCTGGGAGCTGTTTTGACACTTAATTATGCGATAGACCACCCGGATAAAGTAAAGGCACTCGTATTAATTGCAGCACAATATAAAATGCCAAAAAAATTATTAAAAGTTCAGAATATGTTGTTTCATCTTATGCCGAATTCGGCATTCAATAAAATGGGCTTCAAAAAAGCAGATGTTATTAACCTATGTGGTACGATGGCTGAATTAGATTTCAGCGACTCACTTCATAAGGTGTCTTGTCCGGTATTAATCGCTTGTGGAGAGAAGGACAATGCAAACAAAAAAACTGCAAAAGAACTTTGCCATTATTTGAACAATTCCAACTTCCATGAACTTATGAAAACAGGTCATGAAGCAAACATAGAAGCTCCGGAAGAGTTGGCAATCGTGTTGCAAAGATTTTATGATAGTATCAATTAACTTCCCGTTTATCGGGAAGTCGCAGAGAACGAAAAAACGGTATTTGGAGGTATTCACTATGAAAAAGATTATAACCGTAATGCTTTGCATTGTGCTGGTTCTTCTCTTTGCCGGATGCGGAAAGAACGGCGATACATCAAAAGTGGAAATTGATTATGGAGCATCTTTCGTTTATTCAAAAGAAGAAATAGACTCTGCCATTGAGATTATAAAAAAGCAGTTCGCTTCGTTTGAGGGCTGTGAATTGCATAGCCTTTCTTATATGCCGGATGAAGAATGCAACAATGCAGATAACATTGAATGGATGAACAATTTAAGAACGGATGATAATAAAGAAGCCTTTACGCAATGTATTGCATTTGAAAGCAGTTTCCGTTCGCCGGAAAAAGGTGGCGGTGCATGGGAAGCTAACGAAGAATACACTTGGTCATGGTGGCTTGCACGGAGTGAAGGCGGAGAATGGAATCTGATGACTTGGGGTTATTGATAAGAGTAGAAAATTCCAGTATTACTGACCAAGAAATTAGGAGGATTCATTATGAGTGAGAAAACAGAGATTACTTTCATGCAAACAAGACTAATCCGGCTTGCTTCAGAAGAGTGGCATTTACCTGTTGAACAGATTATCCACTTGTTTAAAGAAGCGGATGTTCTTGGATATATAGAAAAATGCTATGGGATTTTTCATTGTGAGGGGGATGAAGCTGTGCTTGAAGACATTACAGAATTTGCAAATAATTCAGACCGTATTTTCAAACAGGGAGATCTAATAGAAGAACAGAAAAACAGTTAGAGAAGCTTACTCTTTCTTATATAAGAAACACTCTATAGCAATACCCAATTTTGTATCAAATACTGTATAGCCGATACCGATAGTTTGCCTGTTTTTGTATTTCTAGTATTTAACCCTGAATCATTCACGGAACAGCAGTGAGTAATTCAGGGTTAAGTATCATAGTGTTGTATTTTTTTTGACTAAAATAGCTGGAACGATGGTTTCACAGGGAATATAGTTGTCTAGTGACTGAATTGCTACTTGAGCCATGAGCGAAATATTCTGATCAATTGAAGTGATAGGATAAACAGCATAGTTTGATACAGGAGAATTATCATAACCAATTAGTTTAACCATATTTGGAACATCAAAATCCTGTTTGATACACTCACGTTCAAAGAGGTTGGCTATATCGTCATTAGAACAAAAAACCCCTATTTTTTTGTTTGGATATTTGGTTAGTAAGTTTTGAACTACTTTTTGCATTGTACTTTCTGCTTTTGAAGTATAGGGGTCAGTAAAATTATTTTCTACAATACGTTCATAACAGCGATCTTTTATTCCGAATTCAAACCCTAATATACGTTTGAAAGAAGGCCAATTTTCCTGATAGTCATTATTGATATGGATAAAAACATCGCAGTCATTTTGGATTAAAAGCTCTGCGGCTAGTTTTCCGCCAGTAAAATTATCATTGTTAATCTGTTTATAATTTCCACCTGTACGTTCGATAGTAATAACAGGTACAGGAAGCTCTTCTATTTCTTGAGGAGACAAGAGGTGACTTAATAGAATCAGCCCTTTGACCCTATAGGACAAAAGATTTTGGATAAGTTGTAATTCTTCCGATTTGGAGTTGTTGGAAGTGTAGACGATTAAATGGTATCCTTTTTCTTTTGCATATTTGATCAACTGATTTAGTAGTTCTGTGTAAAAGCTTAAATGTAAATGTGGAAAGATAACTCCTACGAGATTCGATTCTCCAGTTACAAGAATTCTGGCAAGATGATCTTGCTTATAGTTCAGTTTTTGGATTGCATCTTCTATTTTAGTTTGTGTTTCTTGTGATAAAAGTTCAGGATGATTAAAATATCGCGAAACCGTAGTTGGAGATACTTTGCTTTGTTTTGCAATATCTGTGATCTTAACTTTATCCATATACTCACCTCGTGATTATAATATATATCTTAGTATGAAAATTGCATAGCATAAGATAGAAATCTTATGAAAATAAATATAACATGATTTTCAGAAAAAGGAAAGATAAAATGAAAAAAATTTCATAAAACTAAAAAATAGAAGGATATATAGAGAGATGTTGTGAAAAACATCTAAAAACAAAACTTTTGATTTGTGAAAAATATGGAAACTGATGAAACGATAATGAAAACGATTGACATATAAATTTTCAAATTATAGAATATCAATAAATCAATAAACAAAACGAATGGAGGTATAAAAATGAAAAGAAAAATTATTGCAAGTATTCTTGTAATGTCGATGGTTGGATCAATGTTGGTTGGATGTGGAGCAAACGGTGGGAAAAAACAAGCATCCAATAAAAACAGTATCACAGTGCTTGTAGAAAGTGGTTCTCCGGCTGAAGCACTTGCGAAAGAAACGGCAGCAGAATTTAAAGAGGAAACTGGCTGTGAGGTGGTTGTAGATGCAGTTGCTTATACGGGAATGTATGATAAACTTTCAACTGAAATAAAGGCAAAACAAGCAACTCATGATGTGGCGTGTATGGATGTAGTGTGGCTGGCAGCTTTTGCAGGCGCAATTGAACCATTAAAAGATGCTGACACAAGTGATTTTCTTCCGACACTAGAAGAGAGTGGTACGATTGATGGAAATCTTCTTGGATACCCTATGTGGGTAAATTCTAAAATTCTCATTTACAGAAAAGATCTTATTCCAGAAAACAAGGTACCAAAAACTTGGGAAGAGTATCAGAAGCTTTCCCAGGAACTTTCAACAGATGAGATGTACGGGACTACAGTTTTTGGAAGCGGAACCGATGCGGTATGCTCCTTCCTTGACTTTGCATGTCAGGCAGGCGCAGACGGGCTTGTGTTTGACAAAGAAGGTAATGTAAATATAACAGATCAGGCTTATGTGGATGCATTAAACTTTATGGTTGAAAATGCAAATGCAGATTATACACCGTCAGACTCCTTATCTACAGCAGCGACAGAGTCTCAGGAACTTTTTACTAATGGAAAAATCGCCATGCAGTTAAACTGGAGTCATCAATATCCGGCGGCTGTTGAGGCATTAGGCGCAGATAAAGTTGGATGTGCACCGATGATTGCAGGAAGTGCAGGAATTGGTGCAACAACAGGTCCTTGGTATGAATGCGTTATGAAGGATTCTAAAAATAAGGAAATGGCACAAAAATATGTAGAATTTATGTATGAACATAATGAAGACTACATGGATCTTACATTAAAAATTGCGGGAAGGACTTCTGTATACGAAGAAAAAGGAAAGGAAGCAGGAAATGAACATACAACCGCGGTTCTGGAAACGTTGAATTCAAAGCAGTCTCAGGCAAGACCTATGGTAAAGACATGGCCACAGATCGAAGAAGTGCTGGTAGGTGTTGTAGAATCTACTTTGGGAGGAGCTGATATCAATGAAACACTGGAGTCAGCAAAGGCTGAAATAGAGGCAATTGGAAAGTAGTAAACATAGATTACGTAATTGTAGAAAGGGATTCTTGAGGAGTCAATCTTGTCAAGAATACCTTTCTAGTTAAAAGGTGGTAAAAATGAGATTGATTTCAAAAAAAACCTTATTATTATTCTTCCTTCCGGGTGCGGTATTTATGGGTGCATTCCTGATATATCCTATATTCAAGATGGTCATAGACAGTTTTTTTGAGATTGGCATTACGGGAGATAAAACATTTATCGGTTTAGAAAACTATATTCATGCATTTACAGCCGGCGGCTTTTTGAAACAATTAAAAAATACTCTCATCTATATCATTGTTGCCGTAGGAATCGAAACAGTGATGGGACTATTATTTGCACTGTTTTTTGAATTGGATTATAAAGGTAGTAAAGTGATCCGCTCATTTCTTATGGCGCCTCTTATGATAGCGCCACTGGTAGCTGGTCTTACATGGAAATTGATGATGAGTTCAAGCTTTGGAATTGTCAATGAACTGCTGGCACGAGTAGGAATCTTATCAAGTAGCAGTGATATTCTCTGGCTTGCGGATGAAAAATGGTCATTATTAGCTTGTTGTATTGCAGACATCTGGTTGACAACACCATTTATGATGTTGATGATCTTAGCGGGACTACAGGGGTTGGACAGTAGCATGCTGGAGGCAGCAAAAATAGACGGTGCAAACAAATTACAGCAGATATTTGCGATCAAATTACCAGTCATCAAACCAGTTTTATTGACGGCGTTGTCTGTAAGGATCATTGATGCGGCCAGAACATTTGACATTATCTGGGCAATGACAGAAGGTGGACCGAACAGTTCTTCAGAAACGATCAGTATTATTATATATAAGACATTGACAAGATATAACGACATTGGTTATGCAAGTGCGATGGCAGTTGTATTTATTGTAGTTTTAGTAGTATTCACGCTGGTATTTATGCAAAGCTTGTGGAATCCGAAGAAAAAGAATGGTTAGTTGATTGGGATAGGAGGCATAAAAGTGAAGAAAAAGAGTGAAATAGGAAAAAAGATAGGGATCATATTATCAGTGGTTCTGACAATAGGCTGGCTTTTTCCGTATATATATGTGATTTGTTGCTCTTTTAAACCGAGTTCAGAAGTAATCGCAGTTCCGCCAAGTTTTTTCCCTAAAAACTTTTCAGTTGAAAATTTTTCGGGTTTGCTGGAAAGAATGGATGTTTTTAAATTTCTTTTCAATAGTCTGAGTACTGCGTTACTCAGCACGATTATTGCACTGATCTTAGGATCTCTTGCGGCATATGCGATTCAGCGTTCAGGTGCAAAATTGTCAATTTTGTTAGTGGTTCTGGTCTTGTGTTTAAAAATGATACCTACTTCAAGTATCGTGGTGCCTATTTATGAACTGATATGCAATTTGGGATTATATGATACAAAAATTGCTTTAATACTGGTATATGCAGCAATTAACATGCCATTTGTTATGTGGACAATGTTGAGTTTCTTTGAAGGAATACCTTCAACGCTGGACGAAGCGGCTTATATTGATGGGGCTAGCAGTCTGCAGACATTCAGGAAAGTAATCCTTCCAATCTGTAAACCAGGTTTAGCGACTGCATTTATATTCACATTGTTTTTGGCATGGAACGATTTTCTTGTTGCGTTATTGCTCACCAGCACAAATGCAAAGACGTTTACTGTTGGCTTAGCGGGCTTTTTATCAGCGTATAATCTGGATTTAGGTCCGATGTGTGCAGGAGCATTTTTGTTTAGTTTTCCTGTTATGATCATTTCTCTGGCTGTTCAGAAATATATTGTACAGGGAATGACAGCCGGAGCTGTGAAGGGATAGGGATGATAGAAACAGACAGGAGGATTTATGAATGAAATGTAACAATTATTACGATGTTACAAAATGGAAGACGGGAAATCCGTATGAAGATATTGGAGAAGTGATCAACAGCATGATCGCAGACATCAAAAGCAGGCAAACAGACTCGGATGTTAAAGAAGGAGGAAAGCCGGGAGCAGTAATATATATTCCACCGGGCGATTATCATCTGCATACACAAGTGGTAATTGACATCAGTTACCTAAAAATCATGGGATCGGGACATGGTTTTGTCTCTTCCAGTATCCGATATAATCTGCCGCAAGATGGATGGAAAGACCTGCATGAGGTATGGCCGGGAGGAAGCCGTATTCTGGTGGAACTGTCTGGTAATCATGCATCGGAGAAAGACGGAGCTGCATTTTACGTGGAAAGAGATGGAAATCCTAGGATTAGCTCTGTTGAATTTGAAAATTTCTGTATTGATGGATTACATTTTGAAGATGATGGCACCCAAAAAAATGATCCGGAGAATACATATATTAATGGGAAGACAGGAATTTACATAGCAAGTGCTCAAGATTCATTTCGTATCACAGGAATGGGATTTGTATACTTAGAACATGGGGTTGTTATTTATCATGCAGATGCATTGTCAATCCATGACAATTTTATTGCAGAATGCGGCAACTGTATTGAACTACGTGGTTGGGGACAGGCTTCTAAAATTACAGATAACCTGATCGGTGCAGGGTATAATGGGTATTCAATCTTGGCGCAAAGTTTTGGTGGTCTTTTGATCAGTAACAACAATGTTTTCCCAAGAGGAAAAAGTAGTGTGTGTTTTAAAAATGTAGCAAAATCGATTATTTCAAACAATAGGTTTCATTCGTTTTACCCTGGAATGCTTTCGTTAGAAGATAATTGTTCTGAAAATATGATCTCCTCTAATCATTTCTTAAGAGACAATGAGCCGTGGAAACCGATGTTAGATAATGACAATGGTTTGGATGACAGTTACGGTCTTTTGTATATAAATGGAAATAATAATTCTATAGTTGCAAATCATATTTCAGAAATGATTCAAAGGAGATATATCAAGCCTCTAGATGCAATGCCTGTGATTATACGTATTGCTTCTGGAAGAGGGAACTATATTTCAAATAATCATATCGTAGCTACTTGTGATATTGAAAACGAGTTGCAAGATGCATCTGACTCTTGCTATTCGGCACAGGTAGACGCTTTGACATCATTAAATAATATCCGGGAGATGTCGGTAGTTTATGTATTGGTTGAGCAAGAAGCGACTAATAATACGATTCTTGATTCGGGAAATGAAAAACAAGTGATTTTAGATAGAACCGTAAATGTTTTCAGACCGACACCTGCTTTGGGAGATTAAGATATGGGACAACATAATACTTAAACAATGGTAAAAGATAATTGCAAAAAGACTGACAGAGAGTTCGATGCCAGTCTTTTTATTAAATGCTGTTATTGAAACAATAAAGTATATAATTTCCGGAGGAAGAAAGAGTATGCAGAAAATACATGTAAAAGCGAACAGGCACTGGATGAATGATCCAAATGGTTTCATCTACTATAAGGGTAAATATCATTTATTTTATCAGTGTTTTCCATATGAAGCTAGATGGGGAAGGATGCATTGGGCTCATGTGGTGAGTGATGATCTGGTAAACTGGGAGTATCAGGGAATTGCAGTATTTCCCAGTAAAACGGATGATAGAGATGGCTGCTTTTCAGGGAGTGCCGTTGAAGATGAGGGTAAATTATATTTATATTATACTGGTGTAAGGTATTTAGTGGAAAATCCTGAAGATATTAATTTGTTTCTAGACGAACAGTTTGTTTCGGCACAAATGCTGATCACATCAGAAGATGGATATCATTTTGATAACATAAAAGATAAAAAAACTATTATTCCGGTTTTTAATAACAGTGAGATCGGAGATGCACGGCATACAAGAGATCCCAAAGTCTGGAAAGAAGATGACGGATGGTATATGGTTCTTGGAAGTACGATTAATAATAAGCAGGGAAAGCTATTGTTTTTTAAAAGTACGGACAAGAAAAATTGGACATACGTGAATTTTGTCACAAAAGATAACGGTTTCGGCTGGATGTGGGAGTGCCCTGATTATTTTCAAACAGATGGAGAACAGATTTTAATTTTTTCCCCGATGGATTTTAATAAAGGAGGGAAATCTTATTCTGACCAGTCAATCTGTATGAAAGTCATGTTTCAGAAAGAAACATGCCATATGGAGATGCCAGATACATATCAATATTTGGATTATGGACTGGATCTTTATGCGCCTCAGACTACTGTGGATGAAGCGGGCAGAAGAGTCCTGCTAGCATGGTTACGTATGCCAAAGCCGGTTGACGGACAATGGAGCGGGATGCAATGCATTCCAAGGGTTATTGAGGTGAAAAATGATCATATTTATTTTCGTGTACATCCTAATATAAGAAATGCTTTTTCCAAAAAGATTAACAGCCCGGATGAAGCGAATGAAAATGGATACAGAGTATCATTTTCATTAGAGGATGGGGAGACTGTTGATATTGGAGGATATCAAATTACAAGAAAAGGAAATAAGATCCATACGGATAGAGGTAGGCTGGTAGATACTTCATGGGAAATGCAAACAGAATTTTCCACTCCTGATTTAAAAGACGGATTCCAGATAGATGTATATGTGGATCCGAATCTAATTGAAGTTTTTGTAAATGACGGAGAATATATAATATCCAATTGTGTTTACAACCTAGGCACTGATATTCATCAACAGGGGAATGTGAAATATGAAATGTACACGTTGGAAGGAACAGAGGTATCGGAGGTGTAAAAATGTATGATGTAATTGCTTTAGGAGAATTACTGGTCGATTTTACGAATAATGGAACAAGTGATCAGGGAAATATGCTTTTTGAAGCCAATCCCGGAGGCGCGCCATGCAATGTGCTTGCTATATTGGCAAAGCTGGGGAAAAAAACAGCCTTTATAGGAAAGGTTGGAAACGATATGTTTGGTGCGATGCTAAAGGGAACGATCGAACGAGTGGGAATTTCATCAAAGGAACTAAAAGTAGATAAAAATGTGAACACAACGCTTGCATTTGTACATACATTTCCAGACGGAGACAGAGCATTTTCCTTTTATCGGAATCCAGGTGCAGATATGATGCTTACAGAAGACGAGGTAGATGACACGTTTGTTCAGTCTACAAAGATTTTCCATTTTGGTACTTTGTCCATGACACATGAAAATGTTCGGAATGCAACAAAAAAAGCTGTTAAAGCTGCAAAGAAGAATGGATCTCTGATTTCTTTTGATCCGAACTTGAGGGAGCCTCTTTGGGAATCCTTGGAAGAGGCAAAAAAGCAGATGGAATATGGATTTGAGCAATGTGACATTCTAAAGATATCCGATAATGAGATTCAGTTTATTACAGGAATAGAGGATTATGACCAAGGAGTCTTATATTTACAGAATAAATATGAGATACCATTGATTCTTCTTACTATGGGGAAAAAGGGGAGTAGAGCTTACTATAAAGACTTTAGGATAGAAGAAAAAGGATTTCAGGTATCAGCGATAGAAACAACAGGAGCGGGAGATACTTTTTGCGGGTGTTCCTTGGCATATATTTTGGAACACGATATTAACAACTTGACAGAGGATCATTTGAGAGAAATGCTTATCTTTGCGAATGCAGGTGCGGCTCTAGTTACAACAAAAAAAGGTGCAATTTGTTCTATGCCTGAACGGAGAGAAATTGTAGATCTAATTGATGTTGGTAGAAATGCAATTCATCAGTTTTGATACGGAGGATGTGGAAGAAAATAATCTCACTGCAGAAAAGGCACAGCAGCTGTGTCTGAAATATGCTCGATTTTTCCGCTGTTTTCGGTTACGTAAACGTTAATTGTTTGGAACAACAGAATGCATATCAAACCCCAGGAACTTTGTGTTTCTGGGGTTTTTTAATCAAAGACAGGATAAAACAACTGTAGTTTTATCCTGTCTTTGAATGGAATTATTTGTTTGTGCTGTCTGCATCAATTACAGACTGAATCTGTTTCATCAAAGTATCATAGTTGTCTTGATTATCAATTCCGCCGAGCATTGGATCACCTACAATATTACCATTTCTATCGACCAGTATTGTTGTAGGAAATGCCATAATATCGGACGCATATTTCCCTGCATCTGAAGAAGAGTCAATGGAAAGATTGCGATATTTAGCACCCTGCTTTTCGAGAATAGTCTTTGCTTCTTTTATAGCAGTTTTGTTTCCGTCGAAGGTTTCTGTGTTGATACCTACAACTTCTCCACCCATTGATTTGATTGCATCGTTTAATTCGTTAAGTTTAGATAATTCGGCAACACAAGGTTTGCAGCCGGTGAACCAGAAATTGATGACAGTTACTGCATTTTTGGAAAACAGGCTTTCATCAACAGAATTTCCATCATAATCCTGACCAGAGAAATTCTTGAAAGGAGATGCGCCTTTGGAACTGTTTTTCTGATCAGTGTTATCAGATCCTGCATTTTTCTTTTCAATCTCAGCTATCTGTTCCTCGATTTTTCGGATAGTTTCAATATCAGCGGTCAGTGTTTTCAGCTCGTCATCTGTAAAAGACTCCTTGTTTGATTCAATAGTGGCAGCCAGAGAGTCCGCATAATTTCCATTTGGATCCGCATCACTTTTATTCATCATGCCAAATGCTTTGTCCCATACATCTTTGTGATCTGCGAAGATCTGATTTTCCTGCTGATATAAATCATTCAGTTTAGAGTTGGAATCGTCTGCAGATTCTGAGCCGGATTCAGTCTTGGTATTCGAAGATTCTGTGCCTGCAGTTCCTTTCCCGCTACATGCTGTAAATAATAATGCTATGCAAAGTGTTAAAATAGAGAGAAATGTTCTTTTTGTTTTCATAAATAATTGCTCCTTAAAATAATAGTAATAAAATGAATAGTTACCGGTTGGTTATGGTTGACTGCTGCTGTTCTTTTTTGGGGCATGTTTTTCCCAGAAACTGATATTGAATCGCATCTTTTGGACAAGCCTTGATGCAAGCCCCGCATCGTATACATTCTGGATGATTTGGAGTCTTGCACACATCAATATCCATTTTACATGCCTTTGAACATTGATTGCATCCGACACATTTGCTGCCTTCAACCTTAATATTAAGAAAGCTGATCTTATTAAATAATGAATAGATCGCTCCAAGAGGACAGATCCATTTACAGAACGGTCTGTAAAACAAAATACTCAGCACAACAACTGTAATTAAAATAAGGCATTTAAAAGAAAAAAGTGTTCCAAGTGCAGACCTTATAGCAGTATTTCCAAGTGACAGTGGTATGGCTCCTTCCAAAACACCTTGTGGGCAAATGTATTTACAGAAGAATGGATCCCCCATCCCTATAGAGTTCGTTACAAACAATGGCAGAAGAATAACGAAAACAATGAGGATTATATATTTCAGGTATCTTAGCGGTTTCAGACGGGCTGTGGAAAATTTTTTTCCGGGGATTTTATGAAGTAAATCCTGAAACCAGCCAAACGGGCATAAAAAACCACAGATAAATCTTCCGAGTGTCACACCGAGCAGAATGAAAAAACCGGTTATGTAGTATGAAAATTTAAATCTGGAGGATCCGATAACCGCCTGAAAGGCTCCAATGGGGCAGGATCCTGTCGCAGCAGGACAGGAATAGCAGTTTAATCCCGGCACACATACAGTTTTGATTTTGCCTTGATATATTTTACCCTTAAATAAATTGGAAATATGAATATTGGTAAGTAATGTGGCAACTGCCTGTATCCATCCGCGTATTTTGGCAACTCTTTTTGATAGTAATTTCGTTTTTTTATCCAATTCCGACACACTCCAGACATAATTTTATTGCTTTGCCAAGCACGACGTCTCCTTCACCTCTGAACGCACCATAGCAAATCATAGAGATACCCGTGATGAGCATTACAAATTGAGATATTTTTCTGCACTTCAAGATTTTGTTACTCCTTTCGTTTGTTGTATTTGTTGACCAGCTGACTTCAGTATTATACAATAGTTGGTGTGAAATTTTCGTTAAGAAGAAGGTGGAATGATTTTGAGATTATTAATAGTTGAAGATGAAAAACAAATATGTGATGCAATTGCGAAAAGTCTGTATGATGCCGGGTATGAGGTGGATACTTGTTATGATGGGGAAGAAGCGCTGGAATGCATTCTGACAGAGAATTATGATTTGGTTGTTCTGGATCTGAATCTGCCAGGCATGGATGGGATGGAAATCTTAAAGGAACTAAGACAGAGCAATGAGGAGACAAAGGTTCTTATATTATCGGCAAGAGGGCAGATTGCAGATAAGGTCGAAGGGCTGGATGCTGGTGCGAATGATTATATGGAAAAGCCGTTCCATCTACAGGAGCTTGAGGCTCGTATCAGAAGTCTGACAAGAAGGAAATTTGTACAAAAGGATGTATGCCTGGAAAGCGGCGATATTAAGTTTGACACGATAAAGCGTGAGGCATATGCAAAGGAAATAAAGATTTCCCTGACAAGAAAAGAAAAAGGTATTTTGGAATATCTGCTTCTTAATCTGGGCAGACCGGTAAGCCAGGAGGAATTGATGGAGCATGTCTGGGATGCCTCCGTGGATAGCTTTAGTGGAGCTATCCGAGTACATATGTCTTCACTAAGAAGAAAGCTTAAAGCAGTGCTTGGACATGATGTAATCATGAACAAGGTGGGAGAAGGGTATCAAATACGAGAGGAGTCCGATCGATGAAAAAGATGTCACTGCAGTGGAGACTTACCTGTATCACTACATTGTGTATTGCAATCATATGTGGGTGTCTGACGATGTTTGTCTATAAAAATGGTGTGTATTATATAGATTCTTTGCAGAAGGCTGTTAATGCGCAGGGCGATGGTAGTGCAGACAATAGTGGAAATGATTCAGAAGAAATATATATTAGCATACCAGAGGATAAGTGGGATGAGTTCGCAAATGATTTTTCTGTTCAAGTGTATAATAATAAAGAAGACTACAGAAAAAACAGTTTGGTAATTTCAGCTTTATTGGCGATTCTTGGCGGGGTAGCTACATATTTTATAAGTGGACACGCACTCAAACCACTCCGTGAGTTTTCTGATAAAATAGAAGAGGTGCAGATACAAAATCTGGCAGACTCGCGAATCGAAGAAAGCAAGATTAAAGAACTGAATCAGCTTAGTGTTTCATATAACAAGATGCTTGAACGCCTTCAGGATGCATTTGAGGTACAGAGACAATTTACTGCAAATGCAGCACATGAGCTTCGCACCCCATTATCTTTAATGCAGGTACAGCTTGACCTATATCACTCCACCCAGCATCCAGGCAGTGATGCAGACACCTTACAGATGATAAAGATGGTGACGGAACAAAATGACAGGCTTGGCAAGATGGTAAAGACACTTCTCGATATGAGTGAGCTTCAGACGGTAGGCCGGGATGAACAAATTATCATGGATGACCTTGTTGATGAGGTGTTGGAGGATTTGGAACCTCTTGCACAGGAAAAGAATATAAAACTTATTGGGAAATGTAAGGATATAACGATGGTTGGAAGTGATATTCTTATTTACAGGCTGGTATATAATCTTGTTGAAAATGCTATAAAATATAATCATTCAGGTGGACAGGTTACAGTAACTGCATATAAGGAGCAAAAACACATTTGCCTGTCAGTAGCGGATACAGGAAGTGGAATCCCGAAAGAGCTCAGGGAGCGTGTATTTGAACCATTCTTTCGCGTGGATAAGTCCAGAAGCCGAAAGCTTGGCGGTGTAGGACTGGGACTTGCACTGGTCCATGAGATCGTGAGAGTGCATGATGGCAGTATTACAGTTAAGTCCAATCCGTCGGGAGGTACAATCCTTGAGGTGATTTTCAATCAGTAATAAAATGAACAATTATTGAGATGATTTTTAATCGTAATAAAATGAACAATTATTGAGATGATTTTTAATCGTAATAAAATGAACAATTTTTGCAGATAAAGGAGAAAGTAAAAATGAGTATTTTAAATGTTTAACATCTTACTCATGGCTTTGGTGACGGGGCAATTTTCTCAGATGTTTCATTCCGTTTTTTAAAAGGGGAACATATCGGACTTGTAGGAGCTAACGGTGAAGGAAAGTCCACATTTATGAATATTGTGACTGGAAAGCTGATGCCGGATGAAGGAAAAGTAGAATGGTCAAAGAATGTCCATGCAGGATATCTGGATCAGCATGCAGTACTGGAAAAGGGAATGACAATCGGCGGCGTATTAAAGTCAGCATTTGATCCACTTCTTCAAAAAGAGCAGCGCATGAATGAAATCTGTGACCAGCTTGGAGACGCAGATTCAGAGCAGATGGAGCAGTTGATGGAAGAACTGGGAACGATTCAGGATGAGCTGACTTTACATGATTTCTACACCATCGATGCAAAAGTAGAAGAGGTAGCAAGAGCACTTGGACTTCTGGATCTCGGACTGGAACGCGATGTCACAGATTTAAGCGGAGGTCAGAGAACGAAAGTGTTCTAAAAGGGACACCGATAATGAATGATGGGGACGTAGTACTTTTAAAGTTTACTACGTCCCCAATGGATTTATTTTGTCTTATATGTGAGCTGTTTTACATCTGGAATTGCCATTAATACCGGGTACAGTACGAAGGAGATAATCAGTCCACCGACTCCCTGAATAATATTGGCTGGAATACTTGCTGCTGCAGATGATCCATAAAGGAAAAATTCACAGATAAAATATCCACCGGCTACCAGTACGATATCAATCACGCCACCGAGAAGCACTGCTACATAACGTGATTTGGAATCTTTTGCAATTTTCTGGTAAACAAGTCCTGAAAACAGAGCAATCAGTCCTTTGATTACAAATGTAATCGGAACGTATACAAAATATCCACCGAGGAGGTCTGACATTGCGGAACCGATACCGGCTGCCAACAGTCCATAACTTGGTCCAAGAACAACTCCTGACAGGATTACGATTGCATCACCTGGATGTATATATCCGCCTGTTCCAGGTGTTGGAATACGGATAGACATGGTGGCAACACATGCAAGTGCAGCAAAAAGTGCTGTCATCACAATTTTTTTCAAATTTGAATTCATAGTAAAAACCTCTTTCCTTATATGATTACTTATCTTTCGATTGAACCTACTGTACAACACTCATGGCTTGATATAAAGGTCCAATTCTGATAAAAAACAACAGGCCAGTTTGTGGATTTATGGGAGAACTGTAAACTGGTCTGTTGTTTTTAGATAGCATTTATTTTAGAAACATATGTAACAACTTATTATTTATCTTCTTGTAAGGCTGATATCGTATTGGAAGATCCAGCCAGGTCTTCTTATCCACAATACTTTTGTAATGTGTAAATGTATCAAATCCGGTCTTTCCGTGGTAACTGCCCATGCCGCTTTCGCCAAATCCGCCGAAAGGCATTTCGCTTGTGGCAAGGTGAATCAGTGTATCGTTAATGCAGCCTCCGCCGAACCCGATTCTTGCAATTACATTTTCCGCTACATGTGTATCTCCTGCGAAAATATAAAGTGCAAGCGGATGGGACATGGCACGGATATTATTCACGGCTTCGCTGATAGAATCGTAAGTCAGGATTGGAAGAACCGGTCCGAAGATTTCTTCCTGCATGACAGCGTCCGCAAAGGTGACGTTGTCCATGATTGTTGGCTCGATCTGTAAAGTGTGATGGTCGAAAGTGCCGCCATAGACCACTTTGTCGTAATCAATTAGTCCAAGCAGCCGGTCAAAATGTTTTAAATTGATAATTTTGCCATATTCTTTATGTGCCAGAGGCTGTTTACTATATTGTTTTTGAATCTGTTTTTTCAATTCTTTTATAAGTTTATCTTTGACTGTGCGGTCGCAGTAAATGTAATCAGGAGCAACACATGTCTGCCCACAATTTAAAAATTTACCAAAAACAATACGTTTAGCAGCAAGTTTGATATCGGCACTTTTATGAACGATGCAAGGGCTTTTACCACCGAGCTCAAGGGTGATTGGAGTCAGATGGTTGGAAGCATGCCGCATCACTTCTTTCCCTACTTCCTGGCTTCCGGTAAAGAAGATGTAGTCAAAATGTTCATTTAGCAAGAAATTATTTTCCTCGCGCCCACCTGTGACAACGGCCACATATTTTTCATCGAAGCATTCCTGGATCATACGGCTGATCAGAGCAGTAGTATGTGCAGAATAGGCACTTGGCTTCAGGATTGCGGTATTTCCAGCTGCCAGCGCATCGATCAACGGCTCTATGGTGAGCATGAACGGATAATTCCATGGACTCATAATCAGTGTGACACCATACGGTGACGGTTTTTGATAGCTCCTGGAGTGAAACTGTGCCAGTGGAGTCCTGACTGTGCACTCTTTCGAAAATTTGCGTGTATGTTTCAGCATGTAAGTCAGTTCGCTTAAGACGAGACCAGTCTCGCACATGTAGCTTTCAAAAGCACATTTTCCCAAATCTGCACGGATTGCGATATTCATTTCATTTTCATATTTTAAGATGCATGCTTTTAATTTTTGAAGTGCATGTATACGATATTCTACATCAAGCGTAGCATCGGAATGAAAAAAAGTCCGCTGTTTCTGAATCAGTTGTTTGATTTCAGCCTGTGTCATAAGAAAAGCCCTCCTATATAATTGAATTCATTTTTAAATTTGTAATTGATTCCCCAAATACAGCTCTGGTTTGCTGGACTGCAAGTACGATGCCTACGGATTGTTCCGTGCTTTGCACTCCCATAATCCTCCCAATTATTCGCATATCGTGGGATTGTCATCCCACTTTTAGGCTCATATTGGGGCGGATCCCAAGGTCTTTCATCCACTTATGAGCAAGCTCATGTGGATGAAAGACCTTTTGACCCTGGCATCATATTTATATGATTATGATAGATGCATTTGTCTGATAATTCAAGAAACAAATTGAAAGAAATGTTGATGTTATCGGACTGCATGATACAGGCATGGGTTAAAGCTACAGAGAATATTAAGAATATTCTAAAGAAGTTGTTAAGAAATGTATTCTAATATATCAGGTGTGAAGATAAAGGCTGGAAAAAGGAGAGAAAATGTTATGGATTATGTGAGGATTTTATATATTTATATAGTTGAGGATTTTATGTACAGTGGTTATCTGCTTCTTACGCTGCTGCTGCCGTGTCTGATATATCAGGGACTAATGGAAATCAAAGCAAAGCAAAATTCCAGACGTGTGCCTGCAAAATATTATTTTGGAGTTTATGTAATGCTCGTTTATCTGTGGGCGGTATTTAAAGTGACAGGGATTGGCCTGTTGGCAGACATTGTAAGACTTAAAGGTGCCATCAGTGGTGGATATAACTGGAATCCACTGGCAGGATTGGGCATGGGGTTTGTGTTAAATATAATCATGTTTCTGCCGCTTGGGCTGTTGATACCATGTATATGGAAGCAATGCAGAAATATAACAAATGTCACAGTCACAGGATTTTTACTGTCGTTAACAATTGAAATTTCTCAGATATTTAACGCGCGTGCAACAGATATTGATGATCTGCTTGCAAATACGATCGGCGCGTGCGCAGGATATCTGATCTGGAGAGGTATTTATGTGTTAGTTTGTGGAAAACAGAAAGAAAAAGGTGATGGACATGTGGAAAATCCAATAGAGGCTGATGGAAGAAAATGGGAACCAATGATATATCTGGCGCTGGCTTTTTCCGGAGCGTTCTTTCTGTATAATCCATATGTGCAATAATGAATTGCAGAAGACAATAAAAAAGATGCAGTTTTAAAGCTGCATCATTCCTGACATAATACACCCGCCACAGGCACCTTGTTTTTTCAGGCTGTTCCATTGCTGCGGGTCAAATTTTATTCCGCCGATTCCGTAGACAGGAATCGTGACTGCATCACAGACATTTTTCAAAAAATCAAGTCCACGTGGCGGCAGGCCTTTCTTACAATCTGTTGTGAAAATGTGTCCGGCTGTCACATAGGTCGCACCGAGCCGTTCTGCTTCCATGGCATCCTCGACAGAATGAACAGATGTGCCGATTTTATGGAAGTCCGTAACATGAAAACTCTGCGAGATTGTCGAATTCTGACTTTGTAAATGCTTCTGCGACTCGGCAGACAACTCCCGTAACAGAGGCAGTGGCAAATGAATGGCATCATGTCCAAGTTCCAGCGCTGCTTTCCAGTAAGTATGTAAGATACATGGGACATCGTAAGCTTTACAGATATCCAGAATACTTTTTGCTAATGCTTTGTATTCGTCTTCTGGCAGATCCTTTTCTCTAAGAACGAGAGCGTCCGGGTGCCATTCGCAGACCCGTTTAATCTGGTCTTCAAAAGGTTGATTGCAGAGATGTCGGTTTGAAATAGCAAGGATTTGGAAATTTTTGCCAGGATCATTCCTCTTCTTGAGAATAGAATTATTTATCATAGAATCATTACAGTTCATATTGGATTCCTACTTTCTGAAAACTCCTCACAGCCTATTACATAAGCTCTTCTTTGAAATTTACATTTCCCAGTATAAAAAGTCTGATATGGAATGTCAATGTATGCTTCAAAGAAACACGAAAATATTCATAATATATGTTATACTCTAGTTGCAATGTTCGACTTGAATTTGCGTGTGACAGAAAACTCGCAATCATTATTAGTGACAAAAACTTGAAATGATAGAAAAGGATTACGGGAAATTACATGGAACAGTACTATTATAATAGGATGAATAAAATAGAACAGGCAGTTTATCATGCCTTGTATCAGGGATTTTTAAATATAGATGAAGAGATTCAGATCCCAAGACTGGAGGGTGAGGCACTCTATAATGTCTTTTTCAAGCTCCGGCTGGATCATCCGGAAATTTTCTGGGCAACAGGCTATAAGTATAAATATTACAACGATTCTCCCAATCTGATTTTTGTGCCGGAATATTTATTTGAAAAAGCAAAGATAAAAGAAAATCAGAAACCGGAAAACAAAACTCCACGCAACACATCGGGAAAGAACAAAGCCGGAAAAGCAGAACAGATGGATTTCAGGTACGATTATTTTAACCTGGATGATAAAAACATTTTCCGGGATCACGAACCACTGTTGTATCCGGCTCCAGCATGCAACGAGGGCGGACGCTACTATTATAAAGAAAAGAAACTGTCATTTACAAAGATAGAAGATGTATACAAGCGGTCGCTTCAGGCAGCGAAGAAAGGACGCGTGCTGACCTTTCACTGGCGAGGCGGCTATCTGACCAAAGAAGTGTTAAAAGAACTTCTGGAAGAAATCGAGAGAGCCGGACGTGAGAAAAATAAACAGCCTCAGATTAGTCTGAACTGGGCACAGGCAGTCTTGAGGGTGGAGTATCAGGAACTGCCGGAAGGCATGATCAGAGAAACGAAAGTTGTGATGGAAGATGCCAATGAAGGAGAGCGAGAGATAATTGGAAACAGAGAAAAGCACAGAAAATGTGTGGAAAGCAGAGCAAAAGAATAAAGAAAATGTGGAAAATCAGGCGTACCAGATTAGTCAGGAGAGAGCTTTGGAGATGCTGGAAGAACTTTTGGAACAAGATCAGTTCGAATTACTTCTGCCAGAGTATAAACTGGTTTATATGATGAACGATGCAGTGGAAAGTTTTCTTGTATTTCACGGTGCGCGAATGACCGGAATTTATCAGGACGATTATGAAGGACCACTGGATGCATCAGTTACCTATGAAAATGGAGAATATGTGCTTGTGGTACATCAGGACGATTCCGTTGTAACGCTCTTTTACCAGTCGCTGTCAGTGGAAGTACATTTATACAATTATGGAGAAATCGGACATTTCTGGGTGGAAGGGTACGAATACTTAAGACAACTGGAATATCGCATTGCAATTTTACGGGACAAATTAGAATATCTGGGACCGGAATTCTGCACACCGACAGAACAGAAACTGGCAATGTTAGAACAGTTCCCGCCACTCAATTACTGCTGTTACCCGGCAGTGCCGGATCAATATATTGTACCAAAAGATAATCCGTGGCAGCCGTCAGAAGAGGCAATCACAGTCATGGAAGAATTCGCAGAAGAAGCAGACGATAAAAGCATGATAAAGTTATTAAAATATTACCGGAAACATCATGGTATGAGAATGAGTCGTTACATAGCCGTAAAATTACATCAGACAAAACATGTACGCTTCATAGAACTTCTGACAGAAAAACTCAAACAAGAAGCCGCAAACTATCCAAACCGGAGTTTCGGAAAAGAAGCTGATGAAAGACATCAGAAACTTATCAGTCAGGCAAAAAAAGAGCAGGCAGAACTTTATCAGCAGGGAATCAAATCCGAGGTACTAAGAGAAGAGCCATTCGTCACCGCACAAGACGAACTCGACTATAAGGTTTATCTCATGATTTATAAGTGGCAGGGAAAAAACAGGGGCGTCAATGTCAGAAGAATAAATTAATTTATAAATTTAATGCAAGACAATTTATGAATGATATAGAGATTCGCCTCTTTATATTTTGTAACAAAAACTAATTTAAAAAATCACGTATACGCTGGAGCATGGCCGCGGGACACTGCATTAACAGAGAAAATTCGAACATTCTTTACATAATAAAAAGAGCCCTCCCACCGGAAGACTCTCAAAGGAAAAAGTATGAAAAAGAAAATAGTTATTTATATCTCAGCATCTCTCTTGCTGATGTCTATATAATAATGAAAAAATGTTTTCGATTTGTGTTTAGATTGTTAAAAAAGTGTGAATCATGGAAAAGAAAAGTTTTGATGCAATTTTTATCTGTTATAGACAAGGAAAAAGGGAAAAAAGAGGCTAAAATGAATTTTATAATTCAAAATCTTGCAAATTTTATTGTTATTTTCTTAACTATCGTCAAAAAATGAAGTTGTCATATTTTTATCTTGCATTTCTCAGAAAAATCCTGTAAACTAAATCAAAAGTGCATGTAATCCGTGTGGGGCAGATGAACTATCATGCGACTTTTCGGTCAATTTGTAATTGCCCGTGGGATTAGAGAGAAAAAGGCTAATTGCAAACCAATAAAAAAAGAGAGGAAGAAGACAATGAAACAGTTCAAGAAAGTTCTGGTGGCGAACCGTGGGGAAATCGCCATTCGAGTATTCCGCGCGCTCAATGAGCTCGGAATTGTGACAGTCAGCATTTATTCTAAGGAAGACAGATACGCTCTTTTCCGTTCCAAAGCAGACGAATCCTATCCCCTGAATCCTGATAAAGGACCAATCGATGCATATCTTGATATTGATACAATTATTAAGATCGCACTGAATGCAGGCGTAGATGCAATCCATCCTGGATATGGGTTCCTGTCAGAGAATCCGGAGTTTGTAGATGCATGTGAACAGAATGGCATTACATTTATTGGACCTTCCAGTGATATTATGAGAGCAATGGGAGATAAGATTTCTTCCAAACAGATTGCCATTGCAGCAGATGTACCAATCATTCCTGGAGTAGATCACGCGATGAAGTCTTATGAAGAGGCAGCGAAGATTGCAGACATGGTCGGATATCCGATTATGCTGAAAGCTTCCAACGGTGGTGGCGGACGCGGTATGCGTATTGTCAATGATCCGGCTGATCTGGAAAAAGAATTCAACGAAGCGAGAAACGAATCTAAAAAAGCTTTCGGTGATGATATGATCTTCGTTGAGAAGTATCTGAAAGGACCAAAGCATATTGAGGTTCAGGTAATCGGAGATAATTACGGCAATGTTGTGCATCTGTTCGACCGTGACTGTTCTGTGCAGAGACGTCATCAGAAGGTCGTAGAGTATGCGCCGGCATTTACCATTCCAGACGAGACAAGAGAGAAGATTTTTGATGCAGCAATCCGTCTTTGTAAAAATGTTGGATATGTTAATGCAGGAACACTGGAGTTTCTGGTAGACAGAGATAACAATCCATACTTTATTGAAATGAACCCTCGTATTCAGGTAGAGCATACAGTCAGTGAGATGGTGACAGGAATTGATATCGTGCAGGCTCAGATCCTGGTTGCAGAAGGATATGCTCTTGATTCAGAGGAGATACATATTAAATCACAGGAAGATGTTACATGTAACGGATATTCTATTCAGACTCGTGTTACTTCTGAAGATCCGGCAAATAACTTCCTGCCGGATACAGGTGAGATGACAGTATATCGTTCCGGTTCCGGTAATGGTATCCGTCTGGACGGTGGCTGTGCATATGTCGGAGCCGTTGTATCACCACACTATGACAGTCTGCTTGTAAAGATTATTTCTCATGACCGTACCTTTGCAGGCGCAGTGAGAAAATCCGAGCGTGCCCTTCAGGAGATGCGTATCCGTGGAGTTAAGACAAATATTCCGTTCCTGATCAATGTGCTGAACCACCCGACATTCCAGTCCGGTCAGTGTTACACAACATTTATCGAGGAGACACCGGAGTTATTCCGCCTGACACACAGCCTGAACCGTGCGACTAAGATCATTGAGTTTATCGGTGATCGTATCATCAATTCTGACATGGGTAAGAAGAAACAGTTCGATAACCGTATTCTGCCGACATTTGACCATGATAAACCGGTCTATGGTGCAAGAGATGAATTTTTAAAACTTGGTGCAGAAGGCTACATGCAGAAGATTTTAAAAGAAGAAAAGCTTTATGTTACAGATACAAGTATGCGTGATGCGCAGCAGTCACTGGTGGCAACACGTATGCGTAGCAAAGATCTGTGCGGTGCCGCTTATGCGACAAATGCATTTATGCAGAACGCATTTTCAGTAGAGGCATGGGGAGGTGCTACATTTGATACAGCGTACCGATTCCTGAAGGAGTCACCGTGGAAACGTCTGACAACTTTAAGAGAGCGTATGCCGAATACATTGATCCAGATGTTGCTTCGTGCGTCCAATGCCGTTGGATACAGCAACTATCCGGACAACCTTGTAAAAGAGTTCATTCAGATCTCAGCAGAGAATGGAATCGATGTATTCCGTATTTTTGACAGTCTGAACTGGATCGAGACTATGAAACTGCCAATCGAGGAGGCACTTAAGACTGGAAAGATCGTTGAAGGTGCAATCTGCTATACAGGAGATATTACAAGTCCGAACGAGACAAAGTATACATTAGATTATTATGTGAAGATGGCGAAAGAACTGGAGTCTTTAGGATGCCATTCTATTGCGATCAAGGATATGGCAGGACTTCTGAAGCCGCTGGCAGCAAAAGAACTGATCAGCACACTGAAGAGAGAACTTCATGTACCACTACATTTGCATACACACGATTCCACGGGAAATGGTGTAAGTACTGTTATGATGGCGGCAGAAGCCGGCGTAGATATTGTCGACCTGGCAATTGAGTCTATGTCATCACTGACCAGTCAGCCGTCTATGAACGCAGTAGCAGAGGCACTTCGTGGAACAAGACGTGACACAGGCCTGAAGCCGGAGGAACTGACAGAATTAAGTCACTACTACAGCCGTGTGCGTGAAGTATATGCACCATTTGAAAGTGATATGAAATCTCCAAACACAGAGATTTACAAATATGAGATTCCGGGAGGACAGTACTCCAACTTGCTTGCACAGGTAACAAGTATGGGGTCACCGGATGATTTTGAAGCAATCAAGGGACTTTACAAAGACGCCAATGATCTGCTTGGAAACATCGTAAAAGTAACTCCAACTTCCAAGGCAGTCGGTGATCTGGCTATCTTTATGTACAAGAATGGCCTGACAAAAGATAATATTCTGACAGAAGGTGCCGGATTATCCTATCCGGATTCCGTCGTATCTTATTTCCAGGGTATGATGGGACAGCCGTATGGTGGATTCCCGAAGGAGCTGCAGAAGATTGTCCTGAAAGATATTAAACCACTGACAGAACGTCCAGGTGCACTTCTCCCGGCAGTTGATCTGGATCAGATTAAGAAGGATCTGTGCGAGAAATATCATTATGAGGATCGCTCAGAAGCAGATATGTGCAAGAAAGCAGTCAGCTATGCACTGTATCCGAAGGTATATGAGGACTATTGCGAACACTTTGAAATTTACAATGATGTTACAAGATTGGAAAGTCACGTATACTTCTATGGCCTTAGAAAGGGTGAGGAGACTAACTTGAAGATTGGCGAAGGAAAGGAACTTCTGATCAAATATCTGGAAGCAAGCGAGCCGGACGAGGACGGATACCGTACATTGATGTTCCAGGTAAATGGATCTATCCGTAACGTCAAGATTCTGGATAAGAAACTGGAGATCAAGACAGATCGTAAGCTTAAGGCAAGCAAGTCCAATCCGAAACAGCTTGGAGCAAATATCCCAGGTATCGTAGGAAATGTCCTTGTCAAAGAGGGAGATCCGGTCAAAGTCAATACACCGCTTCTTACTCTGGAAGCTATGAAGATGGAGACAATTGTTGTATCTACGATCGAAGGTGTTGTAGACAAGATTTATGTAAAACCAGGTGAAACAGTGCATCAGGACGATTTGATGATGTCCTTCCAGTAAAAAGATTTTTGAAAAAAGTCTTGAAAAGGACTAATCAGAGGATTATAATCAAATACAGATAAGAGAGATTCTTCGGGGCAGGGTGTAATTCCCAACCGGCGGTAAAGTCCGCGACCCGCTGTGTAAGTGTATGCAGTGGCTGATCTGGTGAGATTCCGGAACCGACAGTAAAGTCTGGATGAGAGAAGAATTATGGTGAATGTATGTCAATCCCCCGAAGCGTAAGCGTCGGGGGATTTTGTGTTGTCAAGCATACGACAAAAAGGTTCGGCGGACCTTTTTTAGTGATACATTCTAAAGAAGCATAGTTCCAAAAGAAGTATTCTTTCTTACTTAAAATAAAAGAGGGCAGTGCCTGAGGTTTTCATTTGCACAGCTCAGACACACCGCAGATAAAAAGGAGAGAAAGAAATGAGTACAAATGTAGCAACACAGAACAAGTCAAACACAGCAGGTATGTCAAAAGTAAGATTCATTACCCAGGTGGGAATGCTGGGGGCAATTGCAGTTATTTTAATGGCATTTGAAATACCGCTTCCATTTGCACCGGCATTTTACAAGATTGATTTCAGCGAAGTTCCGGCACTGATCGGCTGCTTTGCAATGGGACCGGCAGCAGGAGCAATGATCGAACTTATTAAAATCGTATTACATCTTCTGATCAGTGGAACATCTACAGCAGGTGTCGGTGATATTGCCAACTTTGCAATTGGCTGTGCCTTTATCCTTCCGGCAGCATGGATCTATAAAGCAAAACACTCCAGAAAAAGTGCAATGATCGGAATGGCAGCAGGAACTGTATTTATGGCATTTATCGGTTGCTTTTTAAATGCATATGTATTACTTCCGGCTTATGCAAAAGCATTTAGCATGCCAATCGATGCGTTGGTAGGAATGGGAACAGCAGTAAATGGTCATATTACGAATTTACTTACATTTGTCGTATTTGCAGTAGCACCATTTAACCTTTTGAAAGGTGCAATGGTATCCGCTGTAGTACTTCTGATCTACAAGAAGATCAGTCCGATTCTGAAAATGAGATAATATCAGCTGGGAGATGACTCCCGCCTCTATAGGTGGTGAGAAACAAGCTTGTATCAGTGGGGGTTTGTTCCAACATCATTATATAGAAGGAAAATATTAAAAAATAGCAGGTGGATATATGGCACTCAATGTCAGAGCTTAAATATGACATTGAAAGCGATATGTTTACCTGTTATTTTTTATATCAGTTGGGAGATGACTCCCACCTCTATAGGTGGTGAGAAACAAGCTGGTATCAGTGGTGGGAGGCAATCCCCCAGCTGATATAGCCTCCGGCAGGATTGCAGAGGTGCGCAGTAGAAGTATGTCATGCAATTGCATGACGCGCACCTCGCAGCAAGAATGCCGGGGCATTCTTGAAGTTAAGAAATTGTAATTTCTATTATGTATAAAAGATTGTACTGATAAAAAAACAGAGTGAAATCTAAAATTTTCATTGACAGACGGAAAAGAAGGAGATATTATAAGGTCAATACAAAAACAGAGTTGGAGGATAGGAATTATGAAATTTAAAAAAGTTGTAAGTGCTGTATTAGTATCAGCACTGGCAGTCAGCATGATGGCAGGCTGTGGTTCTAAGAGCGGAAGCTCAGATTCAAAATCAGATGTATTTAAAATTGGTGGAATCGGACCGATGACAGGAGATGCAGCAGCATATGGTGAAGCAGTAGACAACGGTGCAAAGCTTGCTGTAGAAGAGATTAATAAAAATGGTGGAATCAATGGTAAGCAGGTTGAGTTCAAGACAGAAGATGATCAGGCAGATGCAGAGAAAGCTGTGAATGCTTACAATACTCTGAAAGACTGGGGTATGCAGATTCTTATGGGAACTGTAACATCTGGTTCTTGTACAGCAGTAGCATCTGAGACAGACAGTGATCACATGTTCCAGATCACACCTTCCGGAACAGCAGTAGAGAGCGTTGAGGATCACGACAACGTATTCCGTCTTTGTTTCTCAGATCCTGAACAGGGAACAAAATCCGCAGAGTACATTGCAAAGAACAAACTTGCAACAAAGATAGCAGTTATTTATAACAGCTCCGATGTATATTCTAATGGAATTTACACAAACTTCGCAGCAGAGGCTAAGAAAGAAGGCCTTGATGTTGTAGCAGCAGAAGCATTTACAGCAGATAATAAGACAGACTTTTCTGTACAGTTAAAGAAGGCACAGTCATCAGGAGCTGATCTTGTATTCCTTCCAATATACTATCAGGAAGCATCTGCTATCTTACAGCAGGCAGCTAAGTTAGATTATCATCCGACATTCTTTGGATGTGATGGACTTGACGGAATCCTTGGTGTAGAGGGATTTGATAAATCTCTTGCAGAGGGAACGATGCTTCTGACACCTTATGCATCTGATGCACAGGATGAGAAGACTCAGGCATTCACAAAAGCATATGAAGATAAATACGGCGATACACCAATTCAGTTTGCAGCAGATGCATATGATGCAATTTACGCTATCAAAGCTGCAGCAGAGGAAGCTGATGTAACACCGGATATGGATTACTCAGAGATGTGCGACAAATTGATGGACGCTATGACAAAGATCAAGATTGACGGTCTGACAGGTGTAGACGGAATCACATGGGAGAAGAACGGTGAGCCGAACAAGGCACCTAAGGGTGTTAAGATTGAAAATGGTGTATATGTATCCATGGACTAATTCAGCCCGATAAGTTAAAATAGTGATAAGTGGCTGCTACAGAATTGCTGTGGCAGCCTTTCTCACATATTGCATCATAGTTGGGGCTTTTGCCCCCAACATCATTATAATTGAGAGGTAAAAATTTTAGTTAAAGGAAGGAGAAGAAAAATGAGTTTTATATCTTATCTCATTAATGGTATCAGCCTTGGAAGTGTATATGCGATCATCGCTCTTGGCTATACCATGGTATACGGTATTGCTAAGATGTTGAACTTCGCCCATGGTGACGTTATTATGGTCGGAGCATATATCGTATTGACTTGTGTGACAGGCACAGGTCTGAATCCAATTGTTGCAATCATTATTGCGACGATCGCCTGCACAATTTTTGGAATTGTAATTGAAGGAGTTGCTTATCGCCCGCTTCGTAATGCGGCATCTCCACTGGCAGTTCTGATTACAGCAATCGGTGTCAGCTACCTGCTTCAGAACCTGGCACTTCTGATTTTTGGTTCTAATACGAAATCATTTCCAGAAGTCATCAAATTGCCGAACTTAAAACTGGCAGGTGGAAAGCTTACAATTACAGGAACAACCATCCTGACAATTGTACTATGTATTGTTATTATGGCAGGTCTGATGCTGTTTATTAATAAGACAAAAGCAGGTCAGGCAATGTTGGCTGTATCCGAGGACAAAGGTGCAGCACAGCTTATGGGAATTAATGTAAATAAGACTATTTCCATGACATTTGCAATCGGATCCGCACTTGCTGCAATCGCAGGTGTACTGCTCTGCTCTGCATACCCAAGCCTGACACCTTATACAGGTTCCATGCCTGGTATCAAGGCGTTCGTAGCAGCTGTATTTGGTGGAATCGGTTCTGTACCGGGAGCGCTGATAGGAGGAATTATTCTTGGAATCATTGAGATTCTCGGAAAAGCATACATTTCTTCACAGCTTGCAGATGCAATCGTATTTGCAGTTCTGATCGTGGTACTTCTTGTAAAACCTACTGGAATTCTTGGTAAGAATATCCAGGAGAAAGTGTAGGTGGCAGGAATGTTAAAGAATATGAATAAAACAACAAAAAACAACATGATTACATATCTTATGGTAATCGTAGTTTACGCAGTAATCCAGGTACTTGTTACAAGTGGAAGCCTGTCTAGCTTATTTACAGGATTACTTGTACCAATCTGTACTTACATCATTTTGGCAATTTCTCTGAACCTGGTCGTAGGTTTTCTTGGAGAACTGAGCCTTGGACATGCCGGATTCATGTGTATCGGAGCATTTACAAGTGCATTTTTCTCTAAATGCATGAAAGGTGTCATTGAGCCGGATCTTTTAAGATTCATGATTGCTCTTCTGCTCGGAGCAGTGTGCGCAGGAATTTTCGGAATCCTAATTGGAATTCCGGTACTTCGTCTGAACGGAGATTACCTGGCAATCGTAACACTGGCGTTTGGCGAGATTATTAAAAATGTAATTAATGTCTTTTATATTGGCAAAGATTCTAAAGGATTCCATTTTTCAATGAAGGATTCCGTGTCTTTGAACATGGAGCCGGATGGAAAGATTCTTCTGAACGGACCACAGGGAATCAGCGGAACACCGAAAGACAGTACATTTACTATTGGATTTATATTAATTCTGATCACACTTGTCATTGTTCTGAATCTGATCAGCTCCAGAACCGGACGTGCGATCATGGCGGTTCGTGATGACCGTATTGCAGCAGAATCCGTAGGAATCAATATAACAAAATATAAACTGATTGCATTTTCTCTGTCTGCAGCAATTGCAGGAATGGCTGGAGTGCTTTACTCACATAATCTGTCATCGCTGATGGCAACACCACAGAACTTTGGTTACAACATGTCTATCATGATTCTTGTATTTGTTGTTCTGGGAGGCATTGGAAGTGTGAGAGGTTCTATTATTGCAGCAGCAATCCTGACACTGCTTCCGGAACTTCTGCGTGGGCTGTCCAATTACCGTATGCTGATTTACGCAATTGTACTGATTGTCATGATGCTCTTTAACTGGGCTCCGAAAGCAATTGAGTGGAGAGAAAAACATTTGGCAAAATTCAAACAGAAAAAAGCAGTAAAGGAGGAAGCATAAGATGGCATTATTAGATGTAAAAAATCTGTCCATTTCCTTCGGAGGACTGCGTGCAGTAGACGGGTTTGAAATGCAGATCGAAAAAGGGGAACTTTACGGACTGATCGGACCGAACGGAGCCGGTAAAACAACGGTATTCAACCTTCTGACAGGTGTGTATAAGCCAAATGAGGGAATTATCAAACTGGATGGCGAGGATATTACAGGTAAGAAGACGATTGACATCAACAAAGCAGGTATTGCAAGAACATTTCAGAATATCCGTCTGTTCAAGCAGTTATCAGTACTTGATAATGTAAAAGTCGGACTTCACAATCACTATAAATATTCTACACTGGAAGGAATCTTACGGCTTCCAAAATACAAAAAAGTAGAGAAAGCCATGGACGAGAAGACTATGGAAATCTTGAAGGTTTTTGATCTTGACGGTGAAGCAGATGTGCTGGCAACGAACCTTCCATATGGTAAGCAGAGAAAGCTGGAGATTGCCCGTGCTATGGCAACAGAGCCGAAGCTTCTTCTTCTGGACGAGCCTGCCGCAGGTATGAACCCGAATGAGACGGGAGAACTGATGGAGACGATCCAGTTCGTGAGAGAACATTTTGGAATGACAATACTTCTGATCGAGCATGACATGAAACTGGTATCCGGAATTTGCGAAGAACTGACAGTTCTGAATTTCGGTCAGGTACTGGCACAGGGAAAAACAGCAGATGTGTTGAATAACCCTGAAGTTATTTCTGCATATCTTGGAGATGAATAAGAGAACCGGAAACAAACGTAAAGAAAAGCCAGACAGGAGGAAATAAGAATATGGCAATGCTTGAAGTAAAGGATTTGGAAGTATATTACGGAATGATCCAGGCAATCAAAGGCATTTCGTTTGAAGTAAATCAAGGAGAAGTTGTGGCTCTTATCGGAGCAAATGGAGCCGGAAAGACAACCACACTTCATACAATTACAGGTCTTCTTCCGTCAAAGAAAGGAACTGTAACATTTGAGGGACAGGATATTACAAAAGTGCCTGCTCACAAAATTGTATACATGGGAGTCGCACACGTACCGGAAGGACGTCGTGTATTTGCAGATCTGAGCGTATACCAGAATCTGAAAATGGGTGCATACACAAGAAAAGACAAAGAGGAGATTGAACAGACGCTTGCTATGGTCTATGAGAGATTCCCTCGTTTGAAAGAAAGAAAGGACCAGAGAGCCGGAACACTCTCCGGTGGCGAGCAGCAGATGCTGGCAATGGGACGGGCGCTTATGTCAAAACCGAAACTGATCGTCATGGACGAGCCTTCCATGGGACTTTCACCAATCTTTGTAAACGAGATCTTTGACATTATCAAAGAAGTAAGAAAAACGGGAACGACAGTACTTCTCGTAGAGCAGAATGCGAAGAAAGCATTGGAAATCGCAGACCGCGCCTATGTATTAGAGACAGGTAAAATCTTGCTCAGCGGAGATGCAAAAGAGCTGATGAACGACGATGCAGTTAAGAAGGCATATCTTGGTGAGTAGAGGATAAATGTGTAGAAGTTCAGGGAAGAGTAATGTTTTCTTCTATGAGTTTCAGATTGAGGCTTGTTAGAGCAAGACTTGCATAAATGAGATGTTACATTTAAAATATAAGTAACAGAAAAAGATTGGGGGAATTGCTATGAAAAGAGTAGTAATAACAATCAACAGACAGTATGGAAGCGGTGGAAAGACCATCGGGTACATGCTGGCAGAAAAACTCGGAATTCCATGCTACAGCAGAGAAATCCTGCAGCGTGCCTCCGAGGAAAGTGGTATTAATGAGAGTATGTTCAATGCACGAGATGAACGCCTGAAAAGGTTACCGAAATTCCTGCTATCCACCAACGTATATAGCGGAGAACTCCTTCCACCGGAAAGCAAAGAATTTACATCAGATCAGAATCTCTTTAACTACGAAGCTGAGATCATTAAAAAATACGCAGCAGAAGGTTCTTGTGTATTGATCGGACGATGCGCTGACTTTGTCTTAAAAGACGATCCGGATATGATCAGCGTATACGTTCATGCAGATCACGATTTCCAGATGAAATCCGCATTAGAGCGTGTCAGTATGAGCGAAAAAGAGATGGAGAAATACATCGAACGAACCAACAAATACCGTTCAGACTTCTATCATTATCACACAGGAAGAAGCTGGGATGATGCAGAAAATTATGACCTGTGCATCAACAGCGGAAAACTTGGATTCGAGAAGACAGTAGAGTTGATTGAATCTTATATCAAGATAAAATAGTAAGATGGGGACGTAGCACTTTGCAAAAGTGTTACGTCCCCATCAACGATTCAGGGTGTCCCCAATTTAGTGTTTCAGACTTTTTCTATAGATCCACACAGAAGCTATTGCGCTGATAAGTTCTGTGATCCAGAATGCATTCCATACTCCGACAGCACCCCGGATACGGCTTAAAATAAAGGCCGCCGGCATAATGATAACTACATAACGCATCAGAGAAATGAGCAGTGACTGTACCCCTTTTCCGAGGCCTTCCAGTGCGCCGGAAGCAGTAACGGAGATACTGGAAACAATAAATCCGGAGCTGATAATGCGAAGTGCAAGACCGCCCGCCTGAATTGTTTCAGGATTCGTAGTGAACATTCCGATAAGACCATTTGCAAAAAACAGACACAGAAGTGTTCCGCCTGTCATGATTCCACCACACATAAGCAGCGCCAGACGGAAAATTTTTCTTACGCGCTCCATTTCTCCGGCACCATAGTTGTAACCAATGACTGGACGCATTCCCTGGACAATTCCACTTGCCGGAAGATAAAGGAACGTCTGCAATTTGTAGTAAATTCCAAGCACTACGACGTAAATGTCGGAGTAGGCGGAGAGAACACCATTAAGAAATGATACTAAAAATGAAGGCAGAGCCAGGTTTAAAATGGCTGGTACGCCAATTGTGTAGAGCCTAAAATCCAAGGATCGTTGAAGGGGCAGACAAGATTTTTTTAGCTTTACCGGAAGTGGCTTCTTCACATAATAGATTAGATAAACAATTACAGTAATAATCTGTCCGATGCCGGTTGCAAGCGCAGCACCTTTAATTCCGAGTTTTGGGAAGAATCCAATTCCGAAAATCAGCAGCGGATCCAGTATGATATTGGAAATACAGCCGCATAAAAGTGCAAACATCGTCTCATTCATTCGTCCTACAGCCTGAAATATTTTCTCAAAAGCCAGACTGATCATAATCACTGGCGCGAACAAAAATACAATTCTGGAATATTCTAATCCAAGTTTTATAACATTTTCATCTTTCGTAAATGCTCCTAAAAATGTTGGCATAATTGCAATGCTGATGATCAGAGCAAGAAACCCATGTATCACTGAAAGAATCATTCCGTGAGTTGCGGAAGCATTTGCATTTTCTTTATTGCCAGCTCCGAGATGGAATGCGATCATAGCGTTGATTCCGACGCCAAATCCAATGGCAGTCGCATTCACAAAGTTCTGTACCGGGAAAACCAGTGACAGGGCAGTCATGGCCTGCTCATTAATCTGAGCTACGAAAAAGCTGTCTACAATATTATAAAGCGAGTTCACCAACATTGAAATGACCATGGGAAGCGCCATAGAAGTCAAAAGTGGCAGAATCGGCTTTTCTTTCATAAATGTATCATTCATAAATATTTCCTCCTTAAAAATATGTTAAGCGAATTATTTCGGGCATACAAAAAGCCGTACAATTATAAAAAGCCTATAATTGTGCGGCGAAAAAAAGTTGAACTGAAAAAGTCCACACTGTAGTTTTTAGAATATGTATTTTGTAAATGTTATCGTTAATCTGATAAATTGAACCAGATTAGCGAGATAAGAATAGCATAAAGATTTTTATACGTCAACCTGTCATTTTTATAGGACATCTAAATCTGTAAACTATAGCTATAAGAAAGCAAAGAAACAATGGAAACTATATAAATTACAGATTATGTTCAAGGAGGAAGCAGAAGATGAAAGGTTATGCAACATCAGAAGGTTATATGGGATTAGTGCAAGGAAGATATATGTTATTCGCAAGTGAAGTAGATTATAGAGAATATATGGAGGATTAGATAAAATCCTTTTGAAATTGGGCGGAAGATTACATGTGTGAAAGAACCGGATAATTATTATGATTAGGAGGCTGTCAGGTGTCAGGTGAAACATATTGGAACCGTTGGTTATGTGGCAAATTCTACCTATACAGTGGCGGTTGGAACAAAGAGTGCAGGACGGATTGCACATAAGGTTAAAAAGAAATTTAAAGTACAAGTCATGTTTGTGGCAGGCAATTATGTGATCTGCAAAGTGGTAGATGGGCTGAAGGAGAAGAAAGAACATGATTTCGAGCTTGATAAAGAGAAAGAAAATTTTTCGTTTAATTAGATAATGGTGAATGTGAACAAAAAAATATATAAAAGAAGACAAGATAGTGTTAATATGATACAATAAAATTGTGTTACAAAAATCGAAAAAGTAAATAAAAAAGCCTGCATAAGCAGGCTCATCCACACATTGTGGGTCGCAAAAAGCGACGATTTGAATAAATTCTTATTTGAACTTATGATGTAAATTTAGTATGGTACTAAACTTATATTTAAGTATAGATAGTGATTGCGAAAATGTCAATATATAAAAGATAAATGGAGGAATTTCTTTATGGAACAGGAGTATTATATCGGATTAGATATTGGAACAAGTTCTGTAGGATGGGCTGTAACAGACATGAATTATCAGATAATAAAGAGACACGGAAAGGCACTGTGGGGCTCACGGCTGTTTGCTAGTGCAAATACTGCAGAAGAACGAAGAGGATTTCGGACGGCAAGAAGGAGATTAGATCGGCGAAATTGGAGAATTAATATATTGCAAGAACTTTTTGCGGAAGAAATTAGTAAAGTAGATTCTGGATTTTATCTTAGGATGAAGGAAAGCAAATATTATCCAGAAGATAAAAAGGACAGTTCTGGAAAATGTCCTGAACTTCCATATGCATTATTTGTGAATAAAGATTATACAGATAAGGATTATCACAAGGAATACCCGACGATTTATCATTTGAGAAAAATGTTAATGGAAACAGAGAAAGTACCAGATATCCGACTAGTGTATTTGGCAATACATCATATGATGAAGCACAGAGGTCATTTTTTATTGTCTGGTGATATTAATCAAGTTACAGAATTTAAGAATACATTTTTGCAGTTTGTGGAAAATTTGAAAAATGAAAAATTGGATTTTCAAGTTGAGATGAGTGAAGAAAAGATTAAAGAAGTTGAAATTGTATTGAAGGATAAAAATCTGACAAAATCTGCAAAGAAAAATAGACTCATCAAATATTTTGGAGCCAAAAGCGCATGTGAAAAAGCTATTTTTACACTTATTACTGGTGGAACAGTTAAATTGAGTGATGTACTTGGTAATGAGGAATTAAATAATTGTGAAAAAGTTAAAATCTCATTTTCTGATAATAATTACGATGAATATGTGGGAACAGTAGAAGAAGATTTGGGAGAACAATTTTATATTATTGAATCTGCAAAAGCAGTATATGACTGGTCTATTTTGGCAGATATTTTAGGGGATAGTGCATCAATTTCAGAGGCAAAAGTAAAATCTTATGAGAAGCATAAGGAAGACTTGGCATATTTGAAAAAAGTGGTTAAACAATACCTGCCAAAGGAGATTTATAAGAAGGTTTTTGTTATAACAGAGGATAAACTATGTAATTATCCGGCGTATATTGGGATGACAAAAATCAATGGAAAAAAAGTAGATCTTCAAGGAAAGCAATGTAATAGAGAAGACTTTTTAAGCTTCTTAAAAAAAGAAGTTGTAAAAAAGATTGAAGATGAATCTGTGAAAAATTATCTTTCAGAGGAAATAGAAAAAGATACATTGTTGCCACGACAGGTAAATAAAGATAATGGGGTTATTCCGTATCAAATTCATAAGTATGAATTAAAAAAGATAATTGATAATTTGAGTGATAAGATGCCGTTTATAAAAGAAAACGGAGAAAAAATTATGCAATTGTTTGAATTTAGAATTCCGTATTATGTTGGGCCTTTGGGAAAAAAAACAGAAAAATTTGCATGGGCGGTTCGTAAGAATGATGACAAAATCTATCCGTGGAATTTTGAACAGGTAATTGATGTTGAAGAGAGTGCCGAAAAATTTATTCGGCGAATGACAAATAAATGTACGTATTTAGTCGGGGAAGATGTGCTGCCTAAAGATTCCTTGTTATATAGCAAATATATAGTTTTGAATGAATTAAATAATCTTCGATTAGGAGGAGAAAAGATTTCGGTTGCTTTGAAGCAAAGAATATATGAAAAATTATTTCAACGCAAGAGAAAAGTCAGACAGAAAGATTTGAAAAACTATCTAATTAGAGAAGGTATAGCAGGGAAAGAAGTTGAGATTTCTGGTATTGATGGTGATTTTAAGGGATCACTTACGGCGTATCATGATTTTAAAGAGAAATTAACTGGAGTTGAGTTAAGTAAAAAAGAACAAGAGGAAATTATATTAAATATTGTTTTATTTGGTGATGATAAAAAATTACTAAAACAAAGATTAGGCAAAAGATTTCCTAAATTAACAGAAAAACAAAAAGCCACACTGGCTTCTTTATCGTATAGTGGGTGGGGAAGATTTTCAAAGAAATTTTTGGAGGAAATAATTGCGCCGGCACCGGAAACAGGAGAAGTATGGAATATAATAACTGCGCTTTGGGAGAGTAATAATAATCTTATGCAATTGCTCAGTAGTGATTATATGTTTATGGAATCAATTGAAGAGTTTAATCATGGAAAGAAGAATATAACTTTAACCTATGAGACAATTGAAAACTTATATGTATCTCCAGCAGTGAAAAGAGAAATTTGGCAGACACTGAAAATCCTGAAAGAAATACAGAAAGTAATGGGAGGAGAGCCCAAACGAGTATTTATAGAGATGGCCCGTGAGCATCAGGAAAGTAAACGTACAGATTCTAGGAAAAGCTGGTTGATGGATTTATATAAGGCATGTAAGAAAGAAGAAAGAGACTGGTTGGAAGAACTGGGACAGTATGAGAGCCATCAGCTTAGAAGTGATAAATTATTTCTGTATTATACGCAAAAAGGAAAATGCATGTACTCGGGTGAGAGCATTAATCTAGAGGAGTTATGGGATAATACTAAATATGATGTGGATCATATTTATCCGCAATCTAAGACTATGGATGACAGTATCAATAACCGTGTTTTAGTAAAACGTCAATATAATGCAAAAAAGACCGATAAATATCCGTTGAATTCAGATATACAGGAGAAGATGTCATCATATTGGAAAATGTTATTGGACGGTGGATTTATTACAAAAGAAAAATATGAAAGGTTAGTCAGAAAAACAGAGCTTACACCGAATGAACTGGCAGGATTTATTGAGAGGCAACTTGTAGAGACGAGACAGGGAACAAAAGCTGTGGCAGAAATCTTGAAAGAAGCTATGCCAGATACAGAAGTTGTGTATGCAAAAGCTAAAAATGTATCTGAATTCCGGCATGAATATGGATTTATCAAAGTGCGAGAGATGAATGATTTACATCATGCGAAAGATGCATATTTAAATATTGTAGTAGGCAATTCATATTATGTGAAGTTTACAAAGAGTGCAGCTAATTTTATAAGAGAGAATCCAGGACGTTCATATACGTTGAAAACAAAGGAACTATTTGCACATGATATTGTCCGGAATGATGAAGTTGCATGGAAATCTGGAAATCATGGAACAATGGAAATTGTTGAGCAGACTATGAAAAAGAATAATATTCTTGTAACTCGCCGGATATATGAAGTAAAAGGCGGTTTGTTTGATCAGCAGATTATGAAAAAAGGAAAAGGTCAGATTCCGATAAAGGGTGGTGATGAAAGATTAAAAAATATTTACAAATATGGAGGCTATAATAAGGCATCAGGGGCCTATTTCATGTTGGTCAAATCTTTAGATAAAAAGAATAATGAGCAGAGAACGTTGGAATTTTTACCTATATATATGAAGGATTATGTAGAACAAAGTGAAGAAAAAGCACAAGAATATTTAGTTACAAATAGGAAGTTAAAAAATCCTGAAATAATATTACCTAAAGTGAAAATAGATACACTTTTTAAAGTGGATGGTTTTTATATGTGGTTATCAGGAAGGACGGAGAATCGATTAATATTCAAATGTGCAAATCAGCTTATATTGTCTGAAGAAGATGTAAAAATTTTGAAAAAAGTTATCAAGTTTATAAATCGAAAAAAAGAGAATAAGGATATTGTATTGAATGAATATGATGGAATTACTGAAGAAGATGCAGGAAACTTGTATGAAACTTTTATAAGAAAATTAAAGGACTCTATTTATAAAAAGCGACTTGCGTTGCAGGGAGAAACACTGGAAAATAAAAGAAAGGAATTCGAAGCTTTATCCTTAGAAGATAAATGCATAGTGCTGGGAGAAATTTTGCATTTATTCCAGTGTCAAAGTGGTGCGGCTAATTTAAAATTAATTGGTGGGCCAGCAAGTGCTGGAATATTGGTTATGAATAACAATATTTCTAAATGTAATCAGATTTCAATTATAACTCAATCTCCAACAGGAATTTTTGAAAAAGAGATGGACTTATTAAATCTATGAGCTGGCGTACAATAGTTATTTCTAAGCGGGCAAAACTGGATTTGCAATTGGGATATATGGTTGTGAGAAGCGAAGAAGTAACGAAGATAGTATTAAGTGAAATATCCACCATTTTGATTGAATCAACGGCAGTATCGTTAACGACTGGTTTATTAGCAGAATTGTCAAAACGAAAGATAAAGGTTATTTTTTGTGATGAGAAGCGCAATCCATCTTCTGAATTAGTCAGTTATTATGGGAGTCATGATACAAGCAATAAGGTAAGAAAGCAGATTGCCTGGAAACAAAAAACAAAGGAGGCAGTCTGGACGGAGATTGTTACAGAAAAAATAAGGAAACAAAAAGAAATCTTAGAAATATCAGGAAAGGAAGAATCAGAAATTCTGTCATCATACATAAAGGAAATTACATGGAATGATGGTACGAACCGGGAAGGACATGCTGCAAAAGTATATTTTAATGCATTATTTGGATTAGACTTTACCAGAACAGAAGACAACTATATTAATGCTGGATTAAATTATGGATATTCGATTATACTTTCTGCATTTACAAGAGAAATAGTAGCTAATGGATATATTACACAATTGGGATTGTTTCATGATAATATGTTTAATCAATTCAATCTGGCATCAGATTTAATGGAACCATTTAGAGTACTGATTGACCAGAAGATTCTTCAAATGAAATTAATAGATTTTGAACATAACGAGAAAATGCAGTTAGTTGATGTTCTTAATCAAGAAGTGTTAATAGACGGGAAAAAGCAATATGTAAATAATGCAATAAAAATATATTGTAAAAGTGTATTTGATGCATTGAATGATGATGATAGTTCTCTGATGCGGTTCTATCGAATTGAGTTATAGATTTATGAGAGTTTTAGTATTTTTCGATTTACCAGTAATAACTGCAGAAAATAGAAGAGCTTATGTTAAGTTCAGAAAATTTCTTTTAAAAAATGGATTTCTTATGTTACAGGAATCTGTATATTGTAAACTGGCTTTAAATGGAACAGCGGTGAATGCAATTGTGGACAATGTGCATAAAAATAAACCGGAAGAAGGATTAATACAATTATTGACTGTAACAGAAAAACAATATTCTAAAATGGATATTGTAATTGGCAATGTAAAAAGTGAGGTATTAGATAGTGATGAGAGGCTGGTGATTTTATGAAACTCGTACACCAAGATTTTTCAAGACCTATTTTTGAAGAAAAAGATAATTTTGTTGAACTTATTATAGAATCACCAGAATGTTTGGGAGCATATATTTTTGAATTAGCAGAGCAATGCAAAGGACAGGAAGGCAGATACGTATTATCTGATAAAGAAAAAGAGGTGGATTTAGCAAAGAATGTTGAAATAATATTTGATATATTTTCATTGGAAATTAATGAAAAAAGAATATTAAATAAACTATATTCAGAAATGAATGAGTTGGCAAAATCTGAAGAATTTTTTGTAAAAACGCAGGAAGTGATACAAGGAATTCAAAAATATCTGTTAGATTTAGAATATGCAACAGATTATATACTCACATTTGAGCAAGAGATTGAATTACCAGCATTGTTCAAGGCGGCTGGCTTAAGACATGAAGAAATTGAAGAAAATTATTTTGAACGGATAATACGATATGTAAAAATAGTAGTAAGCATACTGCATATTAGGGTATTAGTATTTGTGAATTTACGAAGCTATTTGACCGATGAACAGATACAGGAATTAATGGAAGAAGCACTTCGACAGCAAATATACGTAGTACTTGTGGAAAATTCTCAAAAAAATTGTATTGAAGGGGGAAAAAGGTATATTATAGATAAAGATATGTGTGAAATTTTATAAAAATAGTTTGAATACCAATATTTTGCGCTAGTGATGGCGGTTCATTTTTGAATTTGAGGTTTGAGAATGATGTAAAAATGTATGGTATTTAAACTGTACTTATAAATTGTTCTGCATTCTTTGCGTTTGAGAATGATGTAAAAATGTATGGTATTTAAACAGTGTACTGCAGAGGATATCCACCACTGGCGTTTGAGAATGATGTAAAAATGTATGGTATTTAAACTCCTCAAAAGGAAACAGCACTTCTGGAAGCGTTTGAGAATGATGTAAAAATGTATGGTATTTAAACAAATGCATGGAGAAATACAGAGGTGAAGTGTTTGAGAATGATGTAAAAATGTATGGTATTTAAACGAAGAAAAAGGAACGCAAAGTGTTGCAAAGGTTTGAGAATGATGTAAAAATGTATGGTATTTAAACAATACTCGGATTGGATAGAAAGGACTAGCGTTTGAGAATGATGTAAAAATGTATGGTATTTAAACTCTTGTTTCCCATATATCATCTATACAATTGTTTGAGAATGATGTAAAAATGTATGGTATTTAAACAAGCAACCCCGTAGAAAAAGGTGAAAGGCTGTTTGAGAATGATGTAAAAATGTATGGTATTTAAACAGATGGAATGGATTGCGACAGCAGTATCTAGTTTGAGAATGATGTAAAAATGTATGGTATTTAAACTGGTGTATGAATTGATACTTACTTGGTCAGTTTGAGAATGATGTAAAAATGTATGGTATTTAAACTATAAAAAGATGGGTGCAGACATTCATGTGTGTTTGAGAATGATGTAAAAATGTATGGTATTTAAACTCGTCCAGCACCATTACAATTGCACATGCAGTTTGAGAATGATGTAAAAATGTATGGTATTTAAACCAACGCACACCCGTTGCCCTTTCTTCATCGGTTTGAGAATGATGTAAAAATGTATGGTATTTAAACGCTTCTTTATGCTCGCTACAAAAAGCAGATGTTTGAGAATGATGTAAAAATGTATGGTATTTAAACTTGCCACGACCGGACCGTATTCTTTCGGCAGTTTGAGAATGATGTAAAAATGTATGGTATTTAAACTAGGCTTCCCAGCAATTAATCTTCCTGTTTGTTTGAGAATGATGTAAAAATGTATGGTATTTAAACAAGAAAAGAGGGAAGTCCTTATTCTGGATTGTTTGAGAATGATGTAAAAATGTATGGTATTTAAACCGCGTCATTCATTTAGTTGTCTGCGACGTGGTTTGAGAATGATGTAAAAATGTATAGTATTCAAACAACCGGCAAGAACTTTAACCTCCTCTCTTTGTTTGAGAATGATGTAAAAATAAGCTTTAAAACATAAGGTGGTAAAAATAATACGATATAGTTCTTTTTAAAGATGGAGAATTGCATCCATTGTAGAAGCTTTTGAAAAAATAAGTATTTCTTGCAGATATTGAAGAGTCTCCCAAGGATTAGGAGATAATTGATATAACGTTAAATGATATTGAAAAAGTATTTTACACAATGAAATGATAAGAAGAGGTATTTCCATGGACTTTAAGTATTGTAAATTAGAAATCTTCCTTCCGCCATCTCACCTGGAAGTCTTACAGAAAGCTCTCCAGGAGGTTGATGCGGGACACATCGGCAATTATGATTCCTGTATGTCGGTGAGTCCGGTAACTGGTTATTGGCGTCCGCTTGACGGCTGTAATCCATATATAGGGACGAACGGAGAAATCAGTTGTGAGCCGGAGTTAAAAGTGGAGGTTACAGTATATACAGAAAATGTTGATAAGACAATCGAAGCGGTGAAGACAGTTCATCCGTATGAAGAGCCTGTTATTAATGTGATTCCACTTTGGAGGGCAAGCTTTTAATCATGGATATCATTGAACGGGACATTTATGCCCTGATTGCCTCTGGCGATGGAATTAAAGCACGGGAGATTGCTAAGAAACTGAATAAAGACAGAAGCACAGTGAATCATTATCTTTATAATTCGCCTTATATGAAGGATTTGTGCTGCCGTAATGAGAATTATGAGTGGTACGGACTAATCAGGCAGAGCAGACCACACATGGGGCTGGGTGATTATAGCGGATATTATGGAACAGTAGCTGAGTTTCTGGAACTTACTGAGAATGAACGGTTTCAGATGTTGACGGAAGGGCTGTGTCGGTATGGCAGCTAACATGATCGGTGTCAAGAAGCGGATTATTGCAGCGAATATGGGATTTATGAATGTTGCCATGTTCAATCCGAGAATTGTGAAGAAAAGTGGTTCTTATCAGACAGAAGAAGGATGTTTGTCACTGATTGGCGTGCGTCCATGTACCAGATATCAGGAGATTGAACTCGAGTATCAGGACATGAACTGGAAAAAACAGCGTCAGAAATATACTGGTTGGATTGCACAGATTATTCAGCATGAGATAGATCATTGTAACGGGATTGTAATTTAATTTACGCGTATTTTACACAATCATGAAATAAAATCAATATTCCCTTGTTATATTAGATGATGCAAGGTCGACAACTTGCAGAATAAGTTTGAAAATGCAGAGCAGGAGAGATGTTGATGATTAAATCGTATGTGATTGATACTAATATATTGATTCAGGCGCCGTATGCATGTCAGTGTTTTGAAGAAAACCGGGTTATTTTACCATTGGTCGTACTGGAAGAATTGGACGGACTCAAGAAAGCAGAAGGTGAAAAAGGGGCAAATGCCAGACGGGCCATACGTTTCTTAGAAAAGCTTCGAATGAAAGGTGACTTGTTAAAGGGAGTAGAGTTGGAAAATGGTGGTTTTTTAAGAGTCGAGGCTAATTGTGTCGGAGTGGAACTTCCTAAAAGTTTGCCGGAAGATAAAGCGGATAACAGGATTTTGAAAGTCTGCAAAGGGATTTCTGATGAGGAAAAACCAGTAGTACTTGTGACAAAGGATCTGGTGCTTCGAATAAAAGCTCAGATTATGGGGATTGAGGCTCAGGATTTTAGTACGGAGCAGGTAATTGCAGAGGAAGAACAGTATAGTGGCAGACAACAATGCTTTGTGGCGGAGGATAAGTTCAAAGATTTTAAGAAAAAAGGAGTTTCTGTCAAAGAATTATATTTGTCAGATGAAATGGGGAATAAAATTCAACCGGAACTTGTGGAAAATGAATTTATTATTTTAAAAGCAGATCAGTCGTTGAAGAAAACACATCTTGGAAGAGTGGAAGGTAAGAAAGTTGTGCCTTTAAAATACAAAAAGAATTTACCATATGGAGTGAAGCCGAGAAATTCAGGTCAGTATTTCCTTCAGGAAGCACTTATGAAACCGGCTGATGAGGCACCGCTTGTGATTGTAAAAGGTATGGCAGGCACAGCTAAGACATTTTATTCTCTTGCAGTTGGTCTGGAGAAGATCTTGAACAATCCGACGGGGGAATATCGCAGAATTCTGATCTGCAGACCTAATGCACAGTTTGATTCGGATATTGGATTCTTGCCGGGAGATGAGCAGGAGAAGATATCACCGCTAATGCGCCCGATCATGGATAATCTGGAGCAGTTAATTGATTCTGATGAGGAAGCCCGTTATCAAGATGAACAGGAACTTCAAGGAAAAATAGAAGAAATATTTGCCAGAGGAATCATACAGGCTGAAGCAATGAATTTTATAAGAGGACGTTCATTTGTAAATACATATTTAATCATCGATGAAGCTCAGAATATGACACCAAATCAGGTGAAAGGAATTATTACAAGAGCCGGAAAAGGAACGAAAATTGTGCTGCTTGGAGACCCGAATCAGATTGACCGCCCATTTCTTGATGAGAGAACGAATGGTCTCAGTTATGCATCGGAGTATATGAAAGGAAGTCCGCTTTGCTATCAGATTACGATGTCAACAGAAGAATGTGAGCGATCGGAACTGGCGATGGATGCAATACAAAGATTATAAAAAAGAAAGGAAAGAAATTTACTTGGATAAAATAACTTATAAATCAATCAAAAAGATGCCGGAGGTGAATGCGTATATTGAACAGGGAAATAGAGTTTTAGGAATCTTAGGATATACAGAACATTCCAGAGGACATGCAGTAAAAGTTGCCGAGACAGCAGGAGAAATTTTGGAAAAATTAGGATATAACGAACATACAGTAGAACTTGCCCAAATTGCAGGATATATGCATGATATGGGAAATTGTGTCAACCGTGTAGATCATGCACATAGTTCTGCCCTGATGGCATTTCAGCTGCTTCGGGAATGGAAGTTTCCAGATGAAGATATCGCGGCAATTGTCAGTGCAATCGGTCAGCATGATGAACAAACTGGGACTGCAGTAGATGCTGTTTCTGCGGCATTGATCCTGGCAGATAAGACAGATGTCAGAAGAAACCGTGTAAGGAATCCGATCAAAGAGAATTTTGATATGCACGATCGTGTTAATTATGCGGCAGTTGCCTCCAGTCTTCAGGTTAATGTTGAGAAAAAAGTAATCTTATTGGAAATTGAACTTGATGAAGAAATATGCTCCATTTTAGATTATTTTGAAATATTTCTGCAGCGCATGCTGATGTGTAAAAGAGCAGCAGAAATACTGGGGTTAAAATTTAAGATGAAAGCCAATGGAAATAAAATCTGTTGATCATAAAGAATAAAAAGTGCAAATAAAAAGAAGTGCCACTGTGGGATGTGACACTTCTTTTCGTTGCCGAAGCATCTGGAAGAACCTGCCAGTGACAGGTTCTTCCGGTAAGAGGGGAAATTACATTTATGAGAAAATTCTATCTCACAGGAAAACACTCTCAATGGGAGAGAAAATTATCCTTCAATGGAGATGAATTTTTTCTCTGGTTCAGCTGGTTTTGCTTCTTTCTTTGGAATGAAGAGTTTCAAGATACCGTGTTTGAACTCAGCTTTGATATCCTCTTCTGTAACATCTTCTCCAACATAGAAAGTTCTCTGGCAGGCACCGGCGTAACGCTCACGACGAAGATAACGTCCGGTATCTTTCTCCTGTTCGTCCTGATCCAAACCTTTTGCTGCACTGATGGTCATGTAACCGTCTTTCAATTCAGCGGTGATTTCATCTTTCTTAAAGCCCGGAAGATCCATCTCTAACTCATAACCGTCTTTTTTCTCTTTGATGTCAGTTTTCATAAGGTTGTGAGCATGATGTCCGTAAAGTTTTTTCTCTGCACGACGCTCTGCTTTGTCATCGTAAAATGGAAAGTTAAAGAAATCATCAAATAAATTATCATTAAAAATGCTAGGTAACATAAGTCATTCCTCCTAAAAATATATACTAAAATCGTTATAATCAAATTACTCATCTATGTGATCCGCAGGCGGTTCTTTTGAACCGCCACGGTTACAAAGAAGGTGTAACAAATCTAAAACTTGTATACAGTTTTGCTGTGAAATTATCCTTCAATGGAAATGAATTTCTTCTCCGGTACAGCCTTTGCTTCCTTCTTAGGAATTGTCATCTTCAAAGTACCATTCTCGAAGCTGGCCTTAATATCTTCCTCTGTAACAGCATCTCCAACATAGAAGCTACGGTTGCAGGAACCACTGTAACGCTCACGGCGGATATATTTGCCATCTTCATCTTTCTCATCTTTGTTCTGATTAGATGTAGCATGGATTGTTAAGTAACCATCTTTCAGCTCTGCTGTGACATCTTCTTTTTTAACACCTGGAAGATTCATCGTCAGTTCATAATCATTATCATTCTCTTTAATGTCTGTGTTCATGAGGCTTGTATTGCTGTAATCCCATGAATTCCAACCATCATCAAACCAATTGTCCAATAAGTTTTCTCCAAAAATACTAGGTAACATCATAAGTCATATCTCCTTTCAAAAGACATTCATAAAATATATTTAAGCACTGTCGGAGAAATCCGATGTGTTGTGTGCCAGAACCTTTCGGATCAGGAATCTTATCTTTCTTTTGTTCCCCTTCCTTTGTTCTAACTGTAATATAGCACCTATTATTAGCACTGTCAACATGTGAGTGCTAATTTTTTAAGATTTTTTTTGCAAACCCTTTAAAATCAATGGTTTGCAGTATCTTATTTCTTTTGAAATTGTGATTTTTTCTGTTTTGACACCAATTTGACACCAATTTCTCTTTTTGTGGTGTCAAGCATTTAACACCATACTATCTAGTCTTGCAATCTCATTTTCAATCCTTGTCAGCTCTCCAATATGGTTATACACTTCCATTGTTACATCTATATGAGCGTGTCCCATAATATATTGAAGAACTTTTACGTCCATACGGCACTCTGCCATTCTGGTACAAGCTGTGTGACGCATTACATGAGCTGAAAACTTTGGTAACAGCTCTGCTTTCCTATGCTCTTTTTTTGCTCTCTCTACTTCGGTTTTGTTATATGCGTCTACAATGTTGTATAAAACACTATTTACGCCATTCGGCATAAGCGGTCTGCCCGATTTTGCTGTAAAGACAAACCCCGAACACCCGTCCACCTCAATGCTCTTATCCTTTGCAAGCATAAAATTGATTTTTCTTTGTTCCTCAAAGGCTTTTGCAACTTCTTGTGTCATAGGTATAATACGAATACCCGACGACGTTTTTGGTGTTGAGATATGGAACTTGCAACCGTCGCCTAAATTCTTATAAATGAGCTGGTGGTCTACATTAACCGTTTTTGCCTTGATGTTTATATCTTTCCATGTAAGACCAATAAGCTCCCCACATCTTAACCCCGTACCAATCATTATGGTAAACATAGGATAATATGTGTTATAGACATTGCTCTGTTTTACAAACTCCATAAACTTTTCTTGTTGAGAAACTGTTAAGGCTTCTTTTTCCTCTGCTGGTTTTCCATAATCACTAATGGAACTTTTTGCAGGGTTCTTTCGGATAATATCATCATCAACAGCCATTTCTAATGCAGGATAAAGCAGGTTGTGAATATACTTGATTGTAGAATAAGCATATCCAGCTTTGGAAAGTTTCGCATAATACGCTTTAATATGTGAGGGTAAAAGCTGAACAACTTTAATATTTCCAATCTCGTCTTTTACTCTGTTTTCCCAAGCACGAACATAACTAACTCTTGTAGTATCAGCCAGCTCACGAGTTGCCATATAACGCTCAAACAACGTGTTAAGCGTCATTTTTTTGATTGCTCCGTCTGTCAATATATTATCTTCCATATCTTTTGCAATCTGCTTCTCTTTTTCTCGAAGCTCTGGTAAATCTTGTGCATAGACTGTCAATCTCTTGCCTGTTCTTACATCTGTATAACGATAACTGTATCTTCCATCATTACGCCAGTTTTCGCCCTCTCTTAATTTTCTTCCTTTTGGGTCTTTTCTACTAATTGCCATGAGAACCATTCCTTTCTGAAAAAGCCTCTTTTCTTGTTCTCACAGCGTGCTTTGTCCTTTCTTATTATACTACACACGCCAGAGAACATAAATAGAAAATCGCTCTATTCTTCCAAATATAACAAGTATTTCTTGACTTTTTCTATGGAATAAAGAACCCTGCGACCTATCACAATTTTTGCTCCTGCCTGCTCGCCAATCTTTCTTGCAGTAGCACGACCACAAGATAACCTAGCAGACAGTCCCTCTATATCAACAGCAATCGGCTGTTCCGTTGCTCTTATCTTCGTTTTATTCATATTCCAACACCTTACCTCGCTGGAACATCACATCATTTAACACATCAGTATTTAACATAATGTAACACCCCCTTTACTGTGTGTCTATTTATAAGTTACATAAGCAGACAGACGGCTTTGGAAAGCTCCATTAGTATCTCAACTATTCCCATTCTTGTGGGCAGAACCGCACCATGCGGACGTATCATTATTCTGTGAGGATAGGTCGTGGCAAAACGACTTTTCCAACAGTCGCTCTCGGATCACTGCGTGGGTCGCTCGCTTTCTTTTGAAAAGGTCGTGGCGTACAGTCCCCGTGGCTCGCTATCTCACAAACGTATCTGTCTGCTTTATTCAGTTGTCAAAGAGCTGTGGCGAAAGCGTGTTGCTTTCATGTAAAAGCAGGGCAGAGCAGGAAAGAGGGGGACATTAAACCATGCTCTGCTAAAAACTGCTTATTCTTCTTCGATTTCTAAGGCAATATCAAACCCTAAAATCATTTTGATAAGTGCTTCTCGGATAAGTCCCTTTAACTCCATATCTACAACAATATAGACATTGCCGTATTCATCATAGAGTGGACGCAAACAGCACTTTGATATGTACGGGTCATAAAATGCCAGTATTTTTTCAATCGCTTTTTCGTACCCGTCCATTGCTTGCGAAAGCAAATAGTAGGACGGCTTCTTAAATGTTTGCTTCATTTTACTGCTTCTCCTTTAGTATTTTTTTCATAGTTTCCAAAGCATGATGTCGGTTTCTAAATACACCGCTTTGCGTAATCTTTTGTAAGTTGGCAATTTCACTTTCTGTCATTTCCAAGAAGTAATACATTAACAGAGTATTTCTCTTTCTTTCTGGAAGTTTTTTCAAGGCTTCTGCCAGCTCATCATCAAGGACACGAATATCAATGCCACATACTGAAAAGATTGTATAATCTGTTTCGTAGTCGTCCCACACAGCAAAATTTTCAACGAAAATTTCTGGAAGTTCACAGAATGGAATTTCTTTATCTTTTCGTCGTTTCAATCCTTGTTGGTAGTCCTTTACAACATGACGGACAACTTTCTTCAAACAACTTTCAAAGCGACATTGAACTGTTTTCTGGAAGTCAGACGGTTTCATCAATCTCACCCCCTTTCCACTATGATTTGAAAAGTGTTTATCCCTCTTTCCGCACCATATAGGGAATGAAAGGTGTGATTTAATGACCTCTTTTGAAAAATTTTTAAATTTTTTTCGAGTATGAAAAAAGCCCGCACAAAACATATAGTCTGTACGAGCCTTTAAAGCTAAAACATATTCAATTTTTAATAGTGTGCTATTAGGTGGAATTTGATTGCAAAGAATTGTACTTAAAGCTTTCCATAATGCAAGCCCCCTTAAAGCACCGTATCAATGTTGGCATGGTTTTCAAATTACTCTGAAAAATTATGAACTGTTCCTTTTGGAAATGTAATGGTCAGTCTTGTATATTCTTTTTCCGTAGAAGCAATATCCAATTTCAAGCCCAACCTATCGCATAATTTTTTCGATAGATACAGTCCCATACCCGTTGCATTTGCCTTGTTTCTATTTGAACCCGTAAAACCTTTTTCAAATACACGGGATAAATCAGACGCTTTTATTCCACAACCATTATCTTCAATCACAAGCAATATATTTGTACCATTGTCTTGACTGTATATCGTCAGTTTATTTTCTTGCTTATCAAAATACTTAATCGCATTTTGCACGATTTGAGATAGAATGAATGTCAGCCATTTTTCATCAGTATAAATGACATTTTCTATGTCATGGATATTGATAATTGCTTTTCTTTCCATAAGCGAATGACGGAATTTCAGAATGACATTATGTATCACTTCGTCTAACTGCAACTGTTTTACAAAATAGTCCTTTTCCGTATTTTCGCTTCTTGCATAGTAGAGCATTTGTTCCACTAACTGAAATATTTTGTCTGTTTCTTTTTTTAATGTGTAATTTTTTGTATTGTCAAACGTCAAAGACAATGCTCCTATCGGTATTTTAATTTCATGGACGAAACTTTCCACATATTCTTGATAGTCCTGCTTTTCCTCTGTGATTTTGCCGATTTCATCATTCATAGATTTGCAGGCTTTTTTTAGTGCGTAGCAATAGGCTTTATTTTGAAATTCTTTTGGCTTTGGTAAAACGTCTGCAATATAATAGGTTTCTTCCAGTCCGTCTACTAAATCAATAATATGTTGTGAAGCGTTACGTTTCTTCCGATACAAACACCATTGAAAAAGCCCTTGTATGCTGATGAACAGAATTACCAACGATACAACAAACAGCGTATCTACACCGTAGAAAATCAAGAGAAATGCTACTACGGCAAGAAAGAAAAGCTGAAATAATATCTCTGTTATTTTTTCTTCTAAAAATGTAAAAAAGCTCACAGTTTCCAACCCTTTCCTCGTATATTTTCCAATAAATGAACAATCCCGATTTCTTTCATTTTCTTTTTTAGACGAGTCATATTAACCAGTAATACATTTTCGTCTAAATAATATTTGTCGTTCCACAGCTTTTCCAATAGTTCTTCTTTGCTAATAACTTTATCTTCGTTCATAAAGAAGTAGTATAAAATACGAAATTCATTTCTTGTCAGTTCAATGCTTTTCTCTTGATACTTCAGAATGGATAAATGTAAATCAAGGGTACAATCTTTTTTGACAAGCTCACGGAAATTATTCGGGTTTGACAACTGCAATGCACGCTTGATCTTCTCAAGAAGAATAAGCGTGTCATACGGCTTTGTGATGAAGTCAATCCCACCCACTTGAATACTTTTCAATTCGTCAGCATTTGTATCTCTGCTTGTTACAAAGATAATAGGTACTGGCATGACTTGTTTTATTTTCCTGCATACTTCGTAGCCATTCTCATACGGCAGGTTAATATCAAGCAGAACCAGTTCTATGGAATATTGCTTTAATTCCTCTGTCAGATTTCCAAAGTCAGTCAATAAAACTGTTTCATATCCTTGTGTGTTCAATAGTTTAGAAAGCTCCAAACGAGTGATTTCATCATCTTCGATAATCGCTATTCTCATTTCAACACCCCCTTGATTTACCATTATAATAATTCCACAGCAGGAGAGCTAGAAAAATCTAACTCTCCTCATTGATATTTCGTTTGAAACCGATATACGTCGCAATCCAATAAATACCATAGATAAAGAAGAAAATCGCCAAACCACCAGCAAAATAGAACAGGTAGATAAATTCATTTGCCAAAAGAACGTTATAAACATTGTTAAGTGAAGCTAACATACAGAAACTTGCAATAACCGAATAAACAACTGGAATTCCAAATAATATCAATAATTGTTTTTTGATTGTCTTAAACAATGACTTGTCATTTACTCCTAATCTTCGCAAAGTCTGATAGCGATATTTGTATTTAGTAGCATCACTTAAAGATTGCACAGCAAGAATTGTTCCCACAGCAGAGATTAAAATAAAAGCAATATATAAACAGATACTTGCCATGATAGCAGTCATAGTATTTTGTTCTTCTATAACAGTACCTCTTACTGATACTCTATAATATTCATTATGAGTTGTCCCGTCTTCATCTTCTACCACCAATAAATGCTTTAATTCTGTATCTATCTTTTCTTTTAATTTTGCAGTCGTTTCTTCTTTTGTATCAACAATTAAATGTTCTTCTGATATTTCTAATCCCTGCACATATTCATCAGGAACAATGACTGTAAATCTTCCTGTATTATTCATACTGTACCAAAAAGATTTTGTATCAATCCCTTTTAAGCGAAGTTCATTGTTAGCAAATTGAATGGTCTGCATATCAGCATTATCTTCAACTTTGTATAATAGTTGACTATCAGTTACAAGGAAATACTCATCTTCTGTTAATTCAACAGTATTCATATTTCGTAATTTCAATAATCTGTTATAATCACTTAACTTCATTACTGGGTCATAATCATAAAACTGCACATCGTAATAATCTTGTATTTGATGTTTAGGTTCTTTATAAACATTATATTCAATGGTTTCCTTGATTGTATAATCTTCATCTATAACATCAAGATATTCTTTATAATCATCAAAAGGTTGTGTCCAATCAAAAACTTCTACATCATAAGGAGAGGTTAATTCAATGCTCGTCTGATATAAACCTTTATAGATACTGGAAAAATTCAGACATAGCAAGGAAAGTAATATCAGCATAGAAAGCGTTCCGAATGTAAAACTCATTGTTCTTGCCTTCGACGCAAAAGTTCTTGTTACAAATAGGTTGTCATTTTGATATTTCATTTTTTTACTTTTTAGTAGAATTGATAATAACATATCCGCACAAGTTGCAGAAATACCATAAATACTGATTATTAACATAATCACGCAAATCATTAAATAAGTCATAGTTGACTCATCACTGAAATTTTCAAAACTGCAACGTGAGTTCCAAAGCAGAAGTGAGGAAACCCCCAGTACAGCACTAACCATAAAGATAATGTTTCTTTTTTTATTATTACGGAACATTTTCTTTTCATTCTGTTTATCAAAGTAAAGAAAATCATGTACCGTCATTTTTCTTATTCTTCGTAAAAGGTTAAGTAAAACCAATACATATATTGCCAAAAAGTAAATTACAAGTAACCCTACGGAAAAAAGGTTTAATGAAATGAATATAACCTCTGGAATACCTAATAATTTTACAATGACTAATGACACAAACTGGCTAAACAGAAAACCAAGTGGAATAGCTAGTATAAGTGCTAAAAAGCCTAATAATATATTCTCCATGACAAGTAGACGTGCAACTTCTTTTTTCTTTATCCCAAGAAGCATATATGTTCCAAATTCTTTACTTCGTTTCTCAAACATGAACCTTGTCGTATAGTTAATCAAGAAACACACAACAAATACAATAATGATATTTACAAAAGTTAGAACATTCTTGAATGAGTCCATACCAGATGATAGCTTTACAACTTCATCAGAACTTGCTATAAGATTAAATGCCAGTATGAGTGAAAATGAAATTGTAATGGTTATCAGATAAATCAAATAATCCTTTAAATTTCTTTTTGTATTTCTAACCGCCAATTTACCTAACATTTCCCACTTCACCTCCGAGCAAGGTTAATATATCCAGTATTTCATTGAAGAAATCTTTTCTGCTTTTTTCCCCTCTGAAAATTTCATTGAATAGCTTACCGTCTTTCAAGAACAAAATACGTTTACAAAAAGACGCACTAAACGGGTCATGTGTTACCATTAAAATAGTAGCCTGCATTTTCTTATTGATGTCAGACATTGTTTCCAGTAACAATCTGGAAGATTTTGAGTCCAAAGCTCCCGTCGGTTCGTCGGCTAAAATCAGCTTTGGTTCATTGATTAAAGCTCTTGCACAAGCACAACGCTGTTTTTGTCCGCCCGAAACTTCGTAAGGAAATTTTGATAAAATATCACGAATACCCAATTTATCAGCGATAGCATGAACCCTTTTCTCAATATCAGCAGGGTTCTGTTTGTTGATTACCAATGACAAAGAAATGTTTTCTTCAATCGTTAAAGTATCTAAAAGGTTGAAATCTTGAAAAATGAACCCTAGATTTTCACGTCTGAAATCAGCAAAATCTTTATCTTTGATTTTGGTAATATCTTGATTGTTGACTGTAATGTGTCCGCTGGTTACAGTATCAATCGTAGAGATACAGTTTAATAGGGTAGTCTTTCCAGAACCACTAGCTCCCATTATTGCGACAAATTCGCCCTTGTCTACATACATAGAAATACCGTCTACTGCCTTTGTGATATTTCCAGAGTTACCCCCGTAGTATTTTTTTACTTGCTCTAAATTTAAAATGTGTTCCATTAAAAATCGCTCCTTTCTTCCTGCCACATTTATTTGTTTTGGAATACAATTAAATTATAGCAAGGGCAGTATTCAATTACACTTACAGTTTTGAAAGTAAACAGAGAATAAAAGAGCCGTGATAATGCAGATCACAATTCTGTGAAGCATTTCCACGACCCTTTTATTATAATTTTACCTTTGTCTTTTTCGTAATGGTATAAATGTATTCCTCTGGTGTAGGGCGTTTATTTCCAAAATACTTTTTAAAATTTGCCTGCACTTTTGGGTCGTTACTGTTCATAGCTTCATCAATCGTTGCTTCAATATCCGCCCGAACATCAGCCAATGATACACCGCCAGCTTTTGCACCAGCTTTCAATGCTTTTTTTATATCTTGCTTTTTAAGTCCTAGCATAGTATTTCCTCATCACAATTTATCGAATGTTTTAAAAATGTTTTTCAAAATGTTTATATAGAACAATTCCTAAAAAAGTTTGTAGTAGAAATAAACCAAATATAATTCCTATAATCCATGCTTCCACATGAAGTAATGCAAGGACAAAAGCAACAAACAAGTACACAAAAGTCATTAACTGATACACTAAAGAACCAGCTTTCATTCTTAAAAATATTTTTCTTTCATCAACACTATTGATGTGATTTTCTCTATTTATACTTTCCAACTTTTCTTTATTTTTTGGCATTTCATAATAACAGATTTTAAATAATTGAATACATGAAGCAAAAGCTAAACCAAGCCCTATTGCATAAAAAAGTGTAGAGTAATAGTCAGTATCAATAACGAAATATCCAAAACATATAAAGATTATGCCTATAATAATTTCAATGATAAATGGTAATTTTTTCTTCATTTATTTTTCCTCTCCTATATAGAACTAAAGACTTATAGCAAATCAATATACCTTTAGCTCACATTTTTTTCTCAATCATATTGCTAACTATAATTAAAACAATCGGTTGTACGGCAATAATCACTCCCGTAATAATTGCTGGAATTAAATAATCAAATGAAATAAATATAACTGTTGCAATACTTAATAGTACCATAGTAATCATATTCGTGATATTTCCCGACTTTTCTTTAATTGATATATTGCGTTCGTCCATTACATTTACTTTGTAATCTATATCATTTTTCATCATTTTGTTATGCAAAAGTTGTATATGAGAAACGCTAAAGATTATACACATCAAAATTAAAAGTCCCATATCTACCATTTTAGGAAAATCTGTAAAGAAAATGATAAGAACTAAAATTGCCGAAACAATATAGCCAATATACCAAAGTTTATTTTTCATCTTTGCTTTCCTCCTCATAAATAAAAATTTCTTCAATGCTCATTTGAAAGTACCTTGCAATTTTAAAGGCTAACATAATAGAGGGATTGTATCGTCCATTTTCTAAAGAGCCTATTGTTTGACGAGATACTTCAAGAGCAGTCGCTAAATCTTCTTGTTTAATACCTCTTTGTTTTCGTAATTCTTCTAAACGATTTTTCACAACATACCCCTTTCTCGAACGAATGGAAAGTTTACTTTCCTTTTCTAATCTTATGATACTCCTGCGAGCAAAGAATGTCAAGCAAACTTTCCATGTTTTATTACCCTACAATCTTCCAGTTACTATCCTTATGTAGCACAAGCTCGTACTGCGATACCTGCGTTGCCTTTGTCTGATTATCAAGGAATTTCACAGCCACTTTGACTTTCACATTGTCCCCGTCCTTTGTAAAGATAGGGTTTACCAGTTCAGAATAAAGGTAGTCCCTGCCGATAGGTTCAATCACATTTCCAGCTACATAGTAGGCAAGCTCTTTTTCTGTGGCTGTTGGATAGAGCTTAAAGAATGTTTCCAGAAATGCGGTAGCGTCATTGACAGTATCAGCGTCTACACTTGCATCTGCTTCTGGTGTCTTAGGCTCATAGTCTGATTTTTCGATTGCTGGTGCAAGGGTAGGGTTCTGAACGATTACCATATCCCCGTCAGCGTCTACATGGACTTTTACGGTATAGGTTGCCTTGACCGCTGTTGTCTGTTCTCCCTCTTTTATCTGCTGATCTACTTCGTAGGTAGCAGAAAAAGTGTCCGTTCCCGACTGCTCAATACTCCATACAATCACATCTGTAACTGTGGAGTTGGTCGGTATATCTGTTCTGATTGTATCAACATTTAAGTCCTGCAATTCCTTTGTCAGATAACCGTTGATTGCCTGCGTCCTTGCTTCAATCGCTTCTTTGCTGTTATTCCATGTGTAATAGGACTTCGCAAAGTTTTTCACGAAATTTTCAATCCCGTTGGTGTCCTGCAAGCGAAGCTCTATGATTTCTTTTTCATGGGTGGTGTGCTGGTCGATAGCGGTAAAATTCTTATATACCCCAAAGCTCACGCTTGCGATAAGCACCACCCACAACGCAATCACGGTTTTCTTATGTGTGCCTACTTTAACGGTACGCACCTTTTTTTCTTTGACATTTTCTGTCTGTTTCTCATTCTTCTTAAACATATTTTTCAAGTCCTTTCTATTGTTTTACTCGTCCTGCACCGATTAAGTGCTGTTGCCAGTAACTACTGCTTAGGTCTGCATATCCTATCGGGTCGCCTGCATGATACATTTGGTTATTTCCTACATAAATGCCGACGTGGGTTACATACGAACCAGCGTTATAGGTGGAATGGAAAAACACCAAGTCGCCAGCCTTTGCCTGCGAGAGTGGAAGATGTTGGGTAGCGTCATACTGGGCTTGTGCCGTTCTCGGTAAGGAGATACCAGCTTTTCCATAACACCATTGCGTCAGTCCCGAGCAGTCAAAGGAAGTCGTAGGAGAAGAACCGCCATACACATATTTCCAGCCTTGATACTTTAATGCTTCATTCATTACCTTTTGTGCCAGCTCTCCCGATACCTGCGGAACAGTTAAATACTGATTGACTAATTCGACGTAGAACATATTTCCATAGCCATACCGCCAGCCCCCGTTCTTCGCAACGGCTATCGGGTTGGTGTAGGTTACTTTTTTACCGCCCGATTTCTCACGGGCGAAACTCTCTGCAAGATTGTATGTATGTTTCTTTCCTTTACCTGCCACATAGCCCACATAGCCACCGCCATAGTTATAGGACTGTATCGCTACATTCAAATCGTCGATACCTTGATTTTTGCAGGAAGAAAGCAGGGACGCAAAATACTGACACCCCTGCTTGATTGAGCTTTCCGTATCTAAAGAGTTGGGCGGTAAACCCAAACTTTCCGAACTCTGCATAACATCTTCCGCTGTACCGCCACTTTCTACTTGAATGATAGCCAGTAGCACATTGACATACTCGGAGATACCGTTTTCTCTGGCGTATTTTTCTACCATAGGCTGATGTTTCAAGACTTCTGCGGATAGGTTCATACCCATAATGCCAGAAGAAAAGTTGCTGTTCTCGTCGTCGCTGTCCGCACTAATGAGGACACCAAAGAAAAGCACCAGAGAAAAGAGGATAGGAAACAGACTGCCAATAATAGCGATATGTTTCAGCTTCATTTTTTCTTCTGTCCTTTCTTCGTTACAAGGTTACGGTTTTTCTCTGTGGTCTGCTGGTTCTTCTGGACGCTTTGCGTCTGCTGAACCTTTTTCCTGCGGTCTTTGGTGTAATTCTGGCGTGTTTCCTGCGATACCACTTTTTCTACATTCTGCCTATGTACTGTCTGTGCAGGCTGGGTCGCTTTTCTATCAGAAGCACCAGAAGATAACGGACGCTCTTTGATAACAGTTGTCTTGACTGGCTCACTTGCTTTTGAAGTGGTCTCTGTGGCTGGACGTTTGACTTCCTGCATTTTTTCAGCACTCGGCTTTGGAATGGTTGAAGCTGTGGCTGGTCGCTCATGGGGACGGGTAGCTCCCGTTGTCGCTGATCCGTCCGTCTTTCTATGCCTTGCTTCTTGTGCTTTTTGAAGCTCCATACGTTTGTCAGCGATATTCTGTCTGCGTTGCTCCTGCTTTTCCAATCGTCCCGACTGTCTGGACTGCTGTTCCTGCACCATGCCACGCTTGAAATCTGATACGCTGGACTTTGCCTTTTCCTTTGCGGAATATACCGCATAAGCGGTCTGTGTCGGCATATCCTTGATATTCTCTTTGACAGCGTTTGCCTTGTCTTTTACTTTATTTTTCGTATCTAAGACAGCTCCCACCTTTGAGCCTGCACGTTGTCCCATGCTGGAAGTGGTATTGCCCCGATTTTCTTTAGAAGCTGTATTTTTTCTTCCAGCCCATTTGCCAGCAACGGCACTTCCAGCCACCGCACCAGCGACACCGCCCGAAATACCGCCAGCACTTACTGCCCTTGCAATACGGTGTTCCATACGCCTAGCCCGATGTCGCATGAACAGATACGGTCTGCGGAAAATTCTTCGTCCCATGCTTTGACTGTCGTTAGCGTTCAAAGAGAACATACTCATTAAGTCGCCCAGCTTCATGTAGATACCAGCAAAACATACTATCTGCAAGAACGCCACCATGAAGAATGGGTAGTCTGTGGAAATGTTATAAAACATACTGGAAATGCTGAACGCCACCGTTACAATGAGTGTTATTCCTGCCCGTGTCATTATGGTATTAAACACCCTCACGATTGCCTGTTTTGCCATGCTTTCATAGCTCGGTATCATGGAAAGTAGAAAGCTGATAGGTAAAAACATTGCAAAGATAATAAAAAGTATCTGGCTAAACAACATCATGCCCGTAAGCAAGAATACAAATATCGTTATCCCTAAATTGAAGAACAGTAGGAAGAACACCATACCTAAACGGTTCACTACCTGCGGTATTGTCAGATTGTTGTTGTCGTTGTCCTCGATTTCTGTTTTCACGACTTCCTCTCTGGTTTTTCCGTCCTCGTCCTCTGGGCTTGCCGATACAAGAGCTTCCACACGGTCTGTCCCGATTTCTTCTGCGTTGCTGTTTCCAAATTGCAGAAGTAGCCACGGCTGTTCCACTTGAATGGAAAATAGGCTGTCCCGTATCAAGTCCACGCTGTCCTTGCCCTCACTTTCAGAGTTGGGGAGCATGATTTTTGTTCCCAAGTCAAGTGAAGCGGTACTGATGTCTGATGAAAATTCATTTATCTTCTTGATGTAGTCGGGAGCGTAGGCAATAAACGAAGCGGACAGCACGAACACCACCACAAAGTTGATAACAGCGTGAAGTGCCTTGCTGGTTTCCCGTTTAATAAGTCCCGTATAGGCAACATAAAGTCCCACCACTAAGATAATGAGAAGCAGGAAACCAACATAGAAGCCCGTAGAAGAAAAGCCGTTCTCGGTTACACCTGCAAGGGTCTGTATGCTCTTTCCGATACTGTCTGCCATATCGTTAATAAAATCAAGTTTATAGGCTTCCTGCACCACATAGCCCGTGGCATTGCTTAAATAAAGGCTTATCGTCCAGACAAAGTTGGTAATACAGTAAAGCCCGTACTGCACCGATTTTCCGATACCGTCCAGCCAGTTCCACGGAAGCCACGACCAGCTATTATCCACATAAAAATCAAGCTGGTAGTTGGAAAGGGGATATTTTGAGTATAGATTTTCTGCGTTTATGGTATCGTCCACAAGCCCTGTCGCATGAGCTACCGTCCCCAGAAGTGAAAGCAGGATAAGGGAGAGTGCCACCACGAACAGAGCCATTTTGAGAAAGTGGAAAATCTTCTTTTTTGTGAACGCACCTTTTATCCTTTCTTTCATCACTCCACCTCATTTCTCTGCATGGGCGGTCTGGTATCAAAGGCGTGTAGCAGTTCTTCAAAGACTGGGTGTATCTGCACCACACCAACACGTCCGTATAAGTCCTGCAATAAGCATTGTCCGTTCTCCAAATCACGCAAGCGTTTCTGGTTGTTCTCGTCGTCCTTGTCGATACCGAAAAATTCTAAGGTCTGCTTTATCTCATTGATGTCGGTACTACGAAAGGCAAATTTCAAGCCGATATTGTTTTTCAGACTTTCCTTTGCCACGTCCCCAGAAGATTGTGTAACGAAATAAACGCCTGCTTGCATAGCTCGTCCAGCACGAACCAGCTTGTTAGAGAGCGTTTCTCCTTGTGCCACATTTAAGAATGCCCACGCTTCGTCAAGGTCTACAATCTTAAAAATGCTTCTGTCCGAATGGATAAAATCAAGGGCAAAGGTACTAATCACAATCAGCATAGACACCGACAATAATTCAATGGTCGTGTATTCCTCAAAAGTGGTATCTTTATCTGGCAATACTAAGTCCGCTACTTGAATGATATTGAGCTGGTTATCCAGACTGATAGCATTTTCCACCGTACCGTCCGAAAACAGCAGGTGTGCAAAGTCGTAGTCCGTGAAGCTGTCGATATGGTCTGCAATATTTCTTGATACTGGCGTATCTTCACGGCGTAGCTCGTCTATCACATGGAGCAAGCCCCGACTGTCGCTCTGGGTAACGGAGCGAACCGCTTTACGAAGTACGGGGAATTTTTCGCCGTCCCTAGAGGAAATACCCGTAAGGAATGTTAAGATGTCGATTGCCAGACTTTCAGCGTCTTTTACGTTCTTCATAATCACAAACGGGTCAAGAAGTCCTGCATTGTCCTTGTCGCTGGTAAGGTTTACGATATTGATTTCATGGGCTATCTCTGGGAGCGTTTCTTTCCAGTTGCCACGCTATAGCGATAGGTAACTTTTTGATGTTATCTCCAAGTTTTCCCCCGCTT
>OASQ01000058.1_pt1 | contig 82875 bp, 68 predicted proteins | sample 1475771 | NCBI WGS metagenome assembly OASQ01 (sample SAMEA2579910, study PRJEB22360) | human gut metagenome | reverse complement strand
GGAGCTGACTGTTACTAATAGGTCGAGGGCATAACCAAGTAAGGTGGATAGGTAAAGATGTTAAAAGATTTCTTATATGTGATTTTGAAGGTACATCCTTCATAAGGCCCAGTGGCTCAGTTGGTTAGAGCGCCGCCCTGTCACGGCGGAGGTCGAGAGTTCGAGTCTCTTCTGGGTCGTTATGGGATCATAGCTCAGCTGGGAGAGCATCTGCCTTACAAGCAGAGGGTCATAGGTTCGAGCCCTATTGGTCCCATTACAGCTTAAAAGTTGTTAGTTATATTGAATATGGGTGGATTCCCGAGTGGCCAAAGGGGACAGACTGTAAATCTGCTGCTTAATGCTTCGGTGGTTCGAATCCACCTCCACCCATTAGCCTAAAGGCTTGCGCCGATGTGGCTCAATTGGCAGAGCAGCTGATTTGTAATCAGCAGGTTATCGGTTCGAGTCCGATCATCGGCTTAACTCTTTTAAAGAGAAATTTTAATATCGCGGGGTGGAGCAGTCTGGAAGCTCGTCGGGCTCATAACCCGAAGGTCGTAGGTTCAAATCCTGCCCCCGCAACTTACATTGGCAATAGCTGATGTGATGAATGCCCAGATAGCTCAGTTGGTAGAGCAGAGGACTGAAAATCCTCGTGTCACTGGTTCGATTCCGGTTCTGGGCATTTTCCTTTATGATTAGCATATTGGAAGAGACGGGCGTGTAGCTCAGGTGGTAGAGCACTTGACTTTTAATCAAGTTGTCCGGGGTTCGAATCCCCGCACGCTCATGCAGACAAGCAAGAACTTTAAAGGTTCTTGTTTTTTTTTGTACTTTTATTTAATATTATGTATAAGAGATATTAGAGACAAGAAGAGAGGCAACAGAAGTTATGAGCTAAACAATAAAAAGTACAAATGAGGATGAAGAGTTATGGGGAAAAAGAGAAGATACATCACAGAGCTTGATGGCATAAGAGCAATTGCGGTTATTATGGTACTGGCATATCATTTGAAGCTGGCTTTATTTAAGAGCGGCTTTCTTGGTGTGACAGTATTTTTTGTTTTATCAGGATATTTAATTACAGGCATACTGATTTCCGAAGTAGAAGAAGGAACAATAGATTTGAAGAACTTTTGGCTGAGGCGTATCAGGCGTCTTGTTCCTGCAGTTATGTCAATGGCAGTTGTTATAATATTTGTCAGCGCAGTCGTAAACAGGATTATTTTTACAAAGGGCTGTAAGGATTTCCTGGCATCTGTTCTGGGATTTAATAACTGGTGGCAGATTTTTAATAAGATATCTTACTTTGAAGCGGCCGGAGTACCGTCACCATTTACGCATTGTTGGTCACTGGCGATTGAGACACAATTTTATCTGATATATCCATTGATTCTTCTGGGAATCTATAAGTTAGTAAAAAGCAGAGGAGAGGGACGGGCAAATAGAGGTCTTTTGTTTGCAGGAGTAACGTTGCTGCTGGCGCTGATCTCAGTAATTTTGATGATTGTATTATTTGATCCACAGCAGGATGCAAGCCGGGTATATTATGGGACAGACACGAGAGCATTTTCCCTTTTATTCGGTGCATTACTTGCAATTCTATGGGAGTACCGGATGGTTCCAAGAAGACTTTCAGCTAATGTCAATATGGTTTTGGGCAGTGTGTCTTTTGCAGTGTTGCTCGTGATGACGATAGCAATCAATGGTTCCAGTAATTTCTGGTACAGAGGAGGACAATTTTTTGGAACAATTCTGACCGTATTGATGGTCTATGCAGTATCAGGACGAAAGACCTGGCTTAGCAGATTCTTAAGTAACCCAGTCTTGAAATGGATGGGGGATCGTTCATACAGCATATATCTGTGGCATTATCCAATCATTTTGTTAATCAGTAAGGGGATAAAGGCATCCTGGTGGATTACATTGATTGAGATTGTATTAAGTGTTGTCCTGTCAGAGCTTTCTTATCGTTTTATTGAGACACCGATCCGCCATGGTATTATTGGGGAATATTTGAATATTTTAAGAAGCAGACCGAAATCCAGGCAGGAGAAGAAGCGCCAGATACAGGTGGCAAGAAGAAGTTTAAAGGTAATGGCAGGCACATTTGTACTGACCGTGTCACTGATACTTTGCATGATATTTGTGCCGAAGAAAAATGCATTGGATACATTACAAAAACGTGAGGCAAAGGCAAAAGAGACCGGTAAGATGACGGAAGAACAACTTGCAAAGCAGAAAGCGAATGGTTCAGAGAGTGAAGATACCATCTGTACGGCTGATCTGACGGATGATGAGATTCTGGAAGGTTTAAATCTCCTGCTCATCGGGGATTCTATTGCAGTTGATGTAACAGATGATTTTTATGAAATATTTCCAAACAGTGTCAGTGATACTAAAATCGGACGGATCACATCACTTGGTAAACAAGTTCTTGATTCCTACATTGACGAAAAGAAATGGGAGGGAGAAGGCGTCATATTTGCATCACTTTCGAACAGTCCGATCAATGGTGAACTTGAAGATATTCGGGAGAAGATAGGGAAGGATATGCCATTGTTTCTGACAACAGTCCGAATTCCGCATGATACGTTCGAAGAGGAAAGCAACAGCAAGATAAAAAAATTCGTAGAAGAAAATGATCATACATATCTGATCGACTGGTATGCTGCAAGCGAGGGTCATGATGAGTATTTTGATGAAGACGATACACATTTGTTCTCGGCAGGTGCGAAAGCATATGCAAAATGTATCAAGGAGGCTGTACTGGATGCATACAAGAAGGAGAATATCGAAATTCCTAAGTCAAGATTAGTTAGTAGTACAGACACAAGTACGGACAGCAGTAATGATAGTAGTAAAAACGCAAGTACAGAATAGTTTTTATTTACTGAGAAAAAAGCATGTAAAACTGGTGTAAAGGCTGTAAACACGGTGTCAGATATTTAACAATAATCACTGATAGAATTCTAACAAGTAAGAAAAATATTTAACGCTTGACTTTATTGTCAGACAGCTGTATTCTGAGGTTAAGTTGAAGGAAGGACTTGTGAGATACCACTATCATGTGATACGCGACACATGGAATGATAGACTGGAGCCGAAGGGGCAAGCAGAAACTCTCAGGCAAAAGGAACGGGTCTGGACAACACTCTGGAGAACAATGGAAGGGATTGTACCGAAGAAGTAACTTACCTGCCATACACGCGAAGACTGGTAAGCAATCTTTCAGGTGAAAGGACAGAGGCAGATAAAAAATAATAAGTCTTAAGATTGTTAAGAAATTATTTTTTACCTGCTTTTTTTTGTACCCTTTTTTAAAAATTTTTGGGGAAATTTGGAGGATGATTAGAAAATGAACATGGTTGAACAGGTAACAGATTATGTGAAGAACTATGACGAAGAGGTTGGAAAAGCAATTGAGTTGGAGCTTGGACGCCAGAGAAGAAACCTGGAGCTGATTGCATCTGAGAACATTATCAGCCCGGCAGTGATGATGGCTATGGCAACTGTACCGGCAAATAAATACGCAGAAGGATATCCGGGCAAGAGATATTATGGTGGCTGCGAGAATGTAGATATCATTGAAAATCTGGCAATTGAGAGATTAAAAGAATTATTTGGCTGTGATCATGCATGTGTTCAGCCACACTCAGGAGCAAATGCAAACAATGCAGTATATCAGGCACTGATTAAACCGGGTGACACAGTAATGGGACTGAACCTGGCACACGGCGGACATCTGACACATGGATCACCGGTAAACCAATCCGGTATTTTATATAATTTTGTTCCTTACAACATCAACGATGACGGAGTACTGGATTACGATGAGATTCGAAAACTTGCACATGAATGTAAGCCAAAGATGATTGTTGCAGGAGCTTCTGCTTATCCAAGAGAGATCCGATTCGATATCTTTGCAGATATTGCAAAAGAAGTTGGCGCTTATCTATTCGTAGATATGGCACATATCGCAGGACTGGTTGCAGCAGGACTTCACCAGAATCCGGTTCCATACGCAGATGTAGTTACAACGACAACTCACAAGACACTGAGAGGACCAAGAGGCGGAGTGATCATGTGTAAGGAAGAACATGCAAAAGCAATTAACAAAGCAATCTTCCCGGGAACTCAGGGTGGTCCGCTGATGCATATTATTGCAGCAAAAGCTGTCTGCTTTGGAGAGGCATTGAAACCAGAGTTCAAAGAGTATCAGAAGCAGATAGTGAATAACGCGAAAGCACTTGCAGATGCATTGATTGCAGAAGGCTTCAATCTGGTAAGTGGTGGAACGGATAACCACTTGATGTTAGTAGATCTTCAGAACATGAACATTACCGGAAAAGAACTTCAGAACCGACTGGACGAGGTTTACATCACAGTCAATAAGAACTCAGTACCAAATGATCCGGCAAGCCCATTTATAACAAGTGGAATCAGAATCGGTACACCAGCAGTTACAACAAGAGGACTGAAGGAAGAGGATATGAAGATAATCGCAAAACTGATCAAGATGACAGTGACAGACTTTGAGACAAAGGCAGATGAAATCAGAGATGAAGTTACAAAAATCTGCGAGAAATATCCATTATATGAATAAATTAATGTACCTCTATAATTAACGTCCCTATTAAAAACAAGAAGGAGGATATGATATGGAGTTAAAAACACCACTTTATGATGCGCATGTGAAAGCAGGCGGTAAGATCGTTCCATTTGCAGGATATCTCTTACCGGTACAGTATGGAACAGGTGTTATCACAGAGCATATGGCAGTTAGAGAAAAAGCAGGACTTTTCGATGTATCTCATATGGGAGAGGTATTGTGCCAGGGAAAAGATGCACTTGCAAACCTGCAGAAGCTGCTGACAAATGATTTTACCAACATGGTAGATGGGCAGGCAAGATACAGCCCAATGTGTAACGAGAATGGTGGAACGGTTGATGACCTGATCGTATACAAACGTGGAGATAATGATTACTTTATCGTAGTAAATGCGGCGAACAAAGATAAAGATTATCAGTGGATGTTAGATCATCAATTCGGAGAGGTCACATTTACAGATGCATCTTCCCAGTATGGGCAGATCGCACTTCAGGGACCAAAAGCAATGGAGATCCTGAAGAAATTAACGGCAGAAGAGAACATCCCAAAGAAATATTATCATGCAGTATTCGATACAGAGGTAGCTGGAATCCCATGTATCATTTCCAAGACAGGATACACAGGAGAGGACGGAGTCGAGTTATATCTGACAAGTGAAAATGCTGAGAAAATGTGGGATGCACTTTTAGAGGCCGGAAAAGACGAAGGGCTGATTCCATGTGGACTTGGAGCCAGAGATACACTTCGTATGGAAGCAGCGATGCCACTGTACGGACATGAGATGGATGATGAAATATCACCACTTGAGACAGGCCTGAAATTTGCAGTCAAGATGGGAAAAGAGGAAGACTTCATCGGAAAGAAAGCCATGGAAGAGCGTGGTGAGCCGAAGATTACAAGAATCGGACTTAAAGTAACCGGAAGAGGAATTATCCGTGAACATCAGGATATCTATATTGGAGAAAAGAAAATCGGACATACAACAAGCGGAACACATTGTCCGTTCCTGGGATATCCAATCGCAATGGCATTAGTAGATGCCGGAAGTGTAGAGATCGGTAATAAAGTAGAAGTAGATGTAAGAGGACGTAAAGTCGAGGCAGAGGTCATAGCACTGCCATTCTACAAGAGAGCGAAATAAGTTTTGTTGAAGGATTAAAAAAGAGAATATATAAAAAAGGAGATTATTAAGATGGAAATCAGAGAAGGATTATTATATGCAAAATCACATGAGTGGGTAAAAGAAGAAGGAGATGTTGTTACAATTGGTCTTACAGACTACGCACAGTCTGAGCTTGGAGACTTAGTATTTGTAAATCTTCCGGAAGAGGGAGATAGCGTATCCGTTGGTGAGGCATTTGGTGATGTTGAGTCTGTAAAAGCTGTTTCCGATGTATATTCACCGGTTTCCGGAGTTGTGTGTGAGATTAACGAGGAGCTTTTAGATGCACCGGAATCTATCAACGGAGCACCATATGATGCATGGTTTATCAAAGTAAAAGAAGTATCTGAGAAAGAGGAATTATTATCCCCATCAGAATACGAGGCATTTGTAGCAAGCGAGCAGTAAGACAAAGACGGGAGGTGGACGGCATATGGGAAGCTATGTACCGAATACGTTAGAAGAACGTCAGGAAATGTTAAAAGAGATTGGATACAGTTCTATCGAGGATCTGTTCGCACACATTCCTGATGAGGTTAAGATCAAAGGCGGACTGAATATTCCGGAAGGAAAGTCAGAGCTGGAAGTCCGCAGAGAGATGGAAAATATTGCATCAAAGAATCAGGTATTTAAGATCATTTTCCGAGGTGCAGGAGCATACAGACATTTTATTCCATCCATAGTGAACAGTGTGATTTCAAAAGAAAATCTGCTGACAGCATATACACCGTATCAGGCAGAGATCAGTCAGGGAATCTTACAGTCCATTTTCGAGTATCAGACAATGATCTGTGATCTGACCGGAATGGATGTGTCCAATGCCTGTGTGTATGATGGTGCCGAGGCGGCAGCAGAAGGCGTGGCAATGTGCCAGGAGAGAAAGCGTAAGAAAGCCTTCGTATCCGCAGCGATCCTGCCGGATGCACTGGCAACGATACATACGTATTGTCATGGAAATGGAATGGAGATCGTGGAGATTCCGGAAAAAGACGGCGTGACAGATCTGGATTATCTGAAAGAAAATATAGACGAGCAGACAGCATGTGTCTATGTCCAGCATCCGAACTATTACGGTAATCTGGAAGATGCACAGGCAATCGGGGAAATTGCTCATGGTGCCGGGGCAAAATATATCATGGGTGTGAATCCAATCTCCCTTGGAATCATCAAGACACCGGCAGAGTACGGTGCAGATGTGGCAGTCGGAGATGGACAGCCACTGGGACTTCCACTTGGATTTGGAGGACCATACTTAGGATTTATGGCAGCCACAGAAGGCATGATAAGAAAGCTTCCGGGAAGAATTGTCGGTCAGACAGAAGATCATAATGGAAAGACCGGATATGTATTAACACTTCAGGCAAGAGAGCAGCATATCCGCAGAGAAAAAGCTTCCAGTAACATTTGTTCCAATCAGGCACTTTGTGCGCTGGCAGTTGGCGTGTACATGTCGGCTATGGGAAGTGAAGGAATCAAAGAAGCAGCGCTTCAGTCTGCTTCCAAAGCACATTATCTGGCAGCAGAGCTTGATAAGATCGGATTCAAAGTAGAGAATAAGGGAGAATTCTTCCACGAATTTGTAAGTGTATCTGAAAAATGTCCTTGCGAAGCATTAAAGGCGCTGGAAGAGCATGGAATCCTGGGAGGATATCCACTTGGAAACCATCGAGTATTATGGTGCTGTACAGAGATGAACACAAAAGAAGAGATGGATGAAGTTATCCGCATTTTAAAGGAGGTGTAGAGCATGTTAGTATTTGAAAAAAGCAGAGCCGGACGAGGCATGAGCATGCTCCCAGCCTGCGATGTAGAAATCAAAAAACCTGGTGAGAAGGATGCAAGACAAAAAGAGCTTCACCTTCCGCAAATGTCTGAGAATGACCTTTCCAGACACTATACAGAACTGGCAAAGAAATCCCATGGAGTCAATGATGGATTCTATCCACTTGGATCTTGTACGATGAAGTACAATCCGAAAATTAATGAAGATATGGCAGCATTGCCTGGATTTACCCAGATCCATCCGCTACAGCCAGAACATTCTGTACAGGGATGCCTGGAAGTTCTGAAAAAATCCGAAGAATACCTGTGCGAGATCACAGGAATGGACGGTATGACATTCCAGCCTGCAGCAGGAGCTCACGGAGAGTTTACAGGTCTGATGCTCATTAAGGCATATCATGAGAGTAGAGGGGACGAGAAGAGAACAAAAATTATTGTACCGGATTCTGCGCATGGAACCAACCCGGCCAGTGCTACAATGGCAGGCTATAAGGTAGTCAGCATTGCATCTGCACCGGACGGAGGAGTAGACCTTGAAGCGTTAAAGGCAGCATGTGGAGAAGATACTGCAGGACTGATGCTGACCAATCCGAACACGGTTGGATTGTTTGACAAAAATATTTTAAAAATTACAGAAATTGTACATGAATGCGGTGGTCTTTGCTATTACGATGGAGCAAACCTGAATGCAGTTATGGGAACTGTAAGACCTGGAGATATGGGATTCGACGTGATTCACCTGAACCTTCATAAGACATTTTCAACACCTCATGGAGGCGGAGGTCCGGGAAGCGGACCGGTTGGCTGCAAGAGTATGTTGCTGCAGTTCCTGCCATCCTACAGAGTGGTAGAAAAAGAAGGGGCTCTGGCAATGGAGAAAGCCGAGCACAGCATTGGTGAGATGAAAGAATTCTATGGAAACTTCCTTGTAGTTGTCAAAGCACTGACTTACCTGATGACACTTGGAAAAGAAGGAATTCCGGAGGCAAGCCAGAACGCAGTTCTGAACGCGAACTATATGATGAACAAGTTAAAAGACCTCTATACAATGGCATATGATGAGGTATGCATGCATGAGTTTGTTATGAGTCTGGAAGATCTGAAGAAGAAAGCAGGCGTATCTGCAATGGATATCGCAAAAGGACTTCTGGATAACGGAATCCATCCGCCTACAATGTATTTCCCGTTAATTGTACATGAAGCGCTGATGGTAGAGCCGACAGAGACAGAGTCAAAAGAAGTACTAGATCATGCAATTGAGGTATTTCGTAAGCTTTACAATGACGCACTTGAGAATCCGGAAAGCCTGCTTCAGGCACCGGTGACAACACCGGTCACAAGAATGGATGAGGTAGAGGCAGCAAGACATCCGGTACTTAAGTATAATTTTGAGGTATAATTTCAGAAGTAATGTAAATAAAAGCGAAAGATATTATTTGAAAATAGGATAAGGGGATTGCGTATGGTAGAGAAGATTACATACATTGAGAGCGGTCAGTTTCATCCATATAAAAATCTTGCAGTGGAGGAGTATTTACTCCTCCACTGTGAACCTCAGGAGTGTATTTTATATTTGTGGCAGAATCAGAATACCGTTGTAATCGGAAGAAATCAAAATGCCTGGAAAGAATGTAAAGTTGAAAGTCTTGAGGAAAATGGAGGACATCTGGCACGTCGTCTTTCCGGTGGCGGAGCGGTATATCATGATCTGGGAAATCTGAATTTCACATTTCTCGTATCAAAAGAAAATTACAGCATTGACAGACAGTTGGAAGTTATTGTCAAAGCAGTGCAAAAGTTAGGTGCAAAAGCGGAGAAGTCCGGAAGAAATGACATTTTGATTGATGGAAAGAAATTTTCCGGAAATGCATTTTATGAGCAGGAGCAGCATTGCTATCATCACGGAACATTGATGATGAATGTGAACAAAGAGATGCTTTCCAAGTATCTGACTGTATCAAAGGAAAAATTACAGTCCAAAGGTGTGGACTCTGTAAAATCAAGAGTGACTAATCTGGTGGATTACATACCGGATCTGACATTGGAAGCATTGAAAAAAGCACTTCGTGAAGCATTTGAAGAAGTCTATGGCCTGACATCGAATGAGTGTAAGATGGAAGACCTGGATCAGGAAGAAATCGAAATGAGGACGAAACATTTTTCCTCCTGGGACTGGCGCTTTGGACGGAAAATTGATTTCCAGTATGAGATATCAAAGAGATTTTCGTGGGGGCAGATGAATATTCAGTTCCAGGTGGATAAAGGAAAGATTTCTGATGTCAATGTGTACTCAGATTCGCTGAAACCTATGACGATCGAGAAGCTTCCGAAGTATTTAAAAGGTATCCGTTATCATAAGAAGAATATTTGCTCGGAGCTTAGACTTTACTGGGCTGAGGATAAGCAGGAAGAAGAGATGATAGCAGATATTATCGAGTGGATAAAAGAGGAAGAACTCTAGCAGAAAAAATGTCTTTCCGAATTCAATTCAAGTGTTACATCCAGTTGAACAAGGTGGAAAGATATGAAAGAAGTTGTGGAAAAAGACACTGCCATCTGGCAGTATTGTGGATAATTACAGGAGGACATCCGTATGAGCGAGAAATATGATGTAATCGTGATCGGTGCCGGACCGGGAGGATATGTGGCTGCTATTAAGGCAGCAAAGCTTGGATTTAAAACGGCTGTTATTGAGGCAAGAGAAGCAGGCGGAACATGTCTGAACCGTGGATGTATTCCGGCAAAAGCAATGATTCATGCAGCAGAAGTATATAGAAACGCAAAAGAGTGTGAGCGCTTTGGTATCCATGCAGAAAATGTAACATTTGATTTTGAAAAAATATTTGAATACAAAGAAGAGACAACAAAGCAGCTTGTTTCCGGTGTGGAAGGGCTGTTTAAGGGCAATGAAGTTGACCAGATCTCTGGAAAAGGAACCCTTCTTCCGGATAAGAAAGTAAAAGTTGTGTCTGAAAGCGGGGAACAGGTGCTGGAAGCAGAGCATATCATTCTGGCAGCAGGATCTAAGCCGTTGCTCCTGCCGATTCCGGGAATGGATCTTCCGGGAGTCCTGACCAGTGATGAACTGTTCCGTATGAAGAGTGTGCCGGAGAGCCTTACAATTATCGGTGGCGGAGTTATCAGTGTGGAATTCGCAACGGTTTACGCAGAACTTGGCTGTAAGGTGACGATTCTTGAGGCACTCCCAAGAATTCTTCCGAATATGGATAAGGAGATTTCTCAGAATCTGAAATTGATTTTGAAAAAACGCGGCATTGATATTCACACAGCAGCTGCTGTACAGGGTGTAGAAGCAGACGGAGACCAGTACATTTGTAAGTATGTGGAGAAAGAAAAAGAGCAGAGTGCAGCCTCCCAGTATGTATTATGTGCGGTTGGAAGATGCCCGAACACAGACGGACTCTTTGCAGAAGATGCGACACCGGAGATGAACCGCGGACGTGTCGTTGTAAATGAGAAGTTCGAGACAAGTATTCCGGGCGTGTATGCAATCGGCGATCTGATCTTTGGAGCACAGCTTGCCCATGCAGCAAGTGCCCAGGGAATCCAGGTTGTAGAGCAGCTTGCCGGAAAAGAAGTGTCTGTCGATGTAAATGTAGTTCCGGGCTGTGTATACACAGATCCTGAAATTGCATCTGTCGGTATTACGGAAGATGAGGCAAAAGAAAAAGGTATTGCCGTTAAAGTTGGTAAGTTCATTATGAGCGCAAATGGAAAATCGCTCATCACAAAAGAGGAGCGGGGATTTATTAAAATCGTTGCAGAAGAAGAGAGTGGCGTGATTGTCGGAGCACAGATGATGTGTGCAAGAGCGACCGATATGATCGGTGAATTCGTGACAGCAGTTGCCAATAATATGACAGTATCACAGCTTCTGAAAGGTATGCGGGCACATCCGACTTACAATGAAGGAATCGGAGAAGCGCTTGAAGAGCTGGAAGGCGGAGCTATCCATGTAATGCCGAAGAAAAAGAAATAAAAAGAAATAAAAGAGGAACGGATATGGGAAGTATTTTTGATATTTTGGGACCGGTCATGGTCGGTCCGTCCAGTTCCCATACAGCGGGAGCTGCCAGGATCGGTTATACGGCCAGGCAGCTCTTTGGTGAACCTGTGAAAAAAGCAGAAGTTTATCTTCATGGTTCATTTGCTGCTACAGGGAAAGGACACGGTACAGACCGGGCAATTATTGCCGGACTTCTTGGCATGAAGCCGGACGACCTTCGGATTCCGGTGGCATTTGAAGAAGCAAAAAAGGCTGGGATGGAATTTACCATTGCAAATAGAGAATTAAAAAATGCACATCCGAATACGGCACGCGTTGTGATGGAAAATGCAGAAGGAAGAAAGATGGTACTTCAGGCATATTCTATTGGAGGAGGACGTATCCGGGTCAGTATTTTGGATGGAATTGAAGTAGATTTCAGCGGGGAGAGTAATACATTGATTGTCCGGAATATGGACCGTCCGGGATGTATTACAGAAGTTTCAGCAGCACTGAGCCGCGAAAAAATAAACGTGGCTACGATGCAGGTGTTTCGACATAAAAGAGGCGGTGGCGCAGTGATGGTTGTAGAGACAGATGAACGGATACCGATTAGTGTGACAGAAGAACTGCGGAAGAAGGAAGACATTCTGGAAGTTATTTCGCTGAATTTGGAAGGGAGGAATGGATAATGGCGTATCAGGCAGTAGAAGAAATACAGGTCAGATGTGAGAAGGAGAACATTCCTTTCTGGAAAGCAGTTCAGTTAGAAGACTGCGAGGAAAATGGGATTACGGAAGAGGAATCCTGGCAGCAGATGACACTCATGTGGACGCGGATGAAAGAAAGCGTTGACGCCTATGATCCTTCCGAGAAATCCAGAAGTGGTTTGGTCGGAAAAGAAGGCGGTCTTATGGATGGATATCTCCAGAATGAAAAGCCGCTTTGTGGAGATTTTGTTTCAAAGGTCATTGCAAATGCGTTGAAAATGGGCTGTAATAATGCCTGCATGAAGCGAATCGTGGCAGCGCCGACTGCCGGAGCATGTGGTGTAATGCCGGCAGTTCTTGTGACATATTGCAGAGAATTTTTGATAGAGGAAGACCGTATGATCGAAGCTATGTATGTGGCAGCAGGAATCGGGCAGGTCATTGCGTCCCGTGCGTCCCTGGCGGGAGCTTCTGGTGGCTGTCAGGCAGAGATTGGTTCTGCTTCCGGCATGGCTGCGGCTGCAATCTGTGGTGCTCGCGGAGGAAGTAAAGAGCAGATGGGACATGCCTGTGCCATGGCACTTAAGAATCTGATGGGGCTTGTCTGTGATCCAGTGGCAGGACTTGTGGAAGTGCCTTGTGTGAAGCGAAATGTCGGTGGCGCAGTAAACGCACTGGCGGCAGCAGATATGGCACTGGCTGGTATCATCAGTCAGATTCCGGTAGATCAAGTCATTGATGCCATGGGAGAAGTAGGAATCAAGATGGATGTAAGTCTTAGAGAGACCAGTCTTGGGGGCGTAGCGGTCAGCCCACGAGGGGTGGAGATTGCGGAAAAGCTTGGAATGTAGGTAGGGACTTTCGAAGTTTAAGTTTGAAAAAAAAGTGTATGGATATAGAAAAAAAGCTGCCTTTGAAGACAGCTTTTTTTCTATAAGATTTATCAATAGGGAAATGAAAACGTCTGTTTCATATTGCTGATTGTTTAGATCAGCTCGAGGTATGCTGCGCACAGTTCTAATGTGTTCATCAGTCCTTTGATGTGTGTGCGTTCCATACCGTGGGAAGCCTGCACGCCCGGTCCGATGAGTGCAGCGCGTGTGTCATATCCGGCTCTCCATACTGCTAAAGCATCTGAGCTATAACGTGGATAAATGTCTGTGACAGCGTCAAGATTATGTTTTTTAGCGAGGTTAACAAGTCTAGTTGTCATCTCGTAGTCGAAAGGACCGGATGAATCTTTTACACAGATGGATACCTGTTCTTCTGTGCAATTCAGGTCAAGACCGACACATCCCATGTCTACAACGAGAAGTTCTTTAATATCTTTCGGGAGTGTTGCTCCGCCGTATCCGATTTCCTCGTGCGTTGAGAAACAAATATATGTCTTATGCTTTGGTTTTATGTCGTTGTCTTTCATGATTTTTAAAAGTGTAAGCTCCAGCGCGGAACAAGCTTTATCATCGATGAAACGAGATTTCAAGAATCCGCTTTTTGTAAATGTTGTCTTAGGGTCGTAGCATACGAAATCTCCTGCATGAATTCCGAGTGCTTCTACATCTTCTTTCGAGTGAACAATCTCATCGATACGAACGGCCATGTTCTGCTCATCTCTGTCTCTTGTAGATGCATCCGGGAATACGTGAACTGCCGGTGACAGGGAAAGAATGGTTCCGGTGTAAACTCTTCCGTCTCTTGTGTGGATGTTACAGTATTCACCGTCCAGAGATGGAAGAAGTGGTGATCCGATGGAAGTAATCATCAGCATTCCGTCAGATGTAATAGAGCGGACCATAAGTCCCAATGTATCTACGTGTGCAGACAGAGCAACTGGCTCAGTATTATCTTCCCCCTCTATTGTTACGATAACATTGCCGATGTTATTCTTGAAAACAGGATACCCAAGCTCCTCTATGGTTTTTAATAAGTAATCAGCTACATTTGATGTGAATCCGCTGGCACTGTCGATGGACAGAAGAGAAGTTGCTGTGTCGATCAGATAATCTTGGTATTGTTCAAAATTCATAGTAAAACCTCCGGTATTTTAAATTTGTTGTTGCATTTTGTGAATCCGCGTAGTATATTTAAACCACAAATCCTATTGTTAACAATCTACATTAAACAAAATGAATTGTCAAGTATTACTAGGAAAATCCATTTGTCTGTTAAGCATGAATGTGACAAAGCTTAAGAAGCTGAATCGTCAGCCGGTTATTGCTTTAAGAGAGTTCGTAGGATCAGCATTTATGATGACATTATATGTATTCCTGATGTTAATCGGATGTACAGTATTACATTTCCTGATCTGCCGTTTGTTCAAGATCAAATACGAGTATGTACTTCTTTCTATGGTAGGATGTATAGTAGACGGACCGACAGCATCTCTGACAGCAGCAGGTGGAAACTGGAAATCACTGATTAATGTCGGATTGATCATGGGAGTTATCGCCGGAGCATGCGGAAACTATGTCGGAATATTTGTCGCCTATGCGGTCAAAGCTATATGTGGACTATAGGTTTGTAAGTGGTAGTATATAGTAAAAAAATATCAGTAAAAAGTTTCCTTTTCTACATTTACTGTGCTATGATTAAAGAAATTATAATTATTGCGCATTGCATGAAAACAACTGCTGGGAGCAGAATGATATTATATGTAGTAAGGAAATGAAATCATATGGCAAAACTAAGATATCGTACATTGAGAGAAAATGTTGTAGATGAAATTCGGATGAAAATCCTGAACCGGGAATATGAACCGGGAATGCGGATCGTGGAGCAGAACCTGTCCGATGAACTTGGAGTAAGTCGAGGACCAATCAGGGAAGCTTTGCGTCAGCTGGAACAGGAAGGACTCGTAGAATATGTTAGAAATGTTGGATGTTCGGTCAAGCAGGTTACTTTGGAAGATATTTATGAAATCTATCTGCTTCGTGCAACTTATGAGCAGGTTGCAGTTCGAACATATGAGGGACAGCTTTCCGATGAAGATCTTGCACAGATGGAATCCATCGTGGAAGAGATGAAGATTTTTGGTGAGGATGATTTAGGGAATCTTGTAGATTGTGATTGTAGGTTTCACCAAGTGATCGTTGAAAAAGCAGGTCTGAACAGACTTCTGAAAGCCTGGACCGAATTGAATTACGGCAATATCGTCTGCTATTTTGCCGGAAATTCGGACCGGAAGGAAGCGGCAAACCGACAGCATGGTATTCATGAGCGACTTTTGAATGTATTCAAGAGTAAAGACGAAGAGACAATCTGCAACGCAATTTCGGAGCATTATATGACGACAGTAAAGCGTCTGATGAAAGAGGGATCCATGTCAGACGAAGGTTTTAAATATAAAGTGTAGAAGTATATGAATTGAATGAAAGATGCCGGTCCATGGGGGACGGCATCTTTTTTGTGGAGGCTTAAGTATGGAACGTAAAAATATGTGGGAACACTATACGGAAGAGAAGGAAAGAGAACTGGAGGAACTGGCAGTCAGATACAGAAAATGTCTGGATCAGTCCAAGACGGAGAGAATGTGTGACACTGTCCATCGCGATGGCAGAGGAAAATGGATATCAGAATATTGAGGACTGTATCCGTGAGGGCGAGACACTGAAAGCCGGAGATAAGGTTTATGCACAGTATATGAAGAAGACGCTGGCACTTTTCCACATCGGAACAAAACCGCTGACAGAGGGAATGAACATTTTAGGTGCACATGTGGATTCACCGAGATTAGATGTAAAACAGAATCCATTATATGAAGATACGCAGATGGCATATTTGGACACACACTACTATGGTGGTGTGAAGAAATACCAGTGGGTGACGATTCCTCTTGCAATTCACGGCGTTGTTGTGAAAAAAACGGAACAGTCGTGCCGGTCGTTATCGGTGAGAAGGAAGATTTCATCTCTGCAGAGCTTGAAATTGTGCCGTCAGGAAAATCCAGGGACTGTGGATTTGACAGAAGTATGATTCTCGGATATGGACAGGACGATAAGGTATGTGCTTTGACTTCACTTTTTGCAATGCTTGAGGCAGAAAATCCGGAGCGTACAGGCTGCTGTATTCTTGCGGACAAAGAAGAAATTGGAAATATGGGAGCGACCGGTATGCAGTCAAACTTCTTCGAGGATATGGTCGCAGAGGTTCTGGCACTGACAGGGGAGGATAGCCCGGTGAAAGTAAGAAGAGTGCTTCGCAATTCCTGTATGTTATCTTCTGACGTAAGTGCCGCTTACGATCCGCTTTATCCGGAAGTATTCGAGAAGAAGAATACAGTATATTTCGGGAGAGGACTTGTGTTGAATAAATACACAGGAAGCCGTGGAAAGAATGGAACAAATGATGCTAACGCAGAGTATGTTGCGAAAGTAAGAAATGTATTTGACAACAATCATGTTGCTTTTCAGACCGCAGAACTTGGAAAGGTCGACCAGGGCGGCGGTGGAACCATCGCCTACGTCATGGCAAATAAAGCAATGAGTGTTATTGATAGTGGTGTGGCAGTTCTGTCCATGCATGCACCATACGAAGTGACAAGTTCAAATTTCAGAATCATTTCAGTTTTGGCGGAGTTAGCGGTATTGCCGTGATTATGAGCGGTCTGCTTGGAGGCTCTGCGAGCACGTATACATTTGTCATTAATATGCTTTTACTTATAGTTGCATTTGTATTACTGGGAAAAGAAGTGGAAATGAGATCTGCTTACGTGAGTGTCCTGTACAGTGTCACACTGGAAGTCATCCAGTATGTGTGGCCGATGTCAGGACCGCTTACGAATCAGCCAGTGCTGGAACTTGTGTTCTGCTTTATGATTCTTGCAGTATGCTCCGCAATTTTCTTTAACATGGACGCGTCCAGCGGAGGATCGGATATTATTGCTTTGGTATTAAAAAAGTATACAAATGTCTCAATAGGAACGGCTCTGCTGGTCGTAGATTTCATAGTTGTCATCGTAGCATTTTTCGTGTATGGTGTAACTGTAGGAGTATTCTCACTGGCCGGATTTCTTGCGAAGTCATTTTTCATTGACACGGTCATTGAGACATTGAAACTGTGTAAGTATTTTACGATTATTTCAAAAAATGCGGAGCCAATCTGTAATTATATTAATACAGAGCTGAATCACGGCGCGACAATCTACGATGCAAGAGGTGCTTACACAAAAGACAACAAGCAGGCCGTTATGACAGTTGTAAAACGTGAGCAGGCGAGAAGCCTCAGAAATTACGTTCATGAGGTAGATCCAGACGCATTTATGATGATCACCAACAGCAGTGAGATCATAGGTAAGGGATTTATAGAGTAATGATATTCGAAGATTAGGGAGTATTGTGAAAGTGCGAGAGTACGGAGCAATACGTGAGGTATCATTCATAGTAGTGATAAAAAGGATAGCAGAGGAAAAAGTAAAGAAAAAGATTTAATAGGAGGAGCTTGTAATGAGCAGCATATTTGACATATTAGGGCCAATTATGGTCGGTCCGTCCAGTTCTCATACAGCGGGGGCAGTGCGGATCGGCTATACAGCCAGACAACTTTTTGGAGAACCGGTGAAAAAAGCAGAAGTGTATCTGCACGGATCATTTGCGGCGACAGGAGAAGGTCATGGAACAGACAAGGCGATTATTGCAGGTCTTCTCGGAATGAAACCAGATGATCTTCGAATCCCGGATAGTTTTACAGTAGCAGAAGAAAATGACATGGAATTTACCATTGCAAAAAAAGAAATCCGCGGCGCACATCCGAATACAGCAAGAGTGATCATGGAAAATGGTGCGGATAAAAAGATGGTCATGCAGGCATACTCTATTGGAGGAGGCCGGATCCGTGTCAGTATGCTTGACGGGATAGAAGTTGATTTCAGCGGGGAGAGCAATACGTTGATCGTGCGGAACATGGACCGCCCGGGCTGTATTACAGAGGTAAGCGCGGCACTGAGCCGGGAGAAGATCAATGTTGCGACGATGCAGGTGTTCCGTCACAAAAGAGGCGGTCTTGCCGTTATGGTCGTAGAGACAGATCAGTCCATACCGGAAAATGTTGTGACTGAACTGAAAATGAAAGAAGATATTCTGGAAGTAATATCTCTGAATCTGGAGGAGGGACGATAGTTATGGCATATCAGGCAGTGGATGAGATTATGGCAAGATGCGGGCGGGACGGTGTAGAATTCTGGAAAGCCGTTCAGCTTGAGGACTGTGAGGAAAACGGAATCAGTGAAGAAGAGTCCTGGAATCAGATGACACATATGTGGAATTCTATGAAAGAGAGTGTTGCAGCATATGACCCGGAGGCAATTTCCAGAAGTGGACTTGTCGGAAGAGAAGGAAAGCTGATGGATGCATATCGGGAGCAGGAAAAACCGTTGTGCGGCGATTTTGTATCAAAGGTTATTGCAAATGCATTAAAAATGGGATGTAACAATGCCTGTATGAAGCGAATTGTGGCAGCGCCGACTGCCGGAGCCTGTGGAGTAATGCCGGCAGTTCTTGTTACTTATTATAAAGAATATGAAGCTTCAGAGGAAACCATGATCCAGGCGCTGTATGTGGCAGCAGGAATCGGTCAGGTCATTGCGTCCCGTGCTTCCCTGGCGGGAGCCTCCGGCGGTTGTCAGGCAGAGATAGGTTCTGCTTCTGGAATGGCAGCAGCGGCAATCTGTAGTGTACGCGGCGGAAGTAAAGAGCAGATGGGATATGCATGCGCCATGGCACTTAAGAATCTGATGGGACTTGTCTGTGATCCGGTAGCCGGGCTGGTAGAAGTTCCGTGTGTGAAAAGAAATGTAGGCGGTGCAGTCAACGCTTTGGCGGCAGCAGATATGGCACTGGCAGGAATCGCAAGCCACATTCCGGTAGATCAGGTCATTGATGCCATGGGCGAAGTCGGAATGAAGATGGACGTGTCACTCAGAGAGACAAGTATGGGTGGTGTCGCAACAAGTCCTAAGGGTCTTGAAATTGCAGAGAGACTTGGAATGTAAATATTACGAAAAGGAATGCCGGAGGGCATTCCCTTTTTTAGGAGAGTATGTTATAACAAAGATAAACAATCAAGAGTCATGAGTAAGGTAAAGAGAGGATAAATTATGTTAGATGAGCACATGGGACCGATAAAAAAATACAGTATACTGACTGTGGGGGCAGTCGTACTTGCACTGGCGAACTATGTATTTAAGTTTCCGAACCATTTTAGTTTCGGAGGTGTAGCCGGTTTTGCAGTTATTTTAAGTGGAATGTTTGGCGGTTCCGCCAGTACGTACACATTTGTAATCAATATGTTACTGTTATTGATCGCATTTCCAATATTGGGAAAGGAAGTTGCAATGCGGTCTTTCTATGTCAGTATCGTATTCAGTGGTGTGCTGGAAGTTGCGCAGTATGTGTATCCGATAGACAAGCCAATCACGAACCAGCCGGTGCTGGAGCTTGTATTTTCTTTTATGCTGCTGGCAGTGTGTTCCGCGATATTCTTCTTCATGGATGCGTCCAGCGGAGGAACCGATATTATTGCTTTGATATTAAAAAAGTATACGAATGTGTCAATTGGAATGGCATTATTGCTGGTAGACTTCGCAGTTGTTGTGATTTCTTTCTTTGTATATAATCCGACCGTTGGACTGTTTTCATTTGCCGGATTCCTTGCGAAATCATTTTTCATTGATTCCGTAATTGAGAGTCTGAACCTGTGTAAATATTTTACAATCGTGTCAGATAATGCTGATACAATCTGCGATTATATTCATAAAGAGCTGAATCACAGTGCGACCATTATGTCGGCGGAAGGCTCTTACTCACACGAGCCGAAGAAAGTCATCATGACTGTTGTGAATCGTGACCAGGCATTAAAACTGCGGAAATTCGTAAGAAGCGTAGAACCACACGCATTTATGATGATCACAAACAGTAGTGAGATCATTGGAAAAGGATTCCGGAATACGATGTAGGAAAATCGTGGTTAGAGTATGAAAATAAAGCAGGTGAATGAAGAGGATTTGTGACTTTTCATTCACCTGCTTTTTGTAAATATTAAGCTTGAACATATTGTTTTTTATAGTTTAAAGATGTACAATGATATTGAATATTTCTGCCATAAATGTCAAAAATATTCAATTATGTCATGCTGAATAAGGAAAATAAGTATTGGTTGAATGAAAATGACAAAATTGTATAGAATGTTCATAGGTAATTGATAAATGGTTTTATCAGCACTTGTGGATAACTCTCCCCTATATAAGGAGAAAAAAAGGGTCAGTATTCAGAAATGTTTCTGAATTGACATAGAACATCAGATTTTGGGCGTATTTTAATAAGCCCAAATAAGTATTATGACAATTAAATATTTTTTCAGGAAACTAAAGGTTTCAGGCTTCTAATGTACTGTGGACAATTCATTGCATATGCAACGATTACGGTTAACTGGCTGGCAATGCTAGCGAGGAAAATATCAGCTTTTGTGGTGGTATGGTTTCTGGTCTTTCTACCAGCGATACACATATTGGTTTTGAAGTGATTGATGGAACGTTCTACAATAGTTCTTATTTTATAGATGCGATTCCATTCATCAGAATCACGTTGGATACCAGGAAACATGCGCAAATCCATGTTTTCATAGGTATAAGTTGTCCTGTCTCTTTTGGCAGAGCTGCAAGGGTTATCGCAATCACAAATCCAGCCTTTATGATAGTGTATTTTGGGGCAGATTCATTTGATACGGTCAGACCGTCCATTTTCCTTTGTAATGCTCTGGTATTTCATGGAAAGAGAAGGATCATTCGGGCAGGTTGGATAACCGTAGGCATTGTATCCAACCTTTTTGAGGGAACTTTCATTTCTGGGGTTATAAGGGATCAGTGCCCGGGAAAAATGAAAGTCATGGAATAACTTTCCATACAGCTCAACAGAATCAAAGGCAGAATCTCCAAGAAAAGTATCTGGATGAAAATCAGGATGGAGTGAGAAGTAGTCGCTGAGGACAGGGATAAGAGCAGAAGCATCACCGACCGATTTATCTTCATCAGGAGAATCCGATTTTTTTTGCACAGAAAGTTCAGGATGAGAAGATTTGAAGTCGCTGTCATCAATAAAAGAGATGTGTCTTACAATTCCTAAGCCGTTCGTAAGAATGGCAAATTTATCGGCATAACAGAAATGTCTATTGATATACATCTGTTTGGCATCAGGGCAGGAAGCAGCTTGAGAGGGCATTAGTCCGTAAGCTATCTTATAAGGATCGATGTCAGGTTTGTCTTTATAGAAGACTTTAAGCTTCTTAATCAGAGCGTTGAGAGTTTTTGGATTATTTTCGGTAACATAAAGTTCAATCCCAGATGTATCAAAAGTAAGCATCTGAGAAAGAGAAGAATCGATCAGTTGGCAAATGGGTTCGGTGTAATCAACCATACGTTAAAACATAAGTTCGATATAAGGCTCAAAATCATGCTTAAAGCGAGACATTAAAGAAGCATCAGGAACCTTAGTGAAACTACAGAATGTTCTTAATTCTTTGCATAGATGCAAAAAGAGCAGAAGCAGGGAATCGGTAGGAATGGAAAAAATCTTCTGAAGGATAAAAGCAGAAAGAAATCCCTGCAAAGGGTAAACTCGTTTACGGCCGATAGAAAGATAAAAGGCAGTAAAGAATTCTGAAGGAATAAATTCATTCAAATCGAAGTGGTCCGACAAAAGCGAAAAGAAAGAAGGAGGGTCATCAAGGAATGAGTTTTGACAGTCTGAAAAAATGTCGCTTAAAGAAATCTGGTGGTATTTAGCAGCCATAAATTTTCTCCTTTCTGGTGTGTGGATGTACTGGTGTCGTTACCTATATTTTACCACTGGAGGAGAGAAAATTTATATAAATCAAGTGAGAAAACTCAATAAAATCAAGGGTTTACGGCGTTTGTAAAACGCCTATAGAATGTTCAGTGAAGGAGAAGGATTTATGGATATTAAGAGAGATAAATATTTGAATGATTTAATCAATCGTATGCATAACGGAATGATTAAGGTTGTAACAGGTATTAGAAGATGCGGAAAATCTTATCTTTTATTTAACATTTTCAAGAATTATTTATTAGAGCAAGGAGTACCTGCATCACATATTATTATGATTGAATTGGATCAGCGTAAAAATAAAAAGTATCGTGATCCAGATGTAATATTAGATTATATTGAATCTTTGATAGAAGAAGATGGACAATATTATATTATGTTAGATGAAGTACAGATGTTGCAGGAATTTGAAGAGGTTTTAAATTCACTTCTTCATATCCGAAATGCGGATGTATATGTAACTGGTAGCAACTCTAAATTTTTATCTAAGGATGTGATTACTGAGTTTAGAGGAAGAGGCGATGAAATTCATATTTATCCTTTAACTTTTAAAGAGTTTATGGAAGCTTATGATGGTGATATGTATCATGGATGGGCAGAGTATGTTGTATATGGGGGACTTCCGTTGACTGTAACGATGAAAACAGAAGAACAGAAGATTAGTTATTTGACAAATTTATTCAAAGAAACTTACCTGAGAGATATTATCGAAAGGTATCATATTGAAAAAATACAAGAACTTGAGGATTTAATTAACATTCTGGCTTCTTCGATTGGCTCACTTACAAATCCGCCGAAGCTTGAAGCTACATTTAAAAGTGTGATTCAGTCAACAATCAGTTTGAATACTATCAGACAATATATCGAATATTTAGAAGATGCTTTTATCATTAACAAAGCAAATCGTTATAATGTGAAGGGGAGAAAATATATTGGCACTCCATTGAAATATTATTTTGAGGATGTGGGACTCAGAAATGCAAGACTAGGATTCAGACAAGTTGAAGAAACACATTTAATGGAAAATGTTATTTACAATGAATTACGAAGCAGAGGTTATTCTGTAGATGTCGGTATGGTAGAAAAACGTGGGGTTAACAAAGATGGAAAAGAATATAGAAGTCAACTGGAAATTGATTTTGTGGCAAATCTAGGAAGTAAACGTTATTATATCCAGTCGGCATTCAGTATGCCGACTGAAGAAAAGCGTATTCAGGAAAAGGCATCTCTTGTAAATATAAATGATTCTTTTAAGAAAATTATTGTTGTAAAAGATATTGTAAATGTTACGAGGGATGAAGATGGAATTACGACAATGAGTATTTATGATTTTTTGTTAAAAGAAAATAGTTTGGAATTGTAAGAGGCGTAGAGCCGCACGCATTTATGATGATCACGAACAGTAGTGAGATTATCGGAAAAGGATTTCGGAATACGATGTAATATATAAAAGCTGGGAGAAAATCTTCCAGCTTTTATATATTATAGAGCCAGTTGTATTCCTGGCGGCGAAGTTCTATTTTCTGTTCTACTTCTATCATATCCTGAGACGAAAACCTCGGATAGAGGATAAACGGGTTATCTACCGGTGGCGGATTCTGACAGGAAGGGCACAACTGACAGGTGCAGTTATAGAGTGCTTTGTGACAAGAGGAACACTCATGCCGATTCCATACGAAACACTTTTTATCCTGATTATAAAAATGACGGTACATTCGTTTATCCAGAGGAGACATCTTGTAAGCAAGTACATGATTATACCATCGGTAGTACTTACTGAGAGCGCAGGAAGCAGCGTCATAACTGATCTGAAATGCATATGCCAGATCATCTGCGTTTCTCAGGCGGGAGTAGTGGATAGCCATACTTGGAGTCAAAACCATTCCGGCAAATAGATTAGCTTCTTTTTCCTGCTCTTCTTTTTCACCTTCGTGTCCCAGAATAATATGACCAAGTTCATGCATCTGCGAAAACCGAGGGCGTTGTCCCGGTATACTGGAATTATATAGCACCAGATGATTCGTGCGATCCATAAAAGCATCCTCGGAATAGAGCGTGCACATCTGATAGAGTTCGGGATTCTGTTCTGAAACCTCATGATAACTCATCAGACGATAACCGTAATGTGCAAAAACTTCCTTGCATGAAAATGGGAAGGAGCGGATCTGGCAGTATTCATATACATCAAGCACTGCCGCGTAAACTTTCTCGTAATTCAAAATTTAACCTCATTTCAGTTCGGATAGTAACTGAATCAGACGAAGCTTTTCTTCAGACGAAAGATGCTTGCCATTTCTGGCAATTAAATTCTCTATATCATGGAATCCAGGTTCTTCTGCCGGTTCCGGACGGGTAGTTGTTCCTGTGGTCAGTGTATCAAGTTCTTCTACCGTAATACCAAGATGATGGCAGATGGTCAGAATATTGTCTACTCCGGCTTTTCCAACACCATTTTTAATAATTCCATAGAGCGTTGTATATGGAATTCCACATTCAGCAGCGAAAGATTTCAGATTGTATCCACGTTCTTTTATTAATGTTTCCAGAAACTTTGCTTTTTCCATATCAATAATCCTCATTTTCTAATTTTCTAATAGAGTGTAAGAGCTTACTTCTAGTTTACATTCTAAATTCCAAATTGTAAATCAAAAATAAATTCGAAAAAAAGTATTGACAAAATTCGAAATTCGGAATATGATACAAGAAATCGAACAAACGTTTGTATATATGTTGCCTTATTTGAAATCAAAAGTCAATACTTGGCAGAAAGAATCGCATTTTAAATAAGCTGCATTTTGAGTGAAAGACATATTTTACGGCCGGTCTTCTCATTTCAGAAAATATTTGTTTGATAAGAAAAATGATAATTACAGGAGGAAGAAAAATGAACACAAGAATTTTACGAGAAGTACCGGAAAAAAGAGAACGGTACGTGAAACATTTTCAAATGAAAGAAAAAGGAACGGCAGCAGCTGTGTATGCTGTACCAGTGCATTATGAAGAGAATGGAAACTGGCAGGAGATTGATAATCGACTGGAAAGTGCTGTTCAGGGAGGAAAAAGGATTTATCAGAACAAAGCATCCAGAGTTCATGTATGTTTTGCGGAGCAGGCAGGAGATGAAAAGCTAGTTTCTGTTGAAAAGGATGGAAAAGAGCTCTCCTGGACTATGGAGACAGCGAGTGTAATGTCCGAAAGAGGAGATGCAAAAGGTTCACAGGGGATTTCCACACAGAGAAATGTGAAGGCGGGAAGCTTTCAGGTGTTATCAGAGCCGGAATTTCCTAAAAATCCAGAAGAGTTAAGGGCAGAATACAATGATGAAATTCAAAATTCTGAAGAGAATGTGAATTTTGAAGAGGATGAAATTCGAGATTCAGAATCAGATGAAATTTTTGATAACACGGACAATGAGATTCGAAATTCAGAAATAATGGAATCAGAATCAGGACCAGGACCGGAGCAGGAGTTACTATTAGATGAAACACAGATCCGCCAGATTATGGGAGTACCACATCTGGCGAGTGAAGGAATGTATGAGGATATTCTTCCGGGAGTAGACCTGCACTATACGATTGAAGGAGAACGTATAAAAGAGAATATTCGTTTAAAAACAAAAGAGGCGGCAGGATATCCATTAAAATTTCATTTTAAACATAATGGGATGGTCATGAAAAAAGAATCAGATGGAAGTCTTGGTCTTTATCTGGAAGATCAGAAAAGGGAAGCTGCATTCAAACTGGAAAAGCCATACATGTACGATCAGAATGGAGAGATTTCCGAGCATGTAGAACTGCTGGTTGAGTCCGGTGATGGTGAAAGCACTTTGACAATAGTTCCTGATTCACAATGGCTGATGGAAGAAAGCAGAGCTTATCCGATAGTGATTGACCCAAGAACAGAGACGAGTAAGACAAGGTCCAATATTGAGGATACATATATCTTTCCAGGTGGAAGTAAGCCGGAAAATGCAGATCTGGTATATGCATTTGGTTCATTTCTGGCAGGATATTCTGCAGAGAATAGCAATAACCGGGCATTACTTCGATTTAAAAATCTGCCGGATATTGGAAAAGGCTCTATTATCTATGGGGCGACAATGTATATCTGGCAGTATCAGTATAATACTTATGGAGTTGCAAAACTTCCGCTGCTTGCACAGGAAGTGACAAAAGACTGGACTGAAAAAACAGTGAGATGGCATAATCAGCCAACTGTAAATGGAACGATACTGGATTACAAAGAAGTTGCGCAGGTAAAAAATGGAAGCAGTATTACAATCACTCCGATTGGATTTGATGTGACGCGTCTTGTACGTCAGTGGTATAACACAGGTAAGAATTACGGAATCATGGTGAAATCAGCATATGAAAATGACTCTACAGTGGCGAACCGTGCTTATGCAAGATTTTATTCTTCTGATCATCCAACTATGGCATCAGACCAGTATCCGAGTGGTGTATTCTATTATCGAAATGTGGATGGTCTGGAAGATTACCAGAGTTTTCATGAACAGCAGGCCGGACGTGCCGGATGTGGATATACCAATGACTTTAATGGAAATCTTGTATGGATTCATCCAGACACTCAGACAGAGGGAGGTCCACTTACAACTGAAATTAATCATGTATACAACTCCAGTGCAGCTTCGGTTTCATCCCGTCTTGGATATGGATGGACACTGAGCTGTCTGCAGAAGCTTGAGTCAACAGGCATTACAGATTATCCATATGTCTATACTGATGCAGATGGAACAAAGCATTATTTTTATAAAGACACTGCAGATGGCGGAAAATTAAAGGATGAAGATGGACTTGGTCTTATTATTACAGATTCTACAGGTGCAGATTATGATCATTGGAAATGCATAGAGACAAAGGACAAGATGAAATATACCTTTGGAAAGGATGGATATCTTCGTTTTGATGAAGACCCGGATGGAAATAAAGTGACTTATGAGTATGAGCCAAATTCTACTCAGAATTATATTCCGTACATTACGGATCCGACTGGAGCAAAGATTGAATTTGTCTATAAAAATGATGCGGCCCTTTCAAGAATTACAGCAATCAAAGATACAAGTGGACGACTGATTCAGTATATGTATGATAATGCAGGAAATCTTTCCACAATTACTTATCCGGATGGAGAGAAGACAACCTTTACTTATGATTCCGGCCACAGACTTTTAAGTGTGACAAATCCAGAGGGATACAGCATTTCTTATCAGTATACCAATGATTTTCGCGTACCTCGAATCAGCAGAATTACGGAAAAAGGCTCAGAAAATCAGCTTGGACAGGAGATGAAGATTTCTTATACAAATGGTAATATCACCACTTTTGAGGAACCAGGACTGGATGGAGATATTGAACAGACTGCTGATAATCAGAAGACAGTCTATCATTTTGATAATATGGGACGCCCGACTGATGTGCTGGAAAATGATGGATATGCCAACTGTTACAGTTATTACACATCAGGAATGAAGAATCATAAGCTTGGCAAAGAAGGAACTGTTCAAAAGACGGTGTATAATCTTTTGAAAAATCCAGTGTTTGACTCAGCATATGGTCTGACTGACTGGTATACTTACAACCTCTCAGAGAATAAGAAAGGTACGATTACCACAGATCAGGGCTATATTGGAACAAAGAGCGCAAAGCTTGCAAAGACAACCGCAGAATCAGAAGAAGGAATTGGTCAGGATGTAACACTGCAGCCGGGAACTTATACACTGTCTGCATACATGAAGACAGCAGATATAAAGGCAGACAGTAATGGAAATACAGATGGAAAAGGTGCATGCCTGATGGTACTTTTGCCAGATGGAACGCGAATTCAGAGCGACCGCATGCTGACAGAACCAACGGACAGTGAAGTTGATGGAGGATGGGAGAGAATCTCATTAACATTTACACTTGCAGAGCAAAAAACGGTGACAGTATTTGCCGGAATTCTCGGTATGACCGGAACTATGTATATCAGCGGTGTGCAGCTGGAAGAAGGAAAAGCAGCAAATAAATTAAATCTTCTCTTGAATTCCGGATTTGAAACACTGTCAGAAAGTGCACCGGCGAACTGGACATTTTCCGCAGATGTACAGGGAACAAAATATAAGACCGACAGTACACACGGTCGTTGTGCTGTTATGGCAGGACGCAGAGACAAGGCACTCAGCTGTAAGCAGACGGTGCATGTGTCCGGTTCAGAAGGTGATATTTATTCATTGAGCTGTTATGTAAAAGGATGTGGAATTCCAGATAAGAAATTCCAGCTTGTAGCAGAGGTCGTCTATGGAAATAATGATGTGAAGAAGCACGAGTTCCCGTGTAATCCGAATATTAATGGCTGGCAGTTCGCAGGTGGAGTATTCAGCACAGATGACGGAGATAATATGACGAATAAAACATACAGTGCAATCCATGTATATCTGCAGTATGACAATCAGATGAATGAAGTTATGATTGATGGAATGCAGCTGACAAGAGATGATGGAGAAAGCTACGTTTATGACGGAGAAGGTAATCTGATCAGTGCTGTCAGTGCAGCTGAGAAAGCACAGTTTACCTATGATAAGAAATCATCACTGACCAGAATGGGAGGCATTGAGGGAACTGCATTTGAGTATGGGTATGATAGTAAGAAACATCTGACAAATGCGGCAAATTCAGAAGGTGTACGATACCGCTTTACATATGATGAAAAAGGGCAGCCAGTTGGAATGACGGTAGAAGCTGGGAAGCATCTGGCGCCAGTAACACCGGGAAGAATCTATTACATTCGTGATCAGTATTCCGGTCATTATATGGAAATTCAGGGAAAAGAATTGTCTACACCGGTTCTGCTTCAGGTATTTACCGGTGCTGATAATCAGAAATGGAAGGTAATTGACTGTAAAGATGGATATATCAATCTGGAGCCTCAGAATGCACCTGGAACAAGATTAGATTTGAAGAGAAATGCACAGAATGACGGTGCAGTTATACAGATTTACAGCCACAATAATCATGATTCTCAGAGATGGAGACTGCATCCGAACCAGGATGGAAGCTATCAGCTGAGCAGTAAAGGAACTAATGACAAGAAAGGTGCGTCCAACTGGGCGAAGAGTACTGAGGCAGGACAGGCAGTATTAAATTATCCACTGACAGAAGGCAATACATTCCAGAACTGGCATTTTGAACCGACAGATGAAGGAAGTGTATCTGCAGTGCCGGAAGATGGAAAAGTCTATTACATCCGTGGGCGCAGATCCGGGCAGTATGTAGATGTACAAGGAATCGGCACAGCGGCAGGAACAAGAGCAATGCAGCATTATTACAATGGCGGTAAGAATCAGCAGTTCCGTCTCACAAAATATGAAGGAATCTATTATTATCTGGAGCCGTTGCATGCACCGGGAATGATACTTGCAAAATCTGGAACTAATTCCAGTGGATATCCAAGACTTGCACTGGAAGCAAAATCAGACGGAAAGCAGAATCAACTCTTCTGGTTTGATGAGACAGAACCGGGAAAAGGAACCGGGTATGCGATTGTCTGCAAAGATGGGACAGCGCTGGATGTCATGAATTATTCCTATGACTGTAATGCAGATATTATAATGACGGCACATACAAAAGTGCAGGATAATAAGTGGTGGATTCTGGAAGAGTGCAGTGACCGTATGGAGTTCTCCATGGAATATACATCTGATGGAAGACAGATAAAAAAGGTTACGGATGCGCGAGGTAATGAGACAAATTATGCTTACGATGAGAAAAATCAGTTATTAAGCAAAATAACGGATGCACGAGGCAATGAGACAAGCTATACTTATGATCCAAATACCGACCGTCTGACAACTGTTAAAAGAACGGTCGGCGGTCAGGAGATGCAGGTAGAGTACACATATGATAAGGACAAACCGAAAACAGTTAAAAGAAATCATGGGGTTACTTACCAGTATGGATATGACAGTTACGGCAATGAGACAGAGATATCTGTGGGCGGCACTGTACTGGAGAAGACAGCTTATAAGAACAGAAATGGTCTGACAGACCGGGTGACATATGCGACAGGGGAGTCCATCCGTAATGAATATGATGACAGGGAGCAGTTAATCTCTCAGTATCTGGTGAAAAAAGACGGAACAGAAGAAAAGTTATTTACCAATACTTATGATAATTATGGAAATGTAGTGTGTCATGTGAACCACAGGAACAATCAGATTAATCATTATCAGTATGATTTTATCGGAAGAATTCTGGGAAAAGACTCATCAGACGGTATGAGACTCCGGACAGTATACGATGATAAAAATCGTGTGAAATCATGTACTTATCTTGTAGAGGGTAAAGGAAATACAACTGAATATATCTATGGAGAGGCAGAAAAACTTCAGAAACCAGGTCTGAATTACGGCGTGCGTATCAATGGAAAAGATTGTGTCGATTATATTTATGACGTACTTGGCAGACAGGACAGACAGATTACCAGACTGTCTGATACAAAGACAATGGAAGTAGAATATACCTATGTTCCGGGAAAAGAAAAGGGACTTACAACGACATTGATTGAGTCTGTGAAAACAGAAGACGGAACATTGTATTACAGCTACGATGCTGCCGGGAACATTACAGAAATCTGGGAAAAGAAGAGAAACGAAAGCAGTAAAGTCCGCAAAGTAAGATATTTCTATGATGAGCTGAATCAGTTGATTCGAGAGGATAACAGATGGCAGAACCAGACGATTGTGTATACATATGATGCCGGAAGCAATATTACAACCTGTAAGACCTATGCTTATACAGAAGCTGATACAGTGACTGGTACAGCAAAAACTATAGAAACTTATACTTACGGAAACAGTGCATGGAAAGATCAGCTTACTGAGTACAGAGGTCAGAAGATCCGCTATGATGCAATGGGTAATCCAATTAGTTACCGTGGAATGACTATGGAATGGGAGCAGGGCCGCAAACTGAAAAAGATTACAGGAAATGGTGTGACGCAGAGTCACAGTTATGATGCAGATGGAATTCGTATCAGAAAAGTGGTAAACGGAGTAACAACACAATTCTACACAAACGGAACATCGATTCTTGCACAGAAGAGCAGCGAAGGAACACGACTGGATTTCTTATATGATGATCAGGGCAAACTTTTTGCTATGGAGTATGAAGGAGAGCGATACTTCTATAAGAAAAATATCCAGGGAGATATTATAGGACTTGTTGACAAGACTGGAACAGAGGTAGTAACTTATACTTATAATACATGGGGACTTCTGACGGGAACAACCGACCGTTCAGGAAAAGGACTGGCAGAGAAGAATCCATTCCGTTATCGTGAGTATTACTACGATGTAGAACTTGGACTTTATTATATATCCAGCCGTTATTACGATCCAGAGACAAGAAGATTTTTGAATGCGGATGATCCAGATGTTCTAGAAATTCAGTCAGATCTTCAGGATAAGAATTTATATGTGTATTGTGATAATAATCCAGTTGTCCGAGTAGATGAAGATGGAGCAGTCTGGCAACTTGCACTTGCAGGAGGCGGAACTATGGCTACGGGTTCACTAGCTGCTGGATTAGGAGCGATTACACCTGCAGGCTGGGCAGTAATCATTGCAATTGCAGTAGTTGGAATTGCAACGATTGGAATAAGATATACAAAGAAAAAATCAAGAAAAAAAAGTAAAGAAGAGGTGGATCCTTATGGACGACCGGGGCAAAAGAAGCAGGGACGAGAAGTAAAAAAGAAAGCAAGACGAGGTTCGAAATTCAAATCAAGAAATAACCGACGTGATAAAAAGCCAGCTCATATCAAAAAGCATACCCCATCTCGAAAAGGACATACGAAATATTATCCAAGCTGATAAATGTTTAGGAAAGGAAATGAAACTATGTGGCATATATGGACATTGGATGATTGGGAAAAGAATATAGATTTGGAAAGAAGTGGCCATCGGTGTGGACTGAGGTTACGGTTTGATAAAGAGGTAGATAGCGAGGTACGCAGAGCATGTAAGGAATTTGCAGTTTTTTTAAGAAGAGAATATTTTTTCCCGATTCGAGTGGTCATATATGTAAAGGCACGTGAGCGTATAATAGCAATGGATGGAGACAAATGTTGTGGAATATTTTGGTGTATGCCAGATGACTATACGATTGAACCATACATACGTCTGGCAGCAGGAGATTATGAAAAATTATGCAAGAAATGGGGGAAGGATGGTGCGCTGACAAATATACTGCTGTGTATGGCACACGAGTTGACACATTATTTTCAATGGATTAATTCAATAAAATTAACTCCAATAGGGAAAGAACGTCAGGCAACTAATTATGCGGATTATGTGTTAGAAGATTATGCTGAAACAAGAGAACATCCTTAGAAAATGTTATTGTAAGATAAGGAAGAAATGACAATATATGGAGTGATTTTAAGAATATTTGGTTACATTTTTTGTATGTGTTATCTTGGATGGTTAGCATGTACTGAAGGGACAAGAAAGGCAATTGAATCAATAGGACGTTCTCCAAGGTATTATCCAGAAAAATATGTTCTTCCTAGCTTTAGACAGCGCTATAAGAAGCTGACCAGGTATAATCTGAAATATTGTTTTATATCGGCTGAGGAGCCAGATCCAACAGAAATAGGAACATGTACAATTGTAAGCTGGTATGAAAAAAGAAAAAGAAAGATTGCGACAGTTAAAGTGGTAGAAACGGGAGAAGTTATAAAAGATGTATTGATTGACGGAAGTCTATGTGAAGACGAAAATGCAATATACACTCTTTATGAGATATGTAAATTATATTATCTGAAGCAAATGAAAAGAAATAAAGAGAAAAAGAACTGCAATAAAAAGAAAAGTAATAGAAAGAAAAAATAATCTTATTCCAGTATAATGAAATAAGATTATAAAAAGAGTAGTATATTATCTTTTCAAGAGATGGAATTATACATCAGAATGTTATAGATTTTTTGATGGAAAGATAAAAAACCCCGTTGACAGATTCGAAAGAATCGACTATATTAACATTAGTAAAAGGGAGTAACTGGCGCCTGTCAGTCTTGCAAAGTAGAAAATCAGGCGTTTGCGATGTCGTCAGTACGATGAGCGATCATCCGTATCGTAATGAAATGGTGAGACTTTTATTGCATATTTTTGGTGTGCAATAAAGGTCTCTATTTTTGTACATCAGATGAGCCATAATAGGAAAAAGGAGGTACAAATTATGTTGACAAATGAGCAGGCGAAGGAAAATCTAAAGAAATACGGACCGAATGAACTGGAAGAGGGAAAGAAAAAAAGTGTCTTTCAAATATTTTTAGAACAGTTCAAGGATTTTCTGGTAATTATTCTGATCATCTCCGCGGTGATCTCAGGATTTCTTGGAGATGTGGAGAGTGCGATTGTAATCTTTGTAGTTATTACGATGAATGCGATTCTTGGAACGGTGCAGACGGTGAAGGCGGAGCAGTCGCTGAATAGTTTGAAGCAGCTGTCGGCACCGGATGCGAAAGTTGTACGTGACGGGCAGTTAATGCAGGTACCGGCGAGAGAAGTGACCGTCGGTGATGAAGTAATTGTGGAGGCGGGAGACTTAATCCCGGCAGATGGAAAGTTACTTACAGTTGCAAGTCTTAAAGTGGACGAAAGTGCACTGACAGGTGAGAGTCTTCCAGTGGAGAAGTCTTTAGATGAAGTGCCGGAGGGCGCAGCACTCGGAGATCAGACGAACCGAGTATTTTCCGGAAGCTTCGTGACTTATGGGCGAGCATCTTATGAAGTAACGGAAGTCGGAATGAGTACGGAGGTCGGTAAGATTGCCGGGCTTCTGAAAAATGCATCAGAGAAGCAGACACCGCTTCAGAAGAATCTGGATGATTTTGGTAAGAAGTTGTCCATCACAATCCTTGTATTTTGTGGGATTTTATTTGCCATCAGCGTGATCCGTGGAGAATCTATTGTAAATGCATTTTTATTTGCGGTAGCGCTGGCGGTAGCAGCTATCCCGGAGGCGCTTAGTTCTATCGTGACCATCGTGCTTTCCTTTGGTACACAGAAGATGGCGAAGGAGCATGCAATCATTCGTAAGCTTCAAGCGGTCGAAGGACTTGGCAGTGTGTCAATCATCTGCTCTGATAAAACTGGAACTTTGACGCAGAATAAAATGACTGTGGAAAATTATTATGTAAATGGTGAGAGTGTCTGTTCCGGAGAGATTGATCTGAAGGATCCGGTACAGCGAGAGTTACTGATGTTCAGTATGCTTTGCAATGATTCTACAAATCAAAATGGTCAGGAGATTGGGGATCCGACGGAGACGGCTCTTATTAATCTTGGCAGCCTTTTGGGAGAAGATTATGCACAAGTGCGTGAAGAGTATCCAAGGCTTTCTGAGGTGCCGTTCGACAGTGACAGAAAACTCATGTCCACGGAGCATTTTATAGACGGACGGTATGTTATGGTCGTAAAAGGTGCGGTCGATGTGCTTCTTGAGCGTATGAGCCACATTCAGGATGGAGATACTCTAAGAAAGATTACAGAAGAAGACCGCGTCAGAATTGAAGTGCAGAATAAACATTTTTCAGAAAACGGACTGCGAGTTCTTGCATTTGCATTTAAGACGATGGAACAGGAGCAGGGGCTTACATTAAATGATGAAAATGACCTGACATTCCTGGGACTGATTTCCATGATGGATCCGCCAAGAGTGGAGTCTAAAGATGCAGTTGCAGAATGTATCAAGGCAGGAATCAAGCCAATCATGATTACGGGCGATCACAAGGTAACAGCAGCGGCCATTGCAAAACGAATCGGAATTCTGGAAAATATGTCGGAAGCCTGTGAAGGTGCGGTCATCGAAGACATGACGGACGAAGAACTCCAGGAGTTCGTACCGAACATTTCTGTGTATGCAAGAGTTTCACCGGAACACAAGATCCGTATCGTGCGGGCATGGCAGGAGCGTGGAAATATTGTGGCAATGACGGGAGATGGCGTGAATGATGCCCCGGCACTGAAGCAGGCAGATATCGGAGTTGCCATGGGAATCACGGGAAGTGAAGTGGCGAAAGATGCGGCAGCTATGGTGCTGACGGATGATAACTTTGCAACGATCGTCAAGGCAGTGGAAAATGGACGAAACATTTATCAGAATATTAAAAATGCGATTCAGTTCTTGCTTTCTGGAAATTTTGCAGCGATTCTTGCAGTTTTGTACGCATCACTTGCAAGTCTGCCGGTTCCATTTGCACCGGTACATCTGCTGTTCATCAACCTTCTGACAGACAGCCTGCCGGCGATTGCGCTTGGACTGGAGCCGCACAATCCGGAAGTGATGAAAGAAAAACCACGTGCCATGGGAGAGTCCATTTTGACAAAACCATTTCTTACAAGCATAGGAGTGGAAGGTCTGTGTATCGGAATCATGACCATGACAGCATTTATGATCGGATATCGCGATGGAAATGCGGTGCTGGCAAGTACGATGGCATTTGGAACACTTTGCAGCAGCCGTCTGGTTCACGGATTTAACTGTAAAGCAAACAAACCGATCATTTTTACGAAACGATTCTGGAATAACATTTATCTGATCGGAGCATTTGTACTTGGCTGTCTTTTGATTACAGGAGTACTGATGATCCCGGCACTTCAGGGAATGTTCAAAGTGCAGACACTGACGGTAGCACAGTTGATGACTGTATATGGACTGGCTCTTTTGAATCTGCCGGTTATTCAGCTGCTGAAATGGATCAGAACGCGAAAGAAATAGAGGATTTGACAGGATATTGGATAAAGGAAGGAATTAAATGGAACTGAATAAGGAAAATATGCGGAAAATCCGGGAGCTGATTTTGTTCACAGCACTGCTGATCGTGGTACTGTGGAAATATGAAGAGGTGTTGGAGGTACTGGGATATGTGGGACATCTGATCTTTCCATTTCTGCTTGGAGGAGCCATTGCATTTGTACTGAATGTACCGATGAACTTTATCGAGCGGCACTTGTTTACGGAAAAAGTAAGAAAAAATAAAGTGGCAGATAAGCTTGCAAGACCGGTGAGTCTGTTGAGTGTACTTTGTATCGTAGTTGGCGTGTTGACGGTAGTGATCTTTGGTGTTGTACCTCAGCTTGTAAATACATTTGGAAATCTGGGGCAGAGTATTACCCAGTTCATCCCACATGCACAGGCGTGGGGGAAAGAGGTCTTTCATGGAAACAAGGAGGTTGTCGAACTGATCAACAGTGTACAGTTTGACTGGGACAAGATTGTGGAGACACTGATTGATTTCCTGAAAAATGGTGCAGGAAATATGCTGAATTCGACACTTACCGCTGCAAAAAGCATTATCAGCGGAGTTTCAACATTTGTCATAGCTTTTGTATTTGCGATTTATATTTTGCTGCAGAAGAAAAAGCTTGGGATACAGGCGAAAAAGGTACTGTTTGCATTCGTACGAAGAGGTCGTGCGGAGGCTGTGGTGGAAGTCTCTTCCCTGACTTACAGAACATTTTCAAGCTTCCTGACCGGACAGTGCCTGGAGGCTGCGATTCTTGGAAGCATGTTCGTATTGGCCATGACGATCTTCCGGCTGCCGTATGCACTGCTGGTAGGAATCTTTATCGCATTTACCGCACTGATACCGATCTTTGGAGCATTCTTAGGCTGTGCGGTGGGAGCATTTTTAATCTTCATGGTCGATCCCATGAAGGCACTTATGTTCATCGTGTTGTTTCTTGTGCTCCAGCAGATAGAAGGGAACCTGATTTATCCGCATGTAGTAGGTAATTCTGTAGGGCTGCCGTCCATCTGGGTGCTGGCGGCGGTCAGCATCGGAGGCAGCCTTATGGGCGTGGTCGGAATGCTGATATTTATACCGATCGTGTCGGTGGCATATGCACTGTTCCGGGAAATTGTGTATCTGAAGCTGAAAAAACAGGGGGTAGATCCGGTAGAGCTGGAGGATTAATAAAGACAATTAAGTCAGACCAATGAAGTGCTTATGTGTAGAATAATGTTAAAAATTAAGAAAAGTTCGTGAAGTTTAGTGTGAAAAAACGATGAAAATACATTGATTTTTACATGAATAATTCATATACTATATTTAGAACAAGTTTTGAGTATGAAGGGAGGACGGTATATGTACAGGAAAATCATGGACTTTTTGGAAGAGTGGAAGAATGAAGAACATAGAAAACCACTTATTTTACAAGGCGCGAGGCAGGTAGGAAAGACATATGCGATTTTGGAATTTGGGCGTACACATTATGAGAACGTAGCGTATTTTAACTTTGAAACAAACCCAAAGCTAAATGAAACATTTGAAGAAAATATCAGTCCAGATTATTTAATACCGATTTTATCCCATATTGCAGGGCAGACAATAGTGACAGAAAAAACTTTGATCGTGTTTGATGAAATACAGCTTTGTGAACGGGCATTAACTTCATTAAAATATTTTTATGAAGAAAGACCAGATTATCATATTATAGTGGCAGGCAGCCTTCTCGGTGTTGCGGTGAACAGGGCAAGATTTTCATTTCCAGTCGGGAAAGTAGATATGAAGACATTGTATCCGATGGACTTGGAAGAATTCATGATTGCAATGGGCGAGAAATCACTTGTAGACCAGATTAAGAAATGTTTTGAGACAAATGAACCGATGCCGTCTGCGCTCCATGATGCAGCCATGCAGCTTTATCGACAATATCTGGTTGTGGGAGGAATGCCGGAATGTGTCATGCAGTTTGCAGAGACCAGAGATTATATACTGATTCGTCATACACAGGATACGATACTTGCAAGTTATCTTAATGATATGAGCAAGTACAACAATTTAAATGAAATTAAAAAGACAAGACTTGCATATGACAATATTACAGTTCAACTTTCAAAAAAGAATACCAGATTTCAATATAAACTGATAAAAAAGGGTGGAAGAGCTTCTGAATTTGAAAATGCAATTGAATGGCTTTGCCTGTCGGGGATTGTTTCACAAGTCTACAAAGTGGAACAGATCAGGAAACCATTGGAAAATTACCGGGATATAGATGCGTTTAAAATTTATGTGTCGGATTTGGGATTATTGTGTGCAAAGAAAGATATTGTGGCAAATGATGTCCTTTATATGGTGGAAGAGTTGAATGACTTTAAAGGTGGTATGGTTGAGAATTATGTCAACGTACAGCTTACTATTAATGGATATAATACCTACTATTGGGAAACTGAGCGGGGCGCAGAGATAGATTTTATTATTCAGCGTGAAGGTAAGCTGATTCCAATAGAAGTGAAGTCTGCGGACAACACAAGGGCAAAGAGCCTGAAGGTTTATATGGATAAGTATAAACCCGATTATGCGATAAAGCTTTCAACGAAAAATTTTGCATTTGAAGATGATAAAAAGATAGTTCCGCTTTATGCCGCATTTTGCATTTAAATGGAAGAAAATTTAATAAATAAGACATTAAGATACCGCTGGAGTTGCTGATAGTAATTGCCAGCGGTATTTTCATACAATCAGGAAAATGTGCGAGATAATACCGGATTGTTACCAGTTATGTCAATGGATTCCATATATATAGAAAAAATGTTATAATAAATGGGGATTTTGGATTTATCAGGATGAACCGGTGAAACTGTTGACCAGGGGAAAAGAGAGGTGCCTATGGAACGGACAAAAAGAAAAAATGTGTTTCGAGCAGAACTTATTATTTTTCTGGCTGTAATTGCAGTCAGTCTGCTAGTTTTGTGGATCCGCTGGGAGAATTCCCATGCCACTTATAAGAATTATGATATTGTCGTGAAGAAGAATGTGTATTGTGAGAAGACGCAGACAGGGCGAGTGGATCTGCAGATCAGGCGAAAAGGCGGAAAGAAGGCCAAGCTGCTGCAGACACAGCAGGAGCTTAAGCAGAGCCAGTCTTTTCAGATCGTAGAAGATTCTTATAAACTGGGGATTGTCGATGATGCGTCTGCCTATGATGGAAATATTTATGAGCAGAAAAATGCCGGCGGGACGCAGTATCTTACGCTTTATTATGTAAACCATGAAGCTTCCGGCAGGCAAGGGAAAATGCATCTGGTGATGAATGACGCAAAAACGGGTAAGGAGCTTATCAACATTAAGACTTCACCGAAAGTCAAAAAGGACGCGCGCAGATATGAGTACCGGGGAAAAGATCTGTATGTGAGTGAGGAAGGAATTCTGTTAGATGCGGGAACTGACGAAGAATTTTATAATTCGCAGGCAATGACCGCAGGTCTTATGACAGTATGCTGGAAAAATGGGAAAGAGAAACAGATCCAGTTTGATCCAAATGCAGACGTATCAGAGTATGAAGCTGCGGATATTATCGTCCCGAAAGTGATTTCCACAGGGAAAGAAAAATCAGAAGGGCTCCACTGCTATTATGCCTTGGAACTTAGTGACTGGGAGAATATCCGAGAGATAAAGCTTGGGGAAAATGTATTTGCGAAGGCAGAGAATCTGGAAAAGGCGACAGACGATTTGAACAAAAAGAAGAAAAAATCGAAGGAAGAAAAAGCAAAAGAAGAAGCCGAAAAGAATGCAAAAAATCAGAAAAAAAAGGAATTTTATACAACAGATATGTCGTTGTTGAACCAGCCGGAAGATTTTCACATTTCTGATTATTATATTACGAATAAAGTGATTGCAGGCAATCGCTATTATGTAGACGAAAATCATGTGCTGTGGGGACAGGGCATGAACTACTATGCCCAGCTTGGAATCAATCGCCCGGAAGATGTGGGCAACTGGTATCATGAGGAGTACATGGAACCTCAGAAAATAGCCGAGCATGTTGTTCATGTAGACGCATCAGCCAACGGATATTTTATGATGTATCTCACGGAAAATGGAGAACTGTACGGCGCAGGTGCGAATCTGCAGGGAATTCTTGGAAAAGAACCAGGCGAAAACGATGCCATGAATCCACAGCAAAATGTGGTGAACCAGCCGAAGCTTCTGATGAGTGATGTGGATTATATGCGGGCTGGTGCGACCTGTGCGATTGCGCTCAAAAAGAACGGGGAAGTGTACTGGTGGGGTGAGTTTATGTCCGGCGAAGCAAGCAGCATTTACGGGGAAGGAACGCTGATGTACACTGAACCACACAAGATGCTGGATCAGGCAATTTACGTCACGACCACTAACAGACGTTCAGCAGCGATAACGATGAATGGTGACCTGTACACCTGGGGCGATAACACCTATGGCCAGTGTGGATATACCGGTGAGAAAACATTTCTGATGGAGCCGGAAAAGGTCATGGAAAATGTACGAATGGTCTGGTGTGATGAGATTGAGCAGAATGCAATTTGGACAGATCTGGCCAATGTGAACCCGAATGATTACGGTACGACCTGTTATGATGATACATTTATCCTGAAAAAAGACGGAAAAATGTACGCGGCCGGAACAAATATCGGAACCGAATTCCTGACGATAGAAGTAAAAGAATATGTGCCGGAAAGCAATCCGACAGAAGAGTATACCGGAGAAAAGAAGATTCAGATTGAAGGAACCGCGGCAGAAGGACTGGCGGAGTAGGGGAAGCTGCTATGAGAAAGAAAATATGTATAGGTCTTTTGGCAGTTCTATTGGGAACAGGATTGGGAGCTATGATCGTCAATCACATATGGAAAGAGCCAAAACAGGGAGTAGATCTGGGAACTACACAGATGATTGTAAAAGAGTTGACTGTGCAGACTTTGGGGCAGGTTTCTTGCAGTGACTCTGTAAAGGAAAACCTGAGAGAATCAGGAAAAGATATCAAGATTCCGGTTTTGACGGTAGATATAAAAAATCCTACAAAAGACAGGCAGTCATTTACCATTTACAAGGTGAATCTGGAAGTTGGAAAATGGTCTTCTGCAGTGAGCTGGGATTTATTTCCGGAAATGAATGACAACTCAGAGTTAGTCTGGCCGATACCGGCGGGCGAAACGAAAACAATCGTTATACCATATGTGGCATATAGACAACTCATGTCTGAAAGTGACTGGGAAAAATTAGATCAGGATAATATGAAGCTAAGATTTAGCGTAGTGCAAGGCAGTATTACGGTGAATGTAAAGTAAAAAGCAACTAATGGTTATAGTTGCTTTACAGTAGCGTCATTTTAGAAAAACATCTCGACATAATATATTAATTGTGGTACAATCCTTTCAAGCATTATATTTCCAAGATCTTGAAGGTTTGTACCATTTCTAATTTCAATATATTTTCTAGGAATTTTCAATGCTTGAATTACCACAATGAACAAGCAGAAGGGATTTTTAGAAATATTTATATGGCATATGTATTTGGGGATAATCTGTATGGACGGAAGTTAATTAAGATTCCCGAACCGAGATTTGTGATATTCTATAATGGAAGGGACAAGATGCCGGAACAAAGTGTTTTACGTTTATCCGATGCTTATGAAAGTAAATCTGAAGATTTAGATTTGGAGTTAAAGATTCGCTTTGTAAATATAAATCCTGGATATAATGAGGAAATGATAGAAAGAAGTCCGACATTATATCAATATGTGAAATTTGTAGATACAGTCCGCAAATATCAGCAGGAAATGCCATTTCCGGAAGCAGTGGAAAAGGCAATTGATGAATGTATAAAAAAGGGTATTCTTGCGGAGTTTTTAAGGAAGAACAGAGCTGAGGTGTTAAGGGTGAGCATATTTGAGTATGATGAAGAAGAACATATGAGGCAGGAACGAGAAGAAAGCAGGCAGGAAGGCTTTGAAGAAGGCGAAGAGAGAATTAATGATTTGTATGATAAATTACATGAATTAAATCGAGAAGAAGATATTTGGAAAGCTATAAAAGATGTTGAACACAGAAAGAAATTGCTGGAAGAATTTCATCTTGATTAAAAATTTTACAAGACCAGATGCTGTGTTACTGCCCAGCATCTGGTTTTTCTTTACATTTGCAATATATTATGGCCACTAATGTGCTTACAGCGGTCGCCAGTATGCCGGGGCCGATGATGGCAGCAGGATTGATACTGCCGTACTGGCTGCGGTAGGCAATGACATTTACAGGAATGAGCTGCAGGGATGATATATTAATGATAAGAAATGTGCACATTTCATTGCTGGCGGTTCCGGGGGTGCGCACTTTTCCCGGAAGGCGGTATTTGCGGCGGTCGTCTTCCAGATTTTTCAGTTCCTCCATTGCTTTCAGTCCGGCGGGAGTTGCAGCCCAGCCAAGTCCCAGAATGTTAGCAATGATATTCGTGGTGATGTGGGTGGCAGCAGGGTGATTGTCCGGAAGATTTGGGAACAGGAAATGAATCAGTGGCTTCAACTTTCGAGAAAGCTGTTCGATGATGCCGGCTTTTGTTGCAATTTCCATAAGCCCTACCCAGAAGGACATGATACCGATCATAGTAATGCATAGCGTGATTGCTTCCTTAGAAGAATCCAGTGCGGCATTGGTGATGTCGGGCATGCGTCCCGTGAATGCGGCGTAGATAATCCCAAGCATCATCATACCGGCCCAGAGATAATTGAGCATAAGAAAACCTCATAGTTTTCGCTTTATAAAAACTATGAGGTTTGTGTAATAAGTATGTCATATTATTTTAGAGAATCATCCAGCTTTCTCCATACGGTAAAGATCATCGTGACGAAGCAGGCGGTTCCGCCGATGAAGTTGGAAACCGGCTCGGCAAGAAAGACTCCATTTGTTCCAAGTCCGCCTACAGTCGGAAGCCACAGTGTCAGTGGAATAACGATGATTGCCTTTCGCAGCAGGGAGAAGAATACGGCTTGTTTTGCTTTTCCCAGTGCAGTAAATGTGGACTGTCCGGCAAACTGCAGCGACATCATAAAGATTCCAAAGAAATATAAATGCATCGCAGGTACGCCTTCGGCTAACAATTCCGGTTCGCTGTTGAACATGTGAATGAAGAAGCGTGGGAAGGCGAGCAGTAATGCCCACATAAAACAGGAAAATAAGATACAGACAATCGTTGTAAATTTGATTGCTGATTTTACACGCGCATGTCTTCTGGCACCATAGTTAAAGCTCATGACAGGCTGCGCACCACTTGTAAGACCGGTGACCGGCATGGTAATGATTTCCCGGACGGAGTTAATAACGGTCATGATTCCAACGTACAGGTCACCACCGTATCTGGAAAGAGTTGCGTTACAGACAATCTGTACCGATCCATTTGTAATCGCCATAATAAATCCGGCAAGTCCAAGAGCACAGATTTCCTTTACTAATCGGAAGTCCAGTTTCATATAAGCAAGTGAGAGTGTAAGGATTGCTTTCTTTCTGGTTAGAAAATGTAATACCCAGATTGCAGAGATTCCTTGCGAAATGATGGTCGCAAGAGCGGCTCCGCGGACTCCCATATGGAGAACGAAGATAAAAAGAGGGTCAAGGATCAGGTTCAGGACAGCACCGATGGAGACGGTGAGCATTCCGGTCATTCCAAATCCCTGGGCGTTGATAAAATTGTTCATGCCAAGACTGATCATAACAAAAAGTGTGCCGATAAGGTAGAGGCTGATGTATGCATTTGCATAAGGATAAGTAATATCACTGGCGCCGAACAGGTAAAGCAATGGGCGCTTGGACAGGTAGCACAAAATCATGAGAATGCCGCCGGAAATCAGGAGCATGGAAAAGGAGTTGCCGAGAATTTTCCGGGCGCGCCCAGGTTCACCGGAACCTCTTGCCATAGAAAAAAGCGGTGCGCCGCCCATACCGAACAGATTGGCAAAAGCGGTGATGATTGTAATGACCGGCAGAGTCAGACCGATTCCGGTCAACGCCTGGGTGGACACGTCTGGGAGATGACCGATGTAAATGCGGTCAATAATGTTGTAAAGGACATTAATGAGCTGCGCAAGCGTCATAGGAATTGCAAGACGCAGAATATTTCCAGAGATGCTGCCCTCACCAAAGTCATGAGTGTCCGTAGAGTTTGCTTTTGGTAAAGCAGTTGTATTATTTTTATGTAAAAGATTCAATTTCGGAAACTTCCTTTCTGATGCCGGTATGGATTTTATCCCACCGGCATAATATACAACAGATAGTATAGGGCAAGCAAAAGGAGAATTCAAGGATTGAAAGTATTTCTTTACCTGTCGGATTTTATTGTACCACTCATGATATTTGGGATTATCTGTTACGGAATTACAATGAAAATTCCAGTTTATGACACATTTGTAAAAGGAGCGAAGGACGGATTTTTGACTGTTATCAAAATTATGCCGACTATGGTAGGGCTTATGGTAGCAGTCGGAGTACTAAGAGCATCCGGATTTCTGGAATTTCTGGCACAAATGATTGGAAAAGTTACACAATATATCGGATTCCCAGGCGAATTAGTTCCACTCACAATAGTAAAGATGTTCTCCTCGTCTGCAGCGACAGGTTTACTCCTTGATGTCTACAAAGAGTACGGGACAGATTCCTATCTGGGACTAGTGGCATCCATCAGCATGTCCTGCACAGAGACAATATTTTACACCATGAGCGTTTACTTCATGACCGCAAAAGTAACAAAAACAAGATACACACTGCCAGGGGCATTACTGGCAACACTCGCCGGATTGGCGGCCAGCGTAGTACTAGGGGGCGTAGTAAAATAGAAAAGTTACGGTAGAAAACGCAGAATAACTACGTCCCCCAAAGGTTGCTCTCAGGGGCAAAATTCGGTATACTGATAGGAGCAAATCCCGTGTGTTTGTGGGTGAAGGAGGAACGAATGAATCTGATCAGTCGGATTCCGAAGGATTTTTACAAGGTATTCGGAAGTAAATATATGGAATTCTATATGCAGTTTCTTGTGGCGGTTTACGAGGAGAGCAGCCAGTCGTATTCGCTTTTGGGGTTGACTGAGGGCGAGTGTCAGGCGATTATGAATGAGCAGCTTGCCCGTATGACGTTAGACTGGAGTGAGGAGCGCTTTGATGAGGAAGGGGAGCTTTTGACGCGGTCGAACATGGCAATGATAAGTTTACGGCATTTTGAAGACTGGGGATGGCTTAGACGTGACTATGACGAAACACTAAACAGCTATGTAGTATCTTTCCCGGAGTATAGTCAGTTGTATGTGGAGTTGTTCCGTAATCTTTATAGTGATGAGGACAGCAAGGAGCGCGAGAGTGTGCTGGCAGTGTACAGTCACCTTTATACATATAGTTCGGATCGGGAGAAGAATAATGACATTCTGAAAAGTGCACTGCATACGTCAAGATCCCTGCTTCAGATGCTGGCAAATATGCAGGAAGGGATGCGCGGATATTTTGATGAATTATCGAGCCAGCGAAGTTTTTTAGGAATCCAGGAAGTTCTTGTAAAGGAAATCAACAATAGTGACAGCCAAAAATATGCGATTTTGACGACAACCGACAGCTTTTATCGTTACAAGGAAGCGGTCAAAGAGCTGATAGAGAAGAATCTTGGGGAAAATGAGACAAGGCGCGAAGGTTTTGTGGAAAAGCTCATGGATATTCAAGTTCAGCTGGCGCGAGAGGAGCAGGAGAAGTCTGAAGAACGAAATGTGCAGAATAAGCTGAGCATTCAGCGTTACCGTCTGGAGCGGGCAGTGAAGCTCTGTGACGAAGCGAATGAAATGTTGTACCGCATTTCCAGAGAGTTTGATGCCATTGAGCGAAGATACAATATGCTGATTGAGCAGAAGACTGTATTTGCAAGCCGGGCTGCTGCGAGAATCCGGTACATTTTGATGGAAGGCGCGGTCGAGGAAGATCAGACAATTGCCTTTGTAAATCTTTTGACTCAGAGTGAAAAACGTGATGAAATTTTGGACAAGCTGTCGCAGAAAATGAAGCTGACCGAACCATACCGTGTGATGAATGAAAAGAGTCTGTATCAGAGACGGGACCGGAAAAAAGAAGCATTTGTACCGCAGGCGGTGACAGAGGTAACAGAACAGGCAGATTCGGAAGAAATGAATGAGTATGTTCTGAAGCCGCTTTACACGCAGAGGGAAATCCGAGAGTTCCGGAAACAAAATGAGCAGGAAGGAAACTTTATTGTGACGAAAGACACAGTGAAATCCATGGAAGATCTGGAAAAGCTGTTTCTTGTTTGGCAGGATGCTACGGAAGTTGCGGAAGGAACGGAAGAGATTGAGGTTGGAGAAGAGCTTGAGAACGAGAATGGTCTGAGATTCTCTAAGCTTGTGATTAAAAAATCTCAGTAATCATCAGGTGAAATATCATAGATGGGGGCTTGTGCTCCAACATCATAATAAGAAAGACAAGGATAAGGAAAAATATATGGTAAATTATATGGAAGAATTGTCTGTGACGGAGGCGGAGAATCTGAAGAAAACCATTTCCGCGCTGTTTCGGCAGACATGCATTTTACAAGTAAAATATGATCCGGTCACGCTGACGCCGAGGGATAATCTTCACTATGAAATCTGTGTGAGACACCGGAAATTTATAGAAGACTATCTGTCCGTACTTGGGTGCGAATTGGTACACGACCCGCAGGAACACATTTTCAGGCTGACCGGGGAAGGCGTGGCTGTGGAACGTTTGAATGTGACGGCTACGAAGATCATTCTTCTTATTAAAATAATCTATCGGGATAAGATTCTCGGGGAAGGTCTGAATGCGACTGTGACGAATCTGGCGGAGATCCGTGAGTATGGAAAGAACACGAATCTGATCAATGAGAAGCTGACTATGGCAGAGTGGAAAGATGCGCTGTATGTTATGAGCAAGCATCAGATCATCGAGATGCCGGGCGCGATCCAGAACGTAGAAGATCAGACAAAGATTTACATTTACAGCACAATTAATCTGTATTGCAGTGGTGTAGATATTCAGGCATTGATAAAAGAATATGTTGATGAGGAAGGCGGTGCAGAAGTTGAAGCAGGCGAAGAAGATATTTACAAGAATGCTGATGAATAATTGGGGCGGTGTCAGCCACAAGATCATGGAGTTCCATGAGTATGTGAATCTGTTCAGTGGTAAGAGTGGCTCTGGAAAATCAACAGTTATGGATGCCATTCAAGTCGTTCTGTACGGAAGTATTTCCGCTACATTTCTAAATAAGGCGGCGGACGACGCGAAGAACCGCCGAAGTGTGCTCAGTTACCTGCGAGGTGCGCAGAAAGACGGATCTTACAATCGTGATGGACAGGACTTCTGCTCTCAGATCGTACTGGAGATATTTGACACCGGAACGAAGGTGAGCACTTGTATCGGTGTTGCATTCGAAGTTGGAAAAAATGATACCGATATCCGAAAGTATACATTTTTCAGCCACTCCGGGAAAATTCCGGAGGACGAGTATCTGACGGAGAAAGGTGTGCCATATACAATTGCAGGACTCAGAAAGCTTGTGGAAAAGCGGGTGGATTCTTCGGACAATCGTGGACGAGGTGATGTGAATCGTCTTTATCCGTCAAAAGAGGCATATCTGAAAACGGTTTATGATGTGATCTTTGGATATGTGGAGCCGGGGCGCATGATGACCATGGAAAAGAGTGCGATTGCCCTTCGCATGACAAATGGAACGGGTCAGTTTATCCGTGATTATATGTTCCCGAAGAGTAAGGAGGACACGGTTTCGACCATCAGTGACCAGCTTGGTGCGTACCGTGAGATCAAAGAGCGTGTGGAAGACCTGGAGAATCGGATCCATCTTCTGGATGAGATCAGCCGGCAGAATCTGGCACTTCAGACGACGCGTGCGGATAAGATCCATGTAGAACAGGTGTTAAAATATATTGATATTGAAAGCTTCAAGACGAAGATTGAGGCGAGAAGTCAGGATCTTATGGATATCAATGAGAAGATTCGTGCCAGAGAAAAACAGCAGAATGAGAATAATGAGAAAAAGACACAGCTTACGAACGCACTTGTTGAGGTAGAAGCGGAACTAAAATCCAGTGATTATGGTCAGAAGGAGAAGGAGCTGAAGAGTCTTAAGGAGACCATCAAGCTTCTGGCCCGCAACAGTGAGCAGTGGCGAGAGGTTGTAAAAGGACTTGCCCGCTGGGAGGAAGATGAAGAGATCAGTGCCTATGTGAGCAATCCGGCACTTCAGAGAATTGATGAGATCAAGTCGGGAAATGTTTCAAAGGAAGCAATTGAGAAGCTAAAGAAACAACTAAGTGACGCGCTGGAGAGCATTAATGAAGAAGTTGATGAAATCGGTACAAGAATCAGTCAGAACCGCAAGGATTTGAAAGAGAAAAAGGAAATGGTGGAGGATCTGAAAAACGACCGCAAACCGTACCGAAAAGAGTTGAAACAGGCAAGGCAGGAGTTACAGAACCGTCTGAGCACACAATATGGAAGAACCATTCACGTCAACATTTTCGCAGACCTTTTTGACATTACAGATGAGAAGTGGAAAAATGCGATTGAAGGTCGTATGGGGCGTGTGAAACACAGTCTTGTGACCGCACCGGAGTACGCCCTTGATGCAGCGAAAGTATTTCGTAAGCTTCAATATCTTGGTGGGATTGATGAAGTAGATCTGTTAGATACGGCCGCAATTGTGAAGTCCGAGCCAAAAGTTCATGACAATTCAATCTATGAGGCTGTTCATGCAGAAGAACCATACGTGGACCAGTGCCTGCGCCGTTATCTCGGAAGAATTGCCAAATGCGAGACAGAGGAAGAACTCCGTGCCTCCGGAAATGGTGTGACAGCCGACTGCTATTCCTATAATAATTACATTTTCCGTCATCTGAAGAAAAATGATTACGAAAAATATGCCTGCATTGGAACGAAGGTTTCTAAGGCAAAGCTTCATGAAATGGAAGATGAGGTTCTGAAGCTGAGTGAAGAAGTATTGCAAGATCAGCAGATGCAGCAAAGCCTGAAAGCAGCCCAGGGATTTGAGCGGCTGAACCAAAGCACAGATCAGATTCTGCATCTGGCCGGGGCGGGAGAAGAACTGCAGGCATTTTACGAGAAACAGGATCAGTTGGAGAAGGAACTGCGAGAGCTTCGCGAAGGAAGCAGAACTGCGGAACTCAATCAGCAGAAGACAGAATTAGAAGTAAAAATCCAGGAAATTGAGAAGATATCTGAACAGCTTCAGAAAGAAATACTGGGCTATGCCAAGACACAGGGACAGGCAGAGCAGGATATCGTGAATTTCCAGAATCGTATGGATTTCCTGATGCAGGGATTTGTACTGAATGAAGAACTGCAGACTGAAGTCCAGGAAGCATTAAAGATACAATCTGAGCAGACATACCGACGTAAGAAAAGTAAAGAATCTGAAGAGCTGATGAAGCAGGAAGAGGAAGTACGTGATCTTCTGACCCGTGCGAGAAATCAGTTCAATCAGGCATATCCATCCTATGGCCTGACAGGTGTAGAACACGAAAATGTTTCTTATGACAGGATTTTGAATCAATGCAGACAGGACTTTGAGCCGAAGTATAAAGATGAATTTCAGAAACAGTATGATCTGATCTACCATACGCTTCGTGAAAATGTAATCGCGACGATCCACGGTGAAATCAAAGCGGCATACCGTCACAGGAAAGAAATCAATCGTATGCTGGCAAAGATTAAATTCTCTGACAGTATTTACCAGATTGATATTCTTCCGGCAGAAAATGAAAATGGACAGTTCTATGAGATGCTGATGGCACCGGAATTGGACAGCAAAGTGCTGGACGATGATGGCTTCGACGGACAGATCACGCTTGGCGAAGACACATTTTATCAGAAGTACGAGCAACAGATCCTGCGCCTGACAGAGAAATTCATGCCTCCGAAAGACGAAGATGCCAAGTCCTTAAGCCAGCATCGTCAGCAGATGGAGCAGTACGTGGATTACCGGAATTATCTGACCTTCAGTATGTATGAACGAGTAGAAGATGAAGATGGAAATGTGAAAAAAAATGCGGTCGATGACATGGCAGGGCGTGATTCCGGAGGAGAAGGACAAAATCCGAAATATGTAGCACTTCTGGCTGGATTTGCAATGCTTTATATGCAGCAGACAAACCGCGATTCCAAGATAAGACTGGTACTTTTGGATGAAGCATTTTCCAAAATGGACAAAGAACGAAGCGAAGTCTGCCTGCACTACGCAAGAGAACTGGAATTACAGTTGATTGTGTGCGTACCGGACGAGCGGCTGCAGTCCTTGATCCGAAATGTGGACAGTGTGTACGGATTTAGAAGATATCAGAATCAGGTAAGTATGATGCATATCGATAAAGGAGAATATCTGGATATGATTGAGGGGAAGATTTGACTCGCATGAGTCAAATCTTCCCTTGAAACTTTCCCGCTAATACGCATTTTTAATTTGCTTCTGTAGAATTTCAAATGGCGCTGGTCCGGTATCGAGGATGCATTGGTGGAACTGATTCTGGGTAAAATCATCTCCCCAGGTTTTTATTGCCAGTTTCTTTAATTCCAGAAATTCCACGTATCCGATGTAATATTTGAGATAATTGCCGGGATCTGCGACAATCAGATCAAAAATGTCCTCGATTGTCTTTTCATTCGTGATTCCATAGGTTCGGAAAAAGGCAACTGTTTCAGCAAGAGTCCAGCCGTCATAGTGGATGCCCATATCGGCGAGGGCGTAAAGTCCGAGAATGACGGAGGCATTATGTTGGAGAAGTGTTGCCATATCATGAGAAAGCGGGGAATAGTAATAACTCAGCATTTCACAATATGTAGCCCAACCTTCGGTATATCCGCCAAATGACAGAAGATCTCGAATCGGAGGGTGTTTGGTGGCAGAGTAGTAGACCGTCTGATATAAATGCCCCGGATAACCTTCGTGTGCCAGAGTTGTAAAGAGAGTCAGGTCATCAGAAATGTGTCCGGGATTAATATAGATGACATTTTCGCCACTGTTATCAATTGGCGGAATCATGTAAAAAGCAGGACTTAAATATTCTTCCATAGCTTCCTGAACATATTTTATTTCGAAAGAAACTTTTGGAGGTTCTGGGAATGAGCCGGATATTTTATCTTGCAGCGTATTTAAAATGTTGACCGGATCATCAGAAGAAAATTCGGTACCGTGACCTTTGAATAAATCAGAAGCTGCTCCCGGCGTGGTACCTTGTACAGAGCCAGAATGAGCTTCAGAGTTCTTATGGAAACTGGAATTGTTTAATAATTTCTGCATCGTTAGCAGGTCACTTTGAATTTGTCTTTGTGCAAGTTTCTGAAGCTGTGGAATGGTTCTGGCAGAACCGGTCTGTTCTTTTACTGAGAGTTCATAATATTTTTTCCCATCAGGAAGATAACAGAGTCCCCGTTTGTTGTTTCCGGTATCACGAAGATTTTGGAGTCCGTCACTAAGAAATGTGAACGCCGGAAGAACGTAATTTAAAACGGCGTCACGATTTTGTTTCTTATAATCTTCAGAAGTTACAGCAGGCAAATTCAAAGCGTCAATTTTAGAATCAAATGTGGCATAAAGATAGTTATTTTTCATGGTGGCAAATGTCTGACATTCCGTGATAATGTCGTCGGCGACGTAGGAAGCCATGAAAAGTCCGGCGTTGCTTTTGGCTTTCTCAAATGTGAGAATAGATTGGAAATAATCGGGAATGGTAGTCAGAAGTTTCAGGTAAGTGTCAATATCGTCAGTATTATAAAAACGATATTCTGACAGAAGAATAGGAAGCTGTGCCTGAGTACCGGTAAGTGGTGTGAGAGGTTCTTCATATAAAAGATACGGCCCCATTTCCAAAGAAGAGGTATAAGAGTGTTCAAGAATGTCGTAAGTCAGCTTATTATAATCAGACAGCTTGTTCCGTTTGAACTGATGAAGGCTTGCAAGAGCATTTTCCGCAGAAGCACATATAAGCGCCGAGTCTGTTCCGGCGTATCCACAAGAGACAGGTGGATTTTGAATTCCATAAGATTCCGGATCTTTTACTGTGTAATGAAGCGTGATCGTATTCGCAGACACCTCCTGCCTAAATAGTTCCTCCACGTATCGGTCGAAGCGGGAATTCATATCCAAAGCTGAAGTTCCACCAACAATCGCACTTAGAAGCAGCGCAAAAATCAGCAGGCCGGACATAAAACCAACCAACAGAAAGTGCCGTTTTTTATAAAGAGACATACAAAGAATCCTTTCAGTGCCTTTCTATAATATTTATGAACAGAGTTCGGAGAAAATGTGTTATCATGGAATACATGACATAGAAAAAATGCCGAGGCATTCTTGAAAAAAAGTGATTTTTGTAAAATGTGTAGTGAATTTACAGAAAATCACATTTGAAAGGAGTTAGAAAATGCAGCTAACACATTTTGATGAAAATGGAAAAGCAATCATGGTCGATGTTACGGAGAAAAATGACACAGTCCGGGAGGCTACGGCAAAAGGACGCATCCTGGTGAGCAGGGAAGTCTACGATGCGATTGAAGCCGGAACAGTCGGAAAGGGGGACGTGCTCGGAGTGGCAACAACTGCCGGAATTATGGGTGCAAAGAGAACTTCCGAACTGATTCCGATGTGCCATATTCTTCCAATCACAAAATGCCGTGTGAATTTCGAGATGAAACCAGAGGAATGTGCAATTGACTGTTATTGTACAGTAAAAGTGACCGGGAAGACAGGCGTGGAGATGGAAGCCCTCACAGGTGTCAGTGTGGCACTTCTTACTGTATACGATATGTGTAAAGCCATCGATAAATCTATGGAAATCGGAGAGATTTATCTTTGTCATAAAAGTGGCGGAAAAAGTGGTGAGATCAGAAACGAAAAGATTGACGGTCAGAAAGCAAGACCGTGCCAGAACTAGGGAAGTTAGGGGAGAGCTAAATTCGTTGACAAATAAGAGGTTATTGCTATAATAATTTTATTACATATTAGAAATGGTGGGACAGATGAAGATAGGCGCAGTAATATTGGTGGCCGGAGTCGGGATACCAGATGAGGAGATGGAAAAGTTTCTTGAGATGAAGAGACCGACCATTTTCGAACAGATGATTGTAAGCTATCAACGTGCGGGTGTGGCAGACATTGCTCTGGTCACACGGGATGGAATGGCAGATAAGATAGAGCAGACATTGCATCGTCGCGGGGTTACATTTTTGGATATAGAGTCAGATTCCTTTGATTTAGCAGTTCTGAAGGGACTTTTTTATCTATCGGATACATGCGAACGTATTTTTGTCGGAGATATTCGTTTTCCTTTTTTTCAACCGGATATATTGGTAATGATGCAGAAGCGTCAGGCAGAATTGCTTGGTGCAGTATATGGAGGTATGTTTGGCGACTTGATCTGTACCAGTCAGGCATGCGCAAGAAATATCTGCAAAAAACTGGAACAACAGATTGAAGAGAGCGCAGAGATGGCAGAAGGAACCGTCAGAAGTACCGGTGTGGCGGCTTTCTGGAAGCAGTTCGGTTATCGGATCGCGCATATAGAGGTTGAGAATGAAGGGATTCTTGTGAAGGTGACATCGGCACAGGAATATGAAGAAAGACGGCAGATATTTGCAGAGAAGCAGATACGAGGTCATGTGAAAGTAAGCCTTGCAGTGAATCGTTCTTTTTTTGGACCGGGCGTTGTAACACTTCTGACTCAGATCGATCGTCTGGGTTCTGTGCGGGAGGCCTGCGCAAAGACCGGTATGTCTTACAGTAAAGGCTGGAAGCTCATCCATACAGCGGAGGAAGAGACTGGCTGGAAGATCGTGGAGCGCATGAGCGGTGGAAAGAATGGTGGCGAAGCCTATATAACTGAGCGTGGGCATATGCTTCTTGAAAAATATGAACTTTACAGGGAACGTGTTGAAGCGGCAGCTCAGGACATTTATAAAGATGTTTTTCAAGACGGTGAATTATTTTAATTAAGTCGAAAGCACTTCTACAGGGGACGAGCAGATAATCACAAAAAGGGAAAGAAGACTGGCGCATGAGAATTTTAATAAGAGGAGCAGGAGATCTGGCTACAGGAATTGCATATCGCCTATATAAATGCGGATTTGAAATTATTATGACAGAGACGAAAGTTCCATTGACTGTACGACGGACAATTGCATTTTCTAGAGCAGTGTATGAAGGAAATGCAGAAGTAGAACATGTTACTGCGAAACTGACTGACGGACCGGAACAGATAGATGATAGAATAAAAAAGGGGTATATACCGCTTCTTGTGGATCCAGGACTTAAGTATCTGAAAGAGTATAAGGCAGATGTAGTTGTAGATGCAATACTGGCAAAAAAAAATCTGGGAACAACGATAGACGCTGCTGAATTTGTAATTGGGGTCGGACCTGGATTTACCGCTGGAAAAGACTGCCACGTAGTAGTGGAGACTATGAGAGGACATAATCTTGGTAAAGTGATCCATGAAGGCTGTGCAATTCCGAATACAGGAATCCCGGCAGAAATAGGAGGATATTCTATTGAAAGGATCATCCGTGCATCGGCAGACGGACTTTATGAGCCTGTGGTTAAAATCGGTGATCATGTGGAAAAAGATCAGATTGTTGCTTATAGCGGTGGAAAATCTGTCCGAGCGTTGATGAGTGGTATTGTCCGGGGAATGCTGCAGCCAGGGGTAAATGTTACAATTGGCATGAAGTGTGGAGATATTGATGCCAGATGTAAGGAAGAATATTGCTATACAATTTCGGATAAAGCCAGAGCAATCGGTGGCGGGGTGCTGGAAGCAATCATGGAGCATTTCAATGGAGAAAAACATATCCTATAAGAAATGATGCGAGGGACAGGATAAAAGAATTTGTGAATTTTGAATGACTGAAGAATGTGACGAATTGGTTGACAAAAAAGTCTGTTTTGCTATAATATTATTATATAAATTTGATTGCGATCAACGGGGATTTGTTTACCTTAGATAAAAGGTGAAAAATCCCTATTTTAATATCAAAAAAATTGATATTAAAATAACTGAGAAATGTTATAAAAATATTTTTTTAAACTGCGAATAGTTTTGAAAAAATATTCGAAGGGAATGGATAAAATGAAATTAATGCGAACGGAAGATGCAGTGGGGCAGGTATTGTGCCATGACATCACACAAATTATCAAAGGCGTTACGAAGGATGCCGTATTTCGAAAAGGCCATATTATTACAGAGGAAGACATACCGGTACTTTTAAGTGTGGGAAAAGATCACATTTACATTTGGGAGAATAATGAGAATATGCTTCATGAAAATGATGCGGCTAAGATCTTGTATGATATGTGTGCAAATGAGCACATGACCCCATCGGAAATCAAAGAAGGAAAAATTGAACTGATCGCGGAGTGTGACGGTCTTTTAAAGGTTGATACAGAGCGATTGAATGCAGTAAATGCGCTTGGTGAAATGATGATTGCCTGTCGTCATGGAAACTTTCCGGTAAAAAAGGGCGATAAGATTGCCGGGACAAGGATTATTCCTCTTGTTATAGAAAAAGAAAAAATGGAGCGTGCAAAAAAAGCAGCTGGTGAAGAACCGATTTTTGAGCTGATTCCATTTAAAAAGATGAAAGCAGCAATTGTAAATACTGGAAACGAAGTATTTTACGGAAGGATCAAAGATACATTTACACCGGTTATTATCGAAAAATTGAAAGAATATGGAGCAGAGGTCGTCGGGCATGTAGTAAGTGATGATAACCATGAACATATCACAGCGGCTATTCAGAAATTTTTGGATGAAGGTGTGGATATGGTGCTTTGTACAGGCGGAATGAGTGTGGATCCAGATGATCGTACTCCGCTTGCGATTAAGAATACAGGTGCTGAGATCGTGACTTACGGAGCACCTGTACTTCCGGGAGCCATGTTCTTGCTGTCCTACTATGGAGAGAAAAAAAGACCAGTCATTGGTCTTCCGGGATGCGTTATGTATGCGAAACGGACTATTTTTGATTTGGTTCTGCCACGGATCGTGGCTGGAGAGATTCTGAAAAAAGCAGATATTGATACACTGGGAGAAGGCGGCTTATGCTTGAATTGTCCGGTCTGTACTTTCCCGAATTGCGGATTTGGAAAGTAGGTGAGTGCAGATGTGGGAATTCTTACAAAAATTAAAACAACTGCAGCCAGAGAGTAAAAATATCGTTTTGACAGGACTGACAGGAGAGGTACTTGGGGAAAAAGCGCTTGTATCGAATGGAAAGCTGGTATGGGCATCTGTTGCAGGGGGATTTTTAGAACAGCATGACCAGCAGATAGAGCAGTTAGAAGTAAATGGTATAGCGCTTGTTGATGGCGAAAAAATATTTGGTGAAGTTATAGGTGGACAGAAGAAAATCGTGATCTGTGGTGGGGGACATGTTTCCATGCCGATTATTCAGCTTGGCAGACAGATTGGATGTTATGTAACAGTACTGGAAGACAGACCGAAATTTGCAGATAACGCCAGAAGAGCAGGAGCAGACAAAGTTATTTGTGATACATTTGAAGCGGGACTGGAACAGATTCCCGGTGATTCAGATACGTTTTTTGTAATCGTTACCCGCGGACATGTGTATGATCGGATCTGTCTGGAAAGTATTGTAAGAAAACCACATGCGTACATTGGAATGATGGGAAGCCACAGAAGAGTGGCACAGGTAAAACATAGTGTTCTTGAAAATGGAGCCGATCCACAGGTGATCAGTCAGTTACATTCTCCAATCGGCCTGGATATAAAGGCGGAGACACCGGAAGAAATCGCAATATCCATTATGGCAGAAATTATACAGGTCAAGAATCAGGATAAACGAGGAGCCGGTTATTCGAATGAAATCCGGGATGCAATCGTGAAATGTGAGGATCAGAAAAAGATATTGGCGACGATAGTCGAACGAAAAGGAAGTGCGCCAAGAAGTATTGGAACGAAGATATTGATAATGGAAGACGGACGATGTGTAGACACTATTGGGGGCGGCTGTATTGAAGCCGCGATTGTCAGCAAAGCGTTATTAATACTGCGAGGATGCGCAAAAGCGCCACAAATCGTGCATGTGGATATGACTGGTGAAGATGCCGAGGAAGAAGGCATGGTGTGTGGTGGTAAAGTAAAGGTATTGTTGGAGGAAGTTTAAAGATTTATGAAGGATCAGTATGGAAGAATAATAGATTATATGAGAATTTCCATTACGGATCGGTGTAATCTCCGGTGTCGGTATTGTATGCCGGAAGGAGTAGAATTAGTTCCGATGAAGAACATTCTTTCTTACGAAGAAATTGAGATGGTCTGTCAGGCGGCTGCAAAGGCCGGAATCCGTAAATTCAAAATTACAGGAGGAGAACCGCTGGTAAGACTGGGGTGTCCGGAATTGATTGGAAAGATTAAGAAGATTCCGGGAGTAGAGCAGGTAACAATGACTACGAATGGTGTCCTGCTGTCAAAATATTTGCCAGAACTATTGAAAAATGGGCTGGATGCGGTGAATATTAGTCTGGATACACTGAACCGGGAACGTTATCAGGTAATTACCGGACGGGACGAACTTTTCAGGGTGCTGGAAAGTGTGGATCAGGCAGTAGATGCCGGAATCCCGGTGAAAATCAACAGTGTACTTCAAAAAGGCATGAATGAGGATGAATTTCTGGCACTTGCAAGATTGACGCTGGAGAAAAAGCTGGATGTACGTTTTATTGAGATGATGCCGATTGGGCTTGGAAAAAAGTTTGAGACGATTTACAATGAAGACATTTTGGAAGAGTTAAAGAAACAATATCCTGATATTCAGGAAGATCGACAGATTCATGGAAATGGACCGGCAGTTTATGTGAAGCTTCCGGGAGGACAGGGAAGTGTAGGATTTATCAGTGCACTTCATGGAAAATTCTGTCAGTATTGTAACCGGATACGCATGACGGCGCAAGGGTGTTTAAAACCTTGTCTGTGCTATGGAAAAGGCGTGGAGCTGAAGGATATTTTTGACAGGCATGAAAAGCCGCAGAGATGCGGAACAACAATGGCAGATCAAGAAACATTGGAATGTTTGTATCAGGCAATCACGGAGGCAATTCAGTTAAAGCCGAAAAGCCACCGTTTTGAAAATTTAAGTGAAATTACAGAAGATAAGAAAATGAGTCAAATTGGGGGATAGAGCTGTGGGAAAGATATTAGCAATTTGTATTAGTGAGAAAAAAGGAACCCAGAAAAAACCGATCGAGTCTGCAAGACTGGTGGAAGAATGGGGAATTGAAGGAGATGCCCATGTGGGGAAATGGCACCGTCAGGTGAGTATGCTTTCATTTGAAAAGATTGAAGCATTTCGAGAGAAAGGTGCGGACGTAGACTTTGGAGCATTCGGAGAGAATCTTGTTGTGGAAGGGTTTGATCTGAGTAAAGTCCCGGTAGGAACGAAATTTCAGATTGGAGAAGCAATTTTGGAATTGACGCAGATTGGAAAAGAATGCCATAGCCACTGTGCAATCTACAAGGCTATGGGTGATTGTATCATGCCAAGAGAAGGTGTGTTCACAAGGGTTCTGAAAGGCGGCGAGATTAAGGCTGGTGATGAGATCACAATGCTTCCATTAGAAAAAGATCGTCCGTTTACGGCGGCGGTTATTACTTTGAGTGATAAAGGTGCTGCAGGAGAGCGGGAGGATAAGAGTGGTCCATTGATTCAGGAGATGCTTATGAAGGAAGGATATGACGTGATAGAGACATTACTGCTTCCGGACGGAGAGCAGCCTTTGAAGCATCAGCTTATGAGACTGGCAGACCAGAGACAGGTCAATGTGATCTTTACGACAGGTGGGACCGGATTTGCAGAAAGAGATGTGACACCAGAGGCAACACAGGCAGTCTGTGACCGCATGGCGATGGGAATTGCAGATGCGATCCGTCAGTATTCACTTTCTATTACCGGAAGAGCAATGTTAAGCCGGGCTGTATCCGGAATTCGAAAAAAGACGTTGATCGTCAATCTTCCGGGAAGCCCGAAGGCTGTAAAAGAGAGTCTGGAGTATGTATTGCCACATCTGGGACATGGACTTGGAATTTTGCGTGGCACAGATGGTGAATGTGGAAATAGCTGATAATTCATGATATCAGTGAGGATAATAATAGCGGTTGCATGTGAGAGCAGACATGAAAATGTGTAAACACGCATAAACGACCGCTATATTATTTATAACACCGATTGTTTTTGTAAAACAAATCGATTTTTAAAAACAGTCATTATGCTAATCCAAAAGAAGGGAGAAACGAGATGAAAAAAAGAGTATTAGCAACATTACTTGCAATGTCTATGGTATTAGGACTCGCAGCATGCGGAAGTAAATCCGACAGCAAAGATGACAAAAAAGAGGAGACAAAAACAGAGGCGAAGGCTGATGATGCAGAGGATGTAGAGCTTCAGGTATTTATTGCCGCCAGCTTGAGCAAAGTTATGGATGAAGTCGCAACAGAGTATCAGAAAGATCATCCAAATGTGAAGATTACATTTAATGCAGATAGTTCAGGAACACTGCTTACACAGATCGAGGAAGGATATGCGTGTGATGTATTCTTTTCAGCAGCTCAGAAACAGATGGATCAGCTGGAGAAGACAGACGGACTTGTAGTTGACGGCACACGTAAGAACGTTGTAAACAACCAGGTCGTAGTTGTAACACGTAAAGACAGTGGAACAAAGGTTACCGGACTTGAGACCTTAAAAGAGGCTTCCAGCATCGCTCTTGCAGGTGGAAGCGTACCGGTTGGAAAATATACAAGACAGGCACTTGTAAACCTTGGAATCCTTGATAAAGTTGACGATGTATCCACAATTCCTACAGAGACAGTATCTGAGGCACTTGGCGGAGTTGAAATCAGCGAGCAGGATAACGTAAGTAAAGTATTGGCAGCAGTTGTAGAGGGATCTTGTGAAGTTGGTACAACATACTATTCTGATACATATGGATATGAGGATGAGCTTAATATCCTTCAGACAGTAAGCTATGATCTTACAGGAAATGTAATCTACCCGATTGCTCAGGTTAAAAATGACGAAGCAAGTGATGCAGAAGTCTCAGAAGCAAAAGATTTCATCGATTTTGTAACATCTGATAAAGCAAAAACAATTTTCCAGAAATACTATTTCGATACAGATGTAGAGTAAGAAATATCTTTCCTAAGCCAGCAAAAAGTTGACTGGAAATTAAAAAAGCAAAAAAAGTCCCTTTCCTGTCTCAAAACAGGTCAGGGACATTCTTGAAGTCGAAGGAGGAATATAGATGGATGCAATGGAATCGATTATTAAAAATCTGGACTGGAGCCCGCTTTTTATATCATTAAAAACAGGAATCGTGGCGACTTTTATATCATTCTTTTTAGGAATTTATGCGGCGAGAAAAGTGGTAAAGACAACACCGGGCAAGAAGGCGGTCATTGATGGAATACTGACACTGCCGATGGTACTGCCACCGACTGTCGCAGGTTTCTTCCTGCTTTTGATCTTTAGTAAAAGAAGACCATTTGGAATTTTTTTGTATGAGACATTTGATATTAAGGTCGTGCAGTCATGGCTTGGTTGTATTATTGCAGCAACCGTTATCGCATTTCCGCTAATGTATCGTAATGCAAGAGCTGCTTTTGAACAGTTAGATGTCAATTTGATTTATGCAGGGCGCACACTTGGTATGTCTGACATCCGGATTTTCTGGAAAGTTGTGATTCCAAGTGCAGGACCTGGAATTGCATCCGGAACCATTCTTACATTTGCAAGAGCCCTTGGAGAGTACGGAGCAACATCTATGCTGGCTGGAAATATTCCCGGAAAGACGGGAACGATTTCTCAGAAAATTGCTATGGTCATTCAGGATGGAGATTATGCAACAGCGGGAGTATGGGTAGCGATCGTTATGCTCATCGCATTTCTTGTAATTTTTTCCATGAATTTTATATCCGGCACAAAGATGAAGAATATCAAACGCTGGTAGATCCGGTTAAATAACATACTGCATCCTCTGTATGTTGTTTGAGTCGCCAGGCATACGACAAAAAGAAATTGTGGATGGAGAATGCATGGGATTGTACGGGAAATTGTGGAAAGATGCGGGAAGGATAAAAAATGGGAATTAAAGTAGATATTAAGAGAAAACTGGGAGAATTCAGTCTTGATATACATTTTCAGACAGAATCGAAACGAATCGGGATTCTGGGAGCATCTGGTTGTGGAAAAAGCATGACGCTTAAGAGTATCGCGGGGATTGAGACACCGGATTTTGGAATGATACAGATTGATGATAAGGTGCTGCTTGATTCGGCCAATAAAGTGGATTTAAAACCACAGAAAAGAAATGTCGGCTACCTCTTTCAGAATTATGCGTTGTTTCCAACTATGACAGTTGCAAAAAATATTGCGGCAGGTCTGAAAGGCAGCAAGGAAGAAAAGCAAAAAAAAGTACAGGAAATGATTGAAAAATTTGAGCTGACAGGACTTGCTGACCGGTTGCCGGGACAGCTTTCCGGTGGGCAGCAGCAAAGAGTTGCACTGGCGAGGATCATGGCGTATGAGCCGGATGTCATTCTGTTGGATGAACCATTTTCCGCATTGGACGTATTTTTAAAAGACCGGCTTCAGCAGGAACTGATCGAGATGCTGAAGGATTATGACGGAACTGTTATTATGGTATCGCACAGCAGAGACGAAATTTATCGTTTCAGCGAGGAACTGTTGATCATGGATCAGGGGAAACCGGTCATTTATGGAGAAACGAAAGAAATATTTGCGAAGCCTGTATATAAAGAGGCTGCAAAACTGACCGGCTGTAAGAACTTTTCCAGAATAAAACGTGTAGATGTACATACGGCAGAGATCCTTGACTGGGGAATTACATTACATACAAATCAGGAGATTGATGAACAGGCAACCTGGTTTGGGTATCGGGCTCATGATTTTGTGCCGGTGTGGGGAAAGCGAAAGGAGAACTGTCTGAAGATAACTGTTGAAAGTGAGGCAGCACTTCCTTTCGAAAGAAATTATTACCTTTACCCGGAGGGGGAAGAAAATCAGAATAAACAGACAATCTGCTGGTTTCTTCAGAGAGAAAAGCTGGAAAAAATCGGAGAGAAAGGAATGCCGGATTATCTGGAACTTACGGAAGAGGGCATGATGTTCCTGAGAGGATAAAAGAGAGGTTTAAGTAGTTGCGGGTTTTATAGGGGTATGTTAGACTGAACATAGAATAGATTTGAAAAAAACTCAAAATGAGGAGGAAAAAGGTATGAAGAGAATGAAAAGAGTATTGGCTTTGGGGATGGCGGTACTGATGTGTATGGGGCTGACTGCATGTGGCAAAGATTTTGATGCAGCAGGATACACAAAATCGGTATTAGATGCAAATTATCATGCGCAGTATGATAAATATGCTGAATACCGTGGAATTTCTGAGAGTGATGCGAAAAAAGAAGTGACAGAAGGTATGAGAACTCAGATCGAGAGCGCATTTTCAGGAATGGACGTTAGTGATGAGATGATGGATAAATACATAGAGGTAGCTGATAAGGCCTATGATCTGGCAGATTTCACAGTAAAAGATGCCAAGAAACAGGATGATGACAGCTATGTAGTAACTGTAGTGATCAAGCCATCAGATGTATTCCGTAATTCTTCCAATTATGTAAATGATATTGCAACAGAGTATGCAGATCAGGGAAAAGATCCGACACAGACAGATGTGCTTATGGATATTTTAGTTGAGAGCCTGAACCGTGCGATGGAAGCAAACTCTTACGGTGATGAGACGACATTGGAAGTTCATGTAACAGCGGACAAGGATGGGGCATACGGAATCGAAGAATCGGAGATGGAGACACTGGAAGCAACTATGTTCCCAGGCGAATAAATTAGACAAAACAAAGTATTTAATAGCCGGGGGTATTAATGGCAGGGTATTAATGGCAGGGTATTAATGGCAGGGTATTAATAGCTGGCCATAGGAAAGCTATATAAAAGGCTTGACATGCCAGTCCTTACTGTGCTACGATTTTTACGTTGAAATTCTTTTATATCTATATAAAAGAGATGTAAATATTCATAAGATAGCCAGAATGATTTATGGAAATTGCTGAATATTGAAAATGAAACAGAAAATGCGTGGAAAAAGAGAGTACGGTTGGAAAGATTCTACAGAGAAGCCCCGGTTAAGCTGAGAAGGGCGGATTGGAACAAGCGGAAGATGGCTTTGGAGCAGTGAGTGTGAAGAGTGGCAGACAGGTCAGGAATTTAGCACTTAATGGGATTCGCCCATTACAGCGAAAGAGTGTAGATGGCACTCGATGAGGTTCTGATCCGTGAGGATAGAGCGAAAAGAAGTGGTAACGCGGAATATCCCGCCTTCTCAGTATGAGAAGGCGGTTTTTTTGTATAGGTAGGAAATTGCATTTCCTACCTATACAAAAAGCCACCGGCAGGATGTGACAAAAATTATCATTAAATAATGAAAAATTAAGATTATAGAAGGAGAGAAGAATATGTGTGAGAAATGCAACAAAGGAAAGTATTATATTACTACAGCGATTGCTTATGCATCAGGCAAACCGCATATTGGTAATACTTATGAGATCGTTCTTGCAGATGCAATTGCAAGATACAAAAGAAGTCAGGGATACGATGTATTTTTCCAGACAGGAACTGACGAGCATGGTCAGAAAATTGAACTGAAAGCGGACGAGGCCGGTATTACACCAAAACAGTTCGTTGACAATGCAGCGGGAGAGATTAAGAAGATCTGGGATTTAATGAATACTTCCTATGACAAATTTATCCGTACGACTGATGAGGATCATGAAGCACAGGTCAAGAAAATTTTCAAAAGACTGTACGATCAGGGAGATATTTATAAGAGTTCATACGAGGGAATGTACTGTACTCCTTGTGAGTCCTTTTGGACAGAGTCTCAGTTAGTAGACGGAAAATGTCCGGATTGTGGACGCGAATGTAAACCAGCGAAGGAAGAAGCATATTTCTTCAAAATGAGCAAATACGCTGACCGTCTGATCGACTATATCAACACGCATCCGGAATTTATTCAGCCTGTATCTCGTAAAAATGAGATGATGAACAATTTCCTTCTTCCAGGTCTTCAGGATCTGTGCGTGTCCAGAACATCCTTCACATGGGGAATTCCGGTTGACTTTGATCCAAAGCATGTTGTGTATGTATGGCTGGATGCCTTGACAAACTACATCACAGGAATCGGATACGATTGTGATGGAAACAGCACAGAGCAGTTCAAGAAAAACTGGCCTGCAGATTTACATTTGATCGGAAAGGATATTATCCGTTTCCACACCATTTACTGGCCAATCTTCCTGATGGCACTGGATCTTCCACTTCCAAAACAAGTATTTGGACATCCATGGCTTCTGCAGGGCGATGGTAAGATGAGTAAATCCAAGGGAAATGTATTGTATGCTGATGAATTGGTAGATTTCTTCGGAGTTGACGCAGTACGTTACTTCGTACTTCATGAGATGCCATTTGAGAATGACGGAGTTATTTCCTGGGAGCTTATGGTAGAGCGTATGAATTCCGATCTGGCAAATACACTTGGAAATCTGGTCAACAGAACCATTTCTATGACAAATAAATACTTTGGCGGAACGGTGACGAATAAAGGTGTTGCTGAGACAGAAGAAGACAAAGCAGTTGATGCGGATCTGAAAGCAATCACAGAGGATACGCCAAAAAGAGTGGAAGCTAAGATGGACGAGCTGCGTGTGGCAGATGCGATCACAGAGATTTTCGTACTCTTCAAACGCTGCAACAAATATATCGACGAGACAATGCCGTGGGCACTTGCAAAAGAAGAGGCTAAGAAAGACCGTCTGGAGACAGTGCTCTATAATCTGATTGAGAGCATCAAAACAGGCGCAAGACTTCTGGAGTCCTTCATGCCAGAAACATCTGAGAAGATTCTTGCACAACTTGGTGACGGAAAAGTGACAGAAAAGCCGGAAATTCTTTTCGCAAGATTAGACGTAGAAGAAGTAATGAAGAAAGTAGAAGAACTTCACCCACAGATGACAGCAGAAGAGAAAGAGAATCAGGCAGATGGGGAAGAAGAGACAGTAATCGATATTGATGCAAAACCAGAAATTACATTTGACGACTTCGGAAAAATGCAGTTCCAGGTAGGTGAGATCATCTCATGCGAGGCAGTCCCGAAATCTAAGAAATTACTGTGCTCACAGGTAAAAATCGGAAGCCAGGTAAAACAGATTGTATCCGGAATCCGCAAACACTATACACCAGAAGAAATGGTCGGCAAGAAAGTTATGGTACTTGTGAACCTGAAGCCGGCAAAACTTGCAGGAGTACTTTCAGAAGGAATGCTTCTGTGCGCAGAAGATGCAGAAGGAAATCTGGCCCTGATGACACCGGAAAAAGCAATGCCGGCAGGAGCAGAGATTTGCTAATATACAGAACTTAAAAATTTTGTGTACGATGAAGCACAATTCAAAAAGGGACAGGTTAACAATCGCTGTAAGAAGCGGAAAAAGGCAGTTTAAATAATTACACAATTTAATTGGGGACGGGGTTTTTTTGAAAAAACCCCGTCCCCAAAGGAGGAAATATGAGTAAGATTAGAATTGGTATTGTAGGTTATGGTAATATTGGCCGTGGCGTTGAGCAGGCAATTAAGAGAAATGAGGACATGGAACTGGCGGCAGTTTTTACAAGAAGAGATCCTGCGTCTGTCAAAGTTGCGACTGAGGGTGCGAAAGTAATGCACATGGATGATATGTTATCTATGAAGGGTGACGTGGATGTAATGGTTCTGTGCGGTGGTTCTGCAACGGATCTTCCGGTCATGGGTCCAGAGATTGCAGCGAATTTTAACACAATTGACAGTTTTGATACACATGCCAAGATTCCAGAGTATTTTGCAAATGTGGACAAAGCTGCAAAAGAGGGAAATAATATCGGTATTATTTCTGTTGGCTGGGATCCGGGAATGTTCTCTTTGAACCGTCTCTATGCGGAGTCTATTCTTGTCCAGGGAAGCACATATACATTCTGGGGCAAGGGTGTAAGCCAGGGACATTCTGATGCTATCCGCCGTATCCCGGGTGTGAAGAATGCGATCCAGTATACAGTTCCTGTTGACGAGGCTGTTGATCAGGTGAGAAGTGGAAGTGAGCCAAAGCTGACTACAAGAGACAAACATACGCGTGAGTGCTATGTCGTAGCGCAAGAGGGTGCCAACAAAGCTGAGATTGAAAATGCGATCAAGACTATGCCGAATTATTTTGATGAATACAACACGACCGTTCATTTTATTTCTGAGGAAGAGCTGAAGAGAGACCACAGTAAGATGCCTCATGGTGGATTCGTGATCCGCACAGGTGAAACTGGAGAAGAGGGCAACAAGCATGTGATTGAGTATTCTCTGAAACTGGATTCTAATCCAGAGTTCACAGCGAGCGTTCTGATTGCTTATGCAAGAGCAGCTTACCGCCTGAATCAGAAGGGCGAGAACGGAGCAAGAAGTGTATTTGATATTGCGCCTGCATTGTTATCTATGAAGACACCAGAGCAGCTCAGAAAAGAGATTCTGTAATATGATTATCGATACACATGGACATTACGATGACGAACAGTTCGATGTGGACCGGGAAATGTTGCTGACGAACTTAAAGGAGCGTGGGCTGAAAGCAATTGTGACGGTGGGTGCTTCTATGCAGACAAGTGAAAATGCACTTGCGCTGGCACATCAGTATCCGGCAGTTTATGCGGCTGTCGGTGTCCATCCGGACGAGGTCGGCGAGTTGAACGATGATGCGCTGGCGCGTCTGGAGGAAATGTGTCACGATCCGAAGGTGGTTGCTGTCGGTGAGATTGGTCTTGATTACCACTGGGATGTGGAGCCGAGAGAGGTTCAACAGAAGTGGTTCATCAGACAGCTTGATCTGGCGAGAAAGGTCGGGCTTCCGGTAAATATCCACAGTCGTGATGCGTCGGAAGATACATTTCTTATTATAAAGGAGCACGCATCGGATCTGACCGGAATTATCCACTGTTTTTCCGGTTCAAAAGAGCTGGCGGCTGAGTATGTGAAACTGGGATATTATATCGGAGTCGGTGGTGTCGTCACTTTTAAAAATGGAAAGAAACTAAAAAGTGTCGTGGAAGCAATACCACTGACATCGATTGTACTGGAAACGGATTGCCCGTACCTGGCACCGGAGCCGAACCGTGGCAAGCGAAATGAATCTGCATATATCCAGTATGTGGCAGAGGAGATCGCCCGGCTGAAAGGAATTTCTGTGGAGGAGATTCTTACACAGACTGAGATAAATGCGAAGCAGGTATATCAGCTGGGAGATGACTCCCAGCTGATATAGCCTCCGGCAGGGCGCACATTGTCCGGTGGACAATGGTTTTGCGCCGACCGAAACGGAGTGTAGACTTGCAGAGGTGCGCAGTAGAAGTATGTCATGCAATTGCATGACGCGCACCTCACAGCAAGAATGCCGAGGCATTCTTGAACAGCTGCTGGCAGTATCATAAATTAAAAATATGTGAAGTGATATGTCGAAAAATTCACACAATCTTAACAACATTTTTTATCGACATAGTGTATAATATCTTTAATGGCAACAGTGCCGGTACGAGGAGGATAATCTTTCCAGTACCGGCACTTGAGCCAAATGAACATAAATTGCTGTTTGTTCATCTGGCTTATGGTTAGATGGAATGAAGGAGTAATAGAAAGAAGTATGAGTAAACCAACACTTGGAAATCCACAGAATACAATTGAAATATTGCAAAAGTATCATTTTAATTTTCAGAAGAAATTCGGACAGAATTTCCTGATTGACACGCATGTGCTTGAGAAGATCATCAGTGCGGCCGGAATTACAAAAGATGACATGGTTCTGGAGATTGGACCGGGAATCGGTACCATGACCCAATATCTGGCTGAGGCGGCAGGAAAGGTAGCTGCCGTGGAGATTGATAAGAATCTGATCCCGATTTTGGAAGATACCCTCAGCGAGTATGATAATGTCATGGTGATCAATGATGATGTTCTGAAAGTAGATATCCGTGGTCTTGTGGAGAAGGAGAACGGCGGACGTCCGGTGAAGGTGGTTGCGAATCTTCCATATTACATTACGACTCCGATCATTATGGGGCTGTTCGAAGGAAATGTTCCGGTTGAAAGTATTACGGTCATGGTGCAGAAGGAAGTTGCAGACCGTATGCAGACCGGACCGGGAAACAAGGATTATGGAGCATTATCACTGGCTGTCCAGTACTATGCAGATCCGTATATAGTGGCAAATGTACCTCCGAACTGCTTTATGCCAAGACCGAAGGTTGGTTCCGCAGTCATTCGTCTTACAAGACATGCGGCTCCTCCGGTGAAAGTGGACAATGAGAAGTGGATGTTTGATATTATCCGAGCATCCTTCAACCAGAGAAGAAAGACACTGGCAAATGGATTGTCTAATTCTGACAAGATTGATTTGCCGAAAGATGTGATTACAGAAGCAATCGCAAAGCTTGGCAAAGGAGAAAGTGTTCGCGGTGAATCATTATCGCTGGAAGAATTTGCTGCGCTTAGCAACGACTTGTGGGAAAAGAAAGGGAGATGATTTATGGTAGGAAAGACAGGGAATAAAAGTGTAGACCGTGCATTATTTGAGATTACTCCGGAGATTCAGCATTTTGCAGGATTATGTGAGAAGAATAATGCCATTGATAAAGAGCTGTATACTAAGTACGAAGTAAAAAGAGGGCTCCGTGACCTGAACGGAAAAGGTGTGCTTGCAGGACTGACCAATATTTCCGATGTATGTGCCAAGAAGATTGTGAATGGCGAAGAGGTTCCATGTGCCGGCAATCTTTATTACAGGGGTTACAACATCAAAGATCTGGTTGGCGGTTTCTTGAAAGAAGATCATTTTGGATTCGAAGAGATTGCTTATCTGCTTTTATTTGGTGAACTTCCGAGTAGTTCTGAACTTGAGATGTTTCATGAAACTCTGGTGGAGAGAAGAACGCTTCCGCCGAATTTTGTGCGTGACGTTATCATGAAGGCTCCGAGCGGCGACATGATGAACAGTCTGTCCAGAGAAATCCTGAATCTCTATTCCTACGATGATAAAGCAGACGATACGACCATCTCGAACGTACTGAGACAGTGTCTGAACCTGATCAGCCAGTTTCCGATGCTAATGGTCTATAGTTATCATGCATATAACTTCCGCATGGGAGAAGACCTGTATATTTATGCACCACAGCCGAATCTGTCCACAGCTGAGAACATTCTGATGATGCTCCGTGAGGATAAGAAATATACGAAGCTTGAGGCAAGGATCCTGGATATGGCACTGGTGCTCCACATGGATCACGGTGGTGGTAATAACTCAACATTTACCACTCACGTAGTTACGTCCTCAGGAACAGATACGTACTCTACAATGTCTGCAGCGATGGCATCTCTTAAGGGACCGAAGCATGGCGGTGCCAATATCAAAGTAACGCAGATGTTCGCAGACATGAAGGAAAAAATTTCCGACTGGACGGACGAAGACGAAGTACATCAGTATCTGGAAGACCTTTTGGATAAGAAAGCATTTGACCAGAAAGGGCTGATTTATGGCATGGGTCATGCGATTTATTCTGTATCCGATCCGCGTGCGGAGATTTTCAAGCAATTCGTAGAGCAGCTTGCGAAAGAAAAAGGACGGGAAGAAGAGTACGCACTGTATGCTATGGTAGAGCGCATGGCTCCACAGGTCATCGGCGAAAAGCGTAAAATTTACAAAGGTGTAAATGCAAATGTGGACTTTTACAGTGGTCTTGTGTATAGTATGCTGGATCTTCCGCCATCTCTTTACACTCCGATTTTTGCGGCGGCCCGTATTGTAGGCTGGAGCGCCCACAGACTGGAAGAGCTCAAGAATGTAGATAAGATTATCCGACCGGCTTATAAGCCGTTGTCTCCATACCGTGAGTATATGAAGATGGAAGATCGTTAGTCTCCGGTAAAAAATAAAACCCTGCAGCGGCCCGAAGCTTGCGGGGTTTTACTTTGTTTTTGATAATAAAATTCCGTTTCTTTTACTTAGGATCATACAGCCTGAAGAACTGGTTTGCTACGGCTTAGATAGGCGACAAGGATGTCGAAAAATTCACCGGCCGTTGGACGGACATGTAATGGCCGGAACGAGTAGGACTGAAGCTGATCGTAACCATTTTCCCAACAGACTCTTATAACAGTGCGGATATCACGTTCAACACTTCCGACTGTCGTCTTATACTTTCTGGCAATCTCCGGATAAAGCTGTTTACTGATGGCAAGCAGATATTCCTCGTCTGTCAGACATAATTCAATCCCATAACTTAGATAGCGATACCCCCTATATGTAGCACCTACTCCAAGGGTACGGATTACATAGTCAATGTCGTGAGTGTACATAGAAAACTCCCCCTTTATAAACTAGAAATTATGAAGTCTAAGTAAGTTTTATCTTTTAGTATTTTATCAAAATTTGTTGAAAATAAAGGGTCTTGGATTTCGTTTACATTATTTTAGACATTTTTCGACGTTGTTCTTGAAAATATTCATCATTTCTTAAGAAATCCATTCCTATGTCTTAAATTTTATTTGCTAATCTTGTATAGTAGATATGAGAGGTGAAATGAGATGGCAAAAATATTAGTATGTGATGATGATAAAGAGATTGTAGAGGCAATCGAGATATATCTGACCCAGGATGGACATCAGGTTCTGGAAGCTTACGATGGAATCGAGGCAGTGGAGATCTTGAAAAAAGAAAGTGTAGATCTTCTGATCATGGATATCATGATGCCGAGAATGGATGGAATCAGGGCAACTTTAAAAATTCGCGAGAAGCACAATATTCCGATTATTATTCTGTCTGCGAAATCCGAGGATGCGGACAAGATATTGGGACTTAATATCGGAGCTGATGATTATATAACGAAACCATTTAATCCGCTGGAGCTGGTTGCCCGTGTGAAATCACATTTGCGCAGATATATGCAGCTTGGAAGCACGGCGATAAAGGAGAGCGAGGCAATCTATACAGTCGGCGGACTGGCGATCAACGATGATCTGAAAGAAGTGACAGTAGATGGCGAGCCGGTGAAGCTTACCCCGATCGAGTACAACATTTTGCTGCTGCTTGTAAAGCATCAGGGCAAAGTATTTTCTATTGACCAGATATATGAAAATATCTGGAATGAAAATGCGGTGGGTGTTGATAATACAGTGGCAGTGCATATTCGTCATATCCGTGAGAAGATTGAGATCAACCCGAAAGAACCAAGATATCTGAAAGTCGTGTGGGGCGTAGGGTATAAGATCGAGAAGCAGTAAAAGCAGGTCGGGGTAAGATCAGCAAGAAAAAGCTAACAGAAGGGAGACGTTATGGAAAAGATATGGCATAAGAAAAAAAATACCAGAATTTTGTTGATCATAATTGCAAATGTTATGGCTATTTCGATGATGCTCGGCGTTATGAGCATCATGTCTTACGCAGAACTTTTCGATGACCTTATAACAGGAAAACTTACGCAGAGCTATGAAGATTCCTATGGCTTTGATACAGAGCTTATGAACAGTGCGTATCAAGTGATGTCCGGCATTGACAGTGAGCAGATGTTTGAAACAGATGGAAAGATTGACGAGGATAAGCTGGTCGATATTCAGGTATATAACAATAGTGAGACGATCAGTGGTCAGAATGAAAGTGGTCTTTCGTATCGATTGGGAGATTTGTTGAATTGGTATCAAAAATTGATCTACAGTGAGAGTACCAGTTATGTCGGAGATACACTTACAGATTCAGCAGAATTAGAAGGTAACGACGCAGAAGATCTGAAGGCTCCGATCGTTTGTAAATTATCAGATGGAAGCTATCATTACTATAGCCAGGATGATTTTAATGAAAAGGTGTTAAATGGTGAATTAAAATTTTTAATGCCAGATGGAATTGGTGCGGAGACATCGGAGCAGATCTTATATAAGCTGGAAAATGTGGATATATCAGATAGAAATGAAATGACGGAAGAGGAAAAGAATTTTCGGGGAATCGTAGATGCAGAGGGAACTATGCTCTATGTAGATTGCTGGAAATATGATGGAGTGTTATTCCGTGAGGAGGCAGCTCCACTGGAAGCAGAAAATCTCTTGCAGATAGTGAATGAGAATTCCAACTGGAATGGCAGGCTCAATGAAGCTTATAATATGCTGGAAAGCTGTATTTATCAGATTGGAGACCGCTATGCAAATTATGAGAGCCTGACAGAGCAGTATAAAGAAGGAGATAGTAACTTTTTCTATTATTATTTAGATTTAAAGAGTGGAAAAGTTGTCACAAATCGGGAGGAGCTTGGGCAGAAAAATAATATTAATGATGTTGCTAAAAGTGTTCGTAAGATGGGGAAATATGTCATAATAAAATCAAAACTGTCAGAGTTTGAAACGAATATTCTGGAAGCAGATGCAGAACTATGGCAGTCACAGACGGTTTATCTGAGTAATGCAGGTAAAGGAGAGTTTGTGTTTATGACAGGTGTGGATACGAAGTATCCTGTGAAAGATAGTTATTATAAAAATGCACATTTTTATGAAAAGTATAGTCCGTTTGTCCGAGGAGTCAGTGCAGGAATGATTTTGGCGTTTTTAATATTTTTTGCCAGTGTAGTATGGCTTGTTGTAATCGCAGGTCGAACGGAAAGAGATGGAGAACTGCATCTATATAAATTTGATAGATGTAAGACAGAAATCGGAGCTGCAGCAGTTATATTTGCATGGTTCGTACCGTCACTATTGACTGTGCTTTTCATGGGAGCTGCAGGAATTATCTCCCAGAAAACATTTGCAGTAGGAAATGGTATTCTTTCTTACGAAACATTTTTTGGAATGATTGGATTCGGAGGACTTGCAGTCTATACATGTAATATGTTTCTCGTTGGTATTTTGAGTCTGACCAGAAGAATAAAAGCAGGAATTGCATGGAAGAACAGTTTTCTGTACAGTGTCGTAGAGTTTGTGAAATTATTGATTCGAAATGCCAGACACATAGCAAAAATCATTGTTTTATATCTTGCGTATGCAGCAGTACATTGGGTGGCATATCTGGCATCAGGCCGGCCAAGTGCATTTTGGACATTCGTGATTTTCATTGTGCAGACAGCAGGATTTGTAATCCTTGTCAACTGGGCAGTCGGACGACAGAAAATTAAAGAAGGTATTGAGAAAATCAGTGAAGGTGAGCTGGATTACAAGATTGATCTCGAAGATATACATGGAGAACAACGCAAGATTGCAGAACAAGTCAATTCTATCGGAAGCGGACTTGATGCGACAGTCGAGAAGAATATGAAAAGTGAGCGGTTAAAGACAGATCTGATTACAAATGTATCTCACGATATCAAGACACCGCTGACCTCCATTATTAATTATGTAAATCTCTTGAAACAAGAAAAATTTGATGATCCGAAGATTCAAAGATATATTGAAGTTCTGGAAGAAAAATCTCAGAGATTGAAGACTTTGACAGAAGATGTTGTAGAAGCATCGAAAGTCAGCTCGGGGAATATTTCTCTCGAGTTTATGAATATTAATATGATAGAACTCATCCTGCAGACGAGCGGAGAATTTGAAGAAAAATTCCAGGCCAGAAATCTGACACAAATTATGAATCTCTCGGAAGAAGATGCGATTGTTCGGGTAGACGGAAGAAGAATGTGGCGCGTGCTTGCAAATATTTATAATAATGCTGCAAAATATGCTATGGAAGGAACACGCATCTATGCAGATCTGCAGACACTGGACGGAAAAGTAATCTTCAGTCTGAAAAACATATCTGAGCAGCCACTTAACATTTCCTCGGCAGAAGAACTGACTGAACGATTTATCCGCGGCGACCTGTCACGAAGTACCGAAGGAAGCGGACTTGGATTGTCTATTGCGAAGACATTGACCACAATGATGGGCGGAACATTTGATCTGTATCTGGACGGTGATCTATTCAAAGTCGTGATTATATTTGATAAAATAGATTGATAAATTTTTAGTTAGGGACGTAGCATTTCGCCAAAGTACTACGTCCCTAACTTTAATTTGCCTTGTCCCCAATCAACTTTTACCCTGTCCCAAATTGACTTTTTCCCGTACCGCTAGTACAATATTACTACTATGAATGAATTAAAAAATATACTAGAACAAAATTTAAATGACAATTTTATATCGGCGGTTTTGAGTAATCCGAGAGATGAGAAGCTCTCGGCAAAGGTTAAGGTGCGCCCGGTGCTCATGAAAGATACAAGGGTCTATCAGATGGAGACGTTTCGTGGGAATCAGGCATTTCATGAGAATTTAAGTGCGGATGAGGCGTGCGAAAAGATGCTGGAGGCTATGGAGAATATGAAGCAGATGCAGCTTGTGACGGCGGATGCGGAATTTTCTGTGCTTATCAGCAAGAAGGGAAAGGTTACAATTAAGAAGAAGCAGAAGAAAGTAAAGATGCGCCCGCTGGATCTGAATCATAACCGGAAGAAACAATATATCCTGCAAGAAGGTGTACCGGTTCCGTTTTTACAGGATCTTGGTGTTATGACGGAGGAAGGAAAGATTGTGCATGCAAGGTTCGACAAGTTTCGGCAGATCAACCGGTTCCTGGAATTTATCGAGGATATTTTACCACAGCTTGATTCTGGAAGAGAGCTTACAATTCTGGATTTTGGCTGTGGAAAGTCTTATCTTACATTTGCTATGTATTATTATCTTCATGAGCTGAAATCTTATGACATCCGGATCATCGGTCTGGATCTGAAGACGGATGTAATCCGGAAATGTAACGAGCTGGCGAAGAAGTATCAGTATGATAAGCTGACGTTTCTGGAGGGAAATATTGCAGACTATACGGGCGCGGAGGAAGTAGATATGGTTGTGACACTTCATGCCTGTGATACAGCAACGGATTTTGCGCTGGCAAAAGCAATTGGCTGGAATGCGAAGGTTATTTTATCGGTGCCTTGCTGCCAACATGAACTGAACCGGCAGATGAAGAACGATGTGCTTTCGCCGATCATGAATTATGGACTTTTGAAAGAACGTATGGCGGCGCTTGTGACAGATGGATTACGTGCGGAGTATCTAAAGAGGGAGGGATACGACGTGCAGGTTCTGGAATTTATTGACATGGAACATACACCGAAAAATATTCTGCTTCGTGCGGTGAAAACAGGTCGTCGGGCAGACAATGAAGAGAGCATCCGCGCATGCGAGACATTTCTTCGCGTGACACCGATACTGGGGAGACTGCTAGACGAAAAAGGGGAGCTTTAAATGAAATGGAAAAATCGCGTGATCCACGCAGGGGTACTGGTTCTGGTATTTCTTGCTGCGGTGGTCATATTTGGCTATGTGACAAATAAAAAGAACAGTAACATGACGACAGATATGGGGGCAGCAACACGTCCCCAGATTGCGTTTTCTTATAACGGTTATTCGCTCAATGACCTGCCCGGATATAAGAATGAGATGGATTTGACAGGCGTACGTGATTCCATCACACCGGTCAGCAATGGCCAGCTTCAGGTCACCATTAAAGCTTATGAAAATGTGATCGACAGCCTGGACTATACGGTTTATTCGATAGATGGCAAAGAAAAGCTGTTGGAACAAAAGGTGAAGAAGCCAGGAGAGAATGCAACGCTGGAAGTAGGAAATGTAGATGGCGAAAATATTTTGTCTGAGGAGCGTATGCTTCAGATCACGCTGCATATGGACAATCACGACATGTATTATTATACGAGAATCGTGGACGGAGCCAAGTTAAATGCGGCGCCAAGCCTGGATTATGTACAAAGTTTCCATGAAAATGCACTGGCGAAAGCGGAGGGTGTTGGAATTGGAACGGCGATTGAGCCCAGTGATGAAGGAGACAACACGACATTACAGCATGTGACGATCCACTCAGATTACACGCATGTAACATGGGGAGATCTGGCCCCGAAGGTTGATGGAAGTGAGCGTTGGACGATGAAAGAGTTGAACAGCGCATATATGGCAGTGGAGCTGGAATATCGTGTGAACTGTACTGGTGAGGAAAATGAGCAAGACGAATACCAGGTACGGGAATATTTCCGTGTGCGTTACATTTCCGGAAGCCAGAAGACATATCTGTTAGATTATGACCGGACGATGGACCAGATACTTGATGCAACGAAGAAGGTGTTGAATGAAAAAGGTGTACTTCTTGGCATCACAGACAAGAATCCGGTCTACATGGTAAATAAAAACGGAACCGTTGTGTCATTTGTGCAGGCGGGAGAACTATGGAATTATAATCGTGACCGAGATGAAGTTTCTCTTGTGTTCAGCTTTGCAGATGCGGAGAATACGGATACCCGGAATATGCTGATGCAGCATGATATTAAGATTTTAAATGTAGACGAAAAGGGAAATACAACATTTGCCGTATGCGGATACATGAACCGGGGCAGCCATGAAGGTGAGACTGGATCGGCAGTCTACTATTATAATATTGAACAGAATTCTGTTGAGGAAAAATTATTCGTATCCAGTGACAAGGCTTATGACCGTGCCCAGGAAGAAGTGGGCGGATTGGTCTACTATAATGTAGAAAATGGCTGTCTGTATACGATTGCAGATGACGTACTCTACAAAATGGATATGAATAAAAGTACGAAAAAGGAGCTTGCGACAGGACTGAATGAAGATCAGTATGTTGCAAGCGAAGATGGACATCTGGTAGCTTATGAGAAAGAAAATCCTTCGAAGTCCAAGTCTGTGACAGTTATGAATCTGGAGACTGATCAAGAATATGAAGTGACTTGCAAAGATGGCGAGTGTATCAAACCACTTGGCTTCATGGATGGTGATTTTGTCTACGGTGTTGCAAAAACGGAAGAAGTCGGAACAACACTGTCAGGAGCCCAGGTCATTCCGATGTATAAAGTGGAGATTACAAGTAGTAAAGATAAGGTGATCAAAACTTATGAACAGTCAGGAATCTATGTGTTAAGTGCTGCATTTGAGGATAATATGATCACCCTTGACCGTGCAGTAAAAGACGGCGATACTTACACCGGAACAGCACAGGATTATATTACAAGCAGCGAAGAGGCGAAAGAAAGCAATATTTATGTGCAGACATATAAAACAGATCTGAAAGAGACACAGGTTCGCCTGACGTATGATGATGGCATTTCTGACAAGGAGCCGAAGCTATTAAAACCGAAACAGGTGGTACTTGAAAATATTCCACAGGTCAGTCTGGACCGCAAAAAAGAAACAGACGCATTTTATGTGTATGGTCATGGAAGACTTCAGGGAACTTATAATACTGCAGGAAAAGCGATTCAGAAAGCCAATGACTGTGGCGGAGTCGTGGTTGATGCTGATCAGAATTACATCTGGGAGCGTGGAAACCGCGATCTGAAATATTCGATTGACACGGAAGATGCAGATACAGAACAGCTCAGACAGGCACTCGCAGGTGGAAAATCTGCGGTCGATGCAATTACAGAAGTTTATGGAAGCGTGATGGATTTAAGTGGCTGTACGATAGACGAACTGCTTTACAATGTTAATCAGGGACGACCGTTAATTGCCGTCTTAGATGCGCAAACAACGCTGATGATTGTTGGTTATAGTGACGGAATAGTCAGCTGTGAAGATATCGGAAGCGGTGCACGCAGCAATCATGCACAAAGTGACTTTGCAAATGTCAGTGTATATCTGGCAGCAAAATAGAAGTGAAATATTTGCTTTGGCATTACGAAGAGCCAGAACCGGCAACTGTCGGTTCTGGCTCTTCTCGATTACAGATTCATATTGCTCTCGTGCAATAATCAGGATGACAGATAAAAAAGTTCAAATTAAGGAGAGCAATTATGAAGAAAAAAACGGTGAAAAAAGTAACTACAGTTATTGCAGCTTCTGCAGTCGCAGCATCAACAATGATTACTCCGGTTATAGCAGCCGGACAGTCAGCAGCAGATGATGAAGACGGGAAACAACAAAATCAGCAACAAAATAAAGGAAAAGCCGCAGCATCGAATATAAAGGAGGCTAAAATTCAGTTAGAAGCTGCGAGGTGCGCGTCATGCAATTGCATGACATACTTCTACTGCGCACCTCTGCAAGTCTACACTCCGTTTCGGTCGGCGCAAAACCATTGTCCACCGGACAATGTGCGCCCTGCCGGAGGCTATATCAGCTGGGAGTCATCTCCCAGCTGATATATAGTTCAATAAAAGTGTCAGTGATTGATATTTTACTGTGCAAATAATGTCTTTGCGTATTTTTTAAGTGCAAAGTAAAGAACCATTCCGAGTACTGCACAGGAAATAATCTCTCCGATACCAACTGTGCACATCATAAATGGAATTGGAAGTGCAACTCCGTATCCGTAACGCAGAACGAACGGAACGATCAGGATATTTGCAATAATCGGTGGAACCGGGGCAAGGTAAGGACTCTTCTCACGAAGCTTCCATGTAAAGAATGCTCCAATTAATGTTGCGATACTTCCAAAGATAATGTCAGGGAGTATTGCGCCTCCGAGGATATTACCTATCAGGCAGCCGATAAATAATCCTGGAATTGCTGCTGGTGTGAATACCGGAAGAATGGTCAGGGCCTCTGAAATACGAACCTGTACCTCTCCGAATGAAAATGGTGCGAATACATAAGTGAGCACCACATAGATAGCTGCAATCATAGCAGCCTGTGTCATGAAACTGATGTTTTTGTTCTTCATTTTAAAATCTCCTTTAGTTTTGTTTTACGTGTGGAAGGTCACGAACACACGATTCATTTTCGCGTAGCAATGAGTCAGGCGGGCATGCTTGCATGGACATCTGACGAATGCTGCGGAGGCATATATGTTGATATATGACCTACGCCGGAAATCGGCGAAACCCTTGTAAGACCTTGGTTTTTCGGGTTTTACATCGGGTGATAGTATAGCATGGAAGTTCTGAAAAATCAAGGGAAGAAACAAAAAAGTATAAAATGGGAAAAGAGACTCAATTGCAAAAATTTGTAAAAAAAATGAAAAAAAGTGCTTGCATTTTCAGAAAGGCTATTATATAATAACACTTGTCGTTAAGAGATGCGACAGAAAAATAAGAGATGCGCGATTAGCTCAGTTGGTAGAGCACCTGACTCTTAATCAGGGTGTCCAGGGTTCGAACCCCTGATCGCGCACTAACAAATCACTGTTTTTAGAGGCTTAGAGCTCTGGGGACGGTGATTTTTTTGTGCCTGAAAATAGGGGCTTTATGGGGGATAACACGGAAATCACCAGGGAAAGCAAGGGTGAAGTGCCTCTGTCGCAGATTCTGTCGCGAGCTCGTCGCGAGAAAATAAACAGTCCAAGTGTAGTAAGAGAAGTTTGCATAGAAGAGTAGTGGAATGTACGGTTGGAAAGTACTTTTCACTGCTCTTTTTGCGTTTTATAAAAGTATATTATTTTTTTGATGTAGGAAAGGTGGTGATAGATATGTACATCAAAATCTATAACAAAAGTCAGTTGATTCTTTTAGCGCAGATAAATATGTTGTGTGGAAAGTTAAGTCTGCAGAAAAGTCTGTTGACAGAAAGGACGGTGAATAATATGCATATTACAGTAACTAAGGAACGGGATTTGAAAATGTTGAGACAGGTAAACCCGTATATGTCGGAATATAAGATTCCAAGAGAGATATTAGACCATATGGAGGATATTCTGGATAAAAAGAATTTGGGGGAAAAAGGATATGTAGCAGTTATCCTGAATCCGATAAGAGATGACAATGTGGATATCTTGGATGAACTGAATTTGAATACTAATGAGATTGAAGTACCAGATAATAATTTCTTCTATATCGTAATTAAGGGGAAGAAGCACCCTATGAAGAAAGACAAGAGATGGTATAGTTATGACATTATCTTACCTGGAAACAGTGGAAGACTTTATGTGATTTATTGCATGTATGAAGAACGCTTAAGAGAGTTGGGGGTGATTTAATATACGGAAGTACTTTTAAGCTGGATAAAACTGGATTATGAGGAGGTATTAAAGAAAGTATCATACCTGTGAAGTGGAACGGGCATGATGTGGACAGTTGTCTGCATCATGCTCTTTGAAAATATAGAAGCAGAAAGCAATAAATAAAAGGGGAAATTACCATATATTGGAAGTTTACAAGGAATAAATCCACGGAAGTTCCGCCGTATACACTTCCAGTGAAATTCAATATAATTGTCAGAAAGGAGGGGACATGAGAGGAGAGTCGATAGATATGGATTTAAGCAATATAAGATGTGAATATCTTAATGGTGCTTACAATGATTTTGCCAATTTATTAGGTATTGATGCAGTACTGAAAATTCATTCCGCTTATCGAGGTCAGCAGATTACTTTTCCTGTGGAACTATTCAGTAAAGAGTTCATAGCCCTGCAGATAGTAAATGAGTATGACGGTTATAATGTCAAGCAACTTGCTACAAAGTTTGGATATAGTGAGAAATGGATAAGGAAAATATTGAAAGACCATATAGATAAAGAGGAAAGTAAATAAAACAAAGGAGAAAGAAGAGATGAAAAGATTTAAGAAAATAATAGTATGTATGCTGTTAGTTCTGATGGTGGGCTGTATGTCAACGGGATGTGGAAAGAAAGTTCCGACCCAGAAAGATGTTGAAAAAGCATATGATAAATTGCAAAAGGGTAAAATTAGTGAGACACAATACTATGAGATCATGGATGCTTACATAAATGATGAACCGCTTAAGTCAGGGGGATTTTTCTCTTTTGTAGGTGACATAGTGATTATCGGTTGTGTAGGCGTTGGTGTGGTTGTTGTAGTAAAGAAGATAAAGGAAAAGAAGTAGAAAATGATTACGTTAATTACAAAAATATTAGCTGTTATTGCAGTTGTAATAGGATTTAGAATAAGTGCCAAACATTGGGACGGACAGCAGTTAATTACATTAATTGCAAATGGTTTTGTTATTTCATATGCATTATTAGTTCCTGTAGGAATTATTGTAATTATACTTCGTGGCTTGACCAGTGTAATCGGATTTATAGCAGTTGTAGGTGGTATTCTTGCAGTAGCTTATTTGTTGTGGAAAAAGTTCACGAACTAAAGGAGGCAGTAGTATGCTGGTTAAAGAGATAATTGAAGGATATAATGAAAGCGTTTCTTTTACAAATCAAATAGGAACTTTTACGATTTCGCCAGAAAGAGTGAAATATACATTATTACGGAACAAGTATTATCAGATAGCGAAAGAAGTATATGACCAATATGTAAGTGATTGGTCACATTATCAACACTGTAATGCATTTAGACATCTTGCAGACAGAAAACTGCAAAAAGTTCTTACAGAAAAGATGGAAGAAGTTAAGAATGATTTGATTAGTGTTGGAATATTTGATGTTGACACACCAAGTCTTATGGAGTACGCTGACCAGTCAGGATATTTTGCAGAATATCAAATGGCATATGATGCTTTTGAACAGAGAGTAGAACAGATAAATGGTAATCTTCAATATGAAAAAGCGAAAAGAGAGTATCGGAAAGAAAATAGGGCTCGTTGGGTAGGAGGAACTTTTAGCAGTCGTTCCAATTATATTGATGATTATATGCATCAGGCAGAATTAGGTATGCGTAATATGGCAGAAGGAGCAGGACACACACTCGTTAATGCAGTTGGTAATGCTGTCAGTACATCAAATGCGAATAGGCAGTTGAATGACCTGTTTAGAAACCAGAGCGTCAGAGACTTGTTAAATAATGGTGTATTGAATGCTGTTTGGAATCTACATTTTGTTTTGATGGATTTCCTTTTGGATAAATTAAATATATGTACATGGGATTTTCCGGGCACTGAGGAAAAAGAAAAAGCTGAAAGAATGCTTGGAAATATTAATAGTACGGTACTTTCAGACGAAGAGCGTAAAGAGATAATGAAAGAAGCGTTTGAACTGAATCCGTATTCTGAGCAGTTATACAAAGCAATGTTTGATTACTATCCAGAAGATGTGGACAATATTACTGAGTTAGCAGAGTATTTTGGCTGTGATATTGAAAGTGAGAAGGAAAAGAAAGCTTATGAATTTCTCATGGAGAATATAGGAACAACGGAAGAAGAAGCTAAGTCCGCAAAAGAAAATCTGTTAGAATATTATAACAAAATTGGCATCACAGATTATGAAAATCTCCCATCATATCAGCATATTAACAGTGTGTTGGATAAGTTTGACTTAGAATATCGCACAGTTGATGGTGTTGTATTTGATACGAGAGATGATGCGGATCTTGCAAAGGCAGAATTGTCTGATATTCAGGAATTTATGAGCACGATTCAAAAGCCTACAAAAGAAGATACGTTAAAGTATGAAGAAGAGTTAAAACAGAAACGTACAGAGTTTGAAGAACGTTTCCAATCAAAACTGAAAGATAAATATCTTACGGTTATTGACAAGTATTTAATAGACTTTGATAAACTGTTTTGTACTATTTCTTTATTTAAGAAAGGGACAAGGAAAGAGGCTGGACAGGCAAAAGCAGTTAATTTCTTAAAGAAACATGATACATCAACAAAAGAAAAGCGAGAAGAAGCTTTACAGTTGTTGAGGGAATACCTGCCAGAAATTGGTATAACAGAAGCAGAAGCTACCGATGCAATGGAATATTTGAAGAAAAAAGAACACGAAGAATATTACGGTAAAGAATCTTCAATTTCAAAGATTACAAAAGGTTTAGGCAGTTTGTTTAAAAAGTAATATTTTATGTGTAAATATAAGCCCAACGTTCACAGGAGCGTTGGGCTTTTTCTAGGAGGAAACGTATG
>OASQ01000057.1_pt1 | contig 85085 bp, 75 predicted proteins | sample 1475771 | NCBI WGS metagenome assembly OASQ01 (sample SAMEA2579910, study PRJEB22360) | human gut metagenome | reverse complement strand
GCACCACCTTGCCAAGGTGGGGGCCGCGGGTTCGAATCCCGTCTCGCGCTTTTTTTATTTACAGCGGAAAGCTTGGTTTTACGGGCTTTCCGCTGTTTTTTGCGCTTTACTCTATTTATTATCCGGCTAACGCTTTTTCCATATCGGCTTCGTTTTCAAGCCGTTCACGCCTGTTAAAACAGTAATTGTGGAGCGTTGTCCGCTCATCCTCATGCCCTTCCTGTTTGCGGACTTCATTGATATTGATTCCCGCGTCTAATAAAGCAGAAATTTTTGCAGTTAATATTCATATGCTCACAGTATTTCCGAATTCTGGTATCAATCGCCCTTGGGGATATGAGCTTTCCGCCATGAACAAAAAGAAAATCCCTGTCATAATATCCTGTGTCCTTTTGGCTTGTCAGCGGCGGGGAGATAGGACAAATATACGCCCTTATTGTTTTGCCAGATAGGGTAAAATTTTTCAATGTGCTGCTTTAAAAGCTCCTGATCTTTTTTCTGCTGTTTTCTCATTCTGATATATTTGAGCAGTTTTTCTGTACTCAAATCCAGTATACCAGCGTCAAGGGCTTCTTTCAATATGGTCTGCAGGTCGATTGAATTAAGTGTTTCTGTATCAGTTGTGTGTTTATTCATGCTGGTCTCAGCTCTTTACAATTTTTAACGGGCTAATAAAGGATGCTGTTTTACATCTCTGTGAAGAAAAACGGCAGCATCTGTGAATTTTTCATATGTCTGTGCGTGAAATGGCAGTGGGGCGGCAATGACAGGATACCATATTTTCATATACGGTCCCTGTCACTATCTCTATCCGGCGGATGGAGCAAACAAATGCTATACAAAATATGCTTGACAAAACGGAAAAGTTAGTATATCCTAATCAGAGCAATGTGCATCGACTGCGGGCTCTGTGAAAGTCAGCAGCGGATACACATTTTATTTTACTCTATAGTTAGCAATGACTAATAAAAGGAGAGAAAGAGAGGTATTATTATTAAAAGCAGGATGTTAACGATTATCCTGGCAGTTACCCTGGTGGTTTTGTCAGCAGCCTCACTGTTTATAGGTGTAATCGACCTTACGCCAGCTTCTCTGGCGGCAGGAAATATGGAGCAGCTGGAAATTTTTCTGATTTCCCGCCTGCCTCGTCTGCTGGCGATCCTATGTACTGGAGTAGGGATGAGTGTAGCGGGGCTGATTATGCAGCAGCTCTGTATGAATAAATTTGTGTCTCCCACAACAGGAGCGACTATTTCATCCGCTCAGTTTGGTATTCTTCTGGCTCTGCTGTTTATGCCTGGATCCACCCTATGGGGGCGGGCGCTGTTTGCCTTTGCAGCAGCTGTAACGGGCACCTGGATCTTTGTCTGGTTCATACAGCGGATACAATTTAAGGATGCGGTGATGGTTCCACTGGTAGGTATCATGTTCAGCAATGTGATTTCCGGTGTTACCAGCTATCTTGCTTATAAATACGAGATGACACAGGCTCTGTCATCCTGGCTGGTGGGGCATTTTTCCATGGTCTTAAGAGGAAGGTATGAGATCGTCTATCTGACGGTTCCGTTGGTGGTTCTGGCATTTATCTTTGCCAATCATTTTAATATCGTGGGAATGGGACGTGATTTTTCAAAAAATCTGGGTGTTCCCTATAATCTGATTCTGTTTATGGGACTGACCATCGCGGCCATGATAACGGCATCTATTGTAGTGGTAGTCGGTTCTATTTCCTATATTGGCCTGATCGTTCCAAATGTGATCGCTATGATCAAGGGAGACAGGATACGGGGAACGTTGGCAGATACAGCGCTTTTTGGCGCGGTTTTCGTACTGGTCTGCGATATGATCGGACGGAGTGTGATCGCGCCCTATGAGCTGCCCATTGAACTGATTGTGGGTATCATCGGCAGCCTTATTTTCATAGCCATTGTATTTTACAGGCTGAAATACGGACGAAGATCCCTTACATTCAGCTTTAAGAGGATTCAATTTCCGAAACATGGCGCAAAAGAACAAAAGGGAGGGAAAGAGCAGTGAAGCCGAAGAATTACCTCCGAAACCGGTACCGGCTTATACTGATGGCTGCGCTTGCTCTGGGAGCGGCGATTCTTTATATGCTGGTAAATGTGAATTTTGGCAATCAGAAACTGTTTTTATATGCTATGCGTATCCGAACCCCCAAGCTGATTGCCATGCTGATTACCGCTTTTGCCATCGGCGGTGCATCTATTGTGTTTCAGTCCATTATCAATAATACCATTGTTACGCCTTGTCTGCTGGGAATGAATTCCCTCTATATGCTGATTCACACGGCAGTGGTGTTTGTGGCAGGTTCTGGCAGTATACTGGCGGTCAATGCAAATGCGGCCTTTGGCGTGGACCTGGTGATCATGGGAGTGGTTGCTACCGTGATCTACAGCACCCTGTTTCAGAAAACGGGTCATAATGTGCTTTATGTGCTGTTGATTGGTACGGTGCTCAATTCTTTTTTTGGAAGTGTGCAGTCTACACTGACCCGGGTTATGGATCCAAATGAGTATGACAGTTTGCTGGCAGATCTGGTCGCAAGTTTCAGCAATGTAAATTCTGAGATCATGGTGATCTCTCTGGTTGTGCTGGCGGCTGTGGTATTCATTTTACGAAAGGAACTGGCGCTCCTGGATGTGATCACCCTGGGAAAGGATCAGGCGATCAATCTGGGAGTGGATTATGACAGGTGCATCCGCCGCCTGCTTTTGGGAGTGACCCTGTTTATCGCAGTGGCGACAGCCATGGTAGGGCCGGTTTCCTTTCTGGGGCTGATCCTGGCAAATCTTTCACGCCAGCTTTTAAAGACCTATCGCCACAGCCAGCTGATTTTAGGATCCGTGTTTTTTGGAATGATCATTCTGGTAGGCGGCCAGCTGATTGTAGAACAGGTATTTACGTATACGGTGCCTGTGAGCGTATTTATTACATTTTTTGGCGGCATTTATTTCCTGTATCTGCTGCTGACGGAAAGGAGGAGGGCGTAAGCTTATGCGTATCAGAGAACTGATCAAAAAATACGACGGAAAGACGGTTGTGGATTCTGTCAGCTTTGAACTTCCAAAGGGAAGGGTTACTTCCTTTATCGGTCCTAACGGTGCGGGCAAATCGACTGTAATGGGAATAATTTCGCGGCTGATCCAAAGAGACAGCGGCCGCGTGGAATTTGAAAACAGGGATATCGGAAGCTGGAAAAGCAGGGAATTGTCCAGACGGCTGGCGATCCTGACACAGAGCAACAATATCCAGATGAAGCTGACAGTGGAAGAACTGGTGGCTTTTGGCCGGTTTCCTTATTCCGGAGGTCGTTTGACGGCTGAGGACAGGGATATTATTAACCGGGCCATTTCATATATGGAACTGGAGGAATTTAAGGAACGGTTTGTGGATGAGCTGTCCGGCGGACAACGCCAGAGAGCCTACATTGCCATGGTCATTGCACAGGATACGGAATATATCCTGTTAGACGAACCCACCAACAATCTGGACATCTATCATGCTACCAATATGATGAAAATGGTTCGCCGTCTCTGCGACGAGCTGGGAAAAACAGTGGTGCTGGTACTGCATGAGATCAATTACGCAGCTTTCTATTCTGATTATATCTGCGCCTTTGCAGACGGAAAGGTGGCTAAATTCGGAACGGTAGAGGAGGTCATTACAAAGGAAACCCTCTCAAAGCTGTACCGGGTGGATTTTGAAATTATGGAAATTGAGGGAAAGCCTCTGTCGATCTGGTATTGAGAATAAGAGAATTTATTTATAAGCGAACATAAACATCAGGAGGATTTTTCATGAGAAACATACGATTATTGACTGTAATTGCAGCTGCAGCAATGGGGCTTTCAGCCTGCTCCGGCACAGGGGTAAAAACGGCGGATCAGACGGCAGGAAACGCAGCCGCACAGGAGACGGAGGCGAAAGAAACAGCCGACGCGTCGGCTGACGCAGAAAACGAAAAAACCACAGAAACAGCCGCAGATCGAACCACAGTTACAGTAAAAACCTTAAATGCAAACAAGGAAGAGATAGATCTGGAGGTTCCCTATGATCCTGAGCGGGTTGCCGTGATGGATATGGCAGCTCTGGATATTCTGGATCAGCTGGGGCTGGAGAGCCGGGTAGTGGGCGTTTCAGATACTTCTCTGGATTATCTGAAAAAATATGTAGACAATGAAAAGGTAGCGGCTCTTGGCACCATCAAAGAGGCTGACATGGAGGCCGTGATGGCCAGCGAGCCGGATGTAATCTTTATCGGGGGCCGTCTGGCAAAGTCCTATGACGCTTTAAGTGAGATTGCTCCGGTAGTCTATCTGTCTACGGATACAGAACTGGGTACAGTGGAGAGTGTGCGTAAAAATGCAGGTATCATTGCGTCTATGTTCGGACTGGAGGATAAGGTAGACGGCCTGATGGAGGGGTTTGATGCCCGTCTGGCTGCGCTTTCCGAATTTTCAAAGGGTAAGACGGCGATTATAGGAATGTGCACCAGCGGAGGCTTTAACGTACTTGGAAATGACGGCCGCTGCTCCCTGATTGGCCGGGAAGCTGGTTTTGAAAATATTGGGGTAGATGCCAATATTGATACGTCTACCCATGGAAATGAGGCTTCCTTTGAGTTTGTAGTGGAAAAGGCGCCGGATTATATTTTCGTACTGGACCGTGATGCGGCCATTGGAACCGAGGGAGCAAAGCTGGCCAAAGACATTATGGAGAATGAGCTGGTGATGGGAACGGATGCCTACAAGAATGGAAATATCGTTTATCTGGCACATCCGGCAGTTTGGTATACTGCAGAAGGCGGCATCCGCGCCCTGGATCTGATGATCGGGGATCTGGAGAGCGCCCTCTTAAAATAAAGTTGTAATAGCCAGGCTTTTGTACTATAATAGGCGGGATACCGTAACGGACGGTCCCGCCTGTTTTCTCTGTATGAACAGTGAGGCAGATGTACGCGCCCAATATCCCGCAGACAGAGGATATTCCCAGGACGTTCGGCCAGTGGGAGAAAATGGTAAAGCAAAGCGGTATCCTGGACAGGAAAGGATAAGAAAGGACAACGCAGATGAATTATAAGGTGATCCTGGCCTATGATGGCACACGGTACAACGGTTGGCAGAGACAGGGAAATACAGATCGGACGATTCAGGGAAAATTAGAGCAGATCCTGACCCGGATGTCGGGGGAGAAGGTGGAGGTTTTTGGCTCCGGACGTACGGATGCAGGGGTTCATGCAGAGGGACAGACGGCTAATTTCCACTTAAAGCAGAAGGATCCTTATGAGGATAGAAGCCGGCAGATCAGAGAATATGTTAACGCCTATCTTCCGGAGGATATAGCAGTTCTTTCATGTGAAACCGTACCGGAACGTTTTCACAGCCGTTTAAGCGCGTTGAGAAAGACCTACCGTTATCAGATCGAGATGGGGGCGAAAAAGGACGTATTTCAGAGAGGATACTATTACGGCCTTGGTCAGCCTCTGGATCTTGTGAAAATGGAAGAGGCGGCTGTCTGCCTTACGGGCACCCATGATTTTAAAAGCTTCTGCGGCAACAGCCGCATGAAAAAATCCACAGTCCGCACCATTGAGTCTATTGGCTTTGAACCTACAGGAGATACGGGGCTTCATATCCGTTACACGGGAAACGGCTTTTTGCAGCAGATGGTGCGTATTTTGACCGGAACGTTGATTGAGGTTGGTTCAGGAAAGAAACGCCCGGATGAGATGAGGGAGATTTTAGAGGCCAAAGACCGTCAGGCGGCGGGATTTACGGCTCCGGCTCAGGGGCTTTTTCTGGAGAAGGTAGAATATGGTGAGGAAATATGACGGAATTTCTGGTGAAACATTTTGTGAAACAGTATGAGCAGACGGAAAAAGAGGAGGTGCGGACCTCATACGGCGTTCTGGCCAGTATGGTTGGAATCTGCTGCAATATCCTTCTTTTTGCAGCCAAGCTTTTTATTGGCCTTCTGGTCAATAGCGTCTCCGTTATGGCAGATGCGTTTAATAATTTATCGGATGCGGCTTCTTCCATCATCGGCTTTATCGGCGTAAGGATGGCGGGAAAGCCTGCGGATGACGATCATCCCTTCGGCCATGGACGTATTGAGTATATCTCCGCTTTTATCGTGGCATTTCTTGTGATCCAGGTGGGATTTTCACTGTTTAAGTCCTCAGTGGGAAAGATCCTTCATCCTGAGGACATGACGTTTAAATGGATTTCTGTCATTATCCTGCTCCTGTCCATTGGTGTGAAATTCTGGCTGTCGGCATTTAACCGTAAGCTGGGAATGCGGATCAACTCCAAGGTAATGCTGGCTACGGCAGCCGATGCCATGGGAGATGTGATCACCACGGGAGCTGCGACGCTTTCTCTGGTAATATTTGGAATCTGGGGACTTAATATTGATGGAATTACCGGACTTTTAGTGTCGTTAGCCGTTCTTTTTGCAGGCTACAGCATTGCAAAGGACACGCTGGCTCCCCTGATTGGAGAGGCGATCCCGCCGGAGGTATATAAGGATATATCAAACTTTGTGGAGAGCTTTGACGGTATTCTTGGTACCCATGATCTGATCGTCCATAATTACGGCCCCTCCAAAAGCATGGCTTCCATCCATGCGGAAGTATCAGCCAGCACCGATATCGCTGTATCTCATGCCATTGTAGACAGGATCGAGCGTGAGGCGGCCCGAAAAATGGGACTGCTTTTGGTGATCCACATGGATCCGGTGGAAACGGATAATGAGCGGCTGAATACTTACAGGAAAATATTGGAAAAAGTATTGTTTGATGTGGATGTGCGGCTGAATTTTCATGATTTTCGTATGGTGGGAAAGGATAAGAATGTATGTCTTATTTTTGATCTGGTGGTTCCAAGGGAATATAAAGGCAGCGCAGTGGGAAAACTGAAAGCAAGGATCAGCAATGAGATGCGCAGAAGAGACCCGGACTGCCGCTGTGCGATCACAGTAGAAAACAGCTATCTGTCAGAGTCTTAAAGGACGGGAAACAGCCCCGGAAAAAGAGCTGATCTCCGCAAGGGGGAATAAACTTGATTCAGGAAGAATGGATACAAAACATAGCGGAAGGAGACAGAGAGGCCTTCCGCCTTTTTTATCAGGAGGCGGCCGGGCCGGTGTACAGCTTTATCCTGTCCCTTACAAAAGATCCCCATGAAGCGGAGGATCTGATGCAGGACACCTTTTTGGCAGTCTGGGACAGTGCGTCGTCTTATGAAAACCAGGGAAAGCCTCTGGCCTGGGTGTTTACCATTGCAAGACATCTGTGCTATATGCGCTTTAGGCAGCGAAAACGGGAGACGGATTTAGAGGGAATGGAACAGGAGAAAAGAGAAGAGGGGCAGGTTTCACTTGTGTTAGAGCAGGCTGCAGACCGCAGGGTTCTTCTGGATGCACTGGATGCCTTAAGGGAGGAGGATCGCCAGATCGTACTGCTTTATGCTGCGGCAGGCTTAAAGCATCGGGAGGTGGCCAGGGCCATGAACCTTCCTCTGGCGACAGAACTGTCAAAATATAACCGCTCTATGAAGAAATTGCAGAAAATTTTGCGGAATGCAGAAAAAGATGCTTGACAGATAAAAATGAGAGTGCTATATTTTTACTAACTTAATCAGCGAAACCGTTGAAACGGAGATAACGGCAGTTATGGCCTCACAGAGAGCCTGTGATGATGAGAAACAGGCAGACCCCAGATTGTCAAATGGACCGTTGAGGGCGCAGTCAAAGGAGAGATCTGAGTATTCTGCGACGTGAGGCTTACGTTAGCAGCCGATAGTATGATTGTACTATGCAGAGCGCACATTTTTTGTGAACAGAGGTGGCACCGCGGTTTATTCCGTCCCTGATGATATTCTATCATCAGGGACTTTTTGTTGCCGTGTATTCCCTAAATCGTCGGGCGGCAGGAAAAGGCCGGCGGGCGGCAGACGCAGGTTTTATGGAACAAAAAGTGAGAACGTTCTGACAATTGAGGAGGTAAATGATATGGCAGAAAAAAGAGGACGCTTTGGAATCCATGGAGGACAGTACATCCCCGAAACCCTTATGAATGCAGTGACAGAGCTGGAGGAGGCATATGAGCATTATAAAAATGACCCCGGTTTTCAGAAAGAACTGACAGAGCTTTTAAATGATTATGCAGGCCGCCCAAGCCGTCTCTATTTTGCAGAGAAGATGACAGAGGATCTGAAGGGGGCTAAAATCTATTTAAAGCGCGAGGACTTAAATCACACGGGAGCGCACAAGATCAATAATGTCCTGGGTCAGGCCCTTCTTGCAAAGAGAATGGGAAAGACACGCCTGATCGCAGAGACGGGAGCCGGCCAGCATGGGGTGGCCACTGCTACGGCGGCAGCCCTGATGGGAATGGAATGTGTGGTCTATATGGGAAAGGAGGATACCATTCGTCAGGCTCTAAATGTATACAGGATGCGCCTGCTGGGGGCTGAGGTGATTCCGGTAACAGAAGGAACCGGAACCTTAAAGGATGCCTGCTCTGCCTGCTTTAGAGAGTGGACTCGAAGGATAAGCGATACACATTACTGCCTGGGTTCTGTTATGGGGCCTCATCCGTTTCCGACGATTGTAAGAGATTTTCAGGCGGTTATTTCAAAGGAGATTAAGGAGCAGCTGGCCCGAAAAGAAGGCCGTCTCCCCGATGCCGTCCTGGCCTGCGTAGGCGGCGGCTCCAATGCCATCGGCGCATTCTATCATTTTATTGACGATCCATCGGTGCGCCTGATTGGCTGTGAGGCAGCGGGCCGGGGCGCAGATACGCCTAAGACAGCGGCTACTATTGCTGTGGGGCGCCTTGGCATCTTTCATGGAATGAAGTCTTATTTCTGCCAGGATTCCTATGGACAGATCGCTCCTGTTTATTCCATTTCCGCAGGTTTGGATTATCCGGGCATTGGGCCGGAGCACGCCATGCTCCATGACCAGGGCCGGGCGGAATATGTGGCCGTGACCGATGACGAGGCGGTGGCTGGTTTTGAATATCTGGCCCGAACCGAGGGCATCATACCTGCCATTGAGTCAGCCCATGCAGTGGCATATGCCAGAAAACTGGCACCTCAGATGGGAAGGGATCAGATTCTTGTAGTAAATATTTCAGGAAGAGGCGATAAGGACTGCGCGGCTATTGCAAGATACAGAGGGGAGGATATTTATGAGTAAGATAAAAAATGCATTTGCAGGGGGAAAGGCATTTATTCCATTTATTACCTGCGGGGATCCGGATCTGGAGACAACGGAGAGACTGGTAAAGGCCATGGCAGAGGCAGGAGCGGACATGATAGAGCTTGGGATCCCGTTTTCAGATCCTACGGCTGAGGGGCCGGTGATCCAGGCGGCCAGCGCCAGAGCGCTGGAACAAGGAGCGACTACGGATCGGATATTTGGAATGGTGGAACGGCTGAGAAAAAATGTAATGGTTCCTCTGGTATTTATGACCTATGCCAATGTGGTATTTTCCTATGGTTCTGAGGCTTTTATACGTGAGGCAGCACGGATCGGCATTGATGGTCTGATCCTGCCGGATGTGCCCTTTGAGGAAAAAGAAGAATTTGAGCCTCTTTGCAAAGCATATGGTCTGGATCTGATCTCCATGGTAGCGCCCACCTCCAGACAGCGGATCCAGAAAATAGCAAAAGAGGCCAAAGGCTTTATCTATGTGGTCTCATCTCTGGGAGTAACCGGAATGAGAGATGAGATTACCACGGATCTTGAAACGGTTATACGGCAGATCCGTGCTGTGACGGATACGCCCTGTGCGGTGGGATTTGGAATTTCAACACCAGAGCAGGCCGGGCAGATGGGGGCTCTGGCAGATGGAGCCATCGTAGGAAGCGCTATTGTGAAGCTGACGGCGGAACATGGAAGAGGCAGCACGCCCTATATTCAGGAGTATGTAAGAACCATGAGGGCAGCGGTGAACCGGGCGGCCGGGTAAGCCGGAAGGCAAACCGGCGGCAGGAAAAATCGAAGGAGGAGCTTAAATGAACCAGACAATCTTAAATGAACTGGCAGAGTATGCCGCAGAGCGTGTAAAAAGGGATATGCAAAGAGCTTCAAAGGAGGAGCTTATATCCAGGGCTCTTTCCCGGCAGACAGGGACATTCCGATTTGAAAATGCCTTAAAAAAAGGAGGGCTTTCCCTGATCTGCGAGATTAAGAAGGCTTCACCCTCCAAAGGGGTGATTGATGCAGCGTTTCCATATATAAAGATCGCACAGTCTTATGAATCGGGAGGCGCAGATGCGGTGTCCTGCCTGACAGAACCCAGATGGTTTATGGGATCGGATGAAATTTTCGAGGAAATCCGTACTGCTATCCGTATTCCCATGCTCCGTAAGGATTTTACTGTGGATGATTATCAGATTTATCAGGCTTTTCTTATGGGGGCCGACGCAGTGCTGCTGATCTGCACGCTTTTAGACACCAGAAGGCTCCAAAGCTATCTTGCCGTCTGTGACCGGCTGGGGATTACAGCTCTGGTGGAGACTCATAATGAGGAGGAGATTAAGTCGGCCCTGAAGGCCGGAGCAAGGGTAATAGGGGTAAATAACCGAAATTTAAAGGATTTTACCGTGGATATTTCCAACGCGGCACGGTTAAGGGAGCGAATACCCTCAGATAAGATCTTTGTGGCAGAGTCTGGCGTGGCTTCTTTGGAGGATGTAAACAAACTTAAAAATGCAGGGGCGGATGCAGTTTTAGTAGGAGAATTTCTGATGCGGTCAAAAGAACCGGCGGCGCTTCTTGGACAAATGCGGGCAATATAGAGAAAGACAAAGGCGATGGGCAGAGTCCGGACAAAAGCCATGACACGGATGGAAACGTGGTAAAAACTCAAAAAAATACTTGACGGAGTCTTATGGCTGAGGTATAATACATGACGTTGCATTAATGGGCTATCGCCAAATGGTAAGGCAACGGACTCTGACTCCGTCATTTCAAGGTTCGAATCCTTGTAGCCCAGCTTAGAAACGTTTCAGTTTTTATAAAAAGTGCTTGACGAAATTCGTCATACTGTGTATAATTGTTTTCGCAGTTGTGAATATGGCATCTGACTGAACTAATGGGCTATCGCCAAATGGTAAGGCAACGGACTCTGACTCCGTCATTTCAAGGTTCGAATCCTTGTAGCCCAGCTTAAGGATATTTTACATATCCTGTATACAATTCAATAGTGGGCTATCGCCAAATGGTAAGGCAACGGACTCTGACTCCGTCATTTCAAGGTTCGAATCCTTGTAGCCCAGCTTAAGAGCCTTCAGATGCAGGAGCATTTGGAGGTTTTTTGTTTTACAGAATCCTTTTTTTCATCCACAGCTTGTATCACCGCTGCGTAATGTGGTATACTATGAAAATGGGAAAGAACCAGGAGAAAGAGACAGCTATGTATCAGTTTAACAGCAGGATCCGGTACAGCGAGACGGATGAGACAGGACGTCTGAGTGTGCCGGGGATTATCAATTATATGCAGGACTGCAGTACGTTTCAGTCCGAGGATCGCCATGCCGGCGTGGATTTTCTCACAGGAAGAAACAGGGCGTGGCTTTTATCCAGCTGGCGGATCCTCATTGACCGTTACCCCAGACTGGGAGAAGAGATCGCCGTGGGAACCTGGCACTGCGGTACCAAGGGGATATACGGATACCGGAACTTCGTCCTTTTAGACCAGGCGCAGCAGCCGCTGGTGCGGGCGCTGTCTTTGTGGTTTCTCTATGACACTGAGAAAAATATGCCTGCCAGGATACAGCCGGAGGATATGCTGCCCTACGGGGAGCCGGAGTCGCCCCTGGATCTGGGAGAGGTGCCGAAAAAGATCAGGATTCCTGAGGAATATGACACAGCTTCGGCTGTGATCATCGGCCGCCACCATCTGGACACCAACCATCATGTGAACAATGCTCAGTATGTAGAGATCGCCAAAGACGCTCTCCCTCCGGGACTTAGGATCCGGGAGATCCGGGCGGACTATAAAAGGGCGGCGCTTTTGGGAGATACAGTGATCCCAAGGATCAGCTGTTCCGGTTCCGGCCAGTGGACCGTGGCCCTGGTAAATGAAACAGGCGAGCTATTTGCCGCTGTATGGCTTCAGGGATAGGAATGGGCAGTGCCGGCGTGTGGTATTTGCAGGGCAGTAAAAAGAGGAGTATGACGAATGATCGAATTAGGAAAAGTACAGGAACTTGAGATCGTAAGAACAAAGGAGTTCGGTGTATACTTAAGTGAGAAGGCGGGAGATGAGGCGGCAGTCCTTCTTCCGAAGAAAAAAGTGCCTGAAGGGGCCAGGATTGGGGACCGGATAAGCGTCTTTATATATAAGGACTCTTCCGACCGTCTCATTGCCACCACCGGAATGCCGAAGCTTCAGGTAGGGGAGACGGCGATTCTGGAGGTAAAAGAGGTAGGGAAGATAGGAGCATTTCTGGATATGGGACTGGAAAAGGATCTCCTTCTTCCGTTTAAAGAGCAGACGCATCCGGTAAGGCGGGGAGAGAAGTGCCTGGTGTGTCTTTACGTAGACAAGAGTCACCGTCTGGCAGCGACGATGAAGGTGTATTCTCATATGAGCAGCGAGTCTCCCTACAAGGCAGAGGACTGGGTGGAAGGGACTATTTACGAGATCAATGAGGCCATCGGAGCCTTTGTGGCGGTGGACAACAAATATTACGGCCTGATCCCTAAAAGCGAGATGTATGGCCGTTTCAGAGAGGGAGATCCGGTAAAGGCCAGAGTTATGCGGGTTCGCGAGGACGGAAAGCTTGACCTGTGCGTGAGGGAAAAGGCTTATGTTCAGATGGGGGCGGATGCGGAGGCTGTCTTACAGGCCATCGATGAGTTTGACGGCGTTCTTCCGTTTAACGACAAAGCGCGGCCTGAGACCATCTTACGGGAGTTTAATATGAGTAAAAATGCCTTTAAGAGGGCGGTAGGCCGTCTCTTAAAGGAAGGAAAGATACGGATTACGGAAAAGACCATCGAGCGGATATAGCGGGCTGTATTGCCATAAGGTACAGAGAGTGATACATAGCTTGCGAAGGTTCGCGGTACATGGTGGAGATCACAGGGCAGTTCCAGTTGATGGGCTGCTCTTTTTCTTACAGAAAGGACATGGAACGGTCTGTGTCCGGGCGGACAGGAGGAGACGAAGTGACAGGAAAAAAGAGGCAGATCGGGGAGTATATTGCCATCACGGCAGGCACATTTTTAATTGCCTTTGCCATTAAAAATATTTTTGATCCAGTAAACATGGTTACGGGGGGCGTATCCGGTGCGGCTATTATCCTGAAGGAATTGTGGGATATCCCCCTGTGGCTGACCAACACGGTTTTTAATATCCCGCTGTTTTTGGCGGCGTTTCGTATGATGGGATGGAAGTTTATAGGCAGGACGCTGTATTCAACGGCCTTGCTGTCAGCAGCCCTTTACATTCTTCCTGAATTTAATCTGATAAAGGATGATATGATCCTGTCGGCGCTGTTTGGAGGGCTGATAAGCGGTCTGGGAACAGGGCTTGTGTTTGCAGGAGGCTGCACTACCGGCGGCACGGATATGCTGGCAGTGCTGATGCGGGGGTGGCTGCGTCACTATTCTTCGGCTCAGATCATGCAGGTGCTGGATTGGATTATAGTGGCGGCAGGCGTGTGCGTATTCGGCATCAGGCCCTCTCTCTATGCCCTTCTTTCCATTTTCTGTCTGGCAAAGGTGACGGACAGCCTGATTGAAGGAATGAAATTTTCAAAAGTGGCCTGGATCATTTCAAAGCAGGATAAGGAAATTGCCCGGGCGGTGATGGAGCGGCTGGAGAGGGGAGTTACCAGCATCGGGGCCAGAGGAATGTACTCCATGGAAGAGAAAAATCTTCTGTTCTGCGTGGTTTCCCGCAAGGAGATTGTGGAGATTAAGGCCATTGTAAGGGAGTTTGATCCTCAGGCATTTTTCATCGTCAGCGACGCTCGTGAAGTTTTTGGAGAAGGCTTTATAGAAAAAGAAAACCGGATAACATAATAAACAAAAATTTAACGGAATCTTCTGGGATAAATTGACAGATCGGACATTTTTTTTGTTGAATATACAATTTAGCTAAATACAAAAATTGAAGTTTGTGGATTTACAATATGGATTAAACCAGGACTTTCATGTATGATAGAACCATCACAAATGAATGTAAGACAAATCCAATTCAGGAGGAAATCATAACATGGCAAGTTTATCCCTTAGAAATGTAACCAAGAAATACCCCAACGGCTTTGTCGCTGTTAAGGACTTTAACCTGGAGATCGCAGATAAGGAATTTATCATCTTCGTAGGTCCGTCCGGCTGTGGTAAGTCCACTACTCTTCGTATGATCGCAGGCCTGGAGGATATCTCCTCCGGCGAGCTCTACATCGATGGCAAGCTGGTAAATGACGTTGAGCCAAAGGACAGAGATATCGCGATGGTATTCCAGAACTACGCTCTGTATCCTCATATGTCCGTATATGACAACATGGCATTCGGCCTGAAGTTAAGAAAGACTCCAAAGGATGAGATCGACAGGAAGGTGCATGATGCAGCTAAGATCCTGGATCTGGAGCATCTGTTAGACCGTAAGCCAAAGGCTCTGTCCGGCGGTCAGAGACAGCGTGTTGCCATGGGTCGTGCCATTGTCCGCAGCCCCAAGGTATTCCTGATGGATGAGCCGCTGTCCAACCTGGATGCAAAGTTAAGAGGCCAGATGCGTGTTGAGATCTCCAAGCTGCATCAGAGACTGGAGACTACCATTATCTATGTTACACATGACCAGACAGAGGCTATGACCCTTGGTACCAGAATCGTTGTTATGAAGGACGGCGTAGTACAGCAGGTAGACAGCCCGCAGAACCTGTATGACAGCCCATGCAACAAGTTCGTTGCAGGTTTCATCGGAGCTCCTCAGATGAATATGATCGATGCTCAGGTAGCTAAGGCTGGTTCTGACGTTACCTTATCCTTCGGCGGCCACACCGTAGCACTTCCTGCAGCAAAGGGCAAGGGCTTAGAGGACGGCGGCTATATCGGCAAGACCGTTACGCTTGGTATCCGTCCTGAGGATCTGCACGACGAGGAAGCTTTCCTTGCAGCTAATCCAAAGAGCATTTTCCAGGCTGAGATCCGTGTATACGAGATGTTAGGTTCTGAAGTTCTTCTGTACTTCGATATCGCAGACGCTAACTTTACTGCAAAGGTAAATCCGCGCACCACAGCAAGACCTGGCGATTCCATCAAGGTTGCTATGGATCTGGAAAAGGTACATATCTTCGATAAGGATACAGAGAAGGTTATCATTAACTAAGAGACCGACCAGCAGATTTCATAAAAGCTGAAAAACGATTGTAAAAAAGGGCAGGAGAGGTGACAACTCTCTTGCTTTTTTTGTAATTTTGCATTAAAATATGAAAATAGAGAAAGTAGCAACATTTGAAATACGTCAAAAAGGAGAGTATGGAATGATTTCAAATCAGATACTCCAGACTACACTGGATGGATTAAAAGCAATCACAAGAATTGATTTAGGTATTTGCGACACAGAAGGAAAGGTTTTAGCGTCTACCTTTACAGACGCAGAGGAATCAGAAAGTTCGATCCTGGTATTTGTGGATTCTCCGGCAGACAGCCAGGTAATTCAGGGATATCAGTTCTTTAAGGTGTTTGACGAGCATCAGCTTGAGTATATCCTGCTTGCAAAGGGTGCCAGCGATGACGTCTATATGGTAGGAAAGCTGGCTGCGTTCCAGATCCAGAACCTGTTAGTGGCTTATAAGGAGCGCTTTGATAAGGATAACTTTATAAAGAACCTTCTTCTGGACAACCTGTTGTTAGTGGATATCTATAACCGCGCAAAGAAACTCCACATCGAGACCGATGTAAAGCGTGTGGTATATATCATCGAAACGCACAATGAAAAGGATGTCAACGCCCTTGAGACTGTAAGAAGCCTCTTTGCTTCAAAGACAAAGGATTTCATTACTGCCGTGGATGAAAAGAATATCATCCTGGTAAAAGAGGTGCGTCAGGGCGAGTCCTACAGCGAGCTGGACAAGACGGCCAACACTATCCTGGATATGATGAATACAGAGGCCATGACAAAGGTTCGCGTATCCTACGGTACGGTGATCAACGACATTAAGGAAGTGTCACGCTCCTATAAGGAGGCCAAGATGGCTCTGGATGTAGGCCGTATCTTCTATGCAAATAAAAATGTAGTGGCTTACAGCAATCTGGGTATCGGCCGTCTGATTTACCAGCTGCCTATCCCTCTGTGCAAGATGTTTATCCGCGAGGTATTCGACGGCAAGTCTCCCGATGAGTTTGACGAGGAGACGCTGGCTACCATCAATAAGTTCTTTGAGAACAGTCTGAATGTATCCGAGACGTCCAGACAGCTCTATATCCACAGAAATACCCTGGTTTACCGCCTGGATAAGCTCCAGAAGAGCACAGGTCTTGATCTTCGTATTTTTGAGGATGCAATTACCTTCAAGATTGCGCTTATGGTTGCCAAGTATATGAAGTATATGGAAAGCTTGGATTACTAAAACGAGGTCAGGAAAATGATAGAACTCAGCCATGTCAGCAAGACATACAGTGAGGGAAACCGGGCTGTGAAGGATGTAAGCCTGACCATCGGCGACGGGGAATTTGTCTTTATCGTAGGGCGCAGCGGCTCAGGAAAGAGCACGCTTCTCAAGCTTCTTTTAAAGGAGCTTGAGCCCACGGAGGGACAGATCATAGTCAATGATATGGATCTGGGGAAGATGCCCAGAAGATATGTTCCTAAATACCGTAGAAAATTAGGTGTGGTCTTTCAGGACTTCCGGCTCCTGAAAGACCTTACTGTATTTGAGAACGTTGCCTTCGCCCAGCGGGTGATCGGGGTGCCGAACCGTGTCATAAAGGAATCGGTGCCGGAGATGCTTCGGATGGTGGGGCTTTCCGCTAAATACAAGACCCGTCCTGACAAGCTTTCCGGCGGTGAACAGCAGCGAGTGGCCATTGCCAGGGCGCTGATTAATCGGCCGGAAGTCCTTTTAGCCGATGAGCCCACAGGAAATCTGGACAGCTTTAATACTCATGAGATTATGGGCCTCTTAGAGGAGATCAACGAGAGGGGAACTACAGTGATTGTCGTGACCCACAGCCATGAGATGGTCCAGCAGATGAAAAAACGGGTGATTACCATGGACCGCGGAGTAGTGGTCAAAGATGAGGGCGGATCCAGATAAGACAAAAATGGGTCTGCCGGAAAGGCACGATCGTTTGAAATGAATACATTTTGGTATTGCCTGAAACAGGGCATCGTCAATATATGCAGAAATATTTTGTTTTCGCTGGCTTCTATAGCGACTATTTCTGCGTGTATTTTTTTATTCTGCCTCTTTTTTGCTCTGGCGGCCAATGTGGCTCATGGGGCTAAAATCGCCCAGGAAACCGTGGGAATCTCCGTCTTTTTTAATGATGGTATGTCAGAGGAGGAGATCCTTGCTGCAGGAGAAGAGATAAAAAGCTGGAGTGAGGTGAGAGAGGCGGATTATACCTCGGCCCAGGAAGCATGGGACACGTTTAAGAGCCAGTACTTTGAGGGCTCGGAGGAACTGGCCGAGGGGTTTGAAAATGACAATCCTCTGGCTGATTCCGCTTCATTTGAGGTTTTTTTAAATGATATTTCCGATCAGCAGAAGGTTGTCAGCCGGCTGGAAGCCATGGATGGGGTGCGGCGGGTCCGCTATTCCAGCACTCTGGCAGCAGGATTTACAAGCGTGGGAAAGATGATCAGCCTGATGTCAGCGCTGATTATCGGGGTGCTGCTGGCGGTAGCTGTATTCCTTATAAGCAACACTATTTCTGTGGCAGCGGCTTTCCGCAGGCGGGAAAATGAAATCATGCGCTATATCGGTGCTACGAATTTTATGATACGCGCCCCGTTTTTGGTGGAAGGACTGCTTCTGGGACTTTTTGGAGCGCTGATCCCGCTGGGAGGCATATGGTTTCTCTATGAGAAGGGAGTTTTGTATCTGGAGCAGAATTATTCCCTGATCACGGGGCTTTTTGAGCCGCTTTCTCTGAGAGATATTTTTCCGTATATGGCGGGAGGAGCCATGCTCCTGGGGGTTGGCATCGGCGTAGTGGTGAGCCTGGTGACGATTCGGAAACACCTGAGAGTGTAGACGCTTATGGGGCGGCAGGAATCTGTGGAAAAGGAGCGGCATATGAGAAAAAAGAAGATAGGGGCCGGGGCTGCGGCTGCGGTCGGAGTGATTCTGGCCATGGGAATGGTATTTTCCTCTTATGCCACGAATAAGGATATAGAGGATGCGAAGAAGAAGGTCTCTTCCATGGAGGAGGAGAAGCAGAAGGTTCAGGATACCTTAAAGGAATTAGAGGGTAAGAAGTCTGATACGGCGGCTTATGTGAAGGAACTGGACGGAAAACTGTCCTCTCTGACAGCAGAGCTTACGAAGCTGGAGGGAGACATTTCCGATAAAGAGAGCCAGATTGAAACGGCAAAGGAAGAGCTGCAGGCTGCAAAGGAGACAGAAAGCCGGCAGTATGCAGATATGAAGCTGCGGATCCGGTATATGTATGAAAATGGACAGACCAGCCTTTTGGAATCGGTGTTTCAGTCAGAGAGCATCGCTGAGCTTCTAAACCGGGCGGAGTATGCCAGCCAGATCACTTCTTATGACCGGAGAATGCTTAATGAATATAAAGCGGTACGGGAAGAGGTGGCAGTAAAGGAAGAAAACCTGGAAGAAGAGCGCCAGGAGCTGCTTGCCCTTCAGGACTCCACTAAAGCCAAGCAGAGCTCGGTACAGACGCTGATGGCTTCCAAGCAGGCAGAATTGTCTGCCTATAATACAAAGATTGCCTCGGCTCAGGATGAAATCGACCAGTATAATGCGGATATCAAGGCTCAGGAGGATCTAATGGCCCAGGTGGAGGCCGAGATCCGCCGTAAGGAAGAGGAAGCCAGAAAGGCGGAAGAGGCTAAAAAGGCGCAGGAGACTGCAAAGAAGGAGGAGACTTCCGGGAAAACGGATAGTACGGTAAAAACGGGGAATACTGGTTTTACATGGCCCTGTCCTTCAAGCAGCAGGATTTCTTCCGGCTTTGGAGACAGAAGCTCACCAACCGAAGGGGCTTCCACCAACCATAAGGGGATCGATATTCCGGCGGCTTCCGGCTCTGCCATTGTGGCGGCGGCGGACGGCAAGGTGGTGATCTCTACATACAGCTATTCGGCCGGCAACTATATTATGATCGACCATGGCGGAGGGATCAGCACCGTATATATGCACTGTTCCCAGCTTCTTGTAAGCGAGGGGGACACAGTGAAAAAGGGACAGACCATTGCAAAGGTGGGGTCTACGGGATATTCGACCGGTCCCCACCTGCATTTCGGCGTTCGGTCCGGAGGCGTTTATGTAAATCCTTCCGGCTACGTGAGTCCTTAGGCAGGTGCGCCGTCGGCAGAGGGGAACCTCAGGTTCTCTTGTCTGCTGATGGGAAGGATAGAGAAATGGGCTGGGAAAAGGCAGATAGGAGACTGAAGTGGAAGAGCAGAGATTAGACAGACAGGATGAGAAAAAAAGGGCCGGAGGCGGGCAGAACCGATTCTGGCTGGGAGTGCTTACCGGTGCTCTTGTAATGGCCTTTGTGGGGCTGATCATCGTGGGAATGTCCGCGGGGATCTACCTTTTTGGCAGACGGGTCATGAGTCGGCAGCCGCAGTCGGGAGCGCCGGCAATTACGGATGATTCTTCAAAGGATCTGGATTTTAAACATATCACCTCTAAGATGGAGATGATACAGCAGATCATTGATCAGGTGTTTCTTTATGACGAGGATGAGGAAAATGTAGAGGACTACATTTACAGAGGAATGTTAGCAGGGCTGGATGATCCCTATTCCGTTTACTACTCAGAAGAGGATTATAAGATGATGCAGGAGAGTACCAGCGGCACTTACTCCGGCATTGGAGCCATGATCAGCCAGAACCGGACCACAGGCTTAAGCACCGTGGTAAAGGTATTTGACGGTTCTCCGGCCTTGGAAGCGGGCATGAAGCCCGGAGATGTGATCTATAAGGTGGAGGATACGCTGGTAGCCGGAGAGAGCCTGGATGTGATCGTAAGCAATTATGTAAAGGGAGAAGAGGGCACCGATGTACACATTACGGTGTATCGGACGGAGCAGGACTCCTATGTGGATCTGACGATTACAAGGCGCAAGATTGAGGTGCCTACGGTGGAATTCAGGATGCTGGATGACAAGACTGGATATGTGGCAGTCAGTGAATTTGATCTGGTGACGGTGGAGCAGTTTGAACAGGCCATTGATGAGCTAACTGCAAAGGGGATGAAGCAGCTGGTGATTGACTTAAGAAATAATCCCGGCGGCATATTAGACAGCGCTGTGGCCATGGTAGATTATCTGCTTCCAGACGATATTTCCACTTATAAGAAAGGGGAAGGCAAGTCCCTGATTGTCTATACGGCGGATAAGAACCAGGAAGGAGAAACCTACACCGCTTCTGACGGCCATTCTGTGGATATTCCCATGGCGATTCTGGTAAATGGGGATTCCGCCAGCGCTTCTGAGGTATTTACAGGGGCCATGAAGGATTATGACAAGGCCGTGGTGGTTGGAACTACCAGCTATGGAAAGGGAATTGTCCAGAATCTGATCCCTCTGGGAGATGGCTCAGCCATCAAGGTTACAACGGCTCATTACTATACACCCAGCGGCTTTGATCTTCACGGAAAAGGCATTGAGCCGGACGTGGAGGTAGAACTGGATGAAAAGCTGAAGACTCAGGCAGTTATCGCCCCAGAGGAGGATAACCAGCTTAAAAAGGCGGTAGAAGTGTTAAACAGCGGACGGTAGGATTAGAGAACGGAAAGAGCATCCCAACGTCTGTAAGATAAAAAAGACGGTTTTGGTCAGGTTCTGTGGGAGAAAGAGACAGAACAGATCAAAGCGGTCTTTTTTTTGCAGCTGCGGCATATAAAAAAATACATCCCAAACTGCGGGAAAAATCGCTCACCCGGTTGTTGGCAGGACGATTTCGTGCTACACTGAAGCGGGAATTTTAACATATTTAGAAAAAAGGGGAATCGAACCATGCCAGTTTTTGATTTTGACCATATGTCCAAAACACAGGATCCTGAGCAGGCAGAGAGTGCCTGGGACGTTTTTTATTCCGATGCCTCGGAGGCGACGCCGGAGAACCCCATACTGATTCTGGATAATCAGGGGGAACAATGGGATCATCATACCTGCGGGCTTTTTACCAGCCCGGTTCGGGGCACGGCCTTTGAATTTAAGGATGGAAACCGTACGGTCAGAGGTGATATTTTAAAGATAGATGCCCGTTTTGTAAGTCTGATCCGCTGGCTGGGAGAGAGCCATATCAATGTGCGCCTTTCCGGTGAGAACGGTAAGGAGGGATATGCGGTCTGCCGGATCAGGGAAACCGCCTTCGGCAAGGGCGCCAAGCTTTCTGCCGAGGACGGCTTTCTGCAGTTTATGATTGAGCGGCTTTTTGCCAGCAGCGCGCCTTCAGAGACAGAGGAAGAGGAGGAAACGGAAGAGGGGGATGATATGAAGCTGACCAGCCTGCAGAGCATCACAGATTTTATGACCTGTGCCGGAAAGACGCTGCCGGATCATATCCGCCTCTGGGCCAGAAGAAACCTTGCAGTGGCAAAGTCCCATGAGGTATCGCCTGAGGAGCGCCGCCATGCACAGAGAGCCCTGTCTATTATGATGAATGTGCGGTGGAAGCATGATTACTTTGAGGCCATCGATCCAGTGGAGGCCAGAAAGATCCTGGATGAGGAACTGTACGGTATGGAGTGTGTGAAGCAGAGGATTATAGAGACGATTATCCAGATTAACCGTACCCATACGCTGCCTGCTTACGGCCTTCTTCTGGTAGGGCCGGCGGGAACGGGAAAGTCCCAGATTGCCTACGCGGTGGCGCGGATCTTAAAGCTGCCCTGGACTACGTTGGATATGAGTTCCATCAATGATCCGGAGCAGCTTACGGGAAGCTCCAGAGTTTATGCTAATGCAAAGCCAGGTATCATTATGGAGGCCTTTTCCATGGCGGGAGAGTCTAATCTGGTGTTTATTATCAATGAGCTGGACAAGGCTGCATCCGGCAAAGGAAACGGCAATCCTGCGGATGTGCTTTTAACCCTTCTTGATAATCTCGGATTTACGGATAACTATATGGAGTGCATGGTGCCTACTTCCGGTGTGTATCCTATCGCAACGGCCAACAATAAGGAACAGATCAGCGCGCCGTTAATGTCGCGGTTTGCAGTGATCGATATTCCTGATTATACACCGGAGGAAAAGAAAATTATTTTCTCAAAATTTGCCCTTCCAAAGATCCTGCGGCGTATGAGCCTGCGCCCGGAGGAGTGTATACTGACGGACGAGGCTCTGGACATGGCAGTAAAGCTGCACTCCAATACAAGCGGGATCCGGGATCTGGAGCAGGCGGCGGAGCATCTGGCTGCCAATGCTCTGTACCAGATCGAGGTGGATCATCTGGAGAAGGTGGTATTTGACGGGAAAATGGTTCGGGAACTGCTGGGATAAAGAGGGTGCCGGATGAGGCTATATGTCGGATGAGCGGCTCACGCTATTCTTTTTCTGCCTGTTTTTCCGGTTCCAGCACGTTTGCCAGCTTTTCTCTCAGAACCTGAGCCTCATTCCCCAGTTCCCGTATGTAGGCTGCCTCAGGAACCTCGATATCGTGGATCAGGGCATTTCTCATCTTCCGAAGGAACGCGATCTGATTCAGGCTTTCCCTGTCCAAAAGGTTAAGACGTTTTAATGCGTTGATATTGAATACGCTCAGGGAACGGGAGCTGCGCTTGGTGGTACGGTTTAACAGGGCCTCCAGGGGTACCCACTGGCTAAAGAAGGAACTGATGGCTTCACGGCGCTCCTCATCCTGGTCGGATACTGCGGCTCTCAGGGACTGATAGGCCAGATAGCGTTTTTCATTGCCGCTGATGATCTGGTCGATGATCTGTTGGGAAATGTTTCGCTTGTCCTTTTCAAACTTGACCGATTTTAAAATTGGCCCCATGTGCTTTACATCCAAAAGCTTCAGATTGAGCAAAAGCCGAAAAAGAAGCTCGATATTTCCCATCCGCAGTTCGATATCCTCTGTGCGGAAGTTGCTGCTCAGGTAATTGTAAAGATAGGAGGCCAGCTCATACTGGTTATCAAAGACCGCGTTCTTGCTGCGGATTCGTTCGTTTCCCGCAGCCTGCAGGCGTTCCAGGGCAATTTCACCGGCAAGGACAAGGCCGTTGAGCTCGTCCAGGATGGCAAGCTCTTCCTCAGAGAGCGTTCCCTGGAGAGGCTTGTAGATCAGATCGTGTTCCACCTCGGACCAGGCGTGCATCAGGACAGACGCCACCTGGATCTCAATGCGGGCCCGGCAGTAGCGTTTTTCCGACGGCTGGGCAAACTCCTCCCGCAGATAGACGCGGTAGTGGTTGGCCCAGTAGCCGGAAAAACGTTTGTTGTAGGTGGGGGGCTTGGACTGTTCCGGGAACTGCTTGCTCTCCAGGATATGAAACTGATCCCGGATCAGCTGGTCGGCCTGGAGACGGTCTCCAGGGAAGTAGAGGGAGACACGGACACCGCACAGATCTGCGATGTCCTCATAAATCTCCTTCATATTTTTATAGGGAACCGGGCGCTTTGCATTGCGGCGAAGTACCTTGCTTTTTAAACGGCCCGGATTCTTGGCCCGGTAGGTGACTATGGCGCGAATACCGGAGGAGCGGAGTATGGCCTCCAGCTGACCGGCGGCCAGGCGGCCTACGGATTCGTAGTAATTGAATTTCTTTTTGTAGTTTTCGATAAACTGGTTGATCAGATCCACAGGCTCCTCCTTCTCGTGGGGCGGCTGCCCCGGAACCGGTTGTTGTCTTTGGGGTTGAATACTTGTTTCATCATACCATATGGGCGCAGGGAGCGCAAGCGGTGCGGCTACCGGCTGATTTTCTTTTCTGCACAGGCAATGGCCTGATACAAAAGCCAGGAAAGCAGGCACAGAACCATAATGGATGTCATGAGCACTGTCATGGTGAAGGTCTGGGCGGAATAGGTGATCAGGTAGCCAAGTCCCGCCCGTGCGGAGAGAAATTCCCCAATGATGACGCCTACCAGGCAGAGGCCGATATTGACCTTCATATTGTTAATGAGCAGCGGAAGGGATCCGGGCAGCAGGACTTTAAAGAGAACGTCGCTGCGGGTGCCGCCCAGGGAGCGGATCAGCCGGATCTTGTCATCATCGGTCTGGCAGAAACTGCTGTACAGAGTGAGAATGGAGCCGAATACAGCTACTGAGACGGCGGCAGTGACGATGGTGGTCATGTTATTTCCCAGCCATACAATGAGCAGAGGCGCCAGGGCCGACTTGGGGAGACTGTTCAAAAGGACTAAAAAGGGTTCTAAAATACCCGCCGCGGTGGGGCTTGCCCACAGAAACAGGGCGCAGGCCAGACCTGCTGCGGTGCAGACGGCAAAGCTTACCAGCGTTTCCGCCAGGGTGACGCCGGTATGCACAAAAATGCTTTTGTCCTGGATCATGGAGATCAGGCATTTTACGATCAGGGTGGGACTGCTGAAAATAAAACGGTCAATGAACCCCAGCCGTGCGGACAGCTCCCAGAGGCTTAAAATCAGCACAAGAAGCATAATACGCCATGTGCGGATCATGTTTTTTTGGCGGAGCTGGCTGGCCAGGTATTCCTGCTGTGCCAAGGATGGGGCAGCAGCTGTGGTAAGGCTTTTACTCATGGGTTTTCAGCTCCTTCCATACGGTGTTGAAATATCTGGAAAATTCAGGACAGTTTCTGCGCTCCAGGGGGCTTTGGCAGTCCTGGGGAAATGTGATGGTCAGGATCTTTTTGATCCTTCCGGGCCTGGGGGTGAGAATTATGATGCGGTCTGCGGTGCTGATAGCTTCGGACAGATCGTGGGTTACAAGGATTGCCGTTTTTCCTGTAGTTCGCAGAATAGAGCTGATATCATCGCACACAGAAAGTCTTGTCTGATAATCCAGGGCGGAAAAGGGTTCGTCAAGAAGAAGAAGATCCGGTTCCAGAGCCAGCGTGCGGATTAGAGCAGCCCTCTGGCGCATCCCGCCGGACAGCTCCGATGGTCTGGCGTGCTCGAATCCTTTCAGGCCATAAGAGGCAAGCATTTCCTTTAAACGGTTTATACTTTTTGTATTCAGGCGGTGCTGGATCTCAAGTCCAAGGGAAACATTTGATAAAATATCCCTCCATTCAAACAGATGATCCTTCTGGAGCATATATCCGGTTGCAGAAGGGGAATGGGAGAGCGGAAGTCCGTCTATGAGGATCTGTCCTTCATCCGGCTGAGTCAGACCGCATAAAAGGGAGAGAAGAGTGGATTTGCCGCAGCCGGAAGGCCCTACGACAGCAGCAAATTCACCGGGGGCCAGAGTAAACGATATATTGGAAAGAGCCAGCGTTTCGCCGTCCAGAGTATGGTAGGAGTAGCTGACTCCGGTCACATCCAGTTTGGGTGTCATTTTCTGGAAACTCCTTTCATAAGATGTGTCTTTGGTATAGTATACGCATGGAACACACAAAAAGAAACGCTTTTACCGGCCAATCTGGCGGGCAAAAGCGTTTCCTTCTTTTACTGGGAAGCAGTCGCTTGGGAGGCCGCAGTATTCTCAGACGGGGCGGTAGCCTGGGAGGGGGCCGCGCCGGATGTCTCATTTTGCGTGTGGTCATAGCTCCACGTTACCGGCGTAGGACGGGAGGAATCAAAGATCTGGGAAGCGTCAAAGAGATCCGCCAGCCGCTTTTTGGAAGGATCCGTCTGGATCATATCCTGGTACAGACGATAGCCGTCCAGGTTCCGCCGGGCCATTCTCAGGTAGTCTGGACCCTTCTGGATCCAGGAAGGCTTGCTGGCGTCTACATTGCAGAAATACCGGAAACCTTTGGAGCGGAGGTACTGATAGCGGTAGTTTTCATCTGAATACGGCTTCCAGTCGGCTACATCATTTCCATTAGGGAAAATGTATATGTCCGTGGGACCGATCAGGGATTCCACTTCCGTTTCCCACTTATCTGTGTCTGCGTAAAAACGTTCGTCGCTGATCTGATAGGTCTGTCCAGGGACGGAGGACACACCCATCCACAGATGGCCCCAGCTGTGGCTTGCAAGCTCCCAGCCGTTGTCTCTCAGACATTGCGCCACTTTGGCGGCCTGTTCCCGGTCACTTTCGTAAGTAGGGCTGTCGCTGTAGGAAGCGGCGGTGCGGTATCCTAAGATCCCCTCATAGCCGGTAAGGGCAATGATGGCTCTGGCCCCCTTATAGGAAAAATCAGGGTGTTCTTTAATAAAATCCTCTAAAATCGGGATCAAGTCATAGGAGCCGGTGGAAACCGTGCCGTCATCCAGCGTCATTTCACAGGTGGGTTTCCCGTCATTTCCAATGATGATGCGGCTGGCAAAGCCGTCATCCTTCATATAGGAATAGTAGCATACATCATCCTGGGACATGACAATGGGCTTTTTTCCTTCTGGAAGAAGGATATTTCCCCAGGTGAACACAGGATTTCCGTTTTCGTCCGTGGTTTCATAGGCAATGTCATGGATGCGGACTAAAACATAGCCGTCATTATAAAGTGCATCCAGTATTTTTAAAAACTCGTCCTTTGTAGTCATTACGGAATTGTAGCCCGGGGTTCGGCTGTCGCCGTCAAAGGCCTTGGCCGTGTCCATGATCAGGGAATGAAAAAATACATGGGGAACGTTCTTCACGTCCGCAGGCACAAGGGCAGCTTTGGCCGCCTCATAGGAGGAAATAGCTTCTGCTACCGCCGGTTCCTCTGCCGCAGAAGCGTCCTCTTTGAGGAGGGAAATGGCTTTGTCATAGTCATAGCCTGCCGCCAGGAAGGCCGCCTGACTTAAAAGGCTTTCTAACGAATCCGCGGGATTCGCTGAGACGGGAAGGCCGCCGGAGGGCTGGGGTTGGGACGCTGCATCAGAGGAGGAGGCAGCGACGGCCGGCCGGGGAGGCTGCCGCTTTAATACAAAGCGGGTCAGTGCAAATATACCTGCGCCTAACAGCGCCAGGATCAGGATTACGGCGAAAATAGTAGGAAGATGCCGGGACAGGCCCACAAGCTTTCTTCGGTGTCTGCGGGCCTGACGGCGTCTGAAATCTGTTCGGCTCATAAATGGTTTCAATCTCCTGTTATGTATTGATATTTTTAGGGTGTACCGGCAGCTGTGTATGGTACTGCCTTATTATAACACAAAAAAGCGGCCTTCGGGTATGGGCAATCATAACGATTTTCTTAAAATACGTTGTAACTGTTCAGAATGGCGAAAGGCATTCCCACGTCCCGAGTGGTTACAATACTTTGAGGACAGCGGAAACTGGCAATAGGAAAGCTGTTGAAATTTGGCTGCATCCGTGGTATCTTTAAAGCAGTAATGATTCAATACAGCCCTGGCTGTACGGCAGCTGGGCGCGCTATGAAAAGGAGAAAAACGATGGCAGAAATAGTAAAAGATCCAAATTGTGCATATTGTATGCAGGGAGAACTGGCAGCAAAGTTTGCCTACCCGGTCTGTGAGATGAAAACAGGCTTTCTCTATGTATTTAAGGAGCAGAGCAAGAAGGGAAGAGTGATCCTGGCTCATAAAAAGCACGTGAGCGAACTGATCGATTTGACCGACGAGGAGAGAAATGACTTTTTTGCCGAGGTGGCCCAGGTGGCAAGAGCTGTACACAAGGTATTTCATCCCGATAAGGTAAACTACGGCGCATACGGCGATACTGGCTGTCATCTTCATTTCCACATTGTTCCCAAATATAAGGGCGGCGAAGAGTGGGGCGGCACCTTCGAGATGAACAGCGGAAGAACCATTCTTACAGATGCTGAGTATGAGGAGATGGCAGAGGCCTTAAGAAAAGCGTTAAAAGAGGTCTGAGCTGCTATAGGTGTTTTTGGACAGCGGAAAATCCCGATCCAGGTCAGCTGCACATAAAGAGCCGGTCCGGTTTCATATATTAGGCAGAGAACGTCTTTTTAAGGAAGTGCGCCTATGAAAAGGACAAAAGCAGCAGGATGCGCGCTGGCGCTTGTGATCATGGCGGGGCAGGTCCTGACGGCTCTGGCTACAGAACCGGGGATCGCCATTCCGGTGAATGTGCCGGCTCAGGAGGTAAGCGGGGAAACGGCCAGAATGCAGGCAGAGACGGGGGAAAATACCGCCCTTCAGGCGGCGATCCAGATATCGGCTCCTTCCGCAGTGCTGATGGAGGCATCTACCGGCCAGGTCATCTATGAAAAAGGGGCGGACGAAAAGAGAAGTCCTGCCAGCGTTACCAAGGTAATGACACTGATCCTGATTTTTGATGCTCTGGAAGCAGGAAAAATACAGCTGACGGATGAAGTGGTTACCAGCGCCAACGCAAAGTCCATGGGAGGCTCTCAGGTGTTTTTGGAGGAGGGAGAGGTTCAGACCGTGGAAACCCTGATCAAATGTATTGTGATCGCCTCTGGAAATGACGCCTCTGTTGCGATGGCCGAGTATATCGCAGGAACCGAGGAAGCCTTTGTGCAGCAGATGAATGAGAGAGCAAAGGGGCTTGGTATGACCGAAACACATTTTGTGGACTGCTGCGGCCTTACGGAGGATCCGGCCCATGTGACCACAGCCAGGGATATTGCCAAAATGAGCCGGGAACTGATCAATCGTTATCCTCAGATCCATAATTATTCTACCATTTGGATGGAAAATATCACCCATGTGACGAAGCAGGGAACCAAGGAATTTGGGCTGTCAAATACAAATAAGCTTCTGCGTATGGCTACCAGCTTTCAGGTTACCGGCTTAAAGACAGGCTCTACATCCCTGGCAAAATACTGCCTGTCCGCTACTGCGGAAAAGGATGGTGTCAGGCTGATTGCGTCTATCATGGCGGCTCCTGATTTTAAAGCGCGGTTTGCCGATGCACAGACCCTGCTCAATTACGGTTATGCAAACTGTAAGCTTTATGAGGATAAAGAGGGGATTCCCCTTCCTGAGATCCTGGTGGACGGAGGGGTAAAAGACCGGGCCAAACTGGCTTTGAACGGAAGTTTCCAATATCTGAGTCTTAAAGGAGAGGATCTGTCAGCGGTGGAAAAGAAACTGGCGTTAGAAGACGCTCTTCCGGCTCCGGTCACCCAGGGGCAAAAAGCCGGAGTGCTGGAGTACTGGCTAAACGGCGAGAAGATCGGAGAGATGGATGTGGTTACAGCAGAGGAGGTGCGAAAAGCACAGTATGGGGATTATCTGAAATGGCTTTTGAGCGCGTGGAGATTTGAAAAACAGGCTGAGGGATAAAACACGTCAAATATTTTAGCAATCAGGAAGAAAAAGAGACGCTTTTGGCAGGATTCATTCCCAAAGGCGTCTCTTTTTACAAATCATATCTTTACGGATCTCTGTCAGAGTGGATTATTTCACCGCTTTCGTGGAAAACTCTGTGGTTACCAGTTCTTTATAGGGCACTGTTTCTTTTAGCTGCCCCGCTTCTTCTAAGATTCGTTCCAAAAGTTCAAAACTGCTTTCCTCAAACACCGTATCCTCTTTCCAGGTATCCTGCGCCTTATAACGCTCCACGATCTGAGTCAGCTTATCTAAAGGCGTTTCCTTAAACTGCGGGGAAATGGTTTTTGCAATTTCTTCTGAAGAATGGGAATTTACATAATCAAGTCCCCGCTGAATGGCATTTGTAAAGCTCTGGATCACCTCCGGGTGCTGTTTGATATAGCTTTTTCTGGCGCTGTAGGCTGTATAGGGAACATAACCGGATTCCGTTCCCAGGGAGGCTACGACTGAACCGTTTCCTTCCAGTTCCAGAGTGGTGGCGAAAGGTTCAAATTCGATGGTATAATCCGCGTCGCTGCTCGTAAATGCCGCCGCCGTCAGTCCAAAGCTGATGCTCTGGTCAATGGTAAGATCGGTGGAAGGGTCAAGGCCGTTTTTCTTTAAAATGTATTCAAAGACCATCTGAGGCATACCGCCGGTCTAACCGGCCTCAATGAAGTTTTTTTCCACATCCTGCAGTATTTGACGGGAAGCTGTAATCCGGTACGGATGATGATAGATATCGGTTCGCTCCACCAGGCCCAGTGCAAGCAGTTTCTCCATATAGGGAATAAATTTTTTCCTGTGCATGGGATATCCCATGGATTTTAACCGGTCAGCAAGAAATTTAACAGAGGTAAACCCCGTTTGGTCCTGCTCCAGGAGCCGGATTGCTTCAAGCATCATGGTTAATTTCAGATTTTTCTCACCTGCTTTAAAATCCGAGGCGGCAGGAACGCCAAGACCATGCTTTAAATAGATATCGGCATTTCCATCCTTATCCACAATGATCTTATCGGCCAGAACTTCAATATCAGACCGGGTCAGGGACTGACTGCTTAACAGGTTATCCAGAATATCTGGTGCGGTCTGGGGGGCGGGTTTTGGGGAGGAGATTGTCATAGGGGATTTCCGGGACAGATCCCGTAAGTTTTTTTCGATGTCCAAGATGCGGGTCATTTTTTCTTTCTGTAAAGCCGCATAGGCATCTGCGATTTGTTCACTTATAGAAGGATCAGCTGCGATTTCCTTTATTTTCTGAGCCATCAGGGTTTTTAATTCACCCTTTTCCCGCTCCAGTTCCCGTCCCAGCCGCTGCTTCCTGTCGGCATCCGAATAATGCCCGGTCTTTAACCGGGACAGATCAAGCGCCTGTATGGCATCATTCAGGTTGTGGCGGCAGAACGCCAGATACTGAAGGAAGGCTTCTGTTAAGGTGTGTTCTGCAATAGAATGTGTATGGCCGCAGAACTGCTTTCCTTTTTTGTTATAGGTACTGCATATATAATATTTTTCACGGTTTGGACGGTTGATGGCAGTCAGCTTGTGTCCGCAGTCCTTACAGTAAAGACAGCCGGAGAAAAGATTGATATGTTTTTTCTGACCGCGGTACTGGCTGTGGCTGCGGCTTTCCTTCACTTCATGAAGGAGCTTCATGGTATCATCATCGAAAATCTTCGGATGGTGATTATAAAAGATATATTGCTGATCCCTGGGAACTTTTTTGTCTTTTCCGTTTATGGTGGTGCGCTCTCGCTTGTGGGTGCGCAGGATTCCGTTATTATAATCATTGAACAGCGTATCCTTTACCATAGAGTAGCTCCATTTACAGGCAATATGCCGATGGTAGGGAAGTCCCAGAGCCTCATACCGTTCCCTCTGCAGCATGGTGGGAGTTGGCACTCCCCTTTGGGATAGGATTTCTGCCGTTTTCCTTATTCCGTTCCCCTCCAGATAAAGCTCTTTTTGAAGATTTAAAATAGCAGCAGCCTCTTCATCAATGAGGATCTTCTGTTTATTAAGGGGGTGTCTCACATAGCCAAAAGGCGGAATGGATTTTAATGTACCGTTTTCCTGCTCCATCTGTTTGATCCGCTTTACCTTGCGGCTGGTAGTTTTGACGTGCCGTTCATTATCCCAGGTCTTGATCCCGATGATATCGTCGTCTGAACAGAAGGAGTCATAATTATCATCAATGAGAATCACTCGTTTCCCTTTTTCTTCCATTTCCTCCAGAAAGAGAAGAACCTTTGCATTGTGGCGGCCAATACGGGAGAGATCCTTTGCGACAATGACCTGGATGGACGACAGGTCAGCCATCATCTCCCGAAACTGAGGGCGGTCAAACGAATAACCTGAAAAACCATCGTCCTCATAAATACGGCGGACGGTCATATGGTGTTTTTGGGCATATTCCTGGATAATCCGTTTCTGGTTCTCAATGGATGAGTAGCTGCGTTTGTTATCATCCCTGGAGAGCCGGACATAACCGTCTATGACCATAGGGATTTCTGCATTTGTTAATGCCATAAGCAACAGCCTCCTTTGGCTCTGTAATGACTCCGGTGTGAGGGGAGGAAAAAGAATCGTGCAGCACACCTGCCGTTAAGGCAGATGGTTTTTTATGAGTTCCCTCAGCCCATCCTCCATAGCTCTCTGGCCTTCGATGATTGTGATTACAAGACAGCCCTGCTTTTTTAACAGTTCTTTTTGCCTGACGATTTCTGCAGCATCCGTTTTCTGGCTCTGGAGCAAATAATAGATTTCTCTCTGCTTTTTTATAATATTCACCTCAACCAATACTTTGCAATCATCCTATGAAGATGTCTGCTTATCCTATGACTGCAGAATCCAAAGCAGGCCAATGTGAAATTAAAAACTGGAATGTGGGGCAGGTCTGGCTGCCGTTACAGCAGGTTCAGATTCGCCTGACATTCCAGTTATGAAAAACGTGTTTTTAGCAGAGGTTTTAAGGCTTTGATGAGGAAAATACGGGATTCTCTGTCTGCTCCTGTTTTGCTTTCGATGTCAGTATACGGCCAGGCAGTCTTGCGATTGATCCAACAAGAAGAGCGGCGATCATGGTACCCTCCCGGACGCCGTTAAGTCCACCGAAATATCCGAAGGATAAAAGGGCGGCAATTCCTGTCATGGATACGTCAAAAACTATCTTGGTTGTTCCAAATTCTGTATTCCAGGTGGCAGCCACGGCACGCACAAAGGATTCTCCCGGAAGCATCGCAACATCTGCCGCCATTTCCAGATATACTCCGAAGCCCAGGATCACACAGCCGCACAAAAGGCCCGCAATTTGTACAAAATAGGATCGAAGATCTATAAAGGTAAGCAAAACCATGGACAGATCAATAAAGTATCCGAACAGAACAGAGATCGGAATCTGCAAAAGATGTTCTGCTTTGAAATTTCTTCTGAGAATCAAAAGCTGCAGCAGAATCAGAAAAAGACTGAAAAAAATTGTAAATTCTCCCAGGGTAAAGGGGAATTTAAGGCTCAAAACATAAGGGATAGAAGAAATCGGCGAGGTTCCGAGGCTGGCTTTTGTGATCATGCTGACGCCAAGAGAGTTTACAAACAGCCCGATCAGAAAGATGGCATAGCGCTTTCGTTTACTCATGGTTATTCCTGTGCTCCTTTGATATTTGTGCTGAGTTTCATGAAATATTTCATGAATTGTTCTTTATCCTTTTCGGAAAAGCCTTCAAACGCCTGCTCTTCTAATTTTGCAAACGCCTGCGTTGTTTTTTGAAGCATTTCCGTTCCAAAGGGGGTCAGAAAAATATGAAAGGTTCGGCGGTTGCCATTTAAGATCCTTCGTTCAATCATATGTTTTTCTTCCATACGGTTTAAAACAGAGGTCAGTGATCCGGCTTCAATGCCGCAGGCACCTGCAATCTCCTTCTGGCTGGCGCCGTCATGTTCCTTTAAATAATCCAGAACCTTTGGCTGGCCCGGCGTCAGTCCAAAGTTGTCAATAAAAAAGAGCAGGGCCATTTAAATGTGGGCCTTGCTCTGTGAGCGGTTGCAACAGCAGGGAATCCTTAAATATACAGTTCATTATGCTTGCGGACAGAGCAAGCTTTTTTTAATGCAGTGCCTACGGCAAATAATAATGCCTGATTTATTTTCCGTGCGTTTTGCGGGCACAGACGGACGCAGCGCATACATGAGATGCATTTTTTTGAATCGGTCTTACTCGGATGATGTTTATCGATTGCCTGAACCGGACATTTTTCCGCACATAATCCACATTCATTGCAGTCTTTGGAAACATTTGGAATCAGGGTGCTGTTTCCCCGCTTTTTATATGGCCGGTTTCCAGGAAGATTCAGACTGCTGTATACCTGACTGTTTTGTTTTTCGAGAATTTTACCGGCAAATATACGAAGCTCTGTTTCATCAGCCAGATCAGGCCTTCCAGAAGCATATTGCCTTACGATGGAATGCTCTGCAATAGCGGCGATAGCGGCAGTGACCTGAAATCGGACAGCTTGCGCCGTATCGTAAAGCTCTATTAAAGTATCTTCATATGCACGGTTTCCATAAGCGCAGATAAGGATCGATTTACAGCCGTTTCCGTTCATTTGAGAAATACGGGTTACGGCGGCTTCAGGCACACGCCCTCCATATGAGGGAACGGCAATGACCGCAAGATCCTCTTTGGAAAATGAAATATCAGAAAAATTATACATACTGTCTGTTAAGTCAACGGATTCAAAACTGCGGCTTAATTGTCGGCACAGCATATCCGCAACCTTCTTTGTTCCTCCCGCAGGACTAAAACAGATTTCAACTACACGCATAAAAATCGTCCTCCTCCTTTTATTTTTCAGCTGCCCATGAGATCATATAGTAAAAATCTTCGGGTGCCATGTCGGATGCCTCTGAGATTTCCTCAAACCTCCCTTTTAAGCCTATTTCCAACGCCGTCTGATGGAAATGGGAAAGTCCGATTCCAAGATCGACCTGTTTGATCATAGCCTCGTCCTGTGAAACATTTTTCTTATGTGTTTCATAAAAGTGATATGCGTTCCCGGATTTTAATACTCTCCAGGGCTGGGCATTGGTAGCGGATGGAGCCAAACGCAGCATTTCAAGGGGAGCCGAATAATTTCCGGCACGTTCAGGCGTCAGAGGCGTATGAAAGCGTTCGTCAAAAAAGAGTTCTGCCCATGGCTTTCTTGAGGATGCTTTCAGCGTTTTCCGCATTAGCTTTTCCTTCACGGTCGGCCTGTCTGAGGGATAGCCAACTGGAGAGATGGCGATGAAATAATCGTCTTTTCCGATCTTCATTGCACTGGAAAAACTGTCTCTGCTGAAGGTTGCCACAAGCCATACGGTTCCAAGCCCCATATCCGTTGCATATAAAATAAGGTTCTCAAACTCATAACCGGCCGCTAACAGTTCGGATTCATTTTGGGGTATGGATACCCCAAGAAATGTATTTGCCCCTTTTATGACCCCATAAGTTCCCAGTTTTTCTCCCTTATCGTTTAGCCCCTTTTCAGCAATGTGCAGATTTACCGCTGCACCAAAAGGATTGGACAGTGTGTCCATATAATGAAGGAGTTTCTCTTTGTCTGCGGGCAAAAGACTCTTAGGCTCAAAGGTTCTGACACTACAGCGTTTTTTAATTGTTTCTTGGACTGGAATGGATAATTTCATGTGTTTTGTTTTCCCTTCAATTGGTTCAAATGATAATTCAGTAATAAAAGATCCTGTTTTTCTTTACATTTTTTCGTTGCAGGCGTATCTTTAAAAGGCAAAGAATAAACACTTGCAAACATCAGGAAACAGATATATCATTTAGATGTAAAAAATAAAATTACATCAAAAATAATAGCATTGAATTGATGTAATGTCAAGAGTTACATTTGAAAGGAAAACAGTATGCAGTTAAGTATGAAATGTTCGATTGCAGTTCATTGCCTTATATTTATACATGAAGCAAAGGGAATTGCACGGGTTACAAGCCCGTTATTAGCCGAAAGTACAGGATGTAATCCTGTGATCATCCGAAATGTTATAAGCTCTCTGAAAAAAGCGGGAATTATAACCGTTGCACGGGGAACAGGCGGCGCAGAGCTATGCATGGATCCATCAGAGATTACATTGTTTATGATTTATAATGCACTGGAACCGAAGGGGCTGTCCTCTCTGATTGGAATCCACCCATGTTCTGAGCGTGCCTGCCCTGTGGCGCAGAATATCCAGAGCGTCCTTGCTGTGCCGTATCAAAAAATCGAACATTCCATCAGAAACACGATGCAAAGCATTACGTTAAAATCTATGATTCAGGATTTTCACTGTAAGACGGGAAAAAGTTAAGATGGTTAGGGTGTGAGATTTTTATAAAAGCGGCTGTAATCAGGCGTATGGATGAGAACATCAGGGACATACTGCCTGAGAAAGCCTAAAAAGAGCCTAAGGCTGAACGCCGCTTTTATATGTATGCGTTTAAGAGGCGGATTTATTTTTGGATTCGTCTTTAAGAATGTTATGGCTCCTAAAATCAATGGTTTCCCGGAGGTAACTATGCCACAAAATTGTGCGTACTTCACAGTATAAATGGTTGCTGGTACAATGACTTCAACAAAGGCAGACGCCTGAAAGAAAAATCAATTTAATGGAGGTATTCAGTATGAAGATCGCAGTTGTTTGTGCAAACGGGAAAGCAGGTAAGAGGATTGTTAAGGAAGCGGTGGGCCGCGGACTGGATGTGACGGCTGTTGTGCGGGAGGAAAATCATTCCGCAGCTCCAAAGGTGATTCAAAAGGATCTGTTTGATCTGACATCCCATGATCTGACCGGCTTTGATGTGGTAATTGACGCATTTGGCGCATGGACAGAGGAAACTTTGCCGCTGCACAGCACGTCTCTTGGACATCTGTGCGATGTTTTGAGCGGGACGGATACCCGGCTGCTGGTAGTTGGCGGCGCTGGCAGCCTGTATGTAAACCCGGAGCATACGGTGCAGGTTGCCGACGGGCCGGATTTCCCGGATATTTTTAAGCCCCTGGCAGCCGCAATGGCAAAGGCTCTGGAAGAACTCAGAAAGCGCAGGGATGTAAAATGGACGTATATCAGTCCGGCAGGTGATTTTCAGGCTGAAGGGGAGCGCACAGGACAGTATATTCTGGGCGGTGAGGAACTGACTCTGAATGACAGAGGAGAAAGCGTGATCAGCTATGCGGACTATGCGATCGCTATGGTGGATGAGGCTGTAGATGGAGGCCACATTCAGCAGCGTATTTCCGTAGTTCAGAAGTAAAATGGATGAAGGATCCCACGGCTTTGTATCATGCCTGCGGGATCCGTTACAGAGAATACAGCCTGTAATTCAAAGAAACAGCCGTATCTAAGAACAGGAGAGTCCGTATGAACCGTATGGAAAAAATCCATTTTTTGATTGATGTTTTACTGGAGGAGATACCTGAGTATCGCCCGATTGCTCTGCCCTTTGCACAGGATGAAGTCAGTCAGAGAAGACTGCTCCGCAGCTTGATGAATGTCCGTCCGCCCATGCCCCTGACTTCGGAATTTTTGAAGATACAGGATGAAGTATTGTCAGAGGAACGGGAGGAGAAGGGGGTCATCCGAGCAGAGGAACTGCCTTCGGTAAGTGCAGACCCCAGGATCTCCCTTTGGCAGGGGGACATCACCCGGTTAGATGCAGACGCCATTGTGGATGCGGCTAATTCCCAATTGCTGGGGTGTTTCTGCCCCTGCCATGGCTGCATTGACAATGCCATCCATTCAGCGGCGGGGCTGCAGCTTCGTGAGGCGTGCCATCAGATCATGAGCAGGCAGGGCCGCCCCGAACCTAATGGACAGGCGCGACTGACTCAGGGCTATAATCTCCCTGCAAAATATGTTTTGCATACAGTAGGACCTGTCATCCGGGGGCGTGTGAGCAGGCAGGATAGGGCTGAACTGGCGTCCTGCTACCGCTCCTGCTTAGAGCTTGCGGCAGGGCACAAGCTGTCCAGTGTTGCTTTTTGCTGTATTTCCACAGGTGAATTTCATTTTCCGAATCAGGAGGCGGCACAGATTGCTGTGAAAACAGTGACTGAATTTCTGCAGGGGGAAACATCTATAAGGAAGGTGGTATTTAATGTTTTCAAGAATATTGACAAAGAAATCTACCGAACCCTGCTCGGAGCAGATAAAACAGCTGAGACAGGCGCTGAGAGAGGCTGACGCGGTGGTGATCGGAGCCGGAGCCGGACTTTCTGCCGCGGCCGGCTTCACTTATTTTGGGGAACGATTTGAAAAAAATTTTGCAGACTTTATGCAGGCATATGGAATCAGTGATATGTATTCCGGCGGTTTTTATCCGTTTCAGACGCTGGAAGAATATTGGGCATGGTGGAGCCGTCATATAATGCTAAACCGTTATGAAAAAGCGCCAAAGCCGGTTTATGATAAATTGCTGAAACTGGTGAAGGAAAAGGACTATTTTGTTCTTACCACCAATGTAGACCATCAGTTTCAAATGGCAGGCTTTGATAAAAAGCGTCTGTTCTGCACTCAGGGAGATTATGGGCTGTGGCAGTGCAGCAGGCCCTGTCATCAGAAAACCTATGACAATGAAGAAACTGTACGCCGTATGGCAGCAATGCAGCGGGATATGAGAGTGCCGACAGAGATGGTTCCCCATTGTCCGGTCTGCCAGGCGCCAATGACGATGAATCTGCGCTGTGATCATCGGTTTGTTCAGGATGAGGGCTGGTACAGAGCGGCCCGGAGCTATGAGGATTTCATACGCCGCCATGAGGCTGTTCGTGTGCTGTTTTGGGAATTGGGCGTAGGAGAGAATACGCCGGCTATCATTAAATATCCGTTTTGGAAATACACGGCTCAAAATGATCTGGCAACCTACGTATGCGTAAATATGAATGAAGCATTTGCACCCCATGAGATCATGAAACGGTCTGTTTGCATAGAGGGAGAGATTGAAATGGTACTGGAAAGCGTCTGACAGGCGCTTTTTTGCTGTAACAATAAAATAAATCTCATACAATGGCAAGTCCATGGATGCTTTTAATGTGTGCCCTCGTTTCATCCTTCTCCGGGCGGCCGCCGGCCCGCCCGCCTAAGACTTTCCTGCCTTTTAGACTGGCCCAGTCAAAGTTTTCCTCGGCCTGCCGTCCCACCAGGAAATTTCCGGCCCTCTGGGTCAGCTGGGCGAAGTTAACGGCAGGATCCTCAGAACCTTCCTGGTATACATAGATGCTGGCTTCGGAACCCATAAAACCGATCTGGGCATCGCCGGAGATCAGGGAGGTCATAACTTTGTCAGCGCCGCCGGCATTTACAAGAGTCAGATTGATCCCCTCTTCTTCAAAATATCCCAGCTCGATCGCCGCATACTGAGGGGCGTAAAAAATGGAATGGGCCACTTCGCTTAAGGTTACAGGGGTTCCTCCGTTCCCGGAAGAACCGGAAGAACTGCAGGCGGAAAGGGATAGGGCAGTAAGGCTTCCAGCCATAAGGAGGGATAAAAAACGTTTTGCAGTTAAAACATACATAATGGATAGCTCCTTGCATATGCGTTCATACTGTTATTGTATTATTGATTTCCTCTTATGGTGCGGTGTGAGCGGGAAATGTCAGCAGACGGCGGCTTTGGTCCCTGTCAGGGCAGAAGGGCTATTGATTGCCCCGTATCATTTCACGGTACTGGCTGGGAGTCATGCCCTTTTTTCTGCGGAAGATCTTTGTAAAATAACTGAGATCCGCAATGCCGCACACAGACGCGATCTCCTGAATGGGCTCGCTGGTAGTATTTAACAGATAAATCCCGTGGCTGATCCGTCGGTCGGTTACAAAGTCTGTCAGAGTGGAGCCTGTTTCACGCCTGAAAAGGGTGGACAGATAGGTTTTGTTGACGGAGAGCCGGTCTGCCAGGGTACTTAGGCTTAGGTCATCCCGGAGATTCAGGCAGATGAGATCCACGGCCCTCTGGATCAGAGGAGAATAGAAGCGTGTGGAGTGGTTCTGAACCAGAAGGCTGTATTTGTAGATCATTTCTGCAGGAAGGGCCTCCAGACGCGACACGCTGTAGAGCGTTTCCAGCTGTATGGCGAAACGGGAGGACAGTTCGTCTAAATAGACCGGATGGACGCCTCCGTACTGAGCCGCCTTTCGGCAGAGGGTATTAAAGATGATGAGATAGTTTTTTTTGTCGCGTGTGGTATCTGCAAGCCGCTGCTCCATACCGTAGGAGTTGCCGGTGTTCAGATATTCCCTGGCCGAGGTATAGTCGCCGCGGGAGATAGCGTCCATAAGTGCCTGTTCATTTTTATAACGCAGCTCAATGCTGTCGGATACATCCTGATTCCGGCCAAAGGAATCTTCGGTATCGTACTGCACCGGGAGCTCTCCGGTACACTCCTGAGGCAGGATGCGGTAGGGGCCATCATAAAGACGGCTGCACAGACAGGTCAGGATGCTGCGTATGCAGCTCTTGTCCCGAAGAACGGGAAGTGAGGTGTAATACTGGGAAAGGAAGGGAATGTGAATCTCTGGGATATTCAGCCGTCTGGCCAGAGACTGCACAAAACCAAGGGTAGCGTCCTCCATGGCAAAGGGGCCCACGGTAAGTACCCGTTTTTGTCCTGCTTTTGGAATGGGGATGCACAGATAATAGCACCAGAACAGGTCTTTTATGAAATAGACCAGGTGTTTTTCATGGAAATTCTCCTCCGGCCGGAAAAAGGTGGAGATCACATTGCTGCAGTCTTTTAAAAGTGTGCGGCGCAGATTCAGATCAAAGGCATCGTCCCATTTGTAGGGGGCGTCAATGAGCCTCGTATGGATACGCATTTCTTCAAAATAGTTTCTTACAAAGTTTAAAAGTTCGTTCTGATCCATAGGAACCTCCCGGTTTGCAGCATAATAGAAAATAGTAAAATATTCAGTAATAGTAGTATAATATATTTTTATTGCAAAATCAAACAGAATATTATTATATAAATAGTAAATAATATTATTGTTTAAAACAGCAAAATAACATACACTGCGTTTACAGACAAAGCAATCAGCAATCAAGGCCGTCTGTTGGCTTCAGACAGCGGATGGCAAGTCAGGAGGAGGTTAAAATGAACCGTCAGGAAACGAAAGAGGCGCCCTTTGGAATGAGGGACCGACTGGGGTATATGTTCGGTGATTTTGGAAATGATTTTACATTTCTTCTGTCATCTATGTTCCTTATGAAATTTTATACGGATGTTATGGGAGTTTCGGCTGCTGTTGTAGGTGCCATGATGATGATCGCCAGAGTGGTGGACGCATTTTCAGACGTGACTATGGGGCAGATCTGCGACAGGTGCCGTCCCGGAAAGAAGGGGAAATTTGCACCCTGGATCAGGCGGATGTGCGGTCCGGTGGCTCTGGCATCTTTTTTGATGTATGCAGTATGGTTTAAGGATATGCCCATGGGCTTTAAGATCTTCTGGATGTTCTTTACCTATCTGCTCTGGGGAAGCATCTGCTATACAGGCATCAACATTCCTTATGGATCCATGGCATCTGCCATTACAGCAGATCCAAAAGAGAGAACCTCTCTTTCAAGTTTCCGTACCATTGGAGCTACTCTGGCAAACACGGTGATCGGTGTGGTTCTGCCGCTGATCGTTTACTATGAGGATGCTCAGGGCAATACTGTATTTTCCGGCAGCCGGATGATGACAGCCGCTCTGCTCTGTTCCGTTGGCGCCATTATCTGTTATCTGCTCTGCTACCATATGACCACAGAACGTGTTAAAATGGAAAAGACCGCAGAGAAGTTTTCCTTTAAGGAACTGATCCGTACTACGATTTCCAACCGCGCTGATCGGCATTGTAGCGGCGGCGCTGCTATTGCTGCTGGCACAGCTCACACTGTCTGGTATGGGGAATTATATTTATCCTAATTACTTTGGAAACCGTGAGGCTATGTCCACCGCCAATATGGGGGTTACTGTTATCACACTGGCGCTTTCCACTGTGATTGTAAACATTTCCGGAAAATACGGAAGAAAAGAGCTCGCGGGAGTGGGCGCGGCTGTGGGAGCAATCGCACTGATTGCCGCTTTCATCCTTCATACGAAAAACGTATGGGTATTTGTGGCCCTGTATCTGATTTCTTCTCTGGGCACAGCCATTTTTAATCTGGTGTGCTGGGCTATGATCACGGATGTAATTGACGATGCAGAGGTTCGTACCGGAAAGCGGTCTGACGGAACAATCTATGCGGTTTATTCTTTTGCGAGAAAGCTGGGACAGGCTGCATCTTCTGGACTGACCGGCGGACTTTTGACAATGGTCGGATATTCCGCAGCAACGGCTTTTGAGCCGCAGGTGGTAGACGGCATCTACAATATCACCTGCCTGGTGCCGGCAGCCGGTTTTATTTTACTGGCTCTGGCTTTAAAATTCCTTTATCCTCTGGATAAAAAACAAGTAGAAAAAAATGCGAAGATCTTAAGAGAAAAGAGAGGAGAGTAATCGTATGCTGTATCCTATATTAACGCCATCCAGATCCTTAAATGATTTAAACGGGGTCTGGGAATTTAAGCTGGACAATGGAAATGGATTTGAGGAGGAGTGGTTTAAAAAGCCGTTGGAAACTCCCATGACCATGCCGGTTCCTGCTGCTTACAATGATTTAAAGGAAGGCGTGGATTTCAGAGATCATTACGGCTGGGTGTTTTATCAGAGAACCTTCTCTGTGCCAGGATTTATGAAGGATCAGAGAGTGATTTTGCGCTTTGACGCAGTGGCCCATGAAGCCAAGGTGTACATCAATGGAGAGCTGGTATGCACGCATAAGGGCGGTTTCCTTCCCTTTGAGGTGGAAATCTCCGATCTGGCAGGAAAGGGCGAGTGCCTCCTGACCGTAGCAGTAAGCAACATCATTGATTATACCACACTGCCTGTTGGAGGAAAGAGCAGTCTTCTGGGAGGCGGTCTTCCTGGTTTTGAGGCAAAGGGCCCCAAAAAGCCAGTGAACAATCCAAATTTTGATTTCTTTAACTACTGCGGCATTATCCGTCCGGTACGGATCTATACCACACCAAAGTCCTATATCAGCGATGTTACCGTTACTGCTGAGGTAAAGGGTGAATATGCGGCATTAAACTACCGCATTGATACCATTGGCGAAGGCAGCTGTCTGGTTGAAGTATTTGACAGAGAGGGAAATAAGGTGGCAGAGGCTGCGGGAACAGAGGGCGTATTAGAGATTAAGAATGTAAAGCTGTGGCAGCCTTTAAATGCCTACCTTTATGATATCCGCGTGACTTTTGGAACGGATGTATACACCCTGCCTTATGGTGTTCGCACCGTTCGTGTAGAGGGAACCCGATTCCTTATCAATGAGAAGCCGTTCTATTTTAAGGGTTACGGTAAGCATGAGGACACCTTCCCCAACGGCCGCGGCATCAATCTGCCTATGAATACCAAGGACATTTCCCTGATGAAATGGCAGGGAGCAAACAGCTTCCGCACCAGCCATTATCCATACAGTGAGGAAATGATGCGCCTCTGCGATCAGGAAGGCATCGTAGTGATCGATGAGACGACGGCAGTAGGCGTGAATCTGGAGTTTGGCGGCGGAGCCAACTTCAACGGACAGAAGGTGGGCACCTTTGATAAGGAGCACGGCGTACAGACTCAGGAGCATCATAAGGATGTGATCCGCGACCTGATTGCAAGAGACAAAAACCATGCCTGCGTTGTAATGTGGAGCATTGCCAATGAGCCGGATTCCTATTCTGAGGGAGCATATGAATACTTTGCGCCTTTGTATGAGCTGGCCCGCAGCTTAGATCCCCAGAAGCGCCCCTGCACGCTGGTAAGCGTACAGATGGGAGGAGGACCTGCAACCGATGTATCCGCAAAGCTCAGCGATGTGATCTGCTTAAACCGCTACTATGGCTGGTACTTCGGAGCGCCGGATCTGGAAGGGCCGGAGCAGGCGCTGCGTGATGAGTTAGACCAGTGGCAGAAATTCGGACTTCCGGTTATCTTCACCGAGTACGGCGCGGATACGGTGATGGGCTTCCACGATACAACACCGGTTATGTATACGGAAGAATATCAGGTAGATTACTATAAGATGAACCACCGTGTATTTGACGAGTATGATTTCGTGGTAGGCGAGCAGGCGTGGAACTTTGCCGACTTCGCTACCAGCCAGGGCCTCCTGCGCGTTCAGGGCAACAAAAAAGGCCTGTTCACCAGAGACAGAAAACCAAAGCTGGCGGCACATTATTTTAAGGATAGATGGCACCAGATCCCGGATTTTGATTATAAGAAAAATCAGTAATGAGAAAAAGAAGAACCTGTGCCCAAATGGGCATGGGTTCTTTGCTTTTAGGCATATGCAGGAGACTATAACAAAGTTTGTGTCTTTATATATCCACGGCTCCCGGTTTCTTGCCGGACTTCTTGCTTATTCAGGCAGATATAAGCGGGAAAATCAGCCGCGTGAACAAAGGTCAGATGAGAGGATGTCTGCCGCTGTCTCAGCTCTTACATTTCCTGCAGAGAAATTCATCGGCATATGGCAGCGTATCCTTCTGCATTATATTTTTTTCGGATCCGGTCTGAAGGGCGGTTTCATAATACAGACATTTGTGGTTGAGGATAGCCAGCATTTTGCTGAGATTTTCCATTTGCTGTTCTACGGCTTTTCTGCGTTCAAGAAACATATCATATCTTTTTTGCAGGGAGGCATCTCCTTCCTGTGCCCATTTTGCAAACTGCTTCATTTCCCGTATGGACATTCCTGTGCTTTTTAAGCATTCCAAAAGCTGAAGCATGGTGAGGTCGCTGTCATGAAATACACGGTATCCTGATTCTTTGCGCTCCAGAAAAGGCAACAATCCTTCCTTGTCATAGTAGCGAAGGGTGGTTGCCGGAATGTTTGTCATTTGAGAAACTTCTTTGATTGAATATTCCATTGGTAAAACTCCTTTTCTCTCTGTTCTGAACCGTTAGAAAAAAATTTTATAAAACTATTGACTTTAAAGTTTGCTTTAATGTTAAACTCAAGCAAATAAAAAGTCAAGGAGAGATTAGAATGAAGAAAACAAATATTCTGCAAAAGATCCACGGGCCTGCGGATGTAAAAGGCTGCAGTATGGATGAATTAAAAATTCTGTCAGAGGAAATCCGTCAGGCTCTTATCCGGCGTGTAACGGTGACAGGCGGCCACATGGGTTCAAACCTCGGTTTTGTGGAGGCAACAGTAGCGCTTCACTATGTATTTGATTCGCCCAGAGACAAATTCGTCTTTGACGTTTCCCATCAGTCTTATACTCATAAGATTTTGACAGGGAGAAAGGAAGGCTTTACAGAGCCGGAAAAGTATTATGCCTTCAGCGGCTACACAACGCCGTCTGAAAGCGAGCATGATTTCTTTAAAATCGGTCATACATCAACATCTATTTCCCTGGCAACAGGTCTTGCCAAGGGCAGAGATCTAAAGGGCGGCAGGGAAAATATCATTGCTGTCATCGGCGATGGCTCCATGTCCGGCGGCGAGGCATTGGAGGGATTGAATAATGCCGCAATGCTCAACAGCAACCTGATTATTCTGTTTAATGACAATGAAATGTCCATTGCAAAAAACCAGGGCGGTATGTATGAGAATTTCAGACAGTTAAGGGAAACAGGCGGAAAGGCAGAAAACAACTTCTTTAAAAGTTTTGGCCTGGATTATTATTATGTGGAAGAGGGCAACGAGGTAGAAACGCTTATTTCTGCCTTTGAAAAAGTAAAAGATACGAAACGTCCCACGGTGGTCCATATTCACACGCTGAAAGGAAAGGGCCTGGACTGGGCGATGCAGGATAAAGAGGCGGGACACTGGGCAATGCCTGCGGCATTTGATCTGGCAGCGTTTGCAAAAATGGAACGGTACGAAACACTGACGGCTGATTTTCTTTTGAAAAGGATGGAAAGCGATCCGACGGTGATTGCAGTTTCTGCCGCCACTCCCGGCGCTACGGGGCTGACGCAGGAGTTCAGGGCAAAGGCTGGGAAACAGTTTGTAGATGTGGGGATAGCGGAGGAACACGCGGTTGCCATGATTTCAGGCATTGCCAAAAATGGAGGAAAACCGGTGTTTGAAGTGTTCAGCAGTTTTTTGCAGAGAACCTACGACCAGCTGAGTCAGGATCTTGCAATGAACAAAAATGCGGCAACCATTCTTGTATTTTCATCCGGAATCGGAGGCGGAGACTGCACGCATAACGGGATGTATGACATAGCTTTGATCGGTTCCATCCCCAATATAATCGGTCTTGCACCTGCAACCAGGGAAGAATATTTAGCTGCATTGGAATGGTCTGTGGAGCAGAAAAACCATCCGGTTGTTATCAGGGTTCCCAAAGTGGTTATCAGCGACGGAAAAACCATTGCATTTGACGACGAATCCGCAGTCAAAGGTAAAATCGTGAAAAAGGGAAGTAAAATTGCGATTCTTGGCCTGGGTGATGCCCTGCCGCTGGCAAAACAGGCTGCAGAGGCACTGGACGAAACCGTTGGCGTAAATGTTACCGTTGTAAATCCAATGTGCTTTACAACGCTGGATAAGGACTTGCTGGACGAGCTTAAAAAGGATCACGATCTGATCGCTACAGTGGAGGACGGTATACTGGACGGCGGATTCGGCCAGAAAATAGCTGCTTACTACGGCGCTGATCCTGTAAAGGTTTTAAACTTCGGCGGAGCAAAAAGATTTAACGATCTGGTGCCTGCGGCAGACATTGCGGTTGGCAATCATCTCACGGCTGAGCTGATTGCAGAAGATATTAAAAATCATATGAAGTAGGTAATTCAATTTTCCAAAAACGACATGGATATTCTTTACGATTCTGATGATTACGCACAAACCGGATTTTATTTCTTATGCGGACGCGGTGTATGAGCTGCACGAAAGGCAGCTCAGGCGCGCTGATCAAAGTTCATAGGGCGGTTTTTGTATATGGGTGTGGGCAAATTGGCGGAGGCTGTATTCATATTCGCTGTTTGCAAAAGCTGTGTAGAGGATGTCTATGACGTTGAGCTGGGCCAGCCTGGAGGACATGGCTCCGCTGCGAAATAAGGCTTCATTGGCGGCAATGTACAGCTTATAGTCAGCCAGTCGGGACACCTGTGAGTCAGCAAAACGGGTGATGGCAATGCATTTGGTGCGGTTTTCCCTCAGCGCCTTCATACAGGCAGCCATCTCCTGTGTCTGTCCGGAATAAGAAAAAATGATGGCAGCATCCTCAGAGGAGGCATTTCGCGCCTGCAAAAGCTGAGCGTGCCAGTCCTCGCTGACACAGCAGGGCTTATTCAGGCGAAGAAACTTAAGATAGGCATCTTTGGCTGCACAGAGGGACGCACCGATGCCGAACAGGAGGATACTGCGGGACGAGCGGAGGAGGTTTACGCAGGCTTCTACCACATCCGGGTCCAGGATATGCTGGGAATCCAGCAGCACCTGGACATTTTTTTGCGTAATAGTGTTTATAATGGAGGTGATGGAGTCCTCTGGCCGCAGTTCCCGCTCTGAATGGGAGATCTGATTTCCAAAAGATGCGATTTCCAAAAGCAGGGCATGGCGAAAATCCTTGTATCCATGGAAACCAAGGGTCCGGCAGAGGCGGATGACGCTGGAAGGGGAGGTGTAGGTTTTATTTGCCAGGGCGCGGATATTGAGATCTGCGGCAGAATCTGGGTTTGAATAGATATAGGCGGCAATCTGTGCGGGAACGCCGCTGGCGCTGTGTTTAAGTTCAGCCAGTGATAATAGGATACTTCTCATAAAAAAATACACTCCTGTTTGCTTGTATTGAATATTTTAACCAAATAATGTCTTATATATGAAACATTGTACCACAAAACATTGGAAATGTTGACACGTTTGAAAGAAAGAATATAATGAAAATAACAAGAAAACAAGAGGGGTGACGTTATGGATTTGAGCAAGATGACAACGGAATCGCGCAATGTATCTACCATGAATCTGGATCAGATGAGTCCTCTGGAGATTGTAACTGCAATGAACCGGGAAGACCGCAGCGTTCCTGCGGGAATTGAGGCGGTGCTGCCAAGGATTGCTCAGACAGTTTCTGAGGTGGAGCGTGCGTTCCGGCAGGGAGGGAGGCTGTTTTATCTGGGAGCGGGAACCAGCGGGCGTTTAGGTGTGCTGGACGCCTCAGAATGTCCGCCTACTTTTGGGGTAGATCCGTCCATGGTTGTGGGGCTGATTGCAGGCGGAGACCGGGCGCTTCGATTTCCGGTCGAAGGGGCGGAAGACAGCAGGGAACTTGGAAAGAAAGACCTGCAGGATCATGGGCTGACACCCAAAGATGTAGTGGTAGGAATTGCGGCTTCCGGGCGTACTCCCTATGTGTTGGGAGCCTTGGAGTACGCGGCGGGACTGGGATGCAGAACCGCTTCCATTACCTGTAATACAGGCAGCGACGTGGGAAAGGCGGCGAATATTGCCATTGAGGTAAATGTGGGACCGGAGGTGCTGACGGGATCAACCAGGCTTAAATCAGGTACAGCTCAGAAGATGATTCTGAACATGATCACCACCGGAGCGATGGTGAGGCTTGGGAAAGCCTATCAAAACCTCATGGTGGATGTGGTGCAGAGCAATGAGAAGCTGCAGACCCGTGCGGAAAACATTGTGATGGAAGCCACAGGGGCAGACAGAGCGCAGGCAAGGGTTTCTATTGATGAAGCCGGCGGATGGGTGAAGCTGGCGATCGTGATGATCCTGCTGCATTGTGACGCGAGGGAAGCAAAAACGCTGCTGGAGCAGTACGGGGGACGGGTATGTGATGCACTGGCGCATCAGAAGTGAAAGGAGAGGGAGTTATGTCAAATCAGGAAATGGTAAATGAGATTCTGAACTGTCTAGGGGGAAAAGACAATGTAATTACAGCGACCAACTGTATGACACGGCTGAGGATTCACGTAAAGCAGGACAATCAGATTCAGGATGAGGCGCTCAAAAACATAGAGGGCGTGCTTGGCCTTGTCCATGACCGGGCCGGTTTTGCGGAGGTGGTGGTAGGGCCGGGAAAGAGCCGCAAATGCGCGGATATCTGTGCGGAAATGGGGATTTTGGCGGCAGAGGATGTGAATACGGAAAATAACTGGAGAGAAAATAAGGCAGCCCTGAGGGCGGGGCAAAAGGATAGCAGGATAAAAAATATGCTAAAGACATTCGGCGAGATTTTTGTTCCCCTGATTCCCGGCGTGATTGCGGCTGGGCTGTGCTCTGGTCTTGCAACTCTTTTGACACAGCTTTTCCCCGGATATGCAGAAAATGTATTTTTAACCGTTGTACATAATCTGCTTTCCATGGTCAGTGCGTCCTTTATGACATATTTGACTGCCTGGGCCGGTTATCGGTCGGCAGAGCGTTTCGGGGCAACGCCGATCCTTGGCGGTATGCTGGGTATGATCACCACACTGGGAAATATTGATGTGATCTCCAGGACGATTGGCCTCTACAACGAGGCTCAGCCGTTAGACGCTGTCTTAAGGGCGGGCAGAGGCGGAGTGCTGGCGGTAGTGATTGGTGTATTTTTTCTGGCTAAAATTGAAAAGGCAGTCCGCAGACGGATTCCAGATAATCTGGATATTATGTTTACACCCCTGATTACCCTGATTCTCTGTGTGATTCCATATGTATTTATCATCATGCCCCTGACGGGTTTTGTTTCTACCTTCCTGTGCTGGATCGTAGAACAGGTCTGCATGAGCGCTAATCCGGCTGTACGAATCGTGGCAGGCTTCCTTTCATCGGCATTGTTCCTGCCAATGGTAGCCATGGGAATGCATCATGGGCTGGTGGCCCTGTATACAGTTCAGCTGGAGAGCATTGGCTTTGTTACCTTATATCCGGCTCTTGCAATGGCGGGTGCAGGCCAGGTTGGAGCGGCGATTGCCATTTATATGAAAGCAAAGAAGGTGAAGAACCAGCGTCTGTGTTCCGTTATTGACGGCGCCCTTCCGGCGGGAGTATTGGGGGTAGGGGAACCTCTGATTTACGGAGTCACGCTCCCCATGGGAAAACCATTTTTTACAGCGGGTCTTGGGGCAGGATTCGGCGGAGCGTTCGTTATGGCAATGCAGGTGGCCTCTACTACATGGGGGCCATCCGGTATTCTGGCGTTCCCGGTAATGACGGCAGGCCCCAATCCTGCCGTATGGTCTATGCTGTACTATGGAATCGGTCTGGTGATCAGCTATCTTATGGGATTTATTATAACAAATGGGGTTGTGAAAGCAGAGGATGTGGCATCGGCGTAGGATGATAGACAGATGGGCAAAAGGCCGCTGTACGGGGGAGTACGGCGGCCTTTTTAAGAGTCTTTGACGGCCGGCTGCCATATAATATTGCGCATATGTTATTTTAATAAACGTTCTTTTCAGACAGGAGTATTTCTGATAAAATATTTTCACGTATGAATTTTGACACAGGAGAAAACAAAGATGGAATACAAGATTATCGTTCTGGATCTGGACGGGACACTGACAAACAGGGATAAGGTTATTACGCCAAGAACAAAGAGGGCTCTGATGGAGGCCCAGGAAGCGGGAAAGATCGTCGTCCTGGCTTCCGGCCGCCCTACGGCCGGCATTGAGCCTCTGGCAAAGGAACTGGAACTGTCAAAATATGGAAGCTATATTTTGTCCTACAATGGGGGAATGATTACCAGCTGCCGTACTGGGGAAGCGGTATTTTCTTCGCTGCTCCCGGTGGAATCCAACCAAAAAATTATCGGTCTGGCAGAGGAGAATGGGGTGGATATCCTGACTTATGAGGGCAGAAAGATCATTACAAACAACGCGGAATGTCCCTATGCGGTCAAGGAATCCTGCATCAATCACCTTCCTCTTCGCCAGGTGGAAAACATGAGAGAGTATGTCGCCTTTCAGGTGCCTAAATTCCTGATGTTAGATGACGGGGATTATCTGGAGATGGTAGAACCCAGGGTCAAGGCAGCCATGGGCCGTGATTTCAGTGTCTACCGTTCAGAACCCTTTTTCCTGGAGGTGATGCCAAAGGGGATCGATAAGGCCCAGTCCCTGGGGCGTCTTTTAGAATGTCTTGGCCTGTCAAGGGAAGAGATGATCGCCTGCGGCGACGGCTATAATGATCTTACCATGATCCAGTATGCCGGTCTTGGAGTAGCAATGGAGAATGCAGTTCTCCCGGTGAGAAATGCTGCCGACTATATCACTGCCTCCAACAACGAGGACGGTGTGGGGCTGGTGGTGGAGCGGTTTATGCTGGGTAAGGGCTGAATCACTGCGGATGTAAGAAATCCGTAAATATAATTATTTTGCCATTTATACAAAAACATGATACACTAAAAACCAGATACTGACAGTCATATTGTTAAAAACAGACAAAAAAAGATATGGAAGGAGGCACAGAATGCTGCAGGTGTCAGGAATCTGTAAATCATATGGAAAGCGTCGGATTTTGGATCAGGCCGAACTGTCTGCCCACAGAGGAACCTGTGTGGGAATTGTAGGGGCCAACGGCTGCGGTAAGACAACCCTTTTATCTGTCCTGGCGGGAGTAAGGAAACCGGATCGGGGCAGTATCCGAATTGACGGGCAGGAAGCATCAGGCCATCCGGCAGTATTTGCAGCTAAGGCTGCTTATGTTCCCCAGGAAAATCCTCTGATGGAGGAGCTGACCGTGAGGGATAATCTCCTTTTGTGGTATAAGGGCAGCAAAAGCCGGATGAAGGAAGATCTGGAACATGGCCCGGCAGCTCTTTTAGGGATTCCTTCTATGCTGGAACGCAGGGCGGGAAAGCTGTCAGGAGGTATGAAAAAAAGACTCAGTATCGCCTGTGCTCTGTCGGGACAGGCCCCTCTTCTGATCATGGATGAGCCGGGAGCAGCTTTGGATCTGGAATGTAAGGAAACGATCCGTCAGTACCTGCAAAGCTATTTAGAGAATGGAGGAACAGCAGTCCTTACCTCTCATGAGATGGAGGAGCTGTCCATGTGCAGCCGGCTTTATGTGCTGAGAGATGGCAGACTGGAGGAGATTCCAGCAGGTCTTGGGCCAAAAGAACTGATCGCCAGCTTTCATCCGCCGAAGGTCGGCATATAGGACGGCAGGGATAACAAGTTAAGTCAAATGCGGCAATGCCTGGAAAGACTGTGACTAAAAACGGAGGAAAAAGTGTATGGAATTAACGAAGCAGATGAAAATGGCAGCGGCCGGAGCGGCAGCGGTAATCGTAGTGGGCGGAGGTGTTTTTGCCTTTACGCAGATGTCAGAGGGGGATCCCAAGGAAACGGTGATCAAGGCATTTGAAAATATCTATACAGAAGGGCAGACTGATCCGCTGGAAGAACTGTTTGGACTGTCAGAGTTTGCAAAAACAGAGGCATCATCCAGTTCCGAGGGCGGTCTTACGTTAAAGCTTGACAGCTGTTCTGAGCCTGCGGTCAACGCCTATGCAGGCAGCGGGCTGCGTATTGAAGGAAAGGAGGATACAGACAGCCACAAGAGCTCCTTCAATATGGGGGTTATTTATAATGGAATGGATCTGGCGAATCTGAACCTTTATTATGGAGATCACACCCTTATGGCTGCAGTACCGGAACTGTCTTCCCGCGTATTTACTCTGGATCTGGGAGAAGGGCTGGGTGACCGTGTAAAAAATTCTCCTGTTGTAGCTCCGGCCCTGGAGCAAAACGGTATTGATCCGGCTGCTCTGGCAGAATATTTGAACACCCTTTTAGCCCAGGCCCAGCAGGAAGACGAAGGACAGACAGAGTCTCTTGATCTTAAGGGCCTCATGAACCGCTATCGGGAAGGCTGCAAGGCTGAGGATGATTTTAAGGCGGCTATGACTGTAAAAAAGGGTGAAAAGGGAACCTTTACTGTGGATGGAAAAGAGGTAAGCTGCAAAGGCTATGAGGTTTCCATCAGTAAAGACGCCATGATCAGCTTTTTAAGAACCTCATCTGACTTCTTCCTTCAGGATGAGACTCTGAAAAATGAGTTTTTAAATCAGATGGAAATGAGCGTACAGCTTGGACAGCTCATGGGAGGGAATGGAACAGGACAGGAGTTCCCTACTGCCAAGGAGATGCAGGAACAGACTTACGAAGAGGCAAAGGCAAACATCGATGAGATGATCAGCTTTTTGGAGAGTTCCTTAAATGATGTGCAGATGACCGTCCATGTGGATTCCAAAGGCCGTCTGGTTTCTGTAAAGGGAACCACCTCTTTGAATGATCCTGACAAGACAGAAACGGAGAGCGAGCCGGTTAGTGTGAATTTCAGCTGTGAATTAAAGGGCGGTTCCTATCTGACCCAGAATCTTAATGCTCAGGTAGAAATGGTAAATGGAGACGAGACGCTGGTGCTTACAGCTGCAAAAGACGGAACCTATGATGGAAAGCAGCTGACCGGAGGCCTGGATCTGGAGATGAAGTCAACAGGCGCCATGTCAGAGGAGTGGAAGGCTGCTTTTGACGGTTCCTACAACAGTGACGGCGGCGCTTATGACCTTCAGGCAGCCGTCAGCCAGGATGGTCTGGAGCTTGTGAGCCTTTCTGCCAAAGGAGCGGTTGATCAGCTGGAAAAGGGGAAATCCATCCATGTAGCCATTGATTCCATCACAGCCTCTGCCATGGGAGATACAGGAAATGTTGTTTTAAGCGGCGAATATCATTTCGGGCCGCTGTCTGGAGAAGTGGTTCCTCTGGAAGGGGAAACTATGGATATACTGGCAGCCACCGAAGAGGAATGGAACGCCGTTGCTATGGAGATACTCTTTGGCGTCATCGGAATTGGCGGTGAAGCAGGATTGATTCAGTAAAGGATATAAGTATGTGTGGACGTCTGTGCTATATAAGGCTGGAATTAAAACGTGCCCTGAGACGGCTTCCCCACATTCTGGCAGGGGCGGCAGTGCTTGTGATTCTCATGGGCGCGGCCGCCCTTCTGGCAGGAAAGCTGCTCTATGGCGGTCAGGCAGTGGGACGGATTCCGGTAGGCGTGGTACTGCCTGAGGAGGATACCCTGGCAAAACAGGCCGTAAATATGATCCGTTCCCTTGAAAGCGTTAAAAGTCTCTGCGATCTTACCTATATGGACGAGGAGGAAGCGAAACAGGGGCTAAGGGAAGGGCGGCTTTATGCCGTGCTTCAGGTGCCGGACGGTTTTGTGCAGGATATTATGACAGGAGTCAATACGCCTGTAACTGTGATCTTTCCGGAAAATGCGGGAGTCGAGAGCAGGATTTTTCAGGAACTGACGGATGCAGGCGCAGGCATATTGGGAGCCAGTCAGGCGGGGATCTACAGCGGAGATCAGCTTTTAAAACAGTATGGTCTGACGGAGAAAATTCCCCTGTTTGAAAGAGAAATGAACGGAATCTACTTAAGCTACAGCCTTCCCAGAATGGATTATTTTGGAAAAATCACCGTAAACGGAGCGGGAGATGTGACGGTGCCTGTATTTTACGGGATCAGCGGCTTTGTGCTGGTGCTGTTGCTGTCCGCCATTCCGGTATCGGATCTGTTAAAGAGAGACAGCCCTGTGATGAGGCAGAAGCTGTCTCTGATCGGAATTGGCCCGTTTACAGCGGCAGGAGGCCGTATTCTGGGACTCTCTCTTTTACTGGGGATTTTGACGGCTCTGGCTGCTTTGGCTGCTCAGGCGGCAGGTGTGCTTTCGTTCAGTCTGCCAGGTGTTTTTGCAGGGATCCTGGTTTGCCTGGGAGCGGCATCTGCAGCAGCCTGTCTGTTTCTGACGGCAGGAAGCCGAATGGGAGGGATCCTTCTTCTTTTTGTTATGGTGACAGTGCTCCATTTTCTTTCCGGCGGTTTCCTTCCGCAGGTATTTCTGCCGGAACAGATCCGGGAGGCAGCACCCTTTTTACCCTCCCATATCCTGATGGAAGGCGTAAAGATGGCAGTGACCCAAAGCTGGAACTTTGAAACAGCGGGAAAGCTGGCTGCTCTGATTGCAGGAGGGTGGCTGATTGCGGCAGCGGCGGAGGCGGCGGATAAATGAAACAGGTAATTGTGTGGTTTTTTCTCGCGTGTAAGCGCTATTTAAAAAAAGGCATATTTCCAATGCTTTTACTTCTTCTGCCTCTGGCAGCCCTGGGAATCGGGAAAATGGAGAGCCAGGGAGAAAACAGAATTCGGATTGCCGTGTGTACAGCCGGAGGAACGGAGCAGGAGGCTTCCTGGCTTTCCAGGCAGCTGGCACGGAATCTGGCAGAGCGGGCAAAGGGGATGTTTGATTTTTATCTCTGCGCCAGTGAACAGGAGGTAAAGGATGAGGTGGCATCAAGGCGGGCGGAATGTGGATATGCCATTGATCCGAATCTGGAAGAAAAACTGAATCAGAAGCAGTGGAAGAAAGTGATTCGTCTTTATACGGCCCCGTCTACTGTGGCAGGCCCGTTATCTGCAGAAACGGTTTTTCATGAACTGGCAGCCCTGTATAACAGAGAACTTTTACAAATGTATGTGACGGAGGGAGAGGCGTTTTCGCAGATCGGGTCTCCTGAAAGCGAAGAGAGAAAGGCGGCGGCAGGACAGGCCAAAGAACTCTATGATCAGTGGTATGACGGCGTCGGTCTCTTTCATTTTGCGTACATATATGATGGGGAAAGCACAGGCAGGACTTTGGCAGAGGAGACGGGAGCAAAGCTTTTTCCTGTCCGTGGCCTTGCGGCTGTTTTTGTCTTTACCATGTCGCTGTACGGAGCGGTTCTGCTGGGAGAGGATGAGATAAGCGGTCTTTTTATTCCTCTAAGCTGGAAACTGCGTCTGCCATGCCGTCTGGCGGTTTTAAGCGCTCCGACGGCGCTGTCCTGTGTTTCTGCCTTTTTCGCATTGTGGGCTGGAAAAAGCTTAAAGAGTGGAGTAGCAGGAGCGGCAGAGGAAGCTGCCGCACTGCTGATTTATGGTTTGGCCTGCGTGGCTGTAGTTTTTCTGCTTAAAAATGTGTTTCGCTCCCCCAGGGCGCTTTGCTGTACCATTCCGTTCTTTATTATTGGAAGCCTTATATTCTGTCCGGTGTTTGTGGATGCAGGAACATGGATGCCGGGAATAGAACAGGTTGGCCGGCTGTTTTTGCCGTATTATTATCTGGGATTCTTTTAGGAAAAATGGGGGCGGCAGTTTTGGCTTCTGCCCCTAAAAAAAAATTAAAAAAATAAAAAAAAGGTATTGCCAAAATGGAAACAGTGTGATATATTATAACACGTGCTGCGGGAGTGCTGGAATTGGCAGACAGGCAAGACTAAGGATCTTGTGGGTGTATGCTCGTGTGGGTTCAAGTCCCATCTCCCGCATATGCAGAAGTGGCGGAATTGGCAGACGCGCACGGTTCAGGTCCGTGTGGTAGTAATACCTTGAGGGTTCGACTCCCTTCTTCTGCACTGGATGATGATCCGGAACTTAAGGAAACTTAGGTTTCGGATTTTTTTGTACAAAAATATAAAAAACTTGACATTATACCTGGTATAAGCCTTATGCTTGGAGAGCAAAGATGCGCTGGAGATAACAGCGCGGATAAGGAGGGGAAGATATGTCACGGACAATCAAAGAAGCCCAACAGCTGACGGGGATCACCAGCCAGAATATCCGATACTATGAAAAACAGGGACTGCTGACGCCTGAGAGGAATGAGGAAAATTCCTACCGGCTGTATTCCGAGGAGGATATTGGCCGCTTGAAAATGATCCGCTTGTTTCGGAAATTGGGGATGCCGGTGGGAGAGATTCGCCGGATGTTTGAGGGCGATATCTCTTTGGAGGAAGCAATTGCGTCCCAGATCAGCCGTCTGCAGTCTCAAAAGGAAGAATTGACGGCTGCATTGGAGTTTTGCGGGAAGATAAAGGAGGAACAGCTGGCAGATGTAGATCCGGATATGTATCTGGAAGAGATAGAGAAAGAGGAGAGAGCGGGATCTGTATTTATGCAGTTCATTAACGATTATGCGCAGGTGGTGCGGTCCGAGGCAATCCGGGATTTTTCCTTCATGCCTGAGGATCGGTGCGATGATCCGGAGATTTTTTCTCAGGAACTTCTCAAATATGCCAGAGAAAATAAGAAAACGATCGTGATCACCAAAAAGGGTCTGTCACCCCGGTTTATGATGGATGGGGCTGAATATAAAGCCTACAGAACTTCCTCGCGTCTGGGAATTGTGATCCGCTGCGAGCTGGTTCATCCGGAGGATTATATCCCGGCAGGGATGACGGTCCGCAGATACAGGATTCTTCGCGTTATTTCCATTGCGGCACTGCCCCTGCTTCTGTGGGGAATCAGTGCGCTGTGCTTTTTAGATCGGCTGGATCTGCGTTCGCCGGGATCCTGGCTGGCGCTGTTTGTGATGGGAACGGTTTTTCTGGCGGATCTGTTTTTTGTATACTACAGCCATGGAAAGAACTTCAAAGGCTGAAACTGCATATGAAGATTCATGAACGTGGCAGCAAAGGAACGGATGGAGGATGGATGGGCCGGGAATGTTATTTGGCAGGAGCGTCACAGAGGCATCTGCTCCTGCATTGCGGGGATTTTCAGAGTTACCTCTGTGCCTTTTCCTGTAACGCTTGTGAATGACAGTCCAAAGCCTTCTCCGTAAAGACTTTTCAGCCGCAGGTTTGTATTGGATACGCCGATGTGCCGGGTGGAGGTAAGAGCGCCTTCAGTATTTGGCTCATCCAAAAGAGTATCCAGTTTTTCCGGAGGGATTCCAGCCCCGTCATCGCAGATGACTAAGATAATATCATTGTCCTCCCGCCACCCGGTAAGGAGGATGGAGCCCTTCTTCTCTTCCTTCATCAGGATACCATGGAGAAGGGCATTTTCTACGATAGGCTGAAATGTCAGCTTTGGTATGGTGAAATCCAAAAGTTCCGGAGGAACATCAGCGATAAAGGAGGCGCAGTGATTGTAGCGCATATTCTGCAGCTGCATATATAGAGACACATGGGTTATCTCATCTCTGATGGAAGAGAGGAGATCCTTGCGTCCAAGGGTCAGGCGGTAAAAACGGGTCAAGGCCTGGATGGCTTCGCTTACCTGCCCGATCTGGCCGGACTGAGCCAGCCAGTTGATCATATCCAGGGTATTGTAGAGAAAATGGGGATTGATCTGTGCCTGGAGCGCCCGGAACTGAGCCTTCTGAAGCTCTTTTGAAGCCTGTTCCTGCTGATCCATAAGCTCATTGATTTCAGCGGTCATAAAATTGTAGGCCCCGGAAAGAATCCCGATCTCATCATTGCCGGCCTGCTCTAATATAAGAGGCTGGGGACGGCCGGAGCGAATACTTTCCATCTGAAGGGCCACATGGATGATGCGGTCTGCGAAAGATCTTGAGAGCAGATACGCCAAAAACAGGGCCAGAAGAGAGATAAAGGCATACAGGCCGATGAAATTCATGATGGTGGAAGCGCCTACTGCCTGAAGTTTTTCTCTGGGGATGAGGGAAATGAGATACCAGCCAGAATCCTTCACAGGAAAACAGGCTGCATATACCCGGATCCCGTTTAACTCAGCAGGCAGAAATTCTTCCTCTGTCTTCAGCTGCTCAAAAAGCTCCGGTGGGATGGCAGGCATAGACTTGTTTGTTTTTAGGTCCCCGGTCTGGATTGTCCGCCCGTTTTGGTCTGCAAAGAAGGTGTATTCTCCCTCGATGGATCGCCGGTTTGCGATCAGCTCCTGAAGAGAGGAACGAGAGAAATATACAGCAACATAGGCGGCCGTCTCTCGCTCTGTCTCCCCATTTTGGGGGAGATAATTCAATCGTGTAATATAAGCCAGATTGCCGCAGGTCTCCCGTTCTGTTTCCGAGAGAGAGGAGGAACAGAACAGATAATCTTCCTCAGAAGCCTTAAACTGTGAGATCCATTGGCTGTCCAGGGAAGAAAGAGGGGAAAACAGGATTTGACGCCCGTTGTTCCAGACATCCAGCCTGGGATAGCTGCTGTCGTCATAGTAGATCCGTACCGACCGGATCAGGGACGGCTCTGCGGCCATACGGGCCTGGTTGTACAGGCTGTCCAGCTGGGAGCGGGATAATGCGGAGGTCTTTGCCTGCTCTTTTGGAATGGAAAAGAGGCCCTGGACGGAAAGGGCGTCTGTGAGGGTGTCGGAAGCATAGGATATATGGGTCATCAGATTCTCAGCGGCAAGGGCAGACTGAGCGTGGAAAGCCTCTTCCGACTGAAGGGTATTATTTAGTACGATCTGAAAGAACCGGGTAAACATAAGAACTGTCACTACGGCCATAGGCAGCATAAAAAGAATGGCGTACGATACAGCCAGCTTTTTCTTAAGTTTCATGTCATAGATGTAATAATGCAGCAAACGTTTCAGAGGATGTTTCATCAGAGCATTTTCTCCCTGTATTCAGATGGGGAAAGGCCTACGATTTTGCGGAAGGCCTTGCTGTAATAGTTTCCGTCACTGTAGCCTGCCTTTGCGGAAATGTCTGCAATCCGGTAGCGGGGATCGTTTAAAAACTGTTTGGACATTTTGATCCGGTAATCGGTCAGGTACTGATTCACGGTCTGGCCTGTTTCGTTTTTAAAGAGGGTGCAGACATAGCTGGAAGAGCGGTTGACGTATTCGCTGATTTCCGGTACGGACAAGGTAGGGACTGCATAGTTTAGACGGATGTACTCCTTGATCTGAAAGACAACAGGATGTTCGGTCTGGTTGAAAATCAGGTGCTGAAAATAAAGCTGTATCCGTTCACAGAGAAATTCATGAAGCTCCCTCAGGGTAGCCCGGTTCATAACGTCCTCCCAGATGGATTCGGACTCCAGACCTTCTCGTTTCCACAGAGAAATGTGATTGGCAAGACTGATTTCGTCCAGTTTATTCAGGTAGCGGAAGTACCGGTCTTTTGCCTGGGCTGCGGGAAGAGGAGGGCCGTCTTTTAAGCCTCTGTAAAATGCCTCTGCCGCCTTCAGGGCATCCTCTTTCTTTTGGGCCGTTAAGGCAGCGCCAAAGTCTGTAAAGGGGTCTGCGGCCGGCTGATAGGATCCTGCGGCCGGCTGCGGGGTCAGGACCGAGTTATAGTCATGGTAAAAGCTTTCATCTAAAAGGTTCATGGCGCTATGGTAGGAAACGGAGGCCTGCGCCATACCCTGAAGAATCGGGCCGGCTGCTATAAAGAAACGGCAGTAAGTCTTCATTCGTGACTGCACCAGCCGGGTAAAGTCTTCCAGAACTTTGGTCTCCGGACGGGAAGGGCTGCAGAGAAAGCTTATGATATAACGGTCAGCCTTCGGCATTATCAGCCGGGTTATGCCGTGTTCCTTAAGATACCCGGAAAAAAGCTGGCTTTCCTTCATCAACTCTTCGGAAGGAAGCTCGGACAAAGGGGTCAGGCAGCTTGTGACAACTGCACTAAACCAGAAGTCTGGTTCGTGGTGCAGTCAAAGACGGGCTCCCGGGGGGGCTGCGGCAGCCGCTTTTGCCCCATCCGTGAGAAAAAGCACCAGGTGGCCTTTGAGATCCTGCTCCTTGAGCATCGCCCCGCTTTTGGCGGCCCCAAGGGAGCGGCACCGGTCTGCCGCCTCCTCCAGTGCGTTCTCCAGTTCTTTTTTATCCAGGGGCTTGTCAATGTAGTTTACGGCTTTTAATTTGATGGCCGCCTTCAGATATTCGCGGTCTGAATAGGCGCTCATAAAGAGAACGGCTGTGTCAGGAGCTTCTTCCAGATACCGTGAGGCCATTTCCACACCGGTCATGCGGGGCATACGGACGTCCGTTAAAATGATATCCGGTCGGTGCGATCTGGCCGCTTCCAGGCCGTGAATCCCGTCATCGGCCAAAAAGACCTCCGTAATGCCCAGTTTTTTTAAATCTAACAGGTTTCGTATGCCTTCCCTGGTCAGTTTTTCGTCATCTGCGATCAATAATTTCATGGAATCGTTCCTTTCGTTTTATAACAAAGCCTGGATTACCATGCACCAGAGCGGCAGCACAGCCATAGAGGCAAGGGTGGAGAGGACTACGCATTGGGCAGCAAAGGTCTCGTCGCCCTGATATTTGGCAGCCAGGATCGAGGTGGTGCTTCCGGCCGGCATAGCCGCCAGCACTACGGCCACACCTCCGGCGGCCGGGTCAATGGAAAACATAAGACAGCCCGCAAGAACGGCTGATGGGATAAAAAGCAGGCGGATCAGGCAGTAGCTTACTGTAAGCTTTGAGACCATATGACGGATCCCCGCGTCTGCCAGACCTGAACCAATAAAAAGCATGGTAATGGCAGTCGTGCAGCCTCCCAGGCTGCTTACAGCCTTGCTTAGAAACAGGGGCAGCCTGTACTGGGCAGCCATCAGCAGGATCCCGATTTCCACGGCAATGATGCAGGGATGCCTTAAAACCTTTTTCAGCACCTCTTTTTTGTCGGGGCTTTCTGTAAAATAAGATACACCGGCAGACCACATGACGATTCGCTGCGGGATCAGATAGATAGAGGCGAACAAAAGACCCAGCGAGCCGTAAAGCCCCTCGGCAACCGGATTTCCAAGAAAACCGGCATTGGAGCAGACGGTGCCGTACTGGAGGATCATCCTCTGTTTTTTGGGGAGCTTTTGGTAGCAGAAGGCGCTGACAGCGGCGCAGAACAGCTGAAGGAACAACGAGACCATAAGGATCTGAAAACCAGATACCAGCAGAGAACGGTCAAAGGGGATGGAAAAAGCGGTTATAATATTGCAGGGGAGAAGGACGTTGATGATCAGATCCGTCAGTACACCCCGCCCTTCCTTTGTTATGATATTTTTCTTTCGCAGAAACATACCTGTGCCCATGAGAAGAAACATCATGAGCTGCAGGTCAAAAAGGCCTTTAAATTCCATTTTACCCTCCCAAAATTCATCTTCCGTGAATCTATTATAATACAAGAAACCGCAATGTAAAATACATGATTTTACTCAAAAACAGTAAATGAGCGGCTTTATAAAGGCGGTCTGAGCAGAATTTCAGGGAAAATCGTAGGATTTTACAGAGGATGAAAAGATTTTACCATGGAACTTTGCAGGAACGGATGATACCATAAATACATAAGATGATAGCAGGCATTGCCTGGTACTGCTTACTGTAAGCAGCCATCCCCGTGTATCAGGCAGTGATCTTTTATAAACAGCTGCGCTCCCCCAGGGGGCGCATCATGCATATGATGGAGGTAATGAACATGAAACGTGTTGCAGTTAAATTTGAACGGCCAGATCAGATCATTGATTTTGTAAGAATTATGAATCGGTACGAATATGATGCAGATGTAAAATGCGGAAGCAGGATTGTAGACGCAAAATCCATCGTAGGTGTGCTGGCCCTGGCAAAGTCTAAGACCGTAGAGGTCATTGTTCATACAGACGACGCCTGTCAGGAACTTATGGAGGAAATTTCCCGGTATGCAGCATAACAGCGCTGAAGGGACAGTGAAAAACGCCCGGCTCACCTTCTGATTCGGAGGGAGAGAGGGTGTATTTTTTATGTCGTCCAAGGGAAAATACGGTCAGCTGCAGGTGTTTTGGACGATTTTCTTCTTTAATGTGAAAAAGTGCTTGCATATCTTTGAAAAAAGTGTATAGTTATCATTGAAAAATAAATAAGCAGAGTAGGCGTATGCGCGTTAAGTGCCGGCTGGACAGGGAGTTGCCAGCCAGACGAAAGCAAGTGCCGGATGGGGGTACATTTCCGGAACTTTCTGCGGTGCATAGGCCGCATCCCGCTGCATCAGAGAAGATCATAGGGGTTGATTATCTCCGATTGTAGTTTGAGAGGTCTGCAAAGGAGGTAATTTTTTTATGACAAGATTAGCAACTTTGTTTACCTGTTCCTTCCGTCAGCTTAAGGAGGCAAAGACGGTTACCATCTGCGCCATGCTGGGCGCGGCGGCCATTGTGCTTGGGTCTTTGAGCATCGAGGTGGGCCCTACAGTGCGCATTGGTTTTTCCGGTATTCCCAATGAACTGGTTCACTATCTGTTCGGGCCGGCGGCAGGAAGTCTGTTCGCAGGGGCGCTTGATATTTTAAAATATATGATCAAGCCTACCGGGGGATTTTTTCCTGGTTTTACCCTGGTGGCCATGCTGGCCGGCGTGATCTACGGCTCTTTTTATTATAAGAAGCCGCTGACACTTTGGAGAGTGTTTGCCGCCCATTTAGCTGTAAGCCTGGTGTGCAATGTGCTTCTTAATACCCTGTGTCTTTCTGTGTTATACGGAAAGGCATTTATGATCCTTTTGCCGCCGCGGATCATTAAAAATCTGATCATGTGGCCCATTGATTCTCTGATCTTTTTTTATATTGCAAAGATCCTGGACGCTGCTGGAATGTTCCGTTTCCTTAACGCAGGAGACCAGAAACGTCAGTGAGGGACGTATTTGCAGAGCCAAAGGAGGAGTTATCATGAAATTAAACACTGGTATGCGCTGCCATGACCTGTGTCCGAAAATGGAGATGGAAAAAGTATTTGAACAGGCAAAGGAAAATGGGATCCATCAGATCCAGCTGGCGTTTGCCAAATCCATCAGCAATTATGATTTTACAACAGGCCGTTACAATCCCGGCTTTGCCCGCTACATAAAGGAGCAGCTGGATAAAAATGACATTCATGTAGCGGTGCTCGGCTGCTATATAAACCCCACGCATCCGGTGGAGTCAGAGCGGAAAAAAGAGGTGGCCAGATTCATTGAGCATTTAAAATATGCCCGGATTATCGGTGCGGATATGGTAGGCACTGAGACAGGACGTTTATCTTCAGATTTTCGTGTAACCCCGGAGACTTATTCTGAGGATGGATATCAGCTGCTGTTAAAGAGCATGAGAGAAATCGTGGCTGCGGCTGAAAAGCTGGGAGTGATCGTAGGGGTGGAAGGGGTATTTGACCACACGCTCTGCAGCCCTGCCCGGATGAAACGGTTTTTGGATGATATAGATTCCCCTAATGTAGAGGTAATCTTAGACGGCGTGAATCTGATCCATCCCAATGAGACAGCACCCGAAGCCCAGGCCAGGGTGATCGGGCAGGCCTTTGAGTATTATGGAGACCGGATCAGCGCCCTTCATATGAAGGATTTCGTCTTTGACGGCGAAAACCAGATTTTCAAGCACGTAGGAGAGGGACTTTTTAATTATGAGCCGTTTATGAAGCTCATTAAGGAAAAGAAACCGTATATTCCCATGCTGCTGGAAAACTCTGACAGAGAGCGTTTCCATGAGGATGTGGCGTTTTTGCAGGAGGTCTTTGACCGGGTATAAATGCATACATGATATGCAGTAAAAAAGACGGGTAAAAAGCCATTGCTTTTGTCCGTCTTTTTGATTGTGGTGCAATAGGCGTGCTCTTATGGTATCCGGCCAGGCTGCCAAAGCAGGACTTAAGTTTTGTTATTTTTTGAATATCTGATCCTTTTTCCCATTTTCTCTACACAGTCTGACAGCGAGCGCAAGAGTCACGATTTCTGCGGCAAATGGCGCGATCCAGATAGAGCCGCTTCCAAAAACCACAGGAATACAGAAAATGGCCAAGGCTTTTATCACAATCCCTCTGCTGATTGCAACGATGTTTGCCGCTTCGGTTCTTTTGGTAGAGAACAGGAAGGCCGTATAGATAAGGTTCAGCGCCATGGGGATGAAGGACAGGCTAAACAGCGGTAAAGCTGCGGAAGCGGCCTGTACAAGGTCTGCGCTGCTGCTAAAAATACGGATTACGGCCCTGTCAAAAAAGAACAGCACTCCGTAAATCAAAACGGACAGGATACTGTTAATAAGGAGTCCGCAGTAAAAATACCATCCCATATCCCTGGTATTTCCTTTGCCACAGCAATGTCCCCAAAGGGGCTGCAGGCCCTGGGCCACGCCGGATAGGATGGCATTGGCAAGGGAAAAAATGAAGCTTAAAACACTAAAGGTGGATATGCCGATGTCGCCCACCAGGCTGGCCAGCATGAGGTTATAGCAGAGCGCGGTGACAGGCGTTGCAAGCTGGGTAACTGCTTCGGGCACACCGCGCCTGCAGATTTTTATTATCAATGAAACGTCAATTTTAAATGGGCGGATCCGCAGATCCCCCTTTTTCAGTATAAAATGGGAAAGCAGCACAAGGACTGAAAGAATCTGGCCCAGGCCGGAGGCAACAGCCGCGCCGGTTACACCCATATGAAGGGGGAAGATAAACAGCCAGTCCAGGAAGATATTGGATGTCGCTCCTGTGCACATTCCCACAAAGGAAAGCATTGGAGAGCCGTCATTTCTCACAAAAACAGAAAGACAGGTGCTCATAAGCATGGGAATGGAAAAAGCAGAATAGTAAAACAAATACTCGGCAGACATTTTTCTCATTTCCTCACTCAGTTTTTTGGCGCCGCTTAGGTCAACGATCTGTCGGGAAAATGCCATTCCTGTGGTCATAAGTATAATGGAGATCAGAAGCGTCAGGGAAAAAGCGGTCATAAAGGCGTGATTTGCGCCGTTTTTATCCGCTCGGCCCATTCGGATAGCGACAATCGTTGCTCCGCCCATGGGGAACATGGCTGCGACGGCAACAACAAAGGTGATGAACGGAACTCCGATATTGACAGCACCCAGGGCAGCCGGGCCTACGCCCTGCCCTACAAAAATACCGTCTACAACATTGTAAAGATAGGTTACAAACGAGCCGCCCAGTGCAGGGAGGATGTAACCAAATAAGGATTTTGTTTTAGTGTTCATAAGAATACCTCCATAAAGGAAGCGGGGCAAACCCTCTGAGCTTTACCCCGCTTTATAAAAAAAGTGGGATAAAACCCTAAACGGTCTTATCCCACTTCAACAATCTTTTTGACTGCAAGTCCTCTGACAAGCAGGGACATTGTAACATGGAAGCAGTTTAAAGTCAATGGTATAGATTCAGGACGAGGTGATCTTCTTGAATGCCTTTCGCCGTCCTGAACAGTTACAGCCGATGAAATATTACCGGACAGATCTTATCGAGCATCCGTTCTCTGATGAAATAAAAGCAGTAGCCCCCCATACACCAGGCTGATAAAAACGGTCTGCAGTGCGGCGCTGAAAAAGGGCGGCAGAGAGGAAAGGCGCGGGAGAAGGGCGCACAGCGCCAGATCTGTGCCGATAGCGGTAAAAAGGAACAGAACCGGCTTTACTACCATGGAAAAGACATTCCAGGGAACGGGGGCCAGACGGTTTAGGGTAAAGAAACACATGAGCGCCAGGGCAAGCTCGCTGGCAAGAAGCCCCCACAGGTATCCCAGAATGCCAAAGCGCGGGATGGCAAAGAGGACGAAAGCAAGGCGGAGAACCATGGCGGCGATATTCTGAAAAAAGGTGGAGGACGTCCGTCCAAGGCCGTTCTGTATGCTTCCCAGAGTGGTAGCCAGATACATAAAGGGGCAGAGCCAGCAGAGGATGGTGATAAATTCCCCGGCCTGGGGATCATGAAAAAGGCTGGTTCCCAGAGTGTTTCCGAATAGTGTAAAAATACCGATGCACAGGATGCCCATATAGCAGCTGTAGCGCATGGAGACAGCCAGCATGGAGGAAATGCGCTCTGTACTGCCGCTTGCCTGCGCCTCTGCGGCGGAGGGGAGAAGGAGTACGGCCATGGAGTTGGTTATGGCAGAGGGAAAGAAGATAAAGGGCATTGCCATACTGGTGAGAACACCGTACAGGGACAGGGCCTGGGAGTCTGTAAGGCCGTAAGCCATCAGGCGGTTGGGAATCCAGACTGCCTCAGCGCTTCCCAGAATATTCAGCACCAGTCGGTTTCCCATAAGGGGCACAGCCAGGGAAAGCAGGGAATAAAAGACATGGGAAGAGCTGTGGGAAGAGGGATGGAGGCTGTGCGCCGGTTGTTCTCCTTTAGACGGCTGTTTTTTTGCGGGCGGAAAGGCTCCCAGACACATGAGCGTAAAGAGCGCGGAGGCCATTTCTCCTACTAAATGGCCGTAGAAGGCAAGTTCTGCCGTGACAGGCCGGCCCTTTTCCGCCCACACGGCAGCGATCAGCCAGACGGCTCCCATGCGGACTGCCTGTTCTGCTACCTGAGACAGAGCGGGAACTTTTGTTTTCTGCATTCCATAGTAATAGCCGTTGATACAGGCATGAAGGGCGCAGAACGGGACGGACAGTGCGATCACAGGCAGATAAGGGGCGCACCGGGGTTCCAACAGGACATAGCGGGCCAGGGGCTGGCTCAAAGCGGTGATTCCCCAGGCCAGGATGAGGGAGAGGCTCATGGAGAGAGAAAGGGCAGCCAGAAGGGCTTTCTTTCCCTGGGGCTGGCAGGCTGCCACATACTGGCTGAGAGCTGTTTGAAGGGAACCGGCGCAGAGCGCAAAGCAGATACCGAAAAGGGGATGGACCATCTGATAGATTCCTAACCCCTCGGCTCCGATGGCCCGCGACAGGTAAATACGGTAAAAAAATCCCAGAACCCGGCAGATCAGGCCTGTGGAGGTAAGGAGAAGCGTGCTGGTGAGAAAGGCTTTTTTGCGCGGGGAGAGGTGCGGCCGCAGCATGGAGCGGCTGGAGGCCGGTGCGGAGGCAGAGACGGGAGTGGAAAGACGGTTGACGGAACGCTGCATGGAAAATGCCTCCTTCTGCATGGAATGGATGCGCCGTCTGCGGATGTGTGTTCCCTTATCTGCAAATGGCGCCAGTCCAGGAGCATACGGCGCCAAAACCGGTACATCCAAACAGAAAAATGCCCCGTATGACCTCAGACTGCTCCTGTGCTGTTACGGTATTTTATGTGGGGGACGGGGAGATTAGACGAGAAAGATGATTGTTTTATTTTAAATCGCACTAATCCTATTGAATTTGTAGGAATAGTATGATATACTTGGAGTTACCAAATTGAAAGGCGGAGCAATCACATGGAAAAAATGATTTACCTTGATAATGCAGCTACCACAAAGACCCGTCCTGAGGTCGTAGAGGCAATGCTTCCGTATTTTACTGAATATTACGGAAACCCATCCTCAGTATATACATTTTCATCCAAGAGCAAAGAGGCGGTGACGAAAGCAAGAGAGACTATTGCTTCTTCCATCGGAGCAAAAAGCAATGAGATCTATTTCACAGCAGGAGGCAGCGAGGCGGACAACTGGGCGCTGATTGCTGCGGCGGAGGCTTATGCCGATAAAGGAAAGCATATCATCACCAGCAAGATCGAGCATCATGCCATACTTCATACCTGTCAGTATCTGGAAAAGAAAGGATACGAGGTTACTTATCTGGATGTGGATGAGAATGGAGTGGTAAAACTGGATGAGCTGAAAAAAGCCATTCGTCCGGACACCATTCTGATTTCCATCATGTTTGCAAATAACGAGATCGGAACCATCGAACCGGTTAAGGAGATCGGTGCTATTGCAAGAGAGCACGGCATTCTGTTCCATACGGATGCCGTACAGGCATACGGCCATGTCCCCATCCAGGTAGACGAGTACAATATTGATATGATGAGCACCAGCGGGCACAAGCTGAACGGCCCAAAGGGAATCGGTTTTCTCTATATCCGCAAGGGCGTCAAGATCCGTTCCTTCATCCACGGCGGAGCCCAGGAGCGCAAGCGCCGGGCAGGTACGGAAAATGTTCCCGGTATTGCAGGATACGCAAAAGCGGTGGAACTTGCCATGGCAGACATGAAAGAGCGGACAGAAAAAGAGGGGGAATTGAGAGATTACCTTATGGAAAAGGTTTTAAAAGAGGTTCCCTTTACACGGATCAACGGCTCCCGCACCGACCGTCTGCCAAATAACATCAATTTTGCTTTTCAGTTCATCGAGGGAGAATCCCTTTTGATTAAGCTGGATATGGCTGGAATCTGCGGTTCCAGCGGTTCCGCCTGCACGTCAGGCTCTTTGGATCCGTCCCATGTCCTTCTCGCCATCGGCCTTCCTCATGAGATCGCCCATGGTTCCCTGCGCCTGACCTTAAGCGAGGAAAATACAAAAGAAGAGATGGATTTTACAGCGGAAAAGATCAGGGAGATCGTAGAATATTTAAGAGGACTTTCTCCTCTGTACGAGGATTATATGAGAAAACACAGCCGGTAAGAGGCCGGATATATTTAAGAAAAAGATTGGAGAATGAACCATGTATTCAGAAAAGGTAATGGACCATTTTGAACACCCCAGAAATGTAGGAGAGATCGAAAACCCCAGTGGTGTAGGCACAGTGGGAAATCCCAAGTGCGGCGACATCATGCGGATTTATTTTGATATTGATGAGAACCAGGTGATCCGTGATGTAAAATTCAAAACCTTCGGCTGCGGCGCCGCTGTGGCTACAAGCAGCATGGCAACGGAGCTTGTAAAAGGCAAGACGGTTCAGGAGGCCATGGAAGTTACAAACAAAGCGGTGATGGAAGCACTTGACGGACTGCCTCCTGTTAAGGTACACTGTTCATTGTTGGCAGAGGAGGCCATTCACGCCGCCCTCTGGGATTATGCACAGAAAAACGGTATTACCATCGAAGGCCTGGAAAAGCCCAAGGATAATATCGAAGAAGAGGAAGAAGAGGAAGACTATTGAGTAAAAAAGTAGTAGTAGGTATGTCAGGAGGAGTTGACTCCTCCGTGGCTGCCTGGCTGTTAAAAGAGCAGGGGTACGACGTGATCGGAGTGACCATGCAGATATGGCAGGATGAGGATACCGAGGTCCAGGAGGCAGAGGGCGGCTGCTGCGGTTTAAGCGCAGTAGATGATGCCCGCAGGGTTGCCATGGAACTGGGTATCCCTTATTATGTCATGAATTTCAAGCAGGAGTTTAAGCGCAGGGTGATGGATTATTTTGCCAGGGAATATCTGGAAGGCCGTACCCCCAATCCCTGTATTGCCTGCAACCGTTATGTAAAATGGGAGTCGCTGCTTCAGAGAAGCCTGGCTATCGGGGCGGACTGCATTGCCACAGGCCATTATGCAAGGATTGCAGAACTGGAAAACGGGCGTTTCGCCCTTCAGACTTCGGTGACGGCAGCAAAAGATCAGACGTATGCCCTTTATAACCTGACCCAGGAGCAGCTGTCCCGTACGCTGATGCCGGTGGGAAACTATCACAAGGACGAGATCCGGCAGATGGCACAGAAACTGGGCCTGCCGGTAGCATCAAAGCCCGACAGCCAGGAAATCTGCTTTATCCCCGACCATGACCATGCCTCCTTTATCGAGCAGTATACGGGAGAGGTCTGCTGTCCGGGCAATTTTGTGGATCAGCAGGGGAATGTGATCGGCCGTCATAAAGGAATCACCCATTACACCGTAGGGCAGCGAAAAGGCTTAAATCTGGCCATGGGCCATCCGGTGTTTGTCACTGCGCTGAGGCCGGAGACCAACGAGGTGGTGATCGGGGACAGCCAGGATGTTTTTACGGAGATTGTACGCTGCAAAGACTTAAACTGGATGGCAGCGGACGGACTTCACGGCAAAACCATGGGGGTAAAAGCAAAGATACGTTACAATCACAGCGGGGCTATGTGCACCATTCGGGAAACAGCGGATGGTCTGGTAGAGTGCCGGTTTGACGAGCCTGTCCGGGCTGCTGCTCCGGGACAGGCGGTTGTATTTTATGAGGATGGCTACGTTGTGGGAGGAGGAACGATTATATGAGAGGGCGTAAGCTTTGCGGCGCGGCTGTGCTGCTGGCGGCGGCCATGTCTTTTGCGGGCTGTTCGGGCTATGCTTCCAGCCAGGAGCTGAGAGAGCAGGCTTATTCAGAGACCGGTAAAGATGGTGACGGCCAGGCCGTACAGGAAGGTATGCCGGATACGGAAAGGGCTCAGGAGACAGGGCTAAATGAGGATTCCTTAAAATATTCGTCTGCCGCCCCGGCAGAGATCACCGTCAACACGGCAAACCGCACCCAGGCGGCTTTGCCGGAATTTGAAGAGGTGTCCTCCGGGCAGAAGGAGAGTGCTGTGGGCCTGGATTCCGGCTGGAAGTACGCAGCGTTTGCAAAGATTACCTCCGGCAGCGCCGTTCTTTATAAAAGCGACAGGGCTGATAGGAAGAATATAACCGTCTGCGTCAATGCCGGACACGGTACCAAGGGCGGTTCGGCTGTCAAGACCCAATGCCATCCTGATGGAAGTCCCAAGGTTACAGGCGGCACCACGGGAGCGGGAGCCGTTACTGCAGCTGCCGTCTCCGGGGGAATGACATTTTCAGATGGTACGCCGGAAAGCAGAGTTACGCTGTCTATGGCACGGATTTTAAAGGAAAAGCTGCTGGCAAAAGGCTATGATGTTCTGATGATCCGGGAGAGCGATGATGTTCAGCTGGACAACATTGCCAGAACTGTAATTGCCAACAATGCCAGCGACTGCCACATTGCCCTCCATTGGGATTCCACAGCTACGGATAAAGGCGCTTTTTATATGAGCGTACCCGATAATGCCTCCTATCGCGGGATGGAGCCTGTAAAATCTCATTGGCAGCAGCACCAGGCGCTGGGCGAGAGCCTGGTGGCCGGCTTAAAGGCCCAGGGAGTTAAGATTTTTTTCGGAGGAGCCATGGCCATGGATCTGACTCAGACCTCCTATTCCACCATCCCCTCTGTGGATATCGAACTGGGAGATAAGGCCTCGGATCATTCGGAGGCTGTTTTAAATCGGCTGGCCGACGGTCTGGCAGCGGGCGTGGATCAGTATTTTGGCAGATAGGTCAGTGGGCGGCAAAGAGTCGGAATCTTAAGAAAAACAGATGAAAATGTAAGAAATGTATTTGCATTTTTCATGGACAAATGACCGAATTTGGATTACAATAGCAATATCACCATTGATCGTTTCAGGGGATGTTAATTATGACGTAAGAAAGCACGCAGGAGGTGTTTTCTGTACGTATTTAAAGGAGGTTACGCTATGAGAAAAATGAAACGTTTTGCTGCTGTTCTTTTATCTGCCGCTTTGTTGTGTCCGATGACTGCATACGCGGACAATTCTGACGATGCCAGAGCTCTTTACCATCAGGTGGAGGAGAAGCAAAAGGCACTGACGGATATGAATGCCTTTGCGGATTTTAAGATATCCGTTGGAGGCGATATGCTGGAAGAGGCTGGCATAGATTCCATGAATATGCGTATGGAGATGAATATGAAGATGAATCATATGACAGATCCACAGCAGATGAAATACATGGTGTATGCCCGTACTACCATGGACGGCCTTCAGGAACCTGTGATCATGTCCGCTTACTATCAGGACGGATGGTATTATGTGGATACCATGGGCCAGAAGATAAAGATGCCCATGGACGTGAGTGCGATAACAGAGCAGACCAAGGTATCCACCCTGACTTTTGATGAAGATGACCTCTTATCGAACTTCCGCCTCTGGGGTGAGGGGGAGAATAAAGTGGTTGGCTTTGTGATCGAGGACGATAAGATGAATGAATATATTCAGACCGTCTTAAGTGCTGCCGGCATGAGCGGACTGACGGATCTTTCTGGGCTGGATATAAGCGATATTCAATGTGAATATGTGGTAGATCCCGCAGGAAACTGTGTGAAGATGCGTATGAAGCTGGATATGAGCGTGACCGATCAGGGACAGACGGTTACGATGAAAATGGACGGCGATATCGGAATCGCAGATCCGGGCCAGCCGGTAGAGGTTCCTTCCGTACAGGATCCCGCTTCCTATCAGGATATGGCTGCATACCTGGGAGAGAATACCCAGGCAGCCGGACAGTAGGAAGGAAACAGCCGTTTTTGTAAAATAGGACATTTATAATTTGAATAAGGAATAAAAAGGCCGGCACCGCATCAGGCGCCGGTCTTTTTGCTGCTATGCGTTTTCTTGCGGACAGGTATTCTCTTTTCGGGCAAAAACAAAATACCTGAACTAATTGCGCCTGTCTGCGGAATGTGGTACAATTTTATCAGAATGTATTGATAAGGAGAAAAAGAAAATGAGCGACACGCAAACTACCACGGCAGCTGTAAAGAAGGAGCTTCTTAGCCGTCTTGGACATGATGCTGATATTTTTGCACTGATCTCTCTGTGTACAAGAGAGCCATACGTTGTATGCGATCCTGAAACCTTTGATGATGAGGTGTTTTTATTTCTTGAGGAGGAGGAGGCGAAGGCAGAGGCGGCCCGTCTGACGGAACAGAAGATCCCTTCCTCCGTGGCAAAAATCAACGGTAAGGATATGCTGGTATTTTTTACCAGCCTGTACGCCATGGGCGTTAATGCTCTCATCGTGGAAATGAGAGGGGAAAAGGCAGCGATGCAGGTAAGCGATATTGTAAAGCGCAAAGCCCCGGAGGATATGCCTGAGGGTACGGTATGGGTAGAGAATCCATCTCTTCATCTGACGGCTGTTTACCTGTCTCAGGAGATGAGAAGGCCGATTGAGTCTGGGGATGAAGCGGCTGCAAAGGAGAGAGCAGACCGGATCCGTGAGCTCAACGAGGAGCTGACGGCTGATTTCCGCAAGGGCAGCTATATCTTTGCCATCCAGAAGGAGGAAAAGGGGATTCCTCTTGTGAAAATGAAGGACGGACAGCTGTACCAGCCCGCCTTTACAGATATTTTAGAGTTTCAGAAGTTTAACCGCGACAATAAGCTGCGCCCCGTGGTGGTAGAGGCTGAGAAGGTTCCCACCGTACTGGCGTCCGAGGCAGGCGGTATTATTTTAAATGTGATGGGAGTCAATCTGCCACTTACCATTAACCGCCCCGCAGCGCCTAAGACGGCGCCCACAGCTCCGCATTAAAAAGGACTGCGAAGGAGAATGGATGCAAAATCAAAAGGCTGAGGATGAAGCTGCAGAAACTCAAGAGACCACTATCTCGACCAAAGCCTCCTTTTGTGGTATAATGCAGTATTATGCAATCGCGGAAGGAGGCAATTTTTATGGGCGAACAGAAGTCCGATAAAATTAAAAAACATATATGTGCTGGTCTGTTGGCCCATGTAGACGCGGGCAAGACTACACTGTCGGAGGCGATTCTCTATCTGGCCGGGGCCATACGAAAGCTGGGACGGGTAGATGACCGGGATGCTTTTCTGGACACGTATGAACTGGAGCGGGCCAGGGGGATCACTATTTTTTCCAAACAGGCCGTGTTCTCTCTGGAGGATACGTCCGTTACTCTGCTGGACACTCCCGGCCATGTGGACTTTTCCGCAGAGATGGAGCGGACTCTGCAGGTGCTGGACTGCGCTATCCTTGTGATTAACGGGGCAGACGGCGTCCAGGGTCATACGGAAACGCTGTGGCGTCTGTTAAAGCGCTACCGGATTCCGGTGTGTCTTTTTGTCAATAAAATGGATCAGCAGGGGACGCAGAAAGAGACGCTTATGGCAGAACTTAAGAGCCGCCTGGATGAGGCCTGCGTGGATTTTGGCGGCTGGCAGGCGCAAGGCGGTGCATGGGATCCCCAAACAGAGGATCCGGAGGGCTTTGAGGAAAGTCTGGCTGTCTGCGATGAAGCTGTATTGGAAGCGTACCTGGAATCCGGAGAGCTTCCGCCGGATACAGCAGCGCGCCTGATGGCAGAGCGGAAACTGTTTCCGTGCTTTTTCGGTTCTGCTCTTAAATTGCAGGGGATTGAGAGCTTTTTGAGGGAACTGGGGGAAATAATACCGGTTCCTGAGAGAAGCTCTTGTTTTGGCGCAAAAATCTATAAGATATCCAGGGACAGCCAGGGGATGCGGCTGACCCATCTTAAGGTAACCGGAGGCGTCCTTCGGGTGAAGGATACATTGATAGAAGATGAGAAGGTAAATCAGATCCGCATTTACTCAGGAGCTAAATATGAGACTGTCCAGGAGGCGGAGGCAGGAACCGTATGTGCGGTGACGGGACTTGTATCTTCCAGGCCAGGTCAGGGGCTGGGGGAAGAGGCGGCCTCGGAACTTCCGATTCTGGAGCCGGTTTTGACGTATCGGATCCTTCTGCCGGAGGGGGAAGATGTCCATAAAAGTCTGCGGGATCTGCGCCAGCTGGAAGAGGAGGAGCCGGAGCTTCATATCCTGTGGGAGGAAGCGACAGGAGAAATCCAGGCCCAGGTCATGGGCGACGTGCAGATTGATATTTTGCAGACACTGATCCGGGAGCGATATGGCCTTTCGGTGGAATTTGGCACAGGGAACATTGTGTATAAGGAGACGATTCTGGAGCCGATGGAGGGAGTGGGACATTTTGAGCCTCTGCGCCATTATGCGGAGGTGCATCTTCTTCTGGAGCCGGGTGAGCCAGGCAGCGGCCTGCAGTTTCATACGGCCTGCAGTGAGGATGTGCTGGATCGGAACTGGCAGCGTCTGATTCTTACCCATCTGGAGGAAAAACGCCACCGGGGAGTGATGACCGGGGCGGAGATTACGGATATGCGGATCACGCTGCTGACTGGAAGGGCACATATTAAGCACACTGAGGGAGGAGACTTCCGCCAGGCTACCTACCGGGCACTGCGTCAGGGGCTGCGAGCGGGAAAATGCCGTCTGCTGGAGCCTTATTATGGATTTCGCATGGAGCTTCCTGCAGAGAATCTGGGAAGGGCCATGGCAGATTTTGAGAGAAAATGCTGCGTCTTTGATCCGCCTCAGACCCAGAAAGAGACGGCGGTTCTTACGGGAAAAGGGCCGGTGGTAAATCTTCGGGATTACCAGAGGGAGGTGACGGCATACACCAGGGGAAGAGGTCGCCTGTCTCTGTGGGTTAAGGATTACGAGCCCTGTCATAATGAGGAAGAAGTGATCCGGGCCGCCGGGTATGATCCTGATGGGGATCTGGATAACCCAACTGGATCCGTGTTCTGCTCCCACGGGGCCGGGTTTGCAGTACCCTGGGATCAGGTGAAGCAGTATATGCATCTGGAAAGCCCCTTAAAAAAGAAAGAGGAGGAGGGGAAAACGGAAGCAGACCGGAAAATGGGCGGCGTGGGAAACGGCCGTTTTAGTGGGTCCTGGGCGGATGATAAAGAGCTGGAAGCCATTTTCCAGCGGACCTTTGGGCCGGTTCGCAGAAGAAATCCAAATCAGGAAGCGCCTGCCCGACGGGTATATACAGCCGGCAAAACGAACATTTCTGCCCCGAAAAAGGAAGAGGAAACAGAATATCTTCTGGTAGATGGCTATAATATCATTTTTGCCTGGGAAGAACTGAGAGAGCTTTCAAAGACCACCATCGAGGGAGCCCGCCATAAGCTGATGGACATTCTCTGCAACTACCAGGGCTACAAAAAATGCACGCTGATCCTGGTATTTGATGCCTACAAGGTATCGGGAAATACTGGAGAAGCGCTGGATTACCACAATATTCATGTCGTTTATACAAAAGAAGCGGAAACGGCAGATCAGTATATCGAAAAGCTGGCTCACCGGATCGGCCGCACCTATCAGGTCACGGTGGCTACCTCAGACGGCCTGGAGCAGCTGATCATCTACGGTCAGGGCTGCCGTCTGATGTCTGCAAAAGATTTAAAAGAGGAGATTGAGTGGACAAACCGCCTGATCCGCGAGGAAAAGGAACGCCTGGGAACACCGGGGAAAAATTACCTGTTCCAGAATACAGGAGAAGAACTTGGCAGCTATCTGGAAGATATCCGTCTGGGACGCAGGGACACAAAATCATAAGAAAGGCATAAAAGGTATGCTTTATATCTACCCCCATTATTACAAACGTTTTACGTGTATTGCGTCGGAATGTCCCGACACCTGCTGTGCCGGCTGGTCCATCATGATCGATGAACGGTCTCTTAAGCAGTATGGAACGGTAAAAGGGCCTTTTGGCAATCGTCTGAAAAATTCCATCGACTGGAAGGAGGGATCTTTTAAACGATATAAGGGCCGCTGTGCCTTTCTGAATGAGGAGGATCTCTGCGATCTCTATATCGAAGAGGGAAAGGACAGCCTGTGCAGAACCTGCAGGATGTATCCCCGCCATACGGAGGAATTTGAAGGCTGCAGAGAGATTTCCCTGTGCCTATCCTGCCCGGCGGCGGCAAAGCTGATCCTGGGCTGTAAGGAACCGGTGCGTTTTCTGGAGAAAGAGGATGAGAAGGAAGAAACATACGAAGAATTTGACTTCTTCCTGTATACAAAACTCACAGATGCAAGGACGCTTATTTTAAAAATACTGCAGAACCGGCAGATGGAAATGGAACTTCGCCTGTCGATGGCGCTGGCTCTGGGACACGATCTTCAGCGCAGGATTCGGGAAAACAGGCTTTATGAGGCGGACGCCCTGTTGGTCCGGTATGAGAAGGAAAACAGGGAGGAATATTTTAGAAAAAAGACTGTTTTTGGAAGCCGTTACCGGCTGATGCAGGATTTATTTTCTATTTTAAGGAAAATGGAACCCTTAAACGCTGCGTGGCCCCGGGTTCGGGAGAAACTGGCTGCTGCACTGTATGAAGGCGGGGAAGAGGCCTATAAGGCCGGCTGGAAGGAATTTGCGGCTGCCTGTCCCGACCTGGAGTTGTGGACCGAGCAGATGATGGTCTATTTTGTGTTCACCGGTTTCTGCGGGGGTGTTTACAACGAAAATCCGTATGGGAAGTTAAAAATGGCTGCGGCCTCCGTGCTTGTGATTCAGGATATGGCTCTGGGGCGATGGATGGAGCAGAAATGCCTGACGCTGGATGAAATGGCTGATACAGCCCACCGATATTCCAGGGAGGTAGAACATTCAGATGAGAACCGGATCCTTTTAGAGAAATGCCTTACCAAGGATGAGCGTTTTGGCCTGACGGCGTTTTTAGGGGCGATTCAGGAAAAATGCTGAGCAAACAGAAAGGCGCTCCATTGTTCGCTGTGAAATACACGGGAAAGGAATGGACATTCTAAGAGGAAAGCCGTATAATAAAAACAATAGCTGCCTCCAGGCAGAAGAAGGAAACGAAGTTTAGAAGGAGAAAGTGACCATGAGTGAATGTAATCATGACTGCGGCTCCTGCAGTGCTAACTGCGGCAGCCGTACAGCAGATAAAACAAGCTTTTTAGAAGCGCTGGCACCGGAGAGCAGGGTAAAGAAGGTGATCGGCATCGTCAGCGGAAAGGGCGGAGTAGGCAAGTCTCTTGTGACCTCCCTGATGGCTGTGAGCGCCAACCGCAGGGGGAAACATACCGCTGTGCTGGATGCGGATATCACCGGCCCGTCAATCCCCATGGCGTTTGGAGTAGCAGACGAGAAACCGGCAGTGACGCCTGACGGCCGTCTGATGATTCCTGCAAGATCCCTGGAGGGGATAGATATTATGTCTGCCAATCTGCTTTTAGACAATGCGACAGACCCTGTGATCTGGAGAGGTCCTGTGATCGCCGGCGCGGTAAAGCAGTTCTGGAGTGAGACGTTGTGGCAGGATGTGGACTATATGTTTGTGGATATGCCTCCTGGAACCGGGGATGTGCCTCTGACGGTATTTCAGTCTCTTCCTGTGGACGGGATCATCATTGTAACCTCTCCTCAGGAGCTGGTGAGCATGATCGTTGGAAAGGCGGTCAATATGGCAAAGAAAATGGATATCCCCATTCTTGGCATTGTAGAAAATATGAGTTATCTGGAATGTCCGGACTGCGGCAGGCATATTAATGTGTTCGGTGAGAGTCATGTGGAGCAGGCGGCCAGGGAATATGGCTTAAAGGTTCTTGCGCAGATCCCGATTGATCCGAAGCTTGCCCAGATGGTAGACGGCGGCCGGGTAGAATACATAGATATGCCATGGTTTGAAAAAGCAGCAGAGGCTGTACTGGCCCTGTAGCACAAAATGAGGTGGCAGAATCAATGAATATCAATCTTAGTCCCAACAGCGAGCTTCACCAGTCCATTGTCCGTGTTCCTGATCTTGTTCAGGTGCCCGATATCTGGCTGGATCAGGCCCGACAGTTCCAGCAGGTGATGATGCATTATACCTGCGCCATCCGGGAGGTAAAGACGAAACTGGAGGTCTTAAATGACGAGCTTTCTGTCAAAAACCAGCGCAACCCCATTGAGATGATCAAGTCCCGTGTAAAGAAGCCTCTCAGCATTGTGGAGAAACTGCAGCGCAGGGGATTGGAGGTATCTTTGGAGTCCATGGTTAAAAATCTGGATGATGTGGCGGGAGTGCGTATCATCTGCTCCTTTGTGGATGATATCTATGAAGTGGCGGAGATGCTGGTGCGCCAGGACGATGTAAGGGTCATCGCTGTGAAGGATTATATCAAAAATCCCAAGCCAAACGGCTACCGAAGCTACCACATGATCATCGAGGTTCCGGTCTTTTTCACGGATTCCAAACAGTTTATCCGGGTAGAGGTTCAGATCCGCACCATTGCCATGGACTTCTGGGCAAGCCTGGACCATGAATTGAAATACAAGAAATCTTTTTTTGACACGGATGGGGAAATCAGCGGTGAGCTGAAGCAGTGTGCCGATGTGATTGCCCAGACGGATGAAAAGATGCTTGAGATCCGCAAACGAATCGAGGCCCAGGGAGTAGAGGTGCGCCGGGATTAGCGCAGATATATAAAAAGCCGCGTGATGCAGCGGCTTAATAGAGATAAAAGGACAGGGTTTCCGTTATGCGGAAGCCCGTTTTTTTGTACAGCGCCAGGGCAGGCTCATTTTCACCGGAAACCTGAAGGCTGACAGCGGTAAAGCCGAGTGCGGCCAGACGGGAAAAGAGATTCGTTAAAAAGGCGGCGCCGAGTCCCTGGTTCCTGTAAGGCTCCTCTGTGACCAGATGAGAGAGATATACCCTCCCCCCTTGGGGGGATAAGAAACAGGATACATGAGGAGCGACGGCGCGGCCGGTATCCTGAAAGGAGGCGCTTTCCGGGGAAAGCTGCGGCTGATCAGAAGAAACAGCCGCAGCCCCATGGTTTCGTTTTCCATCAGGGAGAAACAGGGTGACGGGGAAAGAGGGCGCTGTCCGGGGAAACATAAATCCTTCTAAAGAAAGCTCCATCATATACTCGTCATAAACCTTCTCTGCCTGGATTGCCTCAAGAACTGCGGCCCAGGTTTTCTGTCCGGGACGGCAGGTGAACCAGAGTTCTTCTTCTCCGGGACAGTTTCCGGCTTTGCAGGCCTCTGATAAAAGGGCGGAGAATACGCCTTTTTTCCGGCAGCCGGGATCTGTAAGAGGAATACATTCCCAGGAAGCCTCCCCTGTCTGAAACAGGATCAGGCATCCTGCAAGCGAACCTGTCTTTTCATCGGCAGCCAGCCAGAAACCATCTCCATCTGTGCCGAGGGGGTCAAAAATATCGCCGGAGGCGGCGCAGGCAGAGAGGAGCCCGGACAGCTTCCGGTTCCATTTTTGGGTCAGTTTTGTTTCAAAAAAGAACCTCATAAAATTTTCCTTTCCAAAGGGAATTATTTTCGTTAAAAATTGCAGAGGCCGGAGGACAAGGCGTCCGCTGGTTTTATTTTAGGCCCTGCGCCAGTCAAATGCAAGATTGTATTTTCTCTGTATTTTGGCATTTCACACCTTGCATATGGAAAAATGCAGTGGTAGAATATGACAGCATGACACAGGAGGAAAAAGACATGAAGTATGTAAAACAGATTGGCATTATTTTGGGGATCACACTGGCGGGAGAATGTTTAAATCAGTTCCTGCCTCTTCCTGTACCCGCAGGCGTATACGGCCTGTTTCTGCTGCTGGGCACTCTTCTCACCGGCGCGGTGAAGCTTGAGAGTGTAGAAGGCACCGGCAACTTTCTTATGGATACCATGAGCATGATGTTTATTCCCGCTACGGTGGGAATCATCGAGTGCGCGGATCAGCTGCGGACGGTACTGCTTCCGTTTCTTCTGATCATCGCAGTGTCCACTATCGCTGTTATGGCAGTGACCGGAAAGGTGGCTCAGCATATGGTGGAAAAGAAAGAAAGAGAACAGGGAGGACGGTAAGATGAAAGAGACATTACAGGGATTTTTAGATCAGTCCCAGTATTGGGGGCTTGTATTCAGCATTGCAGCCTATCTGTTTGCCTGCTGGCTGAAAGAAAAAACACGGCTGGCTATTTTAAACCCGCTGCTGGTATCGGCGGCGATTATTATTGTATTTCTTGTGGGCGTAGGGGAGGATTATACGGTATATAACCAGGGAGCCTCCTACCTGAGCTGGCTTCTGACACCGGCCACCGTCTGCCTGGCTATCCCTCTGTATAAGCAACTCCACCTGCTGAAAAAGCACGGCGCTGCCGTAGCTCTCAGCATTACTGCCGGGGTTATCACCAGTGCAGTGAGTATTTTCCTCATGAGCCGGATCCTGGGGCTGACCCATATCGATTATGTGACGCTGCTTCCAAAGTCCATAACCACGGCTATTGGAATGGGTGTCAGCGAGGAAGCGGGCGGAATTGTCACGCTGACTGTTATGAGTATTATTCTCACCGGTGTGATCGGAAATGTACTTGGTGAGATTATTCTGCATCTTACAGGTGTCCGCCATCCTGTAGCCAAAGGTCTGGCCCTTGGCACCAGCGCTCATGCCATCGGCACGGCCAAGGCCCTGGAACTGGGAGAGATCGAAGGGGCCATGAGCAGTCTGTCGATTGCAGTGGCCGGGCTTATGACGGTGATCGCAGTTCCTTTTGCGGCGAACCTGATGTAGGAAACGATTTTTATCAACAGAATAGCGGAGTACATACGGAAATGTCCCTTAAGGAAGAGATTTAGATTAGCATGGAACGTGATATTGATTATGTGATTGCAGTAGCCGAATGTGGAAGCATCTCTCAGGCGGCAGAGATGCTTTATATCAGCCAGCCGTCCTTAAGCCGTTATATTTCCAGTTTGGAACATGATCTGGGAGTGGGGTTGTTTGTACGCACCATCAATGGAACGGAATTGACAGAAGCAGGAAAGATTTATCTGAAGTATGCCAAGGAAATAAAGCTGCTACGGGGAACCATGGAGCATGAATTGCGAAAATTCAAGCAAGCGAATATGAACAGGATTCGAATTGGCATGACATTGAATGCGGCATCCCTATCCATTTTTAATGTAGCGGAAAAAGTGAAACAGCGGTATCCGGGGTGTAGGGTGGAATTGTTTAATATCATGTCAAAGGATATTGAGGAGTCGCTGAAAGAAAAGAAGTATAATTTTGTGATTGGGCCAGATGTGGAAAAAAATCCTGATTTTGGGTATGAAAGGTTCAGCAGCGATCCGTTTGTTCTTATCGTACCAGAGCGTTATGATATCAGCAGATATGTGGAGCATAGGGTAGACAGTTGTTTTCCATATATAAATATGGGAATACTTCCTTCCATGGATTTTGTCCTTCAGGAGGAGTCTACATCTGTTCGTAAAGGGATTGAGCGCTTGGTCCAACATACAAAATACAAAATTACGCCGAAGCTGCTGGTAACAAGCAGTCCGCTTGCCATCCAGGCGGCAGAAAGCGGGATTGGTTGCTGTGTGGTTAATGTAGGGCATTTGGCTTATGTAAATCATGCAGAACGGTTAAATTTTTATCAGATTGAGGAAGAAATAACAGCTTCTTCGGGCGTGGTTTTTCTTCGTACCAAATCCTTTTCTCAAGAGGAAAAATACTGTGTTGCCTGCATCCGAAATGCTCTGTTGGCAGGAGAAAAAGAAATTTTAAAGTATCTGAAGAAAGTTGGAAAAATGGGGATATAGCATAAAGCTATAGCCCTATTTTGTTTTGGCATTGGCGCGATCCTGTAGAATGAATTATACTGTATTTGTCAAAATACAATGCTGGCCAGCAGAGATGAAAGAAAATACAGTATAGCTACTGAAGGAGGATACAGTATGAATATGCCTTTAATATGGGCATTTATCTGCCTGATTATTTTTGTGGTCGTCTTGGCTCACCCGAAGTTTCCAAACTGGATGACATTTGTAAGCATAGCCCCAGTGGCATTCTTTGCAGGTGTAATGGATGCGGATGGGATTTATAGTGTGTTAAACAGCTCCAGCCTGCACTTAATGGTAATTATCTGTATGTTTTCCGGTATGATTGCAGCTACAGGATTGGATGTAATCATTGGTGATTTTATGGATCGGGCTACCAGCTCTCAAATGGGAAAGAAAAAGGAAATGATGATTTTTGCTATCATATATCTATTTTCTGGCCTGATTTCCACTGTGCTACAAAATAGCTATGTGGCTCTTGCATTTCTGCCTGTTTTAAAGAGCATTGCCAGAAAAAACCGAATCAGCCTTTCCAAACTGGTACTCTTCGTTATTTTTGCAACAACATTAGGTGGAGCGATTACTTTGATTGGAACACCTACCAATGTTTATGCAAATTCAGCATTGGAAGAGGCTGGGATAGCTTTGTTTGGAATGCTGGATTTTGCATGGGTTGGAATCCCTATTTTTATCCTGGGCGGTATTTATATGGTAATCATGAATGGATGGTGTAAGTCATATGATGATTTTGGTGATGAAATGGAAGTTCAGACATTGACAGATGCTCAGAAAAATAAGCAGAAAGTTGTGGGTATTGCATTCCTTGTATTTGTGGCTGCGCTGGTGCTGAAATCTTTAAAGGTGATTTCTGTTGATCCGAATTTGGTAGGATATGCGATGATTGCTCTTGCAGTGCTCACTATGGTTGTAAGTCCCAAGGAAGCAATCAGTTCTCTTGATGCTAATATGATCTTATTTTGTGCAGGTATTAATCTGATGATCGCGATTATGAATCAGAGCGGGCTCGGTAATTTGTTTGGAACTGCAATTATCAGTGTAATTGGGACATCTCGAAATCTGTATCTGATTACGGCTGTACTCTGTATTGGTGCCTCCATTGCAACACAGTTTATGAATAACATGGCCTGCGCAGGTATGCTGGCTCCGGTTGGAATTTCAATTGCAGAGACTCTTGGAGCGAATCCTCAGGCCATTGTTTTAGCAATTGCTATTGGAGCAGGCTGCTCTTACTTAACTCCAATTGCCTCAGGAACAAATCAGACCATGATGATTTTTACCAAACTGAAGTTTCAGGATTTTGCTCGTTTTGGTTGGCCTCTTTTAATCATTACCTGGGTCTGCTGTGTGGCAATCCTTCCTCAGGTATTTCCATTTTTTGAATAAGGAGTCACGACAATGAAAAATGAACTTGAACGGTCGTTTCCCTCTCAGGAAGGAATCAACCCAGAATACATTATTGATTTCTTAAATGCCTGTGAAAAGGCAGAGACAGAGATTCATGGAATCATGATTGCCCGACATGGGAAGGTTGTTTTTGAAGCTTATAATTCCCCCTATGCTGCAGATATTCCCCATATTATGCATTCATTTACGAAAATTCTGACCAATACAGCGGTGGCATTGGCATACACAGATGGTCTTCTGGCATTAGACGATCCTATTTTAAAATATTTTCCGGAATATAGAAAGAACGCCAACAAATATCTGAGTGCCTGTACCATTCGGAACATGATTACTATGCGAAATGGACAGCAACGCAGTATTGGCGGAAATGAATGGAGACCTTTAAAAAGCAGCTGGAAAGATGCGTATTTTCAAGTACCCTTTGACAAAAAACCGGGAGAGGTTTATATGTATTCCAGTGGCAACAGCTATATATTGTCTTATATTGTTCAAAAACTGGAAAAAAAGACCTGTCGGGAACTGATCTGGGAACGAATCGGGAAAAAGATAGGTCTGACAGAATTTTCATGGATGCTGAGTCCAGAGGGCGTTTGTTCTGGAGGGAATGGCGTATCCCTTACAGTAGAAGATATGCTACGGATAGGGCTTCTCTATCTGAATAAAGGAAAATGGAAGGGGGAGCAGCTGATTTCCCGACAGTGGATTGATTATGCTATGGGGTATCTGGATCCGATTCCACCGGAGAACGGACTTCAATACAATTTCCACTGGGATCATATAGATGATATTTGGGCAGGTAGAGGGATGTTTGGGCAGATTTGTGGTCAGGTTCCCAAGCTGGATATGGTTTTTGCGATGACAGCGGCAGATGAGCATTACACAGCCATGAGATTATTTCAGACGGAAATTGTGGACAAGGTAAAGGCAGATCAGGAAACTAATTGGGAGAATGCATCTGTGAAAGATGAGATATTAACTCAGAAAGGACTGCGTATGACTCTGGAAGGAAAGAATGCCTCAGTAAAGGAACATATACAGCTGAAGGAAAAAGATTTTGTATGGATACCAGAGGAAAATTGTAACGGTGTGAAACGAGTGGAGCTGCATTTTGAGAGGGATCACGTGCGGTACGTGATGGAAGATAGTCGAGGCTGTCATGAGGTTGTGGCAGGTCTGGAGCACTGGATCTGCGGAAAAACTACTATGACGTGTTCTTATCTTCATCATCAGTATGAGCAGGATATATCACGGATTTCAGCTATTGCGTACTGGAACAGTGCGAATGCGCTGATGATGGAATGGCGTTTTCCGGAAATGGCATTTTTCGATCATGTAAACATCTTATTTGATGGGGAGCAAGTGCGAATGAATCGGTGGGTAAATATGAATTCTCAGGCTAGGAGCTGTCCGACACTGATATTAAAATAGTCCTAAATTAAACCAGGGGGGCGGGGGCTTTTTATAAAACACGCGCCCCCCCCTACTGCACAT
>OASQ01000056.1_pt1 | contig 86060 bp, 86 predicted proteins | sample 1475771 | NCBI WGS metagenome assembly OASQ01 (sample SAMEA2579910, study PRJEB22360) | human gut metagenome | reverse complement strand
GAGGGCATAACCAAAAGCAAGAGCACAAAAGTGCGAAGCACAGGTGGATAGGTAAAGATGTTAAAAAGTTTCTTATATGCAGTTTTGAAGGTACATATTTTATATAAAATAAACATTAACCTGGAATGAGAGGCACGTCTGAAAGAGAAATCTTTTGGGCGTGTTTTTTGTGTGCTCAATTTTATATTTACTTCGATGTATTTTACATAATATAATATATAAGATGCCAGGGTTGTGGGAGTCCAACGCACGGAACAATCCGTAGGCATCATAGTTGGGGATTTTGTCCCCAACATCATATATAAATAATACAAGGATTATGCAAGATTGTACAATAAAGAAATGATATCTGTGAGGGAAAGATGAAAGAATTATTTACAAGATGGGGAAGAAATCTAGATTCTGAACATGTTTTACAGGAATATCCAAGACCAATTATGATGAGAGAAACGCATTATGAAATTTTAAATGGCTGGTGGGAATATGCCTTTACACAGAATCAGAAGAAACCAAAGCAATATGATGGGAAAATATTAGTCCCGTTTTCACCAGAGAGTGTTTTATCGGGGGTATCCAGGCAGTTAATGCCGAATGAATATTTGTGGTACAGAACAAAGATAAAGTGTCAGGAATGGGATAATAAGGCATTACAAGAACGACTATTATTACATTTTGGAGCAGTAGATCAAAGTTGTAAAATCTGGATGAATGGACACTTTGTAGTAAGTCATGTGGGTGGTTATCTGCCATTTTCCTGCGATATTTCGGAGTACGTTCATAGTGGAGAGAATGAATTGGTAATTATGGTACAGGATCTGTCAGATACATCGTATCATGCAAAGGGCAAACAAAAATTGAAACGTGGAGGGATGTATTATACTGCTCAAAGTGGAATATGGCAGACTGTGTGGATGGAATATGTTCCGCAAGACCGGATAAAAAATGTAGAAACTAAATATATAAAAACTGGAAAACAAAAAGGAAAGCCAACTTTAAATAATTGCGTAAATGCATCGGAGAAGGTAAAAATATATATTCAGACAGTCTCAGAACAGAAAGATTTGACTGTACAAATAGATATTAGATTTCCGAAGATATATGCGAATGCAGAAGATAATGTAACGGATTTTATTGCATTATCACACACGATACCTGATGTGCAAAAATCAATATCAGGAAGAGCAAATACATGGATAGAGGTAGAAATTCAAAATGCAAAATACTGGTCTTGTGAAACTCCATATTTGTATTATTTTCATGTATCATTGATTGAATGTGAGGATGAGACAGATAAGACAGATAAGAAGCACGTTTTAGATGAAGTGGAAAGTTATTTTGCGATTCGTGATTTTACAATTCAACAGGATGAAGACCATATTCCGCGCATTTATTTGAATAACAAGAAGTGCTTTTTGAAAGGAGTTCTGGATCAAGGCTATTGGCCGGATGGTCTTTATACAGCACCTTCAGAAGAAGCATGGATCTTTGATATTCTGGAAATGAAAAAAATAGGATTTAATATGGTCAGAAAGCATATTAAAATAGAACCGCAACGCTGGTATTATCATTGTGACCGGCTTGGAGTGATTGTGTGGCAGGATATGGTAAATGGAGGAGAAAAGTATCAGAGTTGGTTCGTCACGTATCTGGCAACGGTGCTGTCCGGATTGGGGATTACAGTAAAAGATCATTATTCCAGATTATTTGCAAGACGAAGTCAGGAAGGAAGAAGTGAATTTATCAACGAGGTAAAAGAAACGATTCAGTTACTAAAAAAACATCCGAGTATATGCACATGGGTCATTTTTAATGAAGGATGGGGACAATTTGCTACACAACGAATCACGGATATGGTGAGAAAGATAGATTCAGAACATTTGATAGATTCAGCAAGTGGTTGGTTTGACCAGGGAACAGGAGATTTTCAAAGTATACATAATTATTTCTTCCCTTTAAAAGTTAAACCGGAAGATGTCAGAGCAGCCGTATTGAGCGAATACGGAGGTTTTACATTAGAAGTAGAAGAACATACTGCATCAGAAAAGAAATATGGTTATGGAGGCTATAAAACGAAGACAGAGTATCAGAAGGCGTATCGTCAACTAGATCGTAAAATAAAAAAATTAGAAGGACAGGGATTATGTGGATGTGTGTATACACAATGGAGTGATATAGAAGATGAGATTAATGGAGTCTATACATATGACCGTGAAGTAAATAAATTGAGTTAGAGTAGAAAAAACGATTCTTGATGATCGCACTGCGGCGGATAAGAAGTATGTTGCATACTGCGACCCGCCGCAGGCGGAGAATCTAGAAAGCGAGATTCTTTTTAGATCAGGTGTGTACTTTCCAATTTTTCTGTAAATGCATCATTTAACTTGATGACTGGTTTCCTGAGAATCAGACCGAGCAACAATGCCGGAATCAGGAAGAGTGCTAATTTTCCAAGTTCAATCCAGTAGTTCATATTATAGAAACCTGCGATGCATTCACGCATTGCATTCATGCTGTGGACAAATGGAAGTAAAGGATATACTTTCCGGAAAAATTCCGGCGCACACTGGATTGGGAAAGTTCCACCACTTCCGGCTACCTGCATGACCATCAGCACAACTGCGATTGCTTTACCGATATCTCCAAAGGAAACAGTCAAAGCGTAAATAATGTTTACATATACAAGACTGCTAAAGCATCCTGCCAGTACAAATAATACAGGATGTTCACATTGGATGCCCAGGAAATAAAGATCGCCAAGACAGATCAATGCGCTCTGTAAAAATCCTATACAAAGGAGAAGAAGAATGCGTCCAATATATAACTGGTGTTCTTTCGGATTATTTAATTTGTGTTTTAAGTTGTCTGAAACATTTACTTTTAACATGGCAGCCATTACAACTGCGCCGACCCAAATCGCGAGTGTTGAGTAGAATGGGGCCATAGCAGATCCATAGTTCTCGATAGGGTAAATATGTGTTTCATTAAGCTTGACCGGTGATGCAAGGAATGAACCAATTGCCTCCGGATCCTCAGAGAGAAGGCTGGTCAGTAATTGAATGCCGTTGTCATCGGAAGATAGCATTGCAGTTGCTGCATTAGACATTTTACCGGATGCTTCATTTAAAAGAGAAGCGGAATCTGATAAAGCCTTCTGTACCTCTGTGAGATTTCCGGCTGCAGAGCCTGTCACCCCGGAAATGTCTTTCAGACTGTTATCTAACCGTCCAAGCAGTGAAGTAATAGAGCTGCTTGTGCTAGTCAGATCATTTGCCAGATCATCCAGACTACCCTTAACATTGTTCTCATAATCTTTTTTCACAGTACTGATTGAAGAATTACTCTGAGCGATCAAGCTGTCAATATTGTTCTTTAATTCGGTTGCATTTGCAGTTGCGGAAGTAATACCAGTAGCTGCATCGTTAATGGCATCACGGATTGCTTCTTGAGAAGCTTTCGCTTTCTGAATATTGCCGATTGCCTGCATAAGCATACCTTTTAAATGTGGCTCAGTAATAGAGTCAGCAATTTGGCTCAGAGAGTTTTCCAGTGACTGGTAACCATCTATCAGATTCTGCACACGTCCACTTACGGTATTCAGTGCATTTGCACAAGCCTGTGCGTCTGAATTATAGGAATCCAGTGCATTTCCGACACAGGTGGATACCGCACTGTAGAAGGAAGCGCTCTGTGAAAGTGCCTGGTTGATGGAATCTGTTGTTCCTGTTAAAGCTGAATTCAGGGAATCAATACCATTTCCAGCCACGCCCAGAGCATTTACACTGGCTTTTGTACCGGAACCGGACTGACTTAAGAATTCTGTAGTGGTATTCAACATAATTGCCGCAGAATTTGCCATATCGGAAAATGCCTGTACAGTGCCGGCGGCAGAGGATAAGTCTGTTGAAATCTGCGCCAGTGCGGCTGAGAGGTTGTCGGCGATTGTCTGATCATCGGTCTCGTCAGCAATGTTATTAACAAGCTGAAAGGCTTCTAATGCGGTCTGGGATACCGTCTGTACAAATGTATCATTAATTTGCTGCTGTACGGCATTTGCGCCTTTTACGGTGACTTTCGGGGCAATTGCGTTTTCCTTTTCATTGATATAATATTTGATTTCAGGATGTGTTACATTGGATGTGAAAATACTCATCATGTCTTTACTGAAATCTTTTGGGATTACGATTGCCGCATAATATTTTCCGGATTTTACTCCTTCTTTCGCTTTCTTAGCACTTGTAAATGTCCAGTCAAGCTGCGAGTTACCTCTAAGAGTTGTAAGAACCTGATCTCCAAGGTTAAGGTTTACTGAGAGAAGTTCACCACTATAACCTTCATCAGAGCTTGCTACAGCAACTTTTAAGTTTCCTGTATTTCCGTATGGATCCCAGCTTGCAGCGATATTGAACCACGCGTAAAGAGTCGGAATAACAGTGATTCCCATAATAACGATCATGGCAATGACATTTTTATGGATCTTCATTAAATCATACTTAAAAATGCGAAGAATATTTTTCATGATTATTCCTCCTCCTTTCCACGGAATTTTTTCACCATCTCATCAAAAGACATACCAGCCAGCTGTTGTTGCTCGGCGAGTCTTGTGTGAATGAATTCTACAATAATAAGCCATGTTGCGATGGCGATGATAGATATGATCCAAAGAACCAAAAATACAATTTTCGATTCCAGACTGAACATCAGTATCAGGAAGATCAACGGAATAATAGTGATCGCAAGGAAACCATAGCGAATCATTTTCCGATAATTCTGTTCAAAATTCTGAGCTTTCTCAGCGGTCTGTGTACGTAAGTCGTCTTGTGAAAGAGAGGCTTTTAAAAGCATAGACAACTGAGCGCTCCTGCTTAATTGATCATCTGGTTCTTCGCAGACCATAAATTCTGTTTCAGACAGCTTCAGGTCGAACAGGCGGTTCAGTCCTGCCAGAAGAGGTCTTATTCCCAGTCCGATTAAAAGTGCAATCGGAACGTAGCAGAGCAAGATGAAAAGGTTGTGGATATAAACACTTCCATACATGCCTGCAATTGCTTCACGCATCGCAGCAACTCCATAAGTGAATGGAAGAAGCGGGTGTATTTTCTGGAAAAATACCGGTGTCATTTCAATCGGATAGGTTCCGGAAGATCCTGGAATCTGAAGAATGACAAAGATTACACATAACGCTTTTCCAATATGCTTAAATGTCAGTGACAGAGCATAAATAATGTTGACATATACAAAGGAGCATACAAGCCCGGTCAGTACCAGCGCAAATGGGTGACGGCACTGAACGCCTGGAAGAAATACATCTCCGACACATACGATCAGTCCCTGGACAAGACCTAGCAGCATGTATAAAAGCCAGCGCCCAAAATACATATTTGTGGCACTGTAAGAACGCATGGATCTGTCACGGTCCACTTCCATTTTGAAGATAGCAATCAGGACGATTCCTCCAACCCAGATTGCCAGGTTCGAATAGAATGGTGTCATGGAAGAACCGTAGTTTTTAACAGAATAGTAAGTTTCTGTATCCACATTTACCGGAGATGATACGAATTCAGCAATCGTATCGGAATCAATGCCTTCCAAAGAGGTAAGCTTCTGGAATGTCTCAGAACTTGTAATCGCATTGATGTCGGTACGGACGTTGTCCAGTCGGTTGATTACGGCATTCAGAGAGGACTGTGTTCCATTCAGTACGTTGTTCAGTTCTGTGAGGCTTGTGCCAAGCTGTGTCAGAATACTGTTTAACTGCTCAGTGGTAGCAGGTACACCGTTCAGTATTCCGTTCAGTTCACCTGTCAGACTGGAAAAAATATCCATAGTCTGATTCAACTGTGGAAATACGTTCTCATCAAGAGAGGTACGAAGACTCTGAATACCACTTAAGTTTGCTTTGTTGATTGTTTCCAACTGTGCAAGTGTATTGGTTGTTGTGGAAAGTGCGTTGCTAATACCATCGTTTCCGGCAGTCAGGCTGCTGATCAACTGTTGATTGCTCTGGTTCTGCTCAGAAAGTTTTGCGAGAGCAGAGTTGATTGTATCGGACTGTGCCGGTAATTGTGAAGCAAGCTGCTGCAGTGTTGCAATAATTTCACCGTTTTTGGTATTGACTTCCTGGGCATTATTCAAAGCATTCCCCACTTTCTGATTAATATCAGAAGCCTGGCCAGACAGCTTGCCGAATCCTTCAGAAGCCTGGCCATAAGCCTGTTCAATAATACTCAGACCATTTGAAATAGACTGGGATAATGCGGAAGTGAAGTCTCCGGTAGCTGTTCGTGTCTCCTTTAATACGCTGTCTGCATCGGAAAGTGCATTTGCACCGGAAGTTGCTGCGTCGCCTAAAGCAGATGTGGCACTTTTTGCGTTATCGATCAAAGTCTGTGTACCACCGACACTGGAATTGAAGGAATCCAGAATCTTTTGGTACTCGGCAATATTATCATTTACTTTGTCAAGCATTGACACAAGATCAGAATTGACAGTATCGATAGTACCGGCCAGGTCAGTAACAGACTGCTTTAATATATTTGAAACCGATTCAGATGCAATGGATGAAAAGGTATTGTTGATTTGAAGCTGGATTGTGCTGGCACCACTGTCTGTGATTTTTGGTGCAATTGCATTGATTTTTTCATTAAGATAATAATCCAGTTTCGGAGTCTCCATCTTGCCGGAGAGGATACTCAGAAGAGAACTGCTAAAATCTTCCGGAATTACGATTGCCGCGTAATATTTTCCGGATTTGACTCCTTCAACAGCATTTTCTTCATCCGTAAAAGTCCATCCGAGTTGATCATTTTCTTTTAAATTTTTAATGATTTCATTCCCGGCATTGATTGTAAGATCATTGCTTGTTGCATCTTTGTCGTTATTGGCAACGGCTACTTTAATGCCGGAGGTGTTGCTGTATGGGTCAATATTGGCTGCAATATTGAACCAGGCATACAGAGAGGGGATAATACATACGCCGATCATGACCAGCACGGCAGCAGGACTGCGAAGCAGACGTTTCATGTCCCGGCGGAAAATCCGAAATGCGTTCCTCATAAGTAAAATGCTCCTTTTGTGTAAATATTTTTCTAGTAATAGATACGATGTTGATTATCTTATCAAAAAGTATTATATTAAGGAAGAAAGTAATTTACAACCGTTAAAAGGTAAAAAAGTGCTGATTAATAGACAGAAAATATTAAAAATGTTGCATTATATCAATGTGTTATAAAAATTTAACATTATAATGAAAGAAAGAGCAGGAAACATATGCAGAAGAAGACAGACCGCCGGGTCCGCAAGACAAAGACCCAGCTTAGAAATGGGCTCGCCATGCTTATGAAGGAGAAAAGTGTAGGTGAGATTACAGTAAAAGAATTGGTAGATCAGGTAGATATTAACAGATCTACTTTTTATTTGCATTATCCAGATATATCAGGGCTGTTGCATGAGATTGAGAATGATCTGGCAGAGGAGATGGAACGTGCGATCAGAGAGCATCCAATTGAAAAGCGAGAGGATAATGGATTTTATTTTCTTCAGGACATATTTCAAGTGTTAGACAACAATCGAGAGATTGTTTCTGCTTTGGTCGGACCTTACGGAGATATGCGATTTATTCAGAAAGTGGAAGTTATTCTGGCAAGAAACAGCAGGGAGGTGTTAGAGCAGATGTTTCCGGAAAAAAGTAATCAGATGGATTACTTTTATGCATATTGCCTGAATGGCTGTCTTGGATTTGTAAAGACCTGGCTTGCCGATAAAAAGTCTTGTACACCAGAGTTCGCAGCAGATTTTATCTATCGAATGGTGGTCAGTTCTATGCGTGCTTTTTGTGAAACTCGTGAGGAAGTGTAGGAGTATACCATGCACTCTTAGTGAAATGTAACAAAAGAGCTTTCCCTATTTTGGTACATTCTTTCATTGACGGGAAAGTGTCAAAAGGATATAATTAAACTATCTAATGTAAGAGCTTACAAGGACGGTAAATGCCTTACGATTTTTTTTAAATTTAAAATGTAAGCGTTTACAATTCGTGAAGCATTTCAGTTCGAAAAGTTCTTCGTTGCGTTAGGAAGATGGCTGAAACAGGGGATCAGGAAAGCACAGGTTATCAGTCAGAGATCCTAGTTACAACAAAATATAGAAAGTGAGGACAAGCAATGAAAAAGAGGTTATTAGCAGTATTACTGACAGCAGCTATGGTACTCGGAATGACAGCTTGCGGATCTAAATCCAATAGCGGAAGCTCAGACAAAAAAGAAGAAGCTCAGTCAACCGATGATATCAAAGAGTGCACAATCAAGTTCCAGTATTGGGCAGATAACACAGATTATTCTTCCCTGATGCAGGACATCATCAAGAAGTTCAACGAGGAGAATGAGTACGGAATCACTGTTGAAGGTGAAGAAGTTCCTTGGGATGGTGGAGGATATTCCAACACACTGTTCAACGCAGCTATGGGTGGTGGAGCACCGGATGTAGCAACCTTTAAGCTTTCCGCAACACCGATGTTCACAAACAATAACCTGCTTGCAGACTTAACACCTTATGTTGATGCATGGGATAAGAAAGATGACATTTCTGACAACATCTACGACGTAATGAAAAAGGCAGGCGGATCTGACGATTCACTTTATCTGATGCCATGGAACATTCAGGTACTCTATGTATACTACAGACCATCAATCTTCAAAGAGGCTGGTATTACAGAGACACCTAAGACATACGATGAGTTCCTTGAGGACATTAAGAAATGTACAATGGATACAGATGGTGATGGAAAGACAGATGTATACGGATTTGGTATGCGTGGTGCTTCCGGTGGACAGGAGCCATGGGGAAGCTTCATCTATGGTGAAGGTGGAAGCTTTGATGATCTGACATCTGATGCATCTGTACAGGGTATGCAGGACTTCATCGATCTGTATAAGAACGGATATGTTCCAGAGTCAGCTACGAACGATGGATTCAACGAGACAGTTGCTAACTTCAAGTCTGGAAAGACAGCTATGTTCATACATCATATCGGATCTTCTAAAGGTATGGTAGAAGAACTTGGTGATGATGTTGATGCATTCATTATTCCGAAAGGAAAAGGACAGTGGACATCCATGGGAGATACAGAGACTGTAATGTTCGATTCTTGCGAGAACAAAGCAGCAGCATTCGAGTGGATGAAATATCTTGCAACAGAAGAAGGACAGAAAATGTGGTGCGAAGGAACAGGACAGGTTCCAGTAAGCAAGACTGTTCAGCAGGAAGACTACTTCCAGAATGACAAATTCATGAAAGTATCTATGGAAGGTGTTGATATCGCAGGTACAGTTCCGGTTAAAGATACAACAACTGAGTGGATCACAAACTGGCCGGCAACAATTTCTCAGGCTCTGACAGGCGAGATTACAGCTAAAGAGTGTATGGATAAGCTGGACAAAGCTCTTAACGAGTAGAAACTAGATTTTGTAACAACTAGATAATAATTGATTTATGAAACTGCCTTGTCAGGCAACTGGCAGGGCAGTATGATTGAAAGGGAAAGAACACGATGGTAAAAAAGAAAAGTATCTATCCATATTTATTGGTAGCACCTGCTCTGATTATCATTTTGTGCGTAGTATTCATTCCGGTTATTAATGCGATTGGAATGAGTTTCCAGAGTTATGATTTGAGAAGACCGAATGACATTGCGTTTGTCGGACTTGCAAATTACATCGCGGCATTTAAAGATGAGCTGTTCTGGAAAGCACTTTGGAAGACGATTCTCTGGGTGGTATTTGGCGTTGGATTTCAGTTTGTATTTGGTTTTATACTGGCATTGCTTCTTAACAAGAAGTTCAGAGGGCGCGGTGTTGTCCGTGCAGTCAGCCTGATTCCATGGGTCACACCTGGTATTTTGATCGGTCTTATGTGGAGATGGATGTATGACGGTAACTATGGTGTACTCAATGACATTCTTCAGAAATTACATATACTTAATAAGAGCATACCATTTTTAGCACAGACGAATACAGCATTTCCGGCAGTTGTAGTAACGATTATCTGGCAGGGAATTCCATTCTTTGCACTGATGATTCTTGCAGGGCTGCAGGGAATTCCAGGAGAACTTTATGAAGCAGCCGACATGGATGGCGCGACAGGATTCCAGAAGTTATTTAAGATTACAATTCCAAGTATTAAGAATACAATCTTTATCACAGGACTTCTGAGAATTATCTGGGTTGCAAACTCAGTCGATGTTATCTTCAACATGACGGAAGGTGGACCGGCTTATGCAACACAGACACTGAGTGTATATGTGTTTAATAAAGCTCAGGCATTGAACTTAGGATACTCATCAGCAATGGCAATCTTGCTTGCACTTGTACTTTGCCTGGTTGCAGTTCCGTATTTGATCTTTACATTTAGAGAGGAGGATAAGTAGTATGAAGAGGGAATCATTCTTAAAGAGATTTTTAACATTATATCTTCCACTGATCGTAATATTACTTTTCATCCTGTTCCCGTTTTATTGGACATTTATTACATCTATAAAACCGGACACAGAGTTATACGGAGCAGTTACATACTGGCCAAGACAAGTTCAATGGGAGAACTACACGAAACTGTTTACTACAACAGTAAATTTCCTGGCTGCCATGAAGAATAGCTTTATTGTTGCGGCAGTAACAACAGTTGTTTCTCTGACAGCATCAACATTAGCATCATATGCGTTTTCAAGATACAGATTTGCAGGACGTAGAGCGATGATGGCATTGTTTTTAAGCAATAATATGTTCCCTACGGTATTGCTTTTAATCCCATTATACTCTATAATGAGAAACCTGGGGTTACTTTATACTCCATGGGCTCTTGTACTCGCATATACAACGTTCACACTTCCATTTTCTGTATGGTTGCTGAATGGATTTTTTAACGACTTGCCACTATCACTTGAAGAAGCAGCATTGGTTGATGGATGTAATAGAAGGATGGCATTTTTCAAGATCATTTTACCTATATTAGGTCCTTGCCTTGTTGCCACCGGTGTATATATCTTCATGACATCATGGAACGAGTATACATTTGCGGTAATGTTTACGAACAATGCGACAAGAACAATACCTGTAGCACTGAAGAGTCTGATCGGTCAGCTTGGAGTTGACTGGGGTCTGTTAACAGCAGGTGGAATCATTACGATCATTCCAGTATGTATCATGTTCTTCTTTGCACAGAAGAGATTAGTTGAGGGATTAACAGCAGGAGCTGTTAAAGGTTAATATAAGGAGGAAGAAAAATGAATTACGAGAAAAAAGCAAAGGAATTGCGCCAAGAGATATTGAAGAGTTTATTTGCCTGCCAGTCAGGTCATCCGGGCGGATCATTATCATGTGTTGAGATTCTTATGGCTCTCTACTATGATGAGATGAAGAATCTTGATCCTAAGGATCCTAAGAAAGCAGACAGAGACCGTCTCGTATTAAGTAAGGGACATGCTTGCCCTACATTATATGCAATCCTGGCAGATCTGGGATATTTCCCGAAAGAGGATCTGGCACACCTTCGTCAGATTGACAGCCATCTTCAGGGACATCCGGACTGCAACAAGACTCCAGGTGTTGATATGAACACAGGATCTCTTGGACAGGGAATGTCTCTGGCAACAGGACTTGCTCTTGCAGCTAAGCATGCAAAAGCTGACTACAAAGTATATGCAGTAGTTGGTGATGGCGAGTGTCAGGAAGGTATTGTATGGGAGGCAGCTATGGCAGCAGCTCATTACAAACTTGATAACCTTTGCGTTTTACTTGACTATAACGGACTTCAGATCGATGGAACTAACGATCAGGTCATGGGACTTGGAAACATCGTTGAGAAGTTTAAAGCCTTCGGTTTCGAATGCTTTGAAGTAGATGGACATAACATTGAAGAAATTGACAAAGCAATTGAGGCTCCAGTATCTGGTAAGCCAAAATTCATTTGCTGCCACACAATCAAAGGTAAAGGTGTATCCTTCATGGAGAACCAGGTGGGATGGCACGGAAGACCGTTGAAACCAGAAGAGTTCGAGACAGCTATGAAAGAATTGGAGGCGTAAGAAGATGGGAAAATCATTAAGAGTTGCTTACGGAGAAGCATTAGTTAAATTAGGACAGAAGAACGATAAGATCGTTGCATTAGATGCAGACCTTGCACACGCAACAATGTCAGCTACATTTGCTGAGGCATTTCCAGATCGTTTCTTTAACGCAGGAATTGCAGAGTGTAATATGATGGGCATGGCAGCTGGATTTGCTCATACAGGATACATTCCATTTGCAAGCACATTTGCTCTTTTCGGATCAGGAAGAGCTTATGAGATCATTCGTAACTCTATTGCATACACAAACACAAATGTTAAATTTGGATTATCTCATTCCGGACTTTCAGTAGGAGAGGACGGAGGAAGTCATCAGTCTATCGAGGATGTTGCTCTTATGAGAGAGATGCCGAACATGACGGTATTTGTACCATGTGATCCTACAGAGATGGAGAAAGCTGTATTTGCAGCAGCAGAGATTGACGGACCAGTTTACATCCGTGTTGCAAGACCTGTTTGTGAGGATATCACAACAGAGGATACACCATTTATCCCGGGAAAAGCTAACATCTTAAAAGATGGTAACGATGTTTGCATCATCACAATGGGACTTATGGTACCGATCGCATTAAAAGCAGCTGAGATGCTTGAGGCAGAAGGAATTTCTGCAGCAGTTGTTAATATGCACACAGTAAAACCTATCGATGCTGAGACAATCCTTGCTATGAACGAGAAGTGCAAAGGTATCGTAACAGCTGAAGAGCATTCTGTGATCGGTGGACTTGGATCTGCTGTAGCAGAAGTTCTTGCAGGACATGCCGGAGCTAAATTCGAAAGAGTTGGTATCCAGGATAAATTCGGAAAATCCGGTAAACCAGCTGAACTGTTTGCAGCTTATGGACTTACAGCTGAGAACATCGTTGAAAAATGCAAAGCAACATTAGCATAAGAATCTGATCAAATTCATTTTATTATATAAAAGGGAGATAAGAATCATGGAAATTTTAAATTATTCATTTGACGGGGAAGGAATGCAGAGAGTATTCGAGAACGAGAAATGGACAGTTGGTATCAAAAACTGGAAACCAGCTAACGACATCACAGGAATCAACAATCTGGAGCGTCACAACAAGACTGATGAGCTTTTCGTACTTGTTGCCGGATCTTGCACACTGATCTATGCAAATGAAGTAGAAGGCGGTCTTGATATCAAGGCAGTTAAGATGGAGCCAAACAAGGTTTACAATATCCCAGCTACACTGTGGCATAACACAGTAACATGCAAGGATACAAAGATGATCCTGATTGAGGATTCCAACACATCCATGGACAACAGCGATATTTTAGATTTGAATGAAGATCAGATTGCTGCTATCAAAGCTTTAGTATAGTATCTTACGTAATGCATTAGCTGCATCGCGACAATAAAACAGGCTCTCTACGACATAATTATGCGAGATTATGTGTTGAGAGCCTTTTTTGTAAAAAAATCCAGACAATTTTGCAATAAATAAGAATATTTATGCATTTATCGGTATTTTATACAATAAGCTTGATGCGGATATTTATAGAAAATTATAAAGGAGGTCGGAAGAAGTGTACAATTTAAAATTTGGCTGTCAGTCCTATCCGTGGAAGATGGGAAAGCATTTTGGTCAGTTGCCGAGAATGCTCAAAGTAGCAGCAGAGGCAGGAATCGTATGTTGTTTCCATCCGAACAGCGCAAAGAATTCGTTGTTTCGTACAGAAGAAGACTATGAAGCCATGTTTGAGTTGATTCAGCCGACTGCTATTGACTGGGCTTCGGACGTAGGACATATTGAGAATGGTGGTATGAGTGCAATTGAACAGATGAAAGCACACAGAGATCTGATCCGCCACGTACATTTTAAAGACCGTATTGCTCAGAATGAATGGGCTGTTATGGGAGAAGGAAAGATTGACTATCCTGCAATTATCCAATATCTGGCAGAGACAGGATACCTTGGCTGGATTATGGTGGAAGATGAAAGCCCGCGTGCAGAGACAGACAGTGACGGGGTTGTTGCTGAGGACGGAAAATATATGTGCCGGCAGATTCACAGGTAAGCAATCAGACAGAAGCGGACTTTGCTGGAAGAAGAGATATTTCAGTAAAGATACAAAAAAGTTTTTTCTCAGGAGGAAAAGAGACTATGAGTATGCATACAGTTGCGGTAATGGGTCTCGGAGTCCGTGGTAAGATTCATCTTCACGGGCTTCTGGAAAACCCAGATTATTATAAAGTAGTAGGCCTTTGCGATATTGATGAGCCTAAGATGAAAGCAGTTGCTGAGGAATACCATCTGGATGATGTACCACTTTTTACGGATGCAGAAGAGATGTTAAAGGAGACAAGACCGGAAATATTTGTATTTGTTACATATCCAGATCTCCGGCTTTCTGTCATTCAACTGGCAGTAAAATACGGTGTAAAAGTAATTTCCTTTGAAAAACCGATGGCTGAGAGTCTTCAGGAGGCAAAGAAAATTGTAAAGTTGTGCCATGATAACGGAATCAAAGCAGTTGTTTGTCATCAGCAGAAATATCTGTCCCAGATGCAGACACTAAAGAAACGTATTGAGGACGGCGAAATTGGCGAGATCACAAAGATACATGTAGAGTGTCAGGCCTGGTTCAGCCAGCTTGGAACACACTATGTAGACTATATTCTCTGGGCGAATGGCGGACATCGTGCAAAATGGGTATGTGGACATGTACACGGTCCGATTTGTCTGGATGATAACCATCCGGCACCAGATTACCTGCTTGGTACTATGGAACTGGAAAATGGAGTACATGCTTATGTAGAGTGTGGATATCTTGCAGAGGCTCACAACCCACCGGAGTATGGAAGCAGTGATAATCGTCTGACTGTTTATGGTAAAGAAGGTTATGTATATGCTGAGACAGACGGGTTCTGGGGAGCATGCACAAAGGCTACAAATGGTCGTCTGATAGAAGGAAAGGATCCAGGCTGGAGAAATCATCAGCAGATTCCGATTCAGACACCTTACTATACAGAGTTTGCAGAGTGGATGGAGGATGATTCAAAAGTTCACAGCTGCAACATTGATACAGCATATCACGGATATGAAATTCTGGAAGGAATGTGCCTGTCAGCACTGAACAATGTGCGTGTAGACCTGCCGATTCAGGATCTGGATTATGAGCCGGTATTTGACCGCATGAGAAAGGATCTTCCAGAGTGCGACAGCCGTAAGATGTACATTTATGATGGCAAGACACCACGTAAGGAGCGCGACTAGCCAAAAGAAATATTCAAAGGTCGGTTAAGAGTAGAAAAAGCAGAAAGTGCAGGTTCATAAAATGAATCAGAAAAAAGAATGTATGGATGTCCATGTAAATGGATTGAAATTTCATGTACAGACATTTGGAAGCGGTGTACCTATTATTATGATTATGGGACTTGGAGCACCAGGAGATAAATGGAAGCATAACTATGAGCTTTTAAGTAAATGGTTTTGGTGTATTGTTCCGGATAACAGAGGAGCAGGAATAAGCGACAAACCGGAAGCAAAGAGCTATACAACAGAGCAGATGGCAGACGATATCATCGGTATTATGGATGCATTAGATATCAAAAAAGCCCATGTTATGGGTGTCTCTATGGGAGGAGCCATTGCACAGCAGGTGGCACTGAAAGTTCCGGACAGAGTTCTGAGTCTGATTTTTACAAGTACATTTGCAAGTGTAAGTCCGGCATTTAAAAAGGCTTTAAATCTAATCTGTGAGCTGAAAGAAGATACAGATCCGGCAGTATTAAAGCAGTTGAATCTTTGGATGACCTATGGCCAATACACGCAGATACATCACCCAGAGAAGATTGAGAAATCTATTGAAGAAGATGCAGCGTACCCTTATCCAATGCCTGTGTATGCCTATAAGGCACAGTGTGGGGCATGCCTCAGCCACAATACAGCAGGCAGGCTGCATGAGCTTAAAATGCCGGTACTGATCGCTGCAGGGGCAAAGGATTTGTTCATGAATATAGAGAGGACCATGGAATTAGTACATGGAATTTCACAGGCAGAATTCTATCTTGCACCGGAAGGCGGACATGTATATCAGTGGGAATATCCTGAGCCATATGACAGTGTTGTAGTGGGATTTTTGATGAAACATACAAATTAAAAAATATACATAATGTAGACCATGAATTGAATTAGAATTTCATATCATGGATATAAAATTGAAATGAGAGAATGGAGGAAACAAAATAATGTCTATAGATATGAATACCTTGATTAGTCAAATGATTATGTTTTTTGTCATTCTCGGTTGTGGCTTTATAGGAGCAAAATTAGGGCTTTTGAAAGCTGAAGTCATTCATGGGTTAAGCAGTCTGCTCATGGGCGTTGTTTGTCCGTTGATGCTGATTGCAGTATTTCCGTCAGCAGTGCAGGAAGAAAATGCATGGGATATTGCAAAATTTGTAATTCCCTATGCACTGATTACATATCCGCTGCTTACAGGAGCTGGATTCCTGACAGGAACGTTATTACATTTCCGGGGAGATAAAAGAAAAATCTTTACTGCCCAATGTCTTTTCGGAAATATGGCGTTCTTTGGGCTGCCTCTTGTAAAAGAGATATTTGATCCGGTTGCGGTAGTAGCATTTTCTTTCTGCGTTGTAATAGATAATCTGTTCCTCTGGACAGAAGGAGTATTGCTCACTTCTAAATCAGAAGGAGGACAGGAATTATCTTTGAAGCTGATCATAAAGAAGCTGTCTAATCCTGTTATAGTAGGAGTGCTGATCGGGCTGGTGTTGATGATTTTGAAAGTGCCATCAGATTTACTGATGCTTCGAAGCTTTGATACAATAGGAAGCTGTGCAAAGCCACTGGCACTTTTGTATATCGGAGGAACGATTGCACTGATGGAATCAGAATCATTAAAGAAAGCATGGCCAGTTGTATTTGTCATAATCATTAAGCTGATAGTTATGCCGGTTGTCATATTTCGTGTGATGATGTGGCTTGGCGTGAATGATCTTGCGAGAAATATCTGGACGCTGATTATTGCACTTCCGAGTATGGCGAGTATTCCGATTATGGCAGAAAGCTTCGGTTCAACAGAAGCTGATTATGCGGCGCAGGGTGTATTTATTATTACACTGGCAAGTCTGGTAACAATACCGCTTGTAGTGATGCTTTGCAGGTAATAGTAATAGGCATTTAGAATGTATAATTTATAAGGTGAAAGCTTTTATGATAAATGAAAGTTTGAAAACATTACATAAATGTAAAGAATACTTAGGAAATGATTTAGTTAAATTAGAAATGAAAATATTTCCAACATAACGTGAAAGGAGAAAATAAAATGGTAGATCAGAATTGTGCATATTGTGTAGAGGGAGAATTATTAGCAAAATTTGGAATTAAGATTTGTGAACTGGAAAACTCTAAAGTATATCTTTTTAAAGAGCAGAGCCATCCGGGAAGAGTTGTAGTTGCTCATAAGAAACATGTCAGCGAGATTCTGGAGCTGACACCACAAGAGAGAGCAGCATACTTAGAGGAGATTGCAAAGGTATCTGAGGCAATCCACAAAATCTTCAAACCTGCAAAAGTGAACTATGGTGCATATGGAGATACAGGACATCATCTGCATTTCCATCTTGTACCAAAATACACAGATGAGTATGAGTGGGGTGGCACATTTGAGATGAACCCAGGAAAGAAATTCTTAAGCGATGAAGAATATGCTCAGATGATTGAGAAGATTAAGGCTGAGCTGATTTAGAAATCCCTGGAGATACCGATTCTCTAAGTAGATTCACACTCCCAGTGCAGAACATTACGATGAGCTATATAAGACGAGAAAAGTGTACGCAGGGGCGTGCACTTTTCTTATGTCTCATTTTCATTGCACTGAAGTTGTGTGAACTATCTTAGAGAATCAGTATTCACAAGGTTTTCTAAGGATGGATGAAGAAAGTAGGTTGGAATTTATAGACTGATTTTGTATGGGTTGAGGGAGTATGAACTATCTTAGAAAATTGATATGCGCAAGGATTTTTATAAAGTGAAAGGGTGTTTCAGTGGTCATATTGTGACCGTATCTGAAACACCCTTTCTTCAGGGGGGATAACTATATAAAGTTATCGGTTAAAATTATTAGCTATATCTATTTTACAGGCAGGAAGCGTAAGCTGCTTCTGCACCTTCTTCGCGGATTTTCTTGAGATCAGCGACAATCAGTTCTTCCAGTCCTTTGATTTCGGTAAGATCCTGATCCCACATATCTTTGTTGGAAAGTACAGCTTTTACAAGTTCTTCTGCACTGTCATCTTTGTGTGCATAGTAGAAGTCAAGTGCCCATGCATCGTCCTGTACTTTGTACTCATTTCCTTTTGGTCTCTTGCATACCAAAGCTGCATCTTCACGTCTCTGAATATCATTTGAGTAGAATGCAATGTAAGCTGCAAGGCTCATTGCCAGGCAAGTAGGAATCTCACCTTTTTCGTTGATATACTCAAGGAATGAAGGCATGTTACGAGCTTTCCACTTAGATGTTGAGTTCAGAGAAATGCTCATAAGCTCATGATTTACAAATGGGTTGTTAAATCTGTCTGATACAGCAGCTGCAAAGTCAAGCAGATCCTGTTTGTCCAGTGGAAGCGTAGGGATAATCTCATCGTAAAGCATTTTGTTCATGAAGCCTTTGATCGTTTCGTTGTGCATGCAGTCACGAACGATGTCCTGTCCAGACAGGTAAGCACCAAGAACGAAACCTGTATGAGCACCGTTCAGGATACGAACTTTTCTCTTCTTGTATGGAGTAACATCCTCTACAACATGTACATTTAAACCGGCTTTCTTGAATGGAAGCTTATCTTCAAGACCTGCAGGTCCTTCGATGATCCATACACCAAAGATCTCGCCGACATCAATCAATTCATCGTGATATCCGTTAGCTTCTTCCATTTTCTTAACTTCTTCTGTATCACGTACACGTCCTGGAACGATACGGTCTACCAATGTAGAACAGAATGTGTTCTTCTCATTGATCCATGTTTTGAATTCTTCTTCAAGTCCCCAGTCATCAATGTATTCGTTGACACATTTCTGGAGTTCTTTACCATTGTTGTCGATCAGCTCACAGCTTAAAACTACAACTCCATCTTTACCTGCTTTGTAACGCTCATAAAGTACACGTGTCAGTTTGGCAGGGAAGCTGATTGGAGGACACTGGTCAAATTTGCTTTCTGACTCGTGTACGATACCGGCTTCTGTTGTGTTGGATATGATATACTCAAGGTCGTCACTCTTGGCAAGCTCAAGAACTGCGTCGAAATCATCATATGGATTGATACATCTGCTTACAGAAGAGATGACACGTTTTAAGTCAACTTTCTCCCCTTTTTCACTTCCGCGAAGGTACAGTGTGTAAAGTCCTTCCTGGTCGTTGATGAGTTTTGTAAGCCCCTGTGCAATTGGCTGAACTAATACAACTTTTCCGTTCCAGTCAGCTTTTTCATTTGCACAGTCAAAGAAATAATCTACAAATGCACGAAGGAAGTTTCCTTCTCCGAACTGCATAACTTTCTCTGGTGCGGATTCTTTGATATATCCGTTATAACCTGATTTCTTAAGAATTTCGTAATTTAATGTTTCCATGATTGAGTTTCTTCCTTTCTTAAATTGATGAGATATGATTTTTACAATGTTACACCCTGTTTAAAGATTGCCATATCGTGGAATCCGGCGATTTCGGATTTTACTTCTTTACCGGAAGCAACTGCGATAACTTCATCGAACAGTTTTTCTGCCAGTTCAGGAAGAGTATCCCCTTCTACCAGGGTTCCACAGTTAAAGTCGATCCAATTCTGTTTTCTGTTATTTAATGAAGAATTGGTAGAAATCTTCATAGTTGGTACAGGACATGCGAACGGTGTTCCACGACCTGTAGTAAACAGTACAATGTGTGCACCGGAAGCAGCTAGTGCAGTAGAAGCAACCAAGTCATTTCCAGGAGCACTTAAGAGGTTCAGACCTTTTGTCTTAACCTGTTCTGCATAAGACAGTACGTCCATGACCGGAGCGCTTCCGGATTTCTGAGTACAGCCAAGAGACTTGTCCTCAAGAGTGGAGATACCCCCTTTTTTATTTCCAGGAGACGGGTTTTCATAAATTGTCTGATTGTGACTCTGGAAATATTGTTTAAAGTTATTGATCAGATCAACTGTCTTTTCAAATAATACTTCGTCTTCACAACGGTTCATTAGCTGAGTCTCAGCACCGAACATCTCAGGTACTTCTGTAAGAACAGTACTTCCGCCTTTGGAGATAAGAAGATCGGAAAATGCTCCTACGACCGGGTTGGCTGTGATACCGGAAAGTCCGTCAGAGCCACCGCATTTCATACCAATGACCAGTTCGCTGCAGTCAATGTCTTCACGTTCAAAGCTTCCAACATAAGCGGACAAATCTTCGAGAATGTTAAGTGCATCAGCAATCTCATCTTCACTTTCCTGAGCAACAAGGAAACGGACACGTTTCGGATCATAGTCGCCGATGTAATTCTTCAGTACATCAATATTACTGTTCTCGCAGCCGAGTCCAAGAACAAGGACACCGCCGGCATTCGGATGATTGATCAGATCAGACAGAATCTTGCGGGTATTCTCCTGATCATCTCCCATCTGGGAGCATCCATAAGGATGTGGGAATGCAAAAATTCCTTCTACAGATCCCTGTACATACTTCTGAGCCTTGCGTTCGATCGCAGTAGCAACGTTATTTACACAGCCTACAGTCGGAATAATCCAGATTTCATTACGGATGCCGACTTTTCCGTTCGATCTGCGGTATCCTCTGAAAGTGCGAGGAGCTGTCGGGGTAAGTTCTGTAACAGAACGATCATAGGTGTAAGTAAGCAGATCTCCAAGTCCAGTCCGAATATTATGTGTGTGAATCCAGCTTCCGCAGCTGATGTTCTCCTTTGCAAGACCGATTGGACAGCCATACTTGATAACCTGAGCATCAGCAGGAATATCAGTCAGAGCAAACTTGTGTCCCTGGGGAATGTCCTCACGGAGAGTAACCTCTGTACCGTCCACATCTAATGTACGATTTGCAGATAAAGGAGTAAGTGCAACTGCAACGTTATCATTCTGGTGAATTTTGATAAATTCTTTCATGATAAAATCCTTTCTCTTAAAAAATGATGTTAGTACTAGTAAATGATGAAGGAGACATTAAAATTTCTAATCATCATGAACTCACGATGAAAGAAATGTCTTCGACATCTGAATTTGTTATAAAATAAACGTGTAAGCGCTTACACTAAACATACATCATTTTTATATTTAGGTCAATAAAAATGACAAATCAATTTTGCCCAAAAAGCATTTTTGGAAAAATGCACAAAAACAAGATAACAAATTTGTCGAAAAGATTGCTTAAAAACCATTGATTTCATATGTGTAGTTGGGGTAAAATGTAATAAATGTAAGCGTTTACAATATAGACGATGCAAGCATAGAACACAGGAGGAAAGAAAAATGAAGAAATTTATGGACGAGGATTTTCTATTAACAAGTGATGCGGCAAAAAAACTTTATCATGATTATGCAGAGAACATGCCGATTGTAGATTATCATTGCCATATTAACCCACAGGAGATCTGTGAAGATAGAAAGTTTGAAAATATCACACAGGTATGGCTCGGAGGAGATCACTACAAGTGGCGTCAGATGCGTTCCAATGGTGTAGATGAGAAATATATCACAGGTGATGCTACAGATCGTGAAAAATTCCAGAAATGGGCTGAGACTCTTGAAAAACTGATCGGTAATCCACTGTATCACTGGAGTCATCTGGAGTTAAAGAGATACTTCGGATATGAAGGATACTTAAACGGTGAGACAGCAGAGGAAGTATGGAATCTTTGCAATGAGAAGCTTGCACAGGATGATATGACCGTAAGAAATATCATTAAAAAGTCAAATGTAAAATTAATCTGTACAACAGATGATCCGATTGACACTCTTGAATATCATGAGAAACTTGCAAAAGACGATACATTTGATGTAAAGGTACTTCCGGCATGGAGACCAGATAAGGCTATGAATCTGGAGAAACCAGAGTATCTTGATTACCTTAAAAAGTTAAGTGAAGTCAGTGGAATTGAAGTAAAGAGCTTCAAGACTCTGATCGAGGCGCTTGTAAAACGTATGGACTATTTCCAGGAGAGAGGCTGCTCTGTATCAGATCATGCTCTTGAGTATGTAATGTACGCACCGGCTTCCGAGGAAGAAATCGAGGCAATCTACAGCAAACGTCTTGCAGGTGGAGAAATCACAAAAGAAGAGGAACTGAAAGCAAAGACAGCCTTTATTCTTGCAGTTGGAAAAGAGTATCATAAACGTGACTGGGTAATGCAGCTTCATTATGGATGCAAACGTGACAATAATGTAGTACGTTATAAACAGCTTGGACCAGATACAGGATATGACTGCATCAACAACTATGCACCATCTTCAGAAATGGCAGATATGTTAAATGCACTGTCTGATACAGATGCACTTCCAAAGACAATTCTGTACTCTCTGAATCCGAACGACAATGAGTCTATCGGAACAATCATCGGATGCTTCCAGAATGAGAAGACCGTTGGAAGAATCCAGCAGGGTAGTGCATGGTGGTTCAATGATCACAAAGTTGGAATGACAGCTCAGATGACATCACTTGCAAACCTTGGTATTTTAAGTAACTTTGTAGGAATGCTTACAGATTCCAGAAGTTTCTTATCTTACACACGTCATGAATATTTCAGACGTATCCTTTGCGAGCTGATTGGAGGATGGGTAGATAACGGAGAGTATCCGGATGATTACAAGACACTGGAGAAGATTGTAAAGGGAATTTCTTACAACAATGCAGTGGAGTACTTTAAATTTGACGTATAGGAATTAGAAGCGTAGTAGGAGTTTTTGCATATGGCAGTGAACATTTATGATGTCGCAAAATTATCGGGAGTGTCCATTGCGACGGTTTCAAGAGTGGTAAATGGAAGTACAAAGGTCAGTGAGAAGACCAGAAGAAAGGTTCTTGATGTGATGGAACAGTGTGGCTATACGCCAAATGTGTTTGCAAGGGGACTTGGACTGGATTCTATGAAGACCATCGGGATTTTGTGCCCGGATATATCGGATGCATTTATTGCACAGGCAGTGGCATTCCTTGAAGAACGTCTGCATCAGTATGAATATGACTGTATTCTGGGATGTAGCGGTTACGACCTGGAAGCGAAAGAGGCACATACGAAGATGTTACTGTCGAAGCGGATTGATGCGCTTATTCTGGTAAGTTCTACTTACGCAGGTCGGGAAGGTCACCCGGAAGATGTGGAATACATAAAAGAAGCTGCAAAGCAGACACCGGTATTTCTGATCAATGGATTCGTAGAAGGAAAGAATATCTACTGTTCTTTTTGTGATGATTTTAAGGCAACATATGATGTGACGAATGGATTTATCCGTCGAGGAAAGAAGAAAATCTTATTCTTGTGTGATTCCTATTCATACAGCGCATCGAAGAAGATGGCGGGGTATGAGGCCGCTCTTCGCGATGCCGGATATCCGATTCGCGGAGAATTAAAGTTCTATACAAAGAACAGGATTCATCATGTCAGGGATATGCTTCTTTCACATAAGAAGCTGGAGTTTGACAGTGTTGTTGCAACGGATGACGGACTCGCGATTGGAGCACTTAAGTATGCGAATGTGAAAGGACTTAAAGTACCAGATGATATTGAAATTGCAGGATATAATAATTCGCAGCTTTCGGTAGGCTGTGAACCGGAATTAACTTCTGTGGACAATCATCTGGAGAAGATGTGTAATGACACTGTAGATTATATGTTAAGGGTTCTGCAGGGAGATACTGATGTGCCACCGCAGAATGAAGTTGTATGCGAAATCAAAAAGAGATGTACGACGGATTTTTAAAGTATGAAACTTAAAAATTAATTAAGAAAGTTTTTTGATTAAAAAGAAATAAAATAATTTCCAGATAACGACTCTAGGAAATATATCGTTATCTGGCATTTCTTATTCTCTACAATGATTCATGATAAAAAGCTATTTATAATTCGCTCTGTTCAATTAAAAGGTTACTGTCCCAATTCAGCAAGTAACTGCTTTTTAGTATTTAATAGAAGCTTTTTATATTGGGTAATTTGCTTATCTTTCATGCGGTCCTTTGGAGCAGAGATGCTGATAGCATATGGCAATTTGTGGTGTACACAGCCAAGGGATACAGCAATGCACCGGACTCCGATTTCCATCTCCTCATTATCCATGGAATATCCGTTGTTACGAATTGCACCGATGACCTCTAAAAAGGTATTGTAGTCAGTAACGGTATTGGCTGTATAAGTGCGTAATTCGCTCTGTTCCCAAATCTGACGGATCTGGTCATCATCCATATCAGCAAGAATTGCCTTACCGACACCGGAACAGTAAAGAGGGATTGTTTTTCCGACCATAGATACCATACGAACAGAATTATGTGGTGCTTCTACTTTATCGATATATACAGCGTTGATTCCTTCCATCTGTACGAGGTGAACAGTTTCGCCGGTCTGTTCAGCAAGATCCTGAATGTAAGGCCTTGCAATATCAATGAGACTGTTATGTGAAAGAACCTGATTAGAAAGACTGCAGATCTTAAAGGTAAGACTGTACTTGGAAGTATCCGGATCTTGTTTTACATAATCCATGCAAATTAAGGAATTTAAAATGCGATGGACAGTACTTTTATTTAATTCCAGTTCATTACTGATATCAAGAAGACCGGAAGGTCCGGATCTGGCAAGCAGTTCAATAGTCCGGAAAATTCGGTCAGAGACCTGGATTGGATTTTTCTCACTCAATGTTATAACTCCTTAGATAAAACTATTTACAGTGGGATAACAGAGTTCCTCACTGTCTGTCATCTATTGTAGCATGATATAGAAGAAAGAGCAAAAAAAACTTGACTTTTTTATGAGTTCGTGTATAATTCATAGTAAAGAAAGGTTCACGATATGAAAATAGATTTCATAATGTGAAACCAAACATATAACCCCATAAGTAATTATATATCATCATCAGAACAGGCAGTCCAAAAGGACTGCCTGTTCACTTTCAAGAATGCTGTTTATTCAAAATAAGACTGCTTAAATTGCCTTCATGGGTTGTTATCTGTCAGTGTTCTGCATAGATAAAATCTGGTCGATAATGTGGAATGCAACCTCTTCTTTGTTCATAATTGGAAGTTTCAGAACTTCTGTATCTGTAATCATTGTGACAACATTGGTGTCCGTCTCAAATCCAGCTCCGGCAACTTTCAGATTATTTGCAACAACCATGTCAAGGTTCTTTTTTGCCAGCTTCTTTCTGGAATTCTCCAGCATATTTTCCGTTTCCATAGAGAAGCCGCAGAGGAATTGGCCGGGAACTTTATGTTCTCCAAGATATTTTAAAATATCATCTGTACGTTCCAGCTCAATGGAAGTGGAAGAATCCGATTTTTTGATTTTCTCATCAGCTATGTGGACTGGCCGGTAATCAGCAACAGCGGCAGCTTTGAAGATCATGTCCATACCGGCACTTCTTGCAGTAACCTCTTCGTACATATCTTTAGCAGAGATGACAGGGACGGTCGTTATAAATGGCGGTGGAGTAAGAGCAGTTTTACCTGTGACTAAAGTTACATCTGCACCGCGAAGCATACACGCTTTCGCGAGGCTGTAGCCCATTTTCCCGGAGGAATGGTTGGTGATATAACGCACTGGATCGATTGCCTCCTGAGTAGGACCGGCGGTGACCAGAACCTTTTTCCCACGCAAGTCTTTTTTACATGCTATACATTTTAAAATATATTCGAATAAATCTTCTGGTTCCGGCATCTTTCCGGCACCGACATCACCACAGGCAAGCCAGCCATTAGCCGGAGTGATGACCTCCATACCATATTTTTTAAGAAGCTTTAGATTGTCCTGAGTGACAGGATTCTCATACATTCCTGTATTCATGGCAGGAGCAATGATCTTAGGAGCTTTGCTTGCGAGAATAGTTGTAGTGAGCATATCATCAGCCAGTCCGTGTGCAAGTTTTGCAATTACATTTGCAGTTGCCGGAGCAACCATGATGACGTCTGCTTTCTGAGCAAGAGCAACGTGTTCTACTTTGAATTCAAAATCGCGGTCGAAAGTATCTACAATACATTTATTGCGCGTCAACGTTTCAAATGTGATTGGATTAATAAAATTAGTGGCATTCTGGGTCATAATAACATGAACACAGGCACCGGTCTTTACAAGACGGCTGGCAAGCATGGCACTTTTATATGCAGCAATCCCACCGGTAACACCTAATAGAATGGTTTTATCTTTTAACATCATAGAAATAAACCTCTTTCTCTTTGTATGATTTATATTGATGTTGGGGGCAAAAGCCCCAACTATGATGCCTACGGATTGTTCCGTGCTTTGCACTCCCACAATCCTCCCAATTATTCGCATATCGTGGGATTGTCATCCCACTTTTAGGCTCATATTGGGGCGGATCCCAAGGTCTTTCATCCACTTATGAGCAAGCTCATGTGGATTTAGACCTTTTGACCCTGGCATCTTTATATTTCAACTATAGCGTGTTTGGCAGTCTCTTGCAAGATGAGGAGACACAAAGGGATGACTTTTTTTTGAGAAAATGTTAAAATTAGTGAAACAGTTCTGGAATATCAGGATATTTAGAGAGAGGAGAAAAGAATATGAAAAAAGCAGCGGTATTTTTGATGATATTAACGATAAGTGTTTCTAGCGCAGCGTGTGGCAATAAAGAAAAGGATGATAATCAGGCAGATGCGAAGACGGAACGAAGCCAGAATGCAGACAATTCTAAAGATAATGATAAAAGTGATACTCAGACGAAAGCGGCAGACAATAAGATGTACGAGTTATCTTCGGAGGACGATGTATGGACTATAAAAGTATCTGCACCAAAAGGGTGTTCTGAGACAGACTTTTCTTCGGACACGGCAAGAGCATTTGAACGTATTGGAAATGTAGATGGCAGCAGTCTGCAATATGTGATGACTCTTAGGAATACAGATGTTTCCACTGTAGAAAGTGATATGAAGGAAGAAGTACAATATCTGTATACTGCAAATTCTGATGATACGATTCCGGCAATGGATACACAGAGCAGTGAATACAATGGGAAAATGTGGAATTATTTTTCCTATAATATGGAAGAGTTGAGTGGTTATCGTGTTTGGGTAGAATTATCAGATGGTGATGTGTTTGCCTGTACAGTTGAGTGGATTGGAGAAGAGGAGACACCGGATGATATTGATACGGTCATCAAGACATTGTCTTCCTGTATTGCCGACTATGATGTATAGATTCTTCTTGAAAAGAAATGTACTTAATTTAATACTTGTATCTATAGTAGAACAGATGTTATAATTACTCGGTAATTGTATTGTATCCTGCATGGCAGGAATGATAACAAGGAGGTAATTGAATAATGAAAACAAAAAAACACGACACTCAGTGGATGGTCAGTGTTGCACTTATGGCAGCAATTGTCATTCTTCTGGCGAACACACCGCTTGGAATGATTCAGCTTCCAATTATTAAGGCGACAACCGTACACATCCCGGTAATCATCGGAGCAATTCTGTTGGGACCGTCAGCAGGGGCAATTCTTGGCTTTGTGTTTGGTGTATGTTCATTGGTGAGCAACACAATGGCACCAACCCTTTTGTCTTTTGCATTTTCTCCGTTCATGAGCACTACTGGAATTCCGGGAGCAATCAAGGCAATCTGGATTTCTGTAGGATGCCGTATGTTGATTGGAATCGCAGCCGGATGGTTATGGATTCTCTTTAACAAACTGAAAGTGAATCAGATCATTGCACTTCCAATCGTTGGATTCGTCGGATCTATGGTGAATACGATCACAGTTATGGGAAGTATTTATCTGTTATTTGCACAGCAGTATGCACAGGCAAAGGATGTAGCAATAAGCGCTGTATGGGGACTTGTTATGGGAACTGTTACAGCATCTGGTATTCCGGAAGCAATTGCAGCAGCAGTACTGGTGCTTGCAATCGGAAAAGTGCTGATCCAGGTATTAAAAAGAATGAATTTTTCATTTATTGACGCACAGACAGCAAAATAAACACTTAAATAAGCACTAATACGCCCCACGGAAATTACCGTGGGGCGTTTGTATAATTTTCAATATTGTTAGAATTACGGATCTGGTAATGGTCTGTGATGGTATTACAGGAAGGGATATTCAAAATATTGCACAAAAAATTAAAAAAGAGGACAGGACAATTTTGGAATTACAACAAAAATGGACCGATGGCTTTTGTAGCAAAACTTCGGAATGGGATTTTTAGAAATACAGGGGCATGCCTTTCTCCTGTCAATGCCTATCTGAATTTGATCGGTATTGAAACACTTGGACTTAGAATGGAACGTGAGTGTCAAAATGCACTGGAACTTGCACACTGGATTGCAGAGAATTATTCTGATATAATAGTAAATTATCCGGGACTGGAAAGTAGTTCCTGGCATCATGTTGCAAAAGAACAGTTTGAACATGGATATGGCGCAATTCTTATACTTCGCGTAGGAAGTAAAGAAAAGGCATTTAAATTTATTGACAGTCTTACAATCCCGTATATCATTTCCAACATAGGAGATACAAAGACGCTTAAAAATCAGAGACTAATCAGGAACAAGGTACAGGAGGAGAATGAAAATGGCAGAAAAGGTTGATTATGCTGCATTAAAAAAAGGTGGATTTATGAGACAAAAGCAGAAAGGCTGTTTTTCCTTAAGACTTGCAGTTGTGGGAGGAAATCTGACTGCTGAAAATATAAAGACAGTTGCAGAGGTGGCTGAAAAGTATGGACATGGATATGTGCATATGACTTCCAGACAGGGAATTGAGATTCCATTTATAAAAGTAGAAGATATCAATGAAGTAAAAGAAGAGCTTGCAAAAGGTGGAGTTGGAACAGGTGTCTGTGGACCGAGAGTCCGTACGATCACAGCCTGTCAGGGCGCAGCTATCTGTCCAAGTGGCTGCGTTGATACTTATACACTGGCAAAGGAATTAGATGCAAGATATTTTGGAAGAGAACTTCCTCATAAATTCAAATTTGGTGTTACAGGCTGCCAGAACAACTGCTTGAAAGCAGAGGAGAACGATGTTGGAATCAAAGGAGGCATGACAGTTGAGTGCAATCATGATGACTGTATCCAGTGTGGCGTGTGTGTAAAAGCCTGTCGCGAAGGAGCACTTCGCATGGAAGATGGAAAAATCGTCATCGATAGAGAAAAATGTAATAACTGTGCACGATGTGTAAAGAGCTGTCCAACAGATGCGTGGGTCGGAGAGCCGGGGTATATCGTTTCCTTTGGTGGATTGTTTGGAAATAAGATTTATAAAGGTGAACAGATTGTTCCGATCATCCGTGATAAAGAAACTCTTTTCAGAGTCACAGATGCGGCTATTTCATTTTTTGAAAAGCATGCAAATGCAGGTGAGCGTTTCCGACTGACACTTGAGAGAATCGGAAAGGAAGAATTCAAAAAAGAGGTTCGGGCTGCTTACGAAGGCAGATAGGTGTACTGACAAACAAAATGAAGATAAGAATCGAAAAGGAGAGAAAGAGCATGGCAGAAATACAATTTGACGACCAGGTAGATATTACAGATAAGGTTTGCCCACTCACATTTGTAAAAGCTAAAGTAGCAATTGAAGAGCTGGATGATGGTGAAGTCCTTGCAATTCGAATGAATGACGGAGAGCCTGTTCAGAATGTTCCAAGAAGTATGAAAGAAGAAGGACATAAAATCTTAAAGCTTGAGGATAATGCGGACGGAACTTATACACTGTATGTCAGAAAGGTAGAAGAATAATATGGCAGTACGGATCAACAAGGCTGATTTTGAAGAGAAAGTTTTAAAGAGCGATCTTCCGGTCATCGTAGATTTTTATTCTGATTCTTGCATAGCGTGTAAAAAGCTTGCACCGGTATTGGGAGATGTAGAAGATGATTATGAAGGAAAATTATATGTATATAAGGTGAATACCAATTTTGATAAAGAGCTGGCAAAAGAATATCATATAGCAGCGAATCCAACCCTTCTCTTTGTAAAAAATGCAGAAGTATTAGATCGAAAAATAGGAGCACACACTCTGGCAGAGCTTAAGACCTGGGTGGAAGCTTTACTGTAATAATATGGGTCAGGAGGAAGACATTATGATAATTGTAGTTTCAGGAGAAAAGAAAGAAGTAAAGGATAATCTGACATTACCGGAGTTAATCGAGCAGGAAAATGTAGAGATGCCAGAGTATGTAACGGTATCTATTAATGAAGAGTTTGTTCCTTCAGATGAGAAAGAGACAACCGTATTAAAAGAAGGAGACGTTGTAGAATTTCTTTATTTCATGGGAGGTGGATGTTAATGGCAATGACAGATGAACAGATTGAACGTTATTCCCGCCATATTATTCTAAAAGAAGTAGGCGCAAAAGGTCAGAAGAAGTTGCTGAAAGGGAAAGTTCTGATTATTGGAGCCGGTGGTCTTGGAGCTCCGGCAGCTATGTACCTTGCAGCAGCAGGAGTTGGAACAATCGGAATTGTAGATGCAGACGAAGTTGATTTGTCCAATCTTCAGAGACAGATTATCCATACAACAGCAGATGTAGGAAAAGCAAAGGTCAGATCGGCAAAAGAGACAATGAATGCCATGAATCCGGACGTTACAGTCAATACATACCGCATGTTCGTGGATTCTACGAATATCAGAGAACTGCTCCGGGATTATGATTTTATTATTGACGGAACAGATAATTTTCCGGCAAAATTCCTGATCAACGATGCATGTGTACTGGAGAAAAAACCATTTTCACATGCAGGAATTATCCGCTTTAAAGGTCAGCTTATGACATATGTTCCGGGAGAAGGACCATGTTACAGATGTGTATTTAAAAATCCACCACCGAAGGATGCAGTTCCAACCTGCAAGCAGGCAGGTGTCATTGGAGCTATGGGTGGAGTCATTGGTTCCCTTCAAGCTATGGAAGCAATCAAATATTTGCTGGGAGTTGGAGATTTATTGACAGGTGCGCTGCTTACTTTTGATGCTCTGACGATGGAATTTCATAAAATTAAGCTTCCAAAAGATACTCATAACTGTGCAGTGTGCGGAGATCACCCGACAATTCTTGAGCCGATTGATTACGAACAGGAAGTATGTGAGGAGACAGCAGGCAGATTTGATGCACCAAGAAAAGAAGAGTAATTTGTAATCAGTGAAGAGGTATAAGTATGGCAATTATAAGAATGAAATATACACTTCTTGATGAGATTGCCCGGTATGCAACCGGGCATCTTCCAGAAGAAGCCTGTGGACTGATCGCAGGAAGCGAAGATGAAAATGGTCGTTTAATTGAAAAAGTTTATTATCTGACAAATGTTGATCATGCAGAGGATCATTTTACACTGGATCCGAAAGAACAACTGTCAGCAATCAAAGATATGAGGGCGAATGGATTAAAACCACTTGGTAACTGGCATTCACATCCATCCAGTCCGTCCAGACCGTCGCAGGAGGATATCAAACTTGCATTTGATTCCAATGCCAGCTATATGATCATATCATTTATGGCAGAAAATCCAGTGTTGAATTCTTTCCATATAGAAAAGGGTCAGGTGGAAAAAGAGGATTTGCGAATTTATTCAGATGAATATTATTTCTAAGTATAGTAAAAAGGAATAAAAAATGAAATTAAAAACGAAAGAATTGACAACCTGTGCACTGTTTGCAGCTTTGATCGCAATCGGTGCATTTATAAAAGTTGATATACCATTGCCAATGTACACCATGCACTTTACATTTCAATGGTTTTTTGTGTTGATGGCAGGTTTTCTGCTTGGTGCAAAACTTGCAACGGTTAGTGTGATTGTGTATCTTAGCATTGGCCTTGTTGGAGTTCCGGTATTTGCTGCCGGAGGTGGACCTGCATACATTTTCAGACCAGGATTTGGATTCTTACTTGGTTTTGTACTGGCAGCATTTGTCATTGGTACTATTACAGAAAAAGTAGGAAAAAATCATAAGGGAATGTTCTTAATGGCATCAGTTGCGGGACTGGTGACTTATTATACGATTGGAGCAATTTACTTTTATTGTATAAATAATTTTTATGCAGCAACTCCTGTGAGCTGGAGCGTTGTAGTTGTGGAATATTGTCTGATTACGATTGCACCGGATTTTATATTATGTGTATTGGCGACAGCATTTTCTTTAAAGCTCCGTCCAGTATTTCTTGGGATGATGCATGAGTATAGTATGGATCGGAAAGTGGTGTAATATGGCGTATTTTCCTATGTTTGTGAACTTGAAGGATCAGCCGTGCCTGGTGGTCGGCGGAGGGATGGTGGCATACCGGAAAGTGAAAGTACTTCTGGATTTTGAAGCCAGAGTGGTTGTAGTCGGAGAGAATATCTGCGATAAAATCAATGAAATTGTAAAAAAAAGTAATCAGTTAGAATTACAAAAAAAGTGTTTTGAAGATGCGGATTGTGATAATATGTTTATGGTGATCGCTGCAACAGATGATAAAGAATTGAATCACCATATTGTGGGAATCTGTAATTCAAAAGGAATTATGGTAAATGCTGTGGACCAGAAAGAGGACTGCAGCTTTATCTTTTCTTCATATATAAAAGAAAAAAATCTTATTGCAGCATTTTCGAGTGGTGGAAACAGCCCTGTGCTGGCACAATATTTAAAAAGTCAGGAAACGGAGATCCTGACACCATTTCTTGGAGAATTGAATGAATATATGGGGAAGATCAGAAAGCGTGTGATAGAAAAGTATGACACAGAAGAAAAACGAAAAGAAATATTTAAAGAAATAGTAAATACAGCCATTGAAAATGGAGAATTGCCACAGGAGTAGATATGAGATACCGGGTAGGAACAAGAGGATCAAATCTGGCGCTTGCCCAGACAAAGCAGGTTATTAAAAAATTAAAAAGTGCATTTCCGGAAGATGAATTTGATGTAGTAATCATAAAAACGACCGGAGATATGGATCAGAAAAGCCGGCTTGACCAGATTGGATCAAAGGGCATATTTGTAAAAGAAATTGAGGAAGAACTTTTGGAAGAGAAGATTCATCTTGCAGTACACTCTATGAAAGACATGCCAGATACAACGGCAGATGGATTAATATTTGCAAAGGCATGGAAGCGGGAAGATCCAAGAGATGTTCTGATCTTGAGAGAGGCAGTGTCTGTGGACGACCTTCCGAAAGGAGCTGTGATTGGAACGGGAAGCAAGCGTAGAAAGTATCAGCTTCTGAAAATCCGCCCTGATCTTAACATAGTTGGGATCCGTGGAAATGTAGATACAAGGATTCGAAAAATGCAGGAAGAAGAGATGGATGGAATTGTACTTGCCGCAGCAGGTATTAACAGACTAGGAAGAGAGCAAGAGATTACCTGCTATCTTGAGCCGGATCAGATGATTCCGGCCCCGGCCCAGGGGACACTTGCGCTGGAAGTAAAAGCAGATAATATACAATTAATCAGAAAACTAAATAGATTGTCTGATCAGGAAACAGATATATGTGTAAAAGCAGAAAGACAATTTTTGAAACAAATTGGAGGAAGCTGTCATCTTCCGGTAGGAGCATATTGCAAGATACAGGATGAAAAACTAATATTAAGAGCAATGTTTGGAACGGAGGATGGGAAAAAACTGGCATATACAAAGGTGGAATCTGCAGTTTTAAATAAAATAGAAGATTCATCACAGATAGATGAAATCTGCAGACAGATTGCCAGAGAAGCAGTAGAAAAAATTCAAATACAATTAAGTCATGAAGAATAAAATGGGTAAAGTTATATTAGTTGGAGCAGGGGCAGGAGATACCGGTCTGCTCACGATAAAAGGGAAAAAATATATAGAAGAGGCAGACTGTATCATCTATGACAGACTTGCATCGCCGGAACTGCTTGGAATGGCAAAGCATGACTGTGAGTGCATTTATGTAGGAAAAGAAAATCACAAGCATATCATGAAGCAAGATGCGATCAATGAATTATTATATAAAAAATCCAGAGAATACAGTCTGGTCGTACGGCTAAAAGGTGGTGATCCCTACGTCTTTGGAAGAGGCGGTGAAGAAGCATTATATCTTCGGAAAAAAAAGATTGATGTAGAAGTCGTACCAGGAGTTAGTTCTGTCGTTGCAGCATTGGCAGACGCAGGAATTCCAATTACGCACAGAGGGATTGCAAAAGGGTTTCAGGTCATTACAGCTCACAGCAAAAAAGACGAAGAAGCGCAGATTGATTATACGTTGCTTACTGATGAATCCATGACTTGTGTATTTCTGATGGGACTTGCACATGTAGAACATATTGCAGAAGAACTGATAAGAGCTGGAAGAAGACCGGATACTCCGGCAGCAGTGATATCCAACGGAACACTGGCTACGCAGAAAAAATGTATCGGAACATTGGAGAGTATCGGATATAAAGTAAAATGTGCAAAACTGGAATCTCCGGCAATCATCGTTGTGGGGAATGTTGTTTCATTGAATGACCAATTGGGTTTTTTTGAAAAACGTCCATTATTCGGGAGAAAAATAACCGTACCATATATTGAAGCTATGGGAGAACGAACACATTTCAATAAGCTGATTACAGATTTGCAACAGCTCGGAGCAGATGTTGATACAATCATGGTTGGAAAGATTCTACCAATCCCAATTTCAGATTTTGAAAAAGAAATTAGCAGCTCCGACTGGATTCTCTTTACAAGCAGAAATGGTGTCAGGGCTTTTTTTTATAATATGAAATTCAATGACACAGATATCCGATGCCTTGCAAAAATTCGTTTTGGAGTTGTAGGAAAAGCAACAGAGCAGGAGTTAAAGAACTATCAGATAAAAGCAGATTTAGTTCCAGATGAGCAGACAGGAGCAGGGCTTGCCAAAGCTTTAAAAAAACAGATCAGTGACCAGACGAAAGTCTGTATATTTTCTGCAAAAGAGGCCTCCGAAGACTTGGAGAGAGAACTTCAGAAATTTTGCCATGTCATAAAAACAGATGCATATGAAAATGTAAATGTATCAGAGCAAGATTATATATTAAAGCCTGTAGATACAGTTATTTCAGAAGCTGTATTTACAAGTGCGTCCAATGTGGAACGTTTTTTTCAGATGCTGCCAGAGGAGATAATGGTAGAACGAGCTTATTCTATTGGCAAAAAGACGACAGAAGCACTTAAGAAAAAGAATGTAATGAATATTTGCGAGTCGGAAGAAAGTACTTATGAGTCAGTTGTTTCTTTGATAACAAAAAATAAGTCGGTTGTTTCTTTCATACAATTGGGGTATAATGGTAGCCAAAATAAATAGAGATGAAGGAGACAGATGAATGGAACTTGTAAAATCAATCATCATTCTTGTGATAGGATTTACACTTTTGATGAAAGGAGCAGATTATTTCGTAGAAGGAAGTTCATCAGTGGCAAAACGACTCTACATTCCTTCCATGATTATCGGTATGACAATTGTAGCAATGGGAACGAGCCTTCCGGAATGTGCGGTCAGTGTAACAGCATCACTTGCCGGGAATAATACACTTGCGGTCAGCAATGTTGTCGGATCGAACATTTTTAATCTTATGGTCGTATGTGGAGCATGTGCTTTATTTGCCCCACTTACAATAAAAAAAGATACGCTTGTAAAAGAATTTCCATTATCGATTATCTGTTCAGTTTTGCTGATTGCACTAGGATATGTGGGAATGAAGTTGGGACACATCGATGGAATTGCCTTTTTAATTCTTTTCGCAGGTTACCTTGTCTGGATGATCAATTCCGTAAAGAAAGCAAGATCAGTGCACAAAGAGGACGAGCTGATGAAAGAATCCGGAGAGTATGTAGAAGATGAAATCAGAATTATTCCAATGTGGAAAAGCATACTCTTTATTGTTGGAGGGATGATCGCAATTAAATTCGGAGGTGATTTTGTTGTTGACAGTGCATCAGATATTGCATTGTCATTCGGACTTAGCCAGACACTGATCGGACTTACAATCGTTGCACTTGGAACAAGTCTTCCAGAGCTTGTGACCTCCATTGTTGCAGCGAGAAAGAACGAAGTTGATATGGCGCTTGGAAATGTAATAGGTTCTAACATTTTTAACATTTTACTTGTGCTTGGAATTGCAGCAGCAATCAGTCCGGTAGGATTTCTGATGGACAATATTGTGGATACTCTTATACTGATCATAATGAGTAGTGCAGTTCTTGTATTTGCGTGGACTTCAAAAGTCATTAACCGAAAAGAAGGCATTGCTATGTTATGCATGTATGCAGTATATATGGTATATATATGCATGCGATAAAACTTGCAGGTAAAGTTGCAAAGAGAAGAATCAAGCAGGATCAAAAGGTTAACAGAATAAATGAATGGCAGATGTCTCAGATGTGTGAATGTCTGGGATATTTTCTCTATAAACTAGAAAGCATACAGAAATAATAATATTTTTTACAGATAGGGCTGTGATTGAAAAATCGTGTTGTAGAGCAGGCAGAATTTATGATCGTAAAGAGGAGTGAAAATGTATGAATATTTATCATGTACATGATTTTAAAGAAGATGAGTACAGTTGGAATGAAGTGGGGAGGAAAAAGGCGAAACAGGGCAGATACATTCGATGGACGATTGCAATTGTGAATATTGTTCTTATCTGTATCGTTGCGTATTTGGATTGTCGGTATAATCTTTTGGAAATGAATGGATTTCTATGCTGGTTATTGGCAATTATAGTTTTAGCCTGGGGTTTTACCATATGCTATGCGTCTTATGTCAGAAAGCACGCATGTAAAATGTCTCTGGAAGAACGACATGACTTTAACCTGTATCTGTACCATCACAAATACTGGAAAAATCCGATTCTGGCAAATCAGGCGCTTCTGAATAATGCAATTATTCTTGTCAAGATGAAGCAGTATGAACAAGCAGCACAGGCATTAGATGCAATGCATATTGAAAAATGTAAAGCGAAAGCAATGAAACTAATTTATTTCTTAAGAATCATTATAGCTTCTTTTGAAGACAATGAAGAGGAAATAGAAAAAGCAAAGATACGGTATACAGGCATCAAAGATGATGCAGGAAATTACCCGGCTTCCGAATTAGTGGAAAACTGGATTCAGATGAATGATCTGGAGCAGATGACAGCGTGTCTGGAACAAATTAAACCTGTCAAAAAAGAATACCCAGGTCTTGCTTTCGTAGTTACGATCTTCCTGGCATACACATTTTGGTTCTTAGGAACTGCATATGGAATTAACCGGGGGGCAGGATATGAAATCCGATATGTATTTTCTGCAATTTCGCTTATAGTTGTAAATATGGGACTGTTTGTAATGTTAATTTTGGGAATTATCTGGCTGCACAGACACCTGAATATTACATCGTCTGTATGGATCCAAAAAGTTGTGAAATTTATCATATGTGCAGTAATTGCAATTGCAGGGCTGATATTGCTATTTATTAATTTTCTGGCTGTATTTCTGGGACTGGATGATAAGGAAACCGTCACGAGAAAAGAAAATGGATACACCTATCTGGAAGTCAGCTGGAGTCATATGGGGTATAATGCTTATACAGAAGAGTATGTAACGAATAATTCATTTATTATGAAAAAAATATATGTACCGACAAAAGATGATACATTTACAAATGAACAGCCAGACGCTTCCAATCCGGACAATACAGAAAATAATGACCAGACAGATAACGATTCAGAAAGTGCAGATTCTGATACAGAAAATAGTGATTCACAGGATAATACAGAACCATATGAAAGTGATGAATGGTTAAGAATGAGAAATGGAATGCAGGCAGTCTATAATTATCTGATTGAGACAAATGCATTAGAAAATCCGGAATTCACTTACAGCAGTAATGCAAAAGGAGAGACGTATGTTATTGTCAGTACAGGGCAGGAGACGAAAGACGGAAATCAGGTAAGTGTCGAATACGGTCTGTATTACAATAGAGAAAAGATAGATGACAACGGAACATACTGTGATGAGTATGTTCTGGAGAAAAAGTATCCGGGTGGAACATACGATACACAGTTAGTTGATTTTTATCTGGTAAATCCTGATACACTGGAAGTGACAGATGAACATAAGACAACTTGGTAAGTGTGAGAGGATAAAAGATAATAGAAAAGAAGGAGATTAGAATGATGAGTAGTATTTTTCACAGAATCAGTGTTAGAAAATTCGAGGACAGACCGATAGAGAAAGGAAAAATCGTGCAGGTTTTAAAAGCCGGGATGCAGGCGCCGAGTGCGTGCAACCAGCAGCCATGGGAGTTCTATGTAGTGACAGATAAAGAGAAGATACAGGAATTGTCTACTGCAACCCCATATTCCAAATGTGCAGCAGGGGCACCGGTCGTAATTGTACCAGTATATCGGACAGAAGGATTAGTTGCACCGTCTTATGCAGAGATAGACCTTTCCATTGCACAGCAGAATATCTGGCTGGAGACAGATGAAATCGGACTTGGCGGAGTCTGGATCGGAATAGCTCCGATTGAAGAGAGAATGGAACTTGTACACAAGATGCTGGATCTTCCGGAAAATGTAAAAGTATTTTCCTTATTTGCGATGGGATATCCGGCAGAGGAAAGACCACAGCAGGACAGATTCGATCCGGAGAGAATACATTTTATGACACCGGAGGAATAAGGTGAAATGTGTACAATCCTCAGTTAGAAACATTTCTTGCACCATTACGAAAAAAGGATATACTTGCATTAGCAGTATAAAGGAGGGGTGTAGAGAATGGGACAATTTTTAAATAATAAAGAACCATATGATAAATTTTAAACGGTTATGAATGGGACTTATTTTGTTGATAAATCAGAAATACTTGAAGAATTAATCCCGGCACTCCAGCAGGAACAGCGCTTTTTTGGCCTCACCCGTCCCAGACGTTTCGGAAAGACAGTTATGGCAAATATGATAGCTGCTTTTTGAAAATACAGGTGAGCCATCTTTATTTGAGCATCTCCATATAGCAGAGTATGCCGGATATAAAGAACAGGTAGGAAAGCACGATGTGCGCAGTAGAAGTATGTCATGCAATTGCATGACGAGCAATTTTTACAAGCATTGGAACATTTAGAAGATTGGGTTTGCTCGTAAGGATATTTATTTCCTGATATGTTCATTTGTGTGGATATAATAGTTGCAAAATGGGAGGTAAAGGATTCGTAGATTGACAAAACAGCCTGTTTTCCCCTATGCTGAGACTGTAAAAACGCTTTGCACACCTTAAAATAGCGGAGCGGGAACAGCAGGAGGAAGTGACAAGACGTGGAGGCGAAACAGTTCGGGCAGTTCATTGCCAGGATAAGAAAAGAGAAAAAAATGACGCAGGCGGAGCTTGCAGAAAAGATTCATGTGACGGATAAAGCAATCAGCCGGTGGGAGCGTGGACTTGGATTTCCGGATATCCAGACATTAGAACCACTGGCACAGGTACTTGGAATTTCGGTACTGGAATTGATGCGTTCTGAAAAAAAGAAACCGACAGGTGATATGGATACGACAGAAACTCAGTATACCCAGAAGGAGGTGGCTGAGATGCTTCAAAATGCAGATGACATTTCAAAGCAACTGAAAAAGCAGGATAAGAACGCTAATATCATTGCCGGAATTCTGGTGATTGGTGTGGGTGCATTAGCATGGGCAACAAAAATTGCCAGTCTTGGAGGCGGTCTTGTGCTCGGCGGACTCTCAGCAGCCGTGTTTGTTTCTCTGTGGTATTTTTTTCAGAATATTGATGATGAAGAAAGCCGGAGAATTTACGGTGTGGCATCGATTTTGTCTATTGGAATATTGGTATCACTGGTTAATTATATCTGGGGTGACCGTATTGCAGAGTGGATTCCGGGTGGAATAGAACGAACAGAACAGATTTTCTGGACATTGTGGTATCTGTTCATGATTGCGATGATGATGGTTGGAACAATCCGGTGTGTCCGTCGGCAAAGACAGAAAAAAGAAAAGAAGTATAAAACGGTTCTTTTTACAGGAATTATGGCAGCTATTATGTTTGCTACACTCTGGCAGTATCAGAATACCATGCAGGGACAGCGTCGGAATATGGGAATCTGGAGCGGGGCACAGCAATATGCTGAGACATTACTGAAAAAGGATAAAAATCTTGAAAACGACTGGCTGATCGGTGATGAATCATGGCGAGAAGGAAAGAATACTTATCATATCCGGCTAACATATTATTCTGATGATGATGCTGAAAAAGAAGGCAGAGAGAGTGAATATCAGTACATCATTCGTTTTGATGAAGCAGAAGGGTATCTTATCAAATCCGAAGGTGTTCCGGAGAAGGAATATAAACCTGCAAACCATAACTAAAAGTTATATCAAACCAATAAAAAAGGAAATTTTACACAATGAATAATAACTGGTAGACTATCCTCATCAGATGAAAGAAGACGGAGGATAAGATATGAGTATATTAAAAACACCATTTCGATATGATTTTGTAGGAAGTTTCCTGAGACCGGAAAAACTAAAACAGGCTAAGAAGGATTTCAGTGAAGGTAAAATTACAGAAAAAGAATTAAACGATATTACAGATGAATGTGTCCGTGACATTGTAACGAAGCAGAAAGCGGCAGGTTTTCATGCAATCACAGATGGGGAGTTCCGCAGAAAATTCTGGCACCTGGATTTTATGTGGGGATTTGAAGGCGTTGAACATGAGGCAGAAGGTGGCGGAGTTCAGTTTAACGGAGAAGTTGCTGACCTTGAAGCAACTTATCTTGTAGGAAAAATTAAAGCGAAAGCACACCCGTTTGTAGAATATTTCAAATTTCTCAAACAGTTTGAAGATAAAAATACAGTTGCAAAATATACAATTCCGGCACCGGCACAGACATATCAGCAGATGATTGTGCCACAGAATATTGACCGGACAAGAAAATTCTATAAGAATGATGAGAAATTGATTCAGGACATCGGAAAGGCTTATCAAGAAGTTATCACACAGTTTTACGAGGCTGGCTGCCGAAATCTTCAGCTTGATGACTGCACATGGGGAGCCATTGTCGGAGATGCGGCAAAACTCAGATACAGAGCACTGGGAGTGGACATTGAAGAAGTAAAGGCACAACTTCTGAAAGTCAACAATCTTGCATTGGAAGGAAAACCAGAAGATATGATCATTACTTCACATATTTGCAGAGGTAATTATCATTCCACATTCTTCACAAGTGGCCCATATGATTCCGTTGCGGATTATGTATTTGCGCAGGAAAATGTAGACGCGCTCCTTCTTGAGTATGACGATGAAAGATCCGGTGGATTTGCACCACTTGCAAAAGTATCTCCGGATAAGAAAGTCGTTCTTGGTCTGATTACAACAAAGAAACCAGAGTTAGAAGATAAGGAAAAAGTCATTGCTAGAATTCATCAGGCAGCAAAATACATTCCATTAGACCGTCTGTGTTTAAGCCCACAGTGCGGATTTGCCTCCTGCGAGATTGGAAATAAGCTGACAGAAGAAGAGCAGTGGAAAAAATTAGCTCTTGTAAAAGAAATAGCAGAAGAAGTCTGGAGATAAATAATAAGCCTGATCGGCCATTTAATAGTGGTTCGCTCAGGCTTATTATTTGTTCTAAAATATAGCTTTTATTTAGCAGAAATGATAATATAATAACAAAGGAGTTTAAATACATATATGAAGGAGAGATAAATGATGTACCAGGCAGACGAAAAACGATATGAAACTATGCAGTATAATCGATGTGGGAAAAGTGGGTTATTATTACCAAAAGTTTCGTTGGGACTTTGGCATAACTTTGGATCAAATGGTGATTATGATAATATGAAAGCAATGTGCTTTACAGCATTTGATCACGGGATCACACACTTTGACCTTGCCAATAACTATGGTCCGGAGCCGGGAAGTGCAGAGATTAATTTTGGGAGAATCCTAAAAGAGGATCTCGGAGCTTATCGTGATGAGATGTTGATAAGTACAAAAGCCGGTTTTGATATGTGGGATGGTCCTTATGGAAACTGGGGAAGTAAAAAATATCTAACAGCAAGTCTGGATCAGAGTCTGAAAAGAATGGGACTGGAGTATGTCGATATCTTCTATCATCACCGTATGGATCCGGAAACTCCATTAGAGGAAACAATGGAAACACTGGCGCAGATTGTCCGAAGCGGAAAAGCACTGTATGTTGGGATTTCTAATTATGATGGAGTACATATGGAGAAGGCAGCTACAATTCTGAAAGAGCTGCATTGTCCATTTATAATTAATCAGAACCGCTATTCTATTTTCGACCGCACAATCGAAAAAAATGGATTGAAGGAAGCGGCAGTAGAGTCTGGAAAAGGAATCATTGCATTCAGCCCACTGGCACAGGGAACATTAACAAACCGCTATCTGAACGGAATTCCGTCAGACAGCCGTATTGCAACAGATGGACGATTCCTTAAGGCAAGTCAGTTGACAGAAGAAAAAATCACAAGTATCCGTGGTTTAAATGAAATTGCCAAAGGAAGAGGTGAAAGCCTGGCGCAGATGGCATTGAACTGGGTATTAAAAGATGGCATGGTGACAAGTGTTCTGGTAGGAGCATCAAAACCAGAGCAGATTCTCGATAATCTGAAGGTTCTTGAAAGTGCACCTTTTACAGATGAAGAGCTGAAAAAAATTGATGCATTGAGTCTTGTGCACGCAAAATAATTAGCAAGTCAGGTGTGGACAGAAACGATAATTCATAAGTGAAGAAAGTGATAGACAAAGCCGAAGCTTTGTCTATTTTTTCTGTGAAGAAATCTCAATTGAATTTGTTTTAGTATTTTTTTGTAGACTTCTAGTATCTATAGGTTCCATAATGTTAAAAATATTATTTATAAAGAAACAAAAAAATATCTAAACAAAATTACCAAAGGTGCATAATATGTTGCATAGTCAGACTGACAATGGTGATTCCAATCCAGCAGGAAGCACCGAGAAGAAGTGGCTTTCCGCCAGATTTTATTAATTTTATAACATTACTGTTCAGACCAATGGCAGCCATAGCCATAATGATGAAGAATTTGGACAGTTCTTTCAGCGGTGCGAATACATCAGCACTAATTCCCATACTCATACATGCAGTAGTGATAATTGCTGCAATGATGAAGTATAAAATAAACATCGGAAATGATCTCTTTATGCTAAAATTCCCTGCTTTTTCACCATTTACAGATGCGGATTTTGCGTGGATCAGAGACAATACAAGTGTAATTGGAATGATTGCAAGTGTACGAGTCAGCTTAACGGTAACAGCATTATTCAATGTTTCATTTCCAAGATTCCACATGCTGTCCCAGGTGGATGCAGCTGCGGTTACAGAAGAAGTGTCGTTAATTGCTGTTCCGGCGAACAGTCCGAAGGAAGAACCGCTCGTTGTGTCAAAGCCGAGGACATGCCCAAGTACAGGGAATAGTACAGCAGCAATGACGTTGAAGAAAAAGATTACAGAAATTGCCTGGGCAACTTCCGTATCGTCGGCGTCAATAACCGGAGCAGTAGCTGCGATAGCAGAACCTCCACAGATGGAAGAACCAACACCAACCAGAATCGCAGTGTTGGACGGAACATTGATAATCCTGCGAAGCAGCCATGCGATGATTAGGGAAGTACTGATTGTACAGATAATAATTGGCAGTGATTGTTTCCCGGTCTGCAGGATTACACCGAGGTTCATTCCGAATCCTAATAGTACGACAGCAGTCTGGAGAATAATTTTGGAAGTCCATTTAATGCCAGATTCTGCTTTCCCTTTATCTGTCCAAATCAATGTGATGAGCATTCCGGCGAGAATTGCAATGACCGGACCGCCGATGACCGGAAAAGCTTTTCCAAGAAGCCAGGCAGGTACAGCAATTATAAAACAAACCAAAATACCAGATAAGTTCTTTTTGATAAAATCCATAATTTTTTACCTCTCGTTTAAATTTAATAATTTTTATTTTTCTAATTGATTATAACACTGGAAAACAATAATAAAAAATTATATAATATTATTGAAATATAAGAAATCCTTATTGATAAAATAGCAAACCAGAAGGGAAAAATACTATGTTAGATTTTAGGACGAATACCTTTCTCACAGTGTGTGAAACCATGAATTTTACAGAGGCAGCAAAGAGATTAAATATTACACAACCGGCTGTTTCGCAACATATTCGTTTCCTTGAAAACGAATATAATACCCAGCTATTCTTGTATCACAATAAACAATTGTACATTACCCAGACCGGAAAGATACTTAAAAAGCGTCTGATGACTATGAGAAATGATCAGCTCTCGATTTTAGAAGAAATGAAAAGTGTCAGTGGAGATATCGAATTATTATCTATCGGAGTTACAATGACGATTGGAGAATATGCAGTTGTTGACAGGATTGCGGATTTTATGAATCATCATCCAGATATGAATTTACATATTCATTTTGGGAATACGTCACAGTTGCTTTTGTTATTAGATGAAGGGAAGATTAATCTTGCTTTAGTGGAAGGAAATTATCCGAAAGATAGTTACGGACACATGAATTATAGTACAGAAGATTACATTGGGGTCTGCGAGGTTTCCCATACATTTCTGAAAAAGAATCCAAAGACTATGAATGATCTGAAAAACGAACGTTTGATTGTACGGGAGAGTGGCTCGGGGACAAGGAATATACTGGAAGAGTTGCTTTTGGCACGAGGAATGGAAATTTCTGACTTTGAGCGTTATATAGAAGTGGAAAATATGCACACGATTATAGGTCTGTTAAAACGGGATTGTGGAATTTCATTTATGTATAAGATTGCAGTCGCGGATGAATTAGAGTCGGGAGTGTTGAAAGAAATAAAGCTTTTGGATTTTAAGATGCAGCATGATTTTGATTTTATCTGGGAAAAAGACAGTATTTATACGGATAAATATGTAGAAATATGTAAGGAGCTATCCATTTTTAAATAGAACTTCAATACACAAATAAGATAAATCTAAATAAACGTTAAGTCATGCTAAATAAATGAGCAACAGTATTTGCCATAATATTCATCTACCATTATAATAATGATGTTGGGGCGGATCCCAAGGTCTTTCATCCACTTATGAGCAAGCTCATGTGGATTTAGACCTTTTGACCCTGGCATCATTATAATAATATTATTAATGACTGAAAAGCTGATTGTAAAAGTAGTAAGGAGCTTGTTAAGAAGAGAATGATTGACAGAGAAGATATGCTGGCGCTTACAAGGCGCATGACAGTTAAGCGAACATCAATGACAAGGATAGCCGGGGGATACATGGATTCAGACGGTTGCATTGAGGGGACATTTAATATTGCATTTTTGAAATTAAGTCCGGCGGATCGAGAGAAAAACTTGCAGATTGCAAAGAAAGTTCCGTTTGCAGAAACGAATCAAAACTTGCAAGAATACAAATTTTTGCAGGAAAATATGCAAAATGACAGCTTGTGGAAGCTTTTGATGGGAATGCGGGCATGCGGACTGAAAAATGACGCATTAATGGAGACATTTTATGAGATTGTAGGAGCAAATTATAAATCAAAAGGTGATTATGCTGTTTACGTGTTTCACGACCGTTATGATATTCCGATGAAGGGAACGGATCATGAGCGTCAGGGAGAATCCGAGAAAATGTATGAATATCTAATCTGCGTGATTTGCCCGGTGAGTGGTGATTATGAACCGGGAGAACCCGAGTGTGGATTTTTGTTTCCGGCATTTATGGATGAAAGCGCGGCATTAAATTATATAGATATATATCAGGCTGACATGAACCATCCTCATATAGAATTGTTGGAAATGCTTGGAATATGATGAACAAAAGAAAAAAGCTATAATTAAGAAAGACAAGAATGTGGGGGGATAGCCTCACATAGAAGAAAGAGAGGAAAATGTATGAACGAATTATACGAAGCAATTGAGAAAAAAATTAAGGATGCAGGATATCCAAGAAATATTTCCGGAGCAGATGTGTATGATGATATCTGTGATCAGATTGACGGAAAGGATAATGGAGAGTATATTCTGTTGTCTAAATTTGAAGATGATGTAGTTTTTGAATATCACATTACAATTCAAGAAGAGGATTTTAATCTTGGAATCCTAAAAATGAAAACACCGGAAGGTGAATTTGTGGCTGATTTTGATGCATAGGCCTTTTAACAAAAATGTAGCAATAATATATAGCAGATGGTTCCTCCTGCAATTGATACCAGCATCTGACGTTTCCAGATATGAAGTCCGGCAGTAATGAGAATGGAAATGAACTCTGGGATTCCATGTGTACCTTGCAATACATTTACATTTCTCAGACAGTAAACGACCAGCATGCCGAAAACTGCGGATGGAAGAAAATTTCCAACATATTGAATGAACTTAGGAGTTTCCCGGTTTTCACGAAATACAAGAAAAGGCAGGAAACGTGTAGTCATTGTACCAAGTACACAAAGTTCGATAGTGATGATTTGTTGAGCTAATGTCATGTTAGCAAACCTCCTGTGTTTTTTATCGCTACTTCATTTTTTCAGAAGCACATTTGTCGAAATGATGTCGCGAGTAGTTTTTTTGATCCGGGATATCAAGCTTTTTGCGTAATAATGTCAATGAGACGATAATCAAAATCATGGTCGGAATCATAAAAGAGTCCGGTCCGAATACAAGGAGACAGAGAAAAGAAATTCCAAGTCCAAGTAATGAAGATGTATGATTCTTTTCTTTCAGCCACTGATCCATGAAGATAACGACAAACATAGCAGTCATGACAAAGCTGATGCCTTCTGTATTAATGGGGAGTAAAGAACCGATGACGCCACCGAAAGTTACAGAAGCGCCCCAGTAAATATGAAAGAAAATCCAGATGCATTCATATATATTCCGTAAGCCATTCCTAAAAACATAAATCCTGTCATAATTGGAATTGTATGTGGGAAAGGCCGATAAAAATTGAATATTTGCCATAATTTAAAGTTATAACAAACAGATATTTTTAGCTATTATACAAAACATTTGAAATAAATTACAATAAATCTATCGCAACACAAGTTTAAAATTACGATAGGTTTATTAAAATTTGGGAGATAATAATTATGAAAACACCATTTCGATATGATTTTGTAGGAAGTTTTTTAAGACCACAGAGATTAAAAGATGCAAGAAAAGATTTTGAAGAGGGAAAAATTACACAGGCTGATCTGACAAAAGTAGAAGACGAGTGTATCGTTGATTTAGTAAATAAAATCAAGGGACTTGGCTACCATGTTATCACAGATGGAGAGTTCAGAAGATCCACTTGGCATCTTGACTTTATGTGGGGATTTGAAGGTATCGAGCATCAGAAGACAGTAGAGGGAAATACAACATTTGACGCAGAAGCAGCCATGATTGATGATACCTATATGACAGGAAAGATTTCTGTAAAGAATCACCCGTTTGTAGAACATTTTAAATATGTAAAAGCATTGGAAGATGAAAATACAGTTGCAAAACAGACCATCCCTTCACCGGGACAGTTCTATGCTTACTTCACCGGAGCGCAGCTTCTTGCTACGACTTTAAAAATCTATGGCTCAGAAGAAGCATTTGCAGATGATGTCATCAAAGCTTATGGAGAATTCGTTCAGGAGATTTATGCGGCAGGATGCAGAAATCTTCAGTTCGATGATTGTGTATGGGGCGGTATGGTAGATGCAAAAATGGCGACAGCTCTGACCGGAAGAAACGGACAGGCTTTGGAAGATTATAAGAAGCGTCTGCTGAAACTGAATAACCAGGTTGTTGCACAGGCACCGGAAGACCTTGTAATCAATACACATGTGTGCAGAGGGAACTATCATTCTACGTTCTTCAGCTCCGGTGCATATGATTCCGTTGCAGACCTTCTGTTTGGAGAGGAAAATGTAAATGCCTACTATTTGGAGTATGATGACAAGAGATCAGGAGGTTTCGCACCACTTGCAAAAGTATCTGGAGATAAGAAGGTTGTACTTGGACTCATTACGACAAAGATACCACAGTTAGAGGATAAAGGAAAAGTCATTGCCAGAATCCATGAAGCAGAGAAATACGTTCCACTGGATCGCCTGTACTTAAGTCCACAATGTGGATTCGCATCTTGCGAGATCGGTAACAAGCTGACCGAAGAAGAGCAGTGGGAAAAATTAAAACTTGTAAAAGAAATTGCAGAAGAAGTCTGGGGAGATAGATAAAAGTTAGATATAAGGCAAAATAAAATCAGGTAACTTCCGGTTGTAAATCGTACAGTCCGGAAGTTATTTTTATATAATATGAAATTAAAAGCAATTTCCTTAAAAGTAATTATGAGCTTTTTTTAAAATCACCTATTGACAACCCACCAATAAATATGGTATAAATATCTAGTGTTACGGAGACAGACACACAATTTACTTAAATAGGGGATTGGTCAAGTGGTATGATAGGGGTCTCCAAAACCTTTGGCGGGAGTTCGATTCTCTCATCCCCTGTTGACCGAAGAGTCAGAAACCTTGAATTTTCAAGGCTTCTGGCTTTTTTCATTTTCTAGATAATTCCAATGTAGTCAAGTATGTAGTCAAACAGGAATTATTCCTAAAATGAGATAGCATTTTCAATCTGTTTTTCTTTGTTTTTCGTTGTTTTATTGCTGAAATAATATAATTTTTTTGTTGTACTGATATCACTGTGTCCCATTTGTTCTGTAATAAATCCCTCATCTACATCACTGTCTATTAAGGTTGTTCCGTAAGTCTTTCGTATCTTGTGCATGGTACGATGTGGGATATGTAATTCATTACATATTCTGGACAGTCTTTTATTAAAAGTATTTCCTCTGATACGTTTTCCGTTATGCTCGAATAAATATGTTCCTGATGTATTCAGTTCCAATATTTGATTCAACGTATCCAGTGCGGTAGAGGATATGATTAAATCCCGATTACCAGCGTCTGTTTTAGCGTGTTCTTTTACAGCTACAATCCATTTATTGTTTTCGTCTCGGTATTTATCTTCGGTACGTCTGATTTTAATAATACGTCCGTGTAAGTCTTCTTTCTTTAGAGTGCTTAGTTCACCGACACGTAAACCTGTCTGAAATGTAAGCAGAATACCAAGATTATAAATATCCGGCTTTGCTTTCAGACGTTGAATAACTACGGGAATTTCATCTTCCATAAACACTTCTTTCTGCTTGTCTATAATCTTCCGTTTAAAAAGATTATTCGGCAATTCCAAATCTCCAAAAAATTCAGTGATACTGATTGCAGTATACTTTTTCTTCTTACCGTATTTGAAGATACCACGAATCAATGTCCGTAATCCGGCATATGCCTTTCTGGTAAGTGTAAGGTCACGAATGGTGCATTTGATAAATACTTCCAAATCATCTTCTGTGACATTTTTAAATTTCTTTTTGGTAATTGAAACAGAAGTGTAGTGGAAAAATCTTTTGTAATCGTTCACGTATCTGTCATAAGACGCTTTCTGTATCTCGCCGAAATCCAGTTTGCGGTTTATCCATTCATAGAAAACATCATCAATATAAATTTCTTCCTGTAGAGCCTTGTAAAACTCTACAATGACATTTTCCAGTTCTTCACGGGTATTTCTGCGTCTGTAAAGTCGTTTTCCGTCTTGTTGTGGAAGATACGTGGAATAAATTTCTTTTCCCGATTTGTCTGTTGTTACTGTAATTGCGTAAACATGCTGTGCAAGTATTTCCTTTCTTTCCATATCTGCTATATCATTCAGCATGGTATCTAAAGAGATTATACCTGTTTGGATTGCGTAATTCAATAAATCTGTATCGTCATAAGCGTTGGGTTCAGTCATAAATTACATCAATATGATAAGGGTATTGTCTCAAAATATCTTTTTTTTCTTTAATTTTTTCTATGTATAGTTAATGCCCTGTATTTTTTAATTTTAAATTTATATTGTCATTTATCTGGTATTATGGGCGAATCATTCAGATATTTCGCTTACTCATTATCAGAATAACTCCTTTCTGTTATTGGTAGTTTGGAAGATTTTTTGTAATCTTCATAAATTTTTATCTGGGTATCATTCATCTTTGCCTGTTCGATTAATACCTGTATATAATCGCAGTTATCCAGTTCTCCGATTTTTGAAAATAATTTTAAAGACGGAGCAACGGAACTTTCTAACCAGTTCCAGATACTATCAAGTGTCTTTTTCTGCGGTTGAATTGTAAGCTTTATTTTCTCTATATCTTGCATAAATAATTCCCAAGGGGGATAAGTAGGATAAAGTCTTTTCCGTGAAGTGGATTTGTTTTCCGGCTGTTCAAGAAAACGGATTTTACCATTTAGTACAGACAATGCAATCTCTGCAACATCACGTCTTGCGATTAATTCCTGTACAACTTTATTTGCCCGTTCCTGTCGGAATCGCAGTTCATATCTGTTCCAGTTCGGGTCTAATTCTTTGCCAAATTTTTCTACCTGTTCGTACCCTTTTTCATAGAAAACGATTCGGAAATCACTGTTGCTACTCCCAAGATAAAGCGTGTTTCCTTTATGAACAGGTATTGATTCACTTAATTCACCAGAAGCATTTTCAGAATAATTACGTAACTGACTAGATATTAATCCTTGCTTTGTTAAACGTATCAGTTCTGGAATGTTAAGATAAGGTTTATGGTCATCTATTGCCAAATCAATTCGTGGAAAATTCACATGATACTGACATACCCTTGCGAAGAAATCAAACCATGTTTCTTTGTTTATCACAAGGAAGTTTTCATAATTTCTACAGCCAGAGCCACTCATTAATATCTGAAATCCATTGTACTGTATTTTGCCAGTCGGTTTTAGAATCTTGATATTATCAAATCCGGCAACCAGTTCATGTCCGGCAATTCCTTTCCCTTTATTCTGAAGTTCCATAAGTGAAAGAGGAATTTTTAGGATATCCGTTATGACAGTGAATAAATCTACATCTTTCACTGTAATCTGACACCAGTCAATTAAGGCTGTCAGATTGTTTTTTTGTCGTGTTACCCTCCTATTAGTATAGGAGGGTTCTGAAAGAACTGATTTACTTCTTTCTTCCAAATAATACTCCTCCTTTGCCGATAGTGGCAGAGCCACTATCCCTGTCTCTTTTACTGTCCGTTTGGTACGGACAGCAAGAGACAGGAAGTTCATAGGTTACTATGCATTTTTCTGGGAAATACAACGAATCCCTTTACAGGTCACTCGTTCTACTAATGTAGGATAATTTCCTCTCTGAACATATGGAGCATAGACAGGTGTATCCAGTTCCACTACAGAATATGGTTCGATAGTTGGGATTTCTGTCATTTCCAGTCGAATATCAACACTGTTACCAAGTTTCATACTTCCAAGATGAAGTTTGACCGCTTCGATATCTTCGGTTTTCTTTCTGGTATCTTTGTCATATCGGTAGCAATAATCAGCTCCCATATAGCGAAGTTCCCCGAATACCTCTTTGACCTGTTCTTTTGTTAATGTAATCTGCATAAGCATTATCCTTTCTCCCCGTATCACCGATAGGACAGTTGTCTGAATAAGTATTGAAATCCATGGATATTAAAAGTTTAGTTATTTCTAAACTGATTAAATCATAGCATTGAGTGAAATGAAAATCAACATAAAGTTTAGAAATTTATAAACTTTTTATTTTCTTTGCAGAGTATTTATGATATAGTGAGTACAGAATTAATGAATTAGCCACAGAGAGAAAGTAGAGGATATCGAAATGAACACGATTGCGGAACGAATCAGATTTGCGATGAATGTAAGAAATGTAAAGCAAGTGGAAATGGTACAGAAAACAGGAATTACAAAGGGAGCGTTTAGTTCTTATCTTTCTGGAAATTACAATCCTAAAAAGGATAAGCTGGAACTGATTGCTGACGCTCTGGATATCAATATTAACTGGCTAATGGGTGAAAATGTGCCTATGGAAAATAGCAGTGCTAAGGATAATCCGGCTACGGGATATGTATTTTACAAAGAAATGGAATATTTATTGAATGATACCGACACGGCATATATCGGATTTCAGACACAGTATGGGGCATTAATTCCAAGATATCAAATATATGTAAATGTCAGTTTAAATGAAATGCATATTGTACCTATTTTCTTACGGGAAGATTCAAAAGAGTATTATCAATATCCAAAAGAACTTACTCAACCAGAATCATATGAGATATTTACAAGGGATTTTTCCAGTATTCATATGACACTTGCCACTTCTCAGATATATTATTATGGAATCAATGAAAAGACATTGGAAACGGAAATCTTTTCGTTTGCCTATTCGTCCGAAAAAAATTGCTATGTAGCGAGTGATTGTCAGCCTGTCTTGTGTGATGAATTTGTCCGTGAAATCGAAAAGGAAGTGTTTTATCTCCGGAAAGTTTCCAGATAACAGACAAGAGGACTTGCAAGGTTCGTGACCTTTCAAGTCCTCTATATAGCATGGTTGAATTGGATACCGTCCGTTCTGTCAAGGACTGCCCTGACGGCGTATCGGCTTCGCCTTGTTCCTTGACATCACTAGGTAGTTATTATTAATCTAAAATTTTATGTTCCATTAATTTGATAATTACTTCTCTTGAAATGTCTGTTACAAAATCTCGTTCACTAGGAGAACAGCGGCTAAGTAATTCTATCAATTTTTCTATATCTCGTATATTCTCGTCGGCAGTATCATTATTAATCAATGTATCTATTTTAATTTTCAACGCTATAGAGATTTTATAAATCGTTTCCAAGCTTGGCTTTCTCGAGCCATTTTCAATCTGACTTATAAATACCGTAGACACATCAATTTGTTCTGCTAATTGTTCTTGCGTCATTTTTAAAGATTTTCGAGCTTCTTTTATGTTTTTTCCTAATAATTTGTAATCCAAAACAATACTCCCTTTTTAATTATATTTTCATCTTACAGTTAAAAAATATATTTGTTAACAAACTGATAGTTAAAAATACATTTGCTAATAGCTTATAATTTGATATAATAAAAAAGAAAAATATTAGAAAAGTGGCATTAAATTTATCATGAGGAGGAAAACAAAGGAGATAAAAGGAAAGTAGATATAGTTGAATGAATTAATTATTTACAAAGGAGAAAATTATTATTATGCAAACAGCTCTTTTAAAAGAATATGTATCAAAAGCAAAAGATTTAGAATTATCGTGTTATGAACAAAAATTGTTATGTGACAACTTAGAGCAAAAGCTGTCACATATAAATTATCAAAGAAAAAACAAAGAAAATGAAAAAAAAGAATTCAAGAAATTTGGTTGGATTAATTATATAGCAGGTGCTATTGGGTGGGGAATATGTGTAGTACCACCATTAATAGGAATATCTGGATTGGTTGCTGTAGCACTGTATATTATAGCTGGAATATGTGATATAATGCATTTTTCAATCCCGTTTATAGATAGGATAATATATATATATATAATAACAAATCCCGGAATTGGCGTGGTTAAACTACTTTTAAATTGCATTATCATAGGTGCGGGTGGTGGATTTTTACTACTTTTTTTGTGTGGGATAATATCTGGTTCAAAGAAAAATGTAAAAAAAGAAAATCAAAAAATTGAGGAGAACAATACTAATGTTCAAAAAGAGTTAATTGCATATGAATCAAAATCTCAAATTATTTCAAATAATTTAGCTTGTGCAAGAAGAAGTTATCAAACCACTTTAAAAACAAAAGAAGATTTTTATTCTCTTAATATTATATATCCTAAATATAGAGATTTAGTTTCTGTAGGAATGTTTGATGAATATTTACAATCTGGACGTTGTTATACTTTAGAAGGACATGAGGGAGCTTATAATTTATATGAAGAAGAAAAATTTAAAGAAATCATTTTGACAAAATTAGATGATATCATTTCTAGATTGGACACGATTATTGCAAATCAAGAAGAATTGGCAAATGAAATAATTCGAAGTAGAAATGAGGCAAATAGGATAGCCACAACTATAGAAAACTCTCTTCAAAATATAGAAAATAATGAAATTACAAGACGATATTATGAAGAAATTACAGCGCGTAATACTAGTTATTTAGCTTGGACAGCATACAAGTTCAATTATAAAATATGACACCATGCTGAACGATTTCTCCTTTCTTGTTTTTTTACCACCCATGTTGTCAAAAGGTAGTCAAATGTAGTCAAAACTCAATCGAAGAAATGCTTATTTTACGGGGATTGTGAGGAGTTCCCACAGGGTTCGATTCTCTCATCCCCTGTTGACTAAGGTCTTACAAAGCCTATAAACACGGGCTTTGTGAGGCTTTTTTATTTTCTTGATTCTTGAGAGCAATCGCCATAGTAATCATCTAATAATTCATTGCCTGTTCAATCTGTTTTTTTTGCTCAGCTTTTTGTTGAATGTCAAATTGATAATAACCTTTGGTTGTTTATATAACTTTTCTTTTTGGCAGTACTTGTATCTTGAGTGAATGCCCTAGTCTCAATACGCTGAATATGAAGTGTTCCATTTTCCCAATCAATATCTTCCCATTTCAGAGCTGCAAGTTCACCAACACGAACACCTGTTTGAAAACATAAATGTATGGCTAAATTTCGAATGTCAGGTTTTTTATCTACTAATTTCAAAATGCGAATTCGTTCTTCATTAGTAAAACATTTTTGCGCATCAGTTTTCTCACTCTTTTTCAAAATATTTTTTCCAACTCGAAAATCACCGAAAAAGTTTGAGATATTAATAGAGGTATATTTTTTCTCGAACCTTGCATAACGAATCATTCCCTGCAATACAGTTTTTACATGGAATTTGCTCCACATTTGCAGTCTTGATAATTCAATATATCTGTAGTATAACATAAATGAAAAGTCCAGATGAGAGAAGGTGTGCTTATGAGTGAGCAGTTGCTAAAAATGAATGGTTTATCTGTGAAAATTTTAGATATGTTATCATTTGAATCACACTTGGGAATGGGATATGAATTTACAACAGAAAATATACAGACATATCTCAATGATGTAGCAGGCGTTCGAATAGTTTGTGCGTTTATTGACGATATTTATATGATATCAGATTTGATTACCCAACAGGATGATATTAAAGTTATTGAAATAAAAGATTATATAAAAAATCCAAAATAGAATGGTTATCGAAGCTATCATATGATTGTTGAAATACCAGTATTTTTTGCTAAGGGTAAAACACCTATGCGTGTAGAATTACAGATTCGAACCAATGGTATGGATTTCTGGGCAACATTGGAACATCAACTTCGCTATAAAAAAGGAATTGAAGAAATGCCTGGCTATGATGAGATAAGTGAAGAATTACTTCATTCTGCAAGAGCTATCATTGAAGCAGATAATGAAATGCAGAGAATAAAAGACAAAATTGGTATGTTCCACGAAATTTATGGAGAAAACTGAGCAAGTAGGAAGGTGGAATATATATGAAACAAGATACTTTAGAGGGCAAAGCAAAAACAAAAAATGGGGTAAAACGGCTGTGTTTTTCCATAATCTGCATTCTTCTGGAAGTGATTTTTATTATTACTATCGTAACACGCTTGAATGAATATGCAGAAATCATAAATTTATTTACAAGGATTTTGAGTGGGATCTTGGTTTTGGGATTGTACGCATCAAATAAGACATCCTCTATGAAAATGCCTTGGGTCATCTTAATTCTAATTTTCCCAATTATGGGAGTAGGACTGTATTTGTTGATTGGTTTGAATGGTGGCACACATAAAATGCGTGAGCGATATGCAGAAATTGATAGCAAATTGTTACCAATGCTTCCGGACAGTCAGGAGTGTTTGAGCAAAATAAAAGAAACAATTCCGAAAGCAGGAAATATAGCAAGTTACATACAAAGAAATTCGCAGTATCCAATCTATCAGAATACGGATATTGTGTATTTTGATGAAGCAGTGAAAGGATTAGAGGCACAGCTTAAGGATTTGGAGAAAGCACAGAAGTTTATCTTTATGGAATATCATGCGATAGAAGACGCTGAAGCATGGCATAAGATTCAAGATGTTCTGGAAGAACGAGTAAAAGCAGGTGTGAAAGTTAGAATATTCTACGATGATATGGGTTCTATAGGCTTTATTAACACAGATTTTGTGAAAAAGATGGAGGCAATAGGAATTCATTGTCGTGTATTCAATCCGTTTGTGCCAGGTTTAAATCTGTTTTTGAACAATCGTGATCATAGAAAAATAACAGTTATTGATGGAAAAGTCGGATTTACAGGTGGATATAATCTAGCAAACGAATATTTTAATTACACACACCCGTATGGACAGTGGAAAGATACAGGTATTCGTTTAGAAGGAGATGCTGTTCAGTCGCTTACGGTGACATTTTTGGAAATGTGGAATGCAGTAAGTGATAAGGATGCTAATGATTCTGATTTTAGTAAATACCTTTTCCACTATGATTATGCGGCACAGCAAACTGGGTTTGTTCAACCTTATGCAGACAGCCCTATGGATAATGAGCAAGTAGGAGAAGAAGTTTATATCAGTATGATAAATAAAGCTGAAAAATATTGTTGGTTTATGACTCCATATCTAATCATAACAGATGAAATGACGCATGCGTTATGTCTGGCTGCTAAGCGAGGGGTAGACGTAAGAATTATCACACCTGGTATCCCTGATAAAAAATTCATTTATAATATAACTCGTTCTTTTTATCATGGATTAGTTAAACATGGTGTTCGTGTTTATGAGTGGACTCCTGGTTTCTGTCATGCAAAAATGAGTGTGGCAGATGACTGTATGGCAACTTGTGGAACAATTAATCTGGATTATCGAAGTTTATATCACCATTTTGAAAATGGCTGTTTTATGGCAGATTGTCAGGCAGTTGTGGAAATAAAAAATGATCTGATAAGAACGATGGGAGAATGTCGTGATGTGACAGACCAATATCAAACCGGACGAAGTGCATATTTGCGACTGGGACAATTATTTATGAGATTATTTGCTGGATTGCTATAAGAATCTGATGAAACGACCTTTCAAAAAACAGTTGATTTAGAAGTTAACTGTTTTTGAAAGGCCGTTTTTGCTATATCTAACAGTCTGTTGTACAAAGAAGATTTTGCATGGATGAAAAAACAAACCTTGTTGAGGTTAAATTGAGTTTGACTTTGTATTGTATAAGTATGAAATAAAAAGGAATCAGGTGATGTACAATGAAAAAGCATAAAATATGTAAAATCCTTCTTGTTATACTGGCAATTTTTTTATGTGTGGCTTTTTATGAATTGCTCGGAATCTGCGTTGCATATAAAAAGCAGCCGGAAGTGTCCAATACAACCAAAAAAGAAACAAAAAATGGGTCATGGAACGAATGCAGTGAAAATCCAGAACGGGCAGTAATCATAGAAAAGAATCCAGAAGCGCTTTTACAAAGAGTGCGTTTGATCAAGAATGCAAAAAAGGAAATTATTCTTTCTACTTTTGCATTTCAATCCGATGAAAGTGGAAAATTGATTTTAGGAGCACTGCATGATGCGGCAGACAGAGGTGTACATATTCGTCTGTTAGTAGATGGAATGGAGAGCTGGATTGATATGGAAGGAAATCCGTATTTCTATGGATTATCTTCCCATGAGAATGTTGAAATTAAACTGTATAATAAGGCCAATCCGTTGAAACCGTGGAAAATGATGGGTAGAATGCATGATAAATATTTGATTGCAGATGGAAAGAGATATATTCTTGGGGGAAGAAATACATACAATTATTTCCTGGGTGATTTTCCGGGACATAAGAACTATGACAGAGACGTGTTAGTGGTTTGCGATGAACCTGAGAAAGAAAATTCAGTTAACCAGTTGTCAGAGTATTTTGAAACCATATGGAATCAGGAAGACAGTGGTTATTTTCATAACAATAAAAAACTGGCAAATAGAAAATCTGTAAAGAACGCAGTTTTAGAGCTGCAGAACAGCTATCAGAAATATTTTGAAGAGAATAAGGAAAGAATCTGCGAGACCGATTACACGAACGAAACTTTTGAGACAGAAAAGATTGCATTAGTGTCAAATCCTATCCACACAGGTCCCAAGGAACCAGTAGTCTGGTATTATCTGGGAGAACTAATGAAAAATGCAAAAGAGCGCGTGAAAATTCATACACCATATATTATCTGCAATGATATGATGTATAATACATGGAAAGAGATTGCGGAGAGAGTTCCGGATTTTTCTATCATGACCAATTCGGTTGCCAACAATGGAAATCCGTTTGGTTCTGCTGATTATGCGAGAAACAGAAACAGAATTTTAAATACAGGAATTGATATCTGGGAGTATGAAGGCGGCTATTCTTACCACGGAAAAAGCATCCTGATTGATGATGATCTATCCGTAATCGGTTCCTTTAACATGGATATGAGAAGCACGTATTTGGATACGGAACTGATGCTTGTAATACGTAGCAAAGAGATTAATAAACAGTTGGAAGAGGGCATGATGGAATATGAAAAAGTGTCCCGCCAGATATTAGAAGGCGGAACTTATAATGATCCATATCATGTAGAGCCAATCGAATTAACAAAGAAACGTCAGAGAAAAATATTTTTGGTACAGCATCTGCTTGGATGGGCAAGGTATCTGTTTTAATAAGGAGGAAGGAAAACGTGTTTCAAATATTGATTGTAGAAGATGATAAAGAATTAAGCCAGCTATTCCAAAAAGTGCTTGAGAAGAATGGATATCAAGTCAAAAGTGCATCGGATGGAGCACAGGCATTAGAAGTATTGGATAAGGAATATATTGATCTGATCATTTCCGATATTATGATGCCGGTTATGGATGGTTATGAACTGGTGTCGGAACTCCGTTCAGCAGGATATCAGATACCGGTACTTATGATTACTGCGAAAGGTTCCTTTGATGATATGCGCCAGGGATTTCTTTCGGGAAGTGACGATTATATGGTAAAACCGGTAAATGTGAATGAAATGGTTTTAAGAGTCGGAGCACTGCTTCGCCGTGCACAGATACTGAATGAACACAAAATTGTGATCGGTTCAACAGAGTTTGATTATGATGCAATGACGGTTACAACTGATAAGGAAAGTCTTGTTTTGCCTAAAAAAGAATTCCTGCTTTTATATAAGCTTGCAGCTTCGCCAGGCAGAACATTTACAAAACAACAGTTGATGGATGAAGTATGGGGATACGAGACGGAGGCAGACCCACATACGATAGAGGTACATATAGGAAGAATCAGAGAGCGTTTTAAAGATAACCCTGATTTTGAAATCGTAACAATGCGTGGAATTGGATACAAGGTGGTGAAAAAATAATGGAACAAAAGAAAGAAAAAGGATTGCGGATCCGATCCTGTCTGACTGGTGCAATCTGTCTGGCACTTGTATTTTCAACAGTCATATCTGCTTTATTATTTGCTTTTTTGAATCATTTTTTTAATCTGCCGGGCAGCATACCTGTGCTTGGCTGGCTTTTGATTTTCAATACATTGATTGCAGGGCTGATCACTTCCTTTATTAATGCAAAGTTACTGGAACCAATCACCAGACTTAGTAAAGCAATGAAGGAAGTTTCTCAGGGAGATTTTGAACAGCATTTGGAAACGAACAGCCGTATAGCAGAAGTTGGAGAATCTTATCAAAGTTTTAACGTTATGACAAAAGAACTTCGTGCAACAGAGGTGCTGCAGATGGATTTTGTATCTGATGTTTCTCATGAGTTTAAGACCCCGATTAATGCCATTGAAGGATATACAATGCTGCTTCAGGGAGAAGAACTGTCTCCGGATCAAGAGGAATATGTAGAAAAAATCTTATTTAACACCCAAAGACTTTCCGGATTGGTTGGTAATATTTTGCTTTTATCCAAGTTAGAGAATCAGAATATACCAATGAAAAAAACAGAATATCGTCTGGATGAACAGATCCGCCAGGCATTTCTTTCATTGGAAACAAAATGGACAGAAAAAGAAATTGGTTTTCAGGTAGAATTGGAGGAAGTTAAATATACTGGGAATGAAGGACTTTTTATGCATATCTGGATAAATCTTTTGGATAATGCGATTAAGTTCAGCCCTTCAAAGGGGACAATTACGATGTTTCTGAAACAAGAACAGGATTCTGTTAAGTTCATTCTGGAAGATGAAGGACCAGGAATAGAGGATGATGTAAAATCCAGAATATTTGACAAGTTCTATCAGGTAGATGGATCTCATAAAGCAGAAGGAAATGGCCTAGGTCTTGCACTTGTAAAACGGATTGTAGATAGTGCCGGAGGAACAATCAAAGCAGAAAACCGTGAATATGGTGGATGCAGATTTGTTATAGAGCTGCCAAAGCAGAAAGATGAGATTATATAGTTTTAAGATAAATTAGAAGATGGGAGGATTTATATGACATTTTATCAGGAGTTGCAGTTAAATCAGGCAGGTTCTAAAAACCTGTTGAAAAAGAGTGAAACACTAAAAGAAAAATTATATCATATGTGGGTATATCTGGTGAAGATAGCTGCTACAATGGCATTTTGTTTTTTCTTTGTTAGTATTTTCAGCATCCTATTTGGAAATGAGAACAGCATTGTAGGTGTAGTAGTCTTATTATGTCTCATGGTGTTTAGAAATGCGGATCTGGGGATCCACACCGGACAATCTACGATGCTTTTGACTTTGTTCTTTGTAATTATGACTGTATGTCCGCATTTAGCAAATCAGTTTTCACCGGTATTGGGAATGCTGTTAAATATTGCGGCACTGGCTGTGTTGATTCTGTTTGGATGCCATAATCCATTCATGTTTAATCAATCTACATTGGTTCTTGGGTATCTGCTGCTATATGGTTATGATGTTACGGGAAAAAGCTATCAGATGCGATTAGTCGGAATGGCTTTAGGTGCAGCACTTACCTGCTTCGTATTTTATCGAAATCATAAAAACAGAACTTATAAAAGAAATCTGAAAGATCTGATGCAAGAATTTGATATCACTTCTTCCAGAACAAAATGGCAGATATGTCAGATTTTATGCGTACCGATTGTCCTTTGCATTGCAGAACTTTGTAATATGCCACGTGCAATGTGGGCTGGTATTGCGGCCATGTCCGCGATTTTGCCGTTTATGGAAGATATGCACTACAGAGTCCGTAAAAGGATTGTCGGAAATATTGCAGGTGTTATATGTTTTACAGTATTATATTTTCTGCTTCCTTCGTCAATCTATGCATATATAGGAATTCTTGGTGGAATCGGTGTAGGATTTTCAGCACAATATGGCTGGCAGGCAGTATTTAACACATTTGGTGCTTTAGCCATTGCTGCAGAGACTTATGGACTACAAGGAGCGGTTAGTCTTAGAGTGATTCAAAATGTTTTTGGTGTTGTGTTTGCTTTAGCATTTTGTGTTATATTTTATTGGTTTATGTCTAAAAAAAAGGAAAGTGAGGTGACCGTACATGCAGAGTGAAGTGAATCAGGAAGAAAATTTGAATAGAATTATTACGGTTCCTAATCTTCTTTCTTTTTTTCGGCTTTGTCTGATTCCGGTAATTATATGGAGTTATTGTGTAAAGAATAATCCTCTGTTAGCTGGTGAAATCTTATTGCTGTCTGGTCTTACGGATCTTGCTGATGGATATATCGCAAGAAGATTCCATAGGATTAGTAATTTAGGAAAAATACTTGATCCGGTGGCTGATAAGCTGACACAGGCAGCGATGTTAATCTGTCTGTTTACTCGTTTTCCGCATGTGCTTCTTTTAATCGTAATAATGGCAGGTAAGGAGCTGTATATGGTAGTCAGTGGATGTCTTGTGATACGAAAGACAGGAAAAGTACATGGTGCAGACTGGCATGGAAAGATAGTAACCTTTTTATTATATGGAACTGCAGCGGTGCATATTATATGGTTCCACATTACACCGATGGTATCAGATCTGTTGATTGGTTTGTGCGCTATAATGATGGTCATATCGGTCGCTCTGTATATTATCCAGAATACCAGGACTCTTAAGGGAGAGACTGTATAAGCAATTTTATATTGCAATGACTAGAAAAATATTTAGGAGAAGATAGATATAAACAGTAAGTCAAACACACAAACTATGGAGTCTTTAGTCGGTTTAATAAAATTTTAGATAGAAAATAAATCATTCAATGCCATTTAGATAAGGTTTTTTATGATGAAAACAGTATATCATATGCGTTCATGCATTGAAAATACTGTTCAGTTAAGAAATGCTGTATTTTTTAGGTGCACTAATGCGTAGAAAGCAGGTGTATGATGAGTTCAAATCATTTTAGGTTTAAGAAAATAATTTATGATCGTGTAGATGATGCTGATGTAAAAGTGACATCAACAAGTGCGATTGCGCAGATGTATATACGTAAGCAAAATATTTTCACAGAGAAGAAGATATTTCCTTATGCAAAAATGGAAGACTTGAGATTAGGCTTGTTGCCTAAAAACAGGGTTATGGCTCAAAATCATGCTGGTGGACAACATCCATGGACCGCAATGGATGATCAGGAACTATTGAAAAGTGCAGGGCTGTATGGCAGAGCTGTTGTTACAGGAGAAGAGGGATTCAATCTTGCAGCACTTATGCTTCTTGGAAAAGATGATGTGATTTTAAATGTTGCACCGACTTATGTAACAGACGCACTTGTAAGGAAGGTCAATGTAGATCGCTACGATGATCGGGAAATTATTAAGACAAATCTAATTGAAAGTTATAGTCAACTCTTGGGTTTTGGAAGAAAAAATTTGCCAGACAAGTTCTTTTTGGAAGGAGCCGTGAATAAGAGCCTTAGGAACACGATTGTAAGAGAAATGGTCAGTAATACCTTGATGCATCGGGAATTTACAAGCAGCTATACGGCAAAATTCGTGATTGAAAAAGATCGAATGTATGTGGAAAATGCAAATCGTGCAACCAAGGAAGGTTTTATCACAGTAGATAACTTGGAACCAAATCCAAAGAACCCGATTATAGCAGCATTTTTCAGGAATATCGGTTATGCAGATCAGCTTGGATCTGGAGTGCGTAAGCTATTTAAGTATTGCAAATTCTATTCAGGTAAAGAGCCGGAATTTGTTGAAGGAGATGTGTTCCGGATTATTGTGCCATTGGATGAGGAGTATTCTTTTGACTTTGGAGTTAATAATAAATCGGTGAGTGAAACTTTGGATGATAAAATTGCAACTTTAGAGAGCGACTTAAAAAGAACAAAAAATAAAATTGAGACTTTGGATTGCGACTTTGAAATAAAAGAGGAGTTGGAGATTGTTCAACTGATAAAAGAAAATCCATCTATCACACAAAAAGAAATTCAACAAAGGACAGGTATTTCATTAGGAACAGTAAAAAGAATTTTACCTAAACTACAGAAGAAAGGAATTCTTGTTAGAGAGGGCGGTAAACGTTTTGGCAGATGGATTATAAAATAAAATATAGCTTTTGCTAGTTGTTAAAAAACTGTGATAAACTAAAAGAGAAAAGTTTATAGAGCAGGAGGGCTGATTTATGTGTCAGATAGTATTAAGCATACCGGATGAAGTACTTTATGATAAAAAAATGAACAAAGAACAGGCAAATCAGTTTGCAAGACAAGCCTATTTTCTTAAAATCTCATGTGGTGCTTCTATTTCATTTGCCAGGGTATGCTCTGTTAATTCTGACATCAATTTCAACTTTTTATTGATCAGCGGCCGCATACAGTTAGGAACATGTTCCTGATGCGCTCTGTGGATTGCTACACATTCCTTACAATTTCCATGGTAGCGACAGGCTTTCAAGCAAGGACAGTGATCTTTATCTTTGTATTCCTTACGAAATTCTGCTGCAAATTCTTCTTGCAGTCTCAGCCCTTCGGCACGGTTTCCTTTATGAAATTCTGCCATTGCATCCAGTTCTTTTTGGTTTTCTTCAATCTTCATATTACTAAAATTCCTTTCCTTTTTCATGATTAATTTCTGTAATCATTTTTATCTGGAAGCATATTTTCCATTTCCATTTTTTTTAACATTAATGTCTATTTCAGGCATTTGATATTTTACCTTACGCTGCGTCCGTTTCGGATTTCTTTTGGTATCTTTTACAACAGCTTTAACAGCAGGACTGAATTTCAAACTGAAGAGCAAAAACTCTGTCAATATATTATAGCACAAAATGAAAGTGGCATGAAGAACTGATTGAAATGTTTCTGGTTTTTCTAACTTTATAAAAATAGTTGACAAATAATAAATATCACTCCATAATTGTTCTAAAAAGAACGATAAGGAGGAAGAAATGTATTTTTGGGATAAGCATAAAACAATAATAAGTTATTACGAGTTGCTTTCAGGTGCGGTATGTGACCGGTATGAGTTAACACAGATGGAATATGACATACTTATGTTCTTGCATAATAATCCGCAGAATAATACTGCAGCAGAAATCGTAAAGATTAGAAAATCAACAAAATCGCATGTGTCCACTTCGTTGAAAACCTTGGAAAACAAAGGGCTTGTTGAAAGGAAACAAAGTAAAGAGAATAAAAAGCATATTGAGATTTTTTTGCTGGATAAGGCAGAGCTAATTGTGGAAGCAGGATTAAATGCACAAAAAGAGTTTGCGAAAAATGTTTTAAGTGGAATGACAGATGAAGAGAAGCATATGTGTATGAAGGTATTTGATAAAATCTGTAATAATGCAGAAAAATGTTTAAGGGAGTATAAGGAGAAGGCAAATGAAAACTAAGTTTTGTGTAAAGAAAAAACAATTACTGTTGATTGCCGGCCATTTTGGCATTTCTTTGATTGGAAAGCATATTTAATTATGACATGTATGATGAGTGGCGGAATCGGATTCCGGGCAGCTGGTATATTTATCGCATTTTTTTATTCCGGTCTGGGCTTAGCTTTGGCGCTGGCAGGAGTTATTTTTACAAAAAATTATATGTTTTACAATCAATTAATTGAAAAGGAGCAGGATTTATAATGAAAGAGAACAGTTACAAACCACAGATGCCAGATGTGATGGAAGCAATATTTGATGCAGCGTATTTGCTTTTTGATCTGGTTGCAGCTATCATTATTTCTTTTGGCTGGTATCTTCCGGTAACTTTATTTAGTAAAACAAAACCAAAGGTTGGATTATTAATGATTCCAAAGACTTGTGCATATATGTGGATTATTGCAATGGGACTTCAGCTTTTATTTTAACAAAATATAGCAAGAATGCCTCTTCCTCTACAGGTGGGAGCAAGTTACTTGATTGTGGATTTAGGAGAGCCGGGAAACCGACAGCCCCTTTTTGGGAGTATAGTTGCACTGGTGTGGAAAAAAATGTATACTTGTAACAGAAGCGGGAAAGCAATAATTGAGATAATATGGAAGGACACAATTTTATGAATGACGATAGATATCTGAAATTATTAGCGGAGAAATATCCGACAGAACAGGCTGTCAGCAGGGAAATTATCAACCTGACGGCAATATTAAGCCTGCCAAAAGGAACAGAACATTTTATGAGCGATCTTCATGGCGAATATGAAGCGTTCTGCCATATTTTAAATAACTGTTCCGGTGTTATCCGAGAAAAAGTAGACCTGCTGTTCGGTGAGACACTTTCTGATTTTGACCGCGAGGAAATCTGTACATTGATCTATTATCCGGTGGAGAAGCTGGAACTTGTGCGGAAAGAAGGAAAGAATAATGAGGAGTGGTATCGTGCAACACTTGGAAAACTGATTGATATCGCGCGGCTTCTTTCTTCAAAATACACACGTTCTAAAGTTCGTAAGGCAATGCCGAAAGAGTATGCATATATTTTAGATGAGCTGATTCATGTACAGAAAGATGAAGATGATAATCAGGTAGTTTATCACAGAAATATTCTAGATACGCTTCTGGAACTTGACAATGCAGATGAATTTATTGAAGTGCTGGCAGGACTGATCAAACGTCTTGCAGTGGATCATTTACATATTGTGGGAGATATATTTGATCGTGGTGCATGTGCAGACCGGATCATGGATCTTCTGATGCAATATCACTCCCTGGATATTGAGTGGGGGAACCATGATATTCTCTGGATGGGAGCGACAGCGGGAAGCAAGGCATGCATTGCAACGGTTGTCCGAAATAACCTGAAATATAATAATACGAAGATTCTTGAGAATAGTTATGGAATCAGTCTGCGGAATCTGGCTCTTTTTGCAGAAAAGATATATCCGAGCGAGGAACCAATGAAAGCTGCATTAAAAGCGATTTCTGTCATGCTTTTTAAGTTGGAAGGACAGGTAATCTTAAGGAATCCGGATTACAATATGACAGACAAGCTGCTTCTTCACAAAGTAAATGTGGAAAAGCAGACAGTAGAAATTGATGGAACCGAATATGTAATTAAAGAAGAGGCATTTCCGACAGTGAATTTTGATTCAGATGATATGGAAGATGTTTATCAGTTGTCTGAGGAAGAAGACCAGGTGATGGAAGGGCTTCGTATGGCATTTGTGAACAGCATACGTCTCAGACAGCATATTGATTTTCTGTATCAGAAGGGAAGTATGTATCGCATTTTTAATGGGAATCTGCTCTATCATGGCTGTGTGCCATTAGATGAAAGTGGTAATCTGGAAGGCGTTGCATTTGGCAAGAAGAGATATCATGGAAGAGAGTATCTGGATTACGCGGAGAGAATTGCCAGACGGGCGTGGTCAAAAGATGCCAGACAAAAAGACCGTGATTTTATGTGGTATCTCTGGTGTGGAAGAAAATCCCCTCTTTCCGGAAGAAATATTAAGACATTTGAGCGGACTTATGTACTGGATGAAAATACGTGGTTTGAACAATCAAATCCATATTATAAATTCTATCATGAGGAGAAAGTCTGCAATATGATTCTTCATGAATTTGGATTGTATTCCGAGAGCTCTCATATTATCAATGGACATACGCCAGTCAGAACATCAAAGGGAGAACATCCGGTACGGGCCAATGGGAAACTGCTTGTCATTGATGGAGGCTTCTGTAAGAGTTATCATAAGACGACTGGAATAGCAGGATATACGTTAATATTTAACTCGCATGGAATCCGAATCAAATCACATCAGCCATTTCAGAGTGTCTATGCGGCTTTGACAGAGAATAAGGATATCGAATCCAAATCAGAACTGGTGGAGACAGAGAGTGAACGACTGATGGTGCGCAATACGGACAATGGTAAGAAAATCAAAGAAGATATTGAAGGATTAAAGATGTTACTGCGTGCTTACCGAAGTGGAGATTTTGATGTATAGAGAGTTGAAACACAGATTGGAAATATAGATTCAAAATATAGAGGACAGTATCTTATTGTAAGTCATGATTTGACAAAAGTAGTTGGCGTGAGATAGAATAAGAAACAGAATGTAGAGGCATTCCTGAATTCGCCAGAACGGTGAAATATAACAGCAGAGTCCCATGAAGATTTGAGAATGGAGGCGGAGTGGAGTAATGAAAGAAAAGATTATACAGGGCGGTATTGTGAACGGCGTTAAGATGCTGGTATGTCCGACTTGGGAAGAGGATTTTCAGACTGAGATCCATAAGACCGGAGGTTGTCTTAGAATCAGCATGAATTATTCGGCTGTAGATGTTTCTTATTGGAAAGAATTGGAAGAGATAGCTGAGAGATACGGATATGATCTGGATGAGGAAGCCAAAGAGATTATAAATGAATATGTAAAAAAATATGAACAGTTCGATAATATGATCTGGATGAGTGGAGAGACTGAAATTGGGTTCGAGACTTTTTGCCGGGCACTTGCAAAAAAAGCAGGGATATCACCGCGTCAGGCAAAAGAATATGTTGTGTCAAATCTGCATAATCTGGAGCATGAAGAAGCAGTAGATGCATTGCTTCTGGCTTTGCAGATCATAAAATCAGAAAATGGACTGGAAGGGACACAGTGGAACAAACCGACCTGTGATTTTCTGAAGAAGGAATTTGAAAAGATGCTCGGACTAAACGACGGGCAGGCAAACGCATGATACATCAGATAGCAGCAACGCTGCTACTTATGATAGTATTTGGAACTTTATATGGTGCCCTTCGGGATCGCTGCCCGAAGGGTTCTTTAGGATTTAAAGCGTCAGCAACCTGTATGGCGGTCTGGAATTGTGGAAGCGGTCTGGCAGCGGGAAAACAGGGATTTTCAGACTGGATGATATTTGTCGGCCTTTTGTTCTGCGTGCTTGCAGATGTGCTTTTAGAATTGGAATTTTTATGGGGAGTCGTTACATTTGGTATTGCACATTTTTGTTTTATTGCAGGAATTTACAGGATAGAAGGGATTCAAATTGGCAGTATTCTGGGAATACTTGGAATCTACGGCGTGTTTCTTATGATTTTTCATAAAGGATTGCCGAAACTTGGGAAATTAAAGATTCCTGTACTTCTCTATGCAGCGGTCTTAAGTTCTATGGTATCTATGGCAGTTAGTGCAGCGGTTATTGTACCAGGAAGAAGCAGATATTTTCTGGCAGCAGGCGCCTGTGCATTTCTTATATCAGATAGCCTGATTGCAGTAAGAACTATTGAGAAAAAGCAGAGTCTTCTGATGGGTGCTGTGTTACTCACATTGTATTATGGTGCAGTTTATATGATGGGGATGTCAGTCTATATGCACTAATCCTTGCAGTAACAATGTTGGAGAATTTTTGAATAATTAGGATGATATAAATTATTAAGAGCGCTTCATCAATTTTTTTGTTTTGATGAAGCGCTCTTAATTTATCTCTTCTGAGTACATTGGACTATACCTTTCGGTTGATAACCTGTCCTTTCTTTTTATTATGGGGTGTTTCTTTTATGTTCCTGGTGGTTTATCCTCCTTTCGGACTTCTAGTTTTTTATTTTTAATTTCTTCTTTTGTTTGACTATAATATATCACTCAATGATGAAAATGTCAATATAAAAATTGAAAATAATAAAAATAAAATCACAATGTCAGATAATAGGAAAATTCAGATTGAAAAAATAGATTTTATCTAAGTCGAAAAGACTGCCACCTCTTCAGGTGGTGAGTAATAGCAAATTTGTCTCAGTGGGAGTTAGGTCTCCGACTGAGATAAACGCTCCGCGAGGATGCGCAGTGATTCTGATAGGAATATGTCAGCTTCTCTGACCAGAATCACGCGCCAAGTCTCACGGACGTTCGACTTGAATAATGGGAATAAGACATTGAAACAAGAATGTCGAGGTTATTATTGAAGAGATAAATAAAATACGAAAAGGTCAATAGAAGAATTTATGCAATATTTATAGAAAATATGCTATAATAATTTGAATTGCGCAAGGAGGAAGAGAGATGAAACCAAAGAATGCAGTTATGTTGTTACTGACTTCTCTGATTTGGGGAACCGCATTTGTTGCACAAAGCGTAGGAATGGACTTTCTTGAACCATTTACATTTAACGGAGTGCGAAGCTTTATTGGAGGAGTGACGCTTTTGCCGTGTATCTGGTTGTTGGAAAAGATGAATGGGAAGCCGGAAGTGGACGGAACAAGAAAAGATCTGATTCAGGGAGGAATTGCCTGTGGTCTGCTTTTATTTGCAGCAAGCAGCCTCCAACAGATGGGGATTCAGTACACAACAGCAGGAAAGGCGGGATTTATTACCGCATTTTATATTGTGTTTGTTCCGGTTCTTGGGATATTTCTAAAGAAAGCAGCAGGTTGGAAAGTGTGGATGTCAGTATTTCTGGCACTGATAGGTCTGTATTTCTTATGTATTAAAGAAGGATTTTCAATTGGCAAGGGCGACATTATGATTTTTGCCTGTGCATTGGTTTTTGCAGTACATATTCTGGTGATTGATTATTATTCACCAAAAGTAGATGGTGTGAAAATGTCATGTATCCAGTTCTTTGTGTGTGGAATTGCATCACTGCCGTTTATGTTCCTGACAGAAACGCCGCAAATTGGAAATATATTAGATGCCCGGATGCCGATTTTATATGCGGGAGTCATGTCCTGTGGGGTGGCATATACATTACAAATCCTCGGACAGAAGCATGCGAATCCGGCGATTGCATCACTGCTTTTAAGTATGGAATCTTGTTTTTCTGTACTTTCCGGCTGGATAATATTAGGAGAAACACTGTCAGCGAGAGAAGGAATAGGCTGTGTGTTGATGTTTGTGGCAATTATACTTGCACAGCTTCCGGACAAGAGAGAAAAATTAAAAAATGGGCAGGCATAAAAGGATTATGTAAATACAAAAGACAGGAGAGAGAAAATGAGATTTGTAATTCAGAGAGTGTTAGAAAGTGAAGTAAAGGTAGATGGAGAGAGCCTTGGGAAAATTGGGAAAGGATTTATGGTTTTGATCGGAGTCAGCAATGATGATACAAAAGAAGTGGCTGACAAGATGGTAAAGAAGATGTTAGGACTTCGTATTTTTGAAGATGAACAGGGAAAAACCAATCTGTCACTGGATGCAGTAGGAGGAGAACTTCTTCTCATCTCTCAGTTTACATTATATGCAAACTGCAAGAGAGGAAACCGGCCAAGCTTCATCGAAGCCGGAGCACCGGATATGGCCTCGGAAATGTATGAATACATTATTGAAAAATGCAAGGAACAGGTAGAGGTTGTAGAAAGAGGAAGATTCGGAGCGGATATGAAAGTCAGTCTTATTAATGACGGACCATTTACAATCGTGTTAGATTCTGAAACTTTATAAGATTTAATCCTTGAATGGCAACAGGGCCGGGACGCAGTACATTTGTAATTATGTATTGTGTTCCGGTCCTGTTATTGCATCTATATATATATAGCAATCATAAATATGATCCCATCATGGATAATTATAAAAAAATAATAAATCCTATTGACATTTACATTCAAAGTGATTATTCTAACCGTTAGGCATTTAATGATTAGCCGTCTAATTATTAAATGATGAATTGATTTTACAAAATAAGTTCAAAACAATTCAAGTCGAACGTCCGTGAGACTTGGCGCGTGATTCTGGTCAGAGAAGCTGACATATTCCTATCAGAATCACTGCGCATCCTCGCGGAGCGTTTATCTCAGTCGGAGACCTAACTCCCACTGAGACAAATTTGCTATTACTCACCTTGAAGAGGTGGGAGTATTCTCGACTGAGATAAAAAGAACTTTAAATTGGGAGGTGAGAAAACTGTGAATGATAAATGGATGGAATCTGGATTTATGTTGATTCAGCAGGTGGCGCATCTTGCTAAATACCAGACTTTGAAAGAGATGGAATCCTGCGGATTAAAACCAAATCAGGCAGGAATATTGGTTGTGTTGCGAAGTGAAGGCGGATTATCCCAAAAAGAGCTTGCTAAGCGCATGGGAGTGACGCCACCGTCTATGACAGCGGCGCTGAAAAAAATGGAAAAACAAGGATATGTTCTGCGGGAGCAGGATGAGAAAGACCAGCGGATTACGAGGATTCGAATATCTGATCAGGGAATTGAGTGTCTGAATGGACTTCAGCATATGATGCGAAATCTGGAGAAAAGGCTGTATGAAGGTATTTCTGCAGAAGAACGGCAGGAAATGAAGGAGACGCTTTTAAAAATGAGAGAAAATGTGCTCAGGTACAAAGAGTTTCAAGGAATGGATATGTGTGAGATCATGGAGAAGACCAGACCGCCGAAAATGCCGGAAAAATCGATTTAATAGAAAAGAAAAATTTCATTTATTATAGTAATAACGAGAAAGGATAAGACAGCTTATGAGAAAATTATTTCAGTTTTTAAAGCCATATGCACCACGGGTACTTCTGATATTATGTGTCCTTGTCGTGCAGGCTTACTGTGATCTGTCTCTGCCGACCTATACTTCGAATATTGTAAATGTAGGAATTCAGCAGAGCGGTATCGATGAGGAAATTCCGGAGAATATTTCTGAAGAAGAAATGAACCGGCTGCTATTGTTTGTGTCGGAGGACGACAGGCAGGATATTCAGGATGCATATGAAAAAAGTAGTGAAAGCTTTGATTACGATGGAGAAGTGCTGACACTGAAAGATTCAGTGAAATCAGATAATGAAAAGCTTGATGCACTTACAGAAGAGATGAAACTTCCGATGATGCTGACTGCCGGATTTGAGAATGGCAGTGATACAACAAAGCAGATGGAAGGGCAGTTAAAAGAGCAGATGAGCCAGGTGCCGGGAATCGAGAAGATGTCTGTGTTTGACATATTTGGCATGATGGATGATACGCAGAGAGCAGCAATTGTTGATAAGATTACGGAGCAGATGGATAAGATGCCGGATTCGATTCTGGATCAGGCAGCAATTTCTTATGTGAAATCCACGTACGAACAGATTGGTCTGGATACCGGACATATGAGTACGGTGTATATTTTAAAAACAGGTGCAAAGATGCTGGGACTTGCAGCACTTGGCATGGCAGCAAGTATTCTGGCCTGTCTTATGGCGTCAAGAGTTGGAGCTAAGGTCGGACGTGGACTCAGACGTGATACCTTCCGCAAAGTCATTGGATTTTCTAACGCAGAGTTTGACAAATTCTCGACCGCATCATTAATTACAAGAAGTACCAATGATATTCAGCAGATTCAGCTACTGACAGTCATGATTCTTCGTATGGTGCTGTATGCGCCGATCATGGCAATCGGAGGAATTTTGAAAGTATCTAAGACAAATGTGAATATGTTCTGGATCATAGGCCTGGCAGTGCTGCTTATTGTTATGGTTGTGGCAGTGCTTTTCATTGTAGTTATGCCGAAATTCAAAATCGTACAGAACATGGTAGATAAACTGAATCTGGTCAGCCGAGAGATTCTGACCGGACTTCCGGTTATCCGTGCGTTCCATACAGAGAAACATGAGGAAGAACGTTTTGACAAGGCAAATAAAGATCTGACAAAACTGAACTTATTTGTCAACCGTGCCATGACATTTATGATGCCGACTATGATGCTTGTGATGAATGGGATTACCGTTCTGATTGTGTGGGCCGGTGGACACAGTATTAATGACGGAGCAATGCAGGTCGGAGATATGATGGCATTTATCCAGTATGCAATGCAAATTATTATGTCATTCCTTATGATTTGTATGATTTCGGTTATGCTTCCAAGAGCAGCAGTTTCAGCGGAGCGTGTGGATAAAGTCTTGAAGAGCGAGACAAAAATCCATGATCCAAAGGAGCCAAAGACACTTCCTAAAAACGGCAAAGGAGAAGTTGCATTTGAACATGTATCCTTCCACTATCCGGGAGCAGAAGAAGATGTACTGCATGACATTACATTTACCGCAAAACCGGGAGAAACGACAGCATTTATCGGAAGTACCGGATGTGGTAAATCTACACTGGTCAACCTGATTCCGCGATTCTATGATGTGACAGAAGGAAGGATTACGATTGACGGACAGGATGTAAGAGATCTGACACAGCATGAACTTCGTGATAAACTGGGATATGTTCCACAGAAAGGAGTGCTGTTCTCAGGAAATATTGCTTCTAATATTATGTTCGGTAATCCGGCTGGAAGTGAGCAGGAGATGACAGAGGCGGCTCAGATTGCACAGGCTGTCGAATTTATCGACACGAAGCCGGAACGTTACAAGAGCCCGATCTCACAGGGAGGTGCCAATGTTTCTGGTGGACAAAAGCAGAGACTTTCCATCGCGAGAGCCATAGCAAAACACCCGGATGTATACATTTTTGATGACAGCTTTTCTGCACTGGATTACAAGACAGATACCGTTCTAAGAAGCGCATTAAAAGAAAAGACAACAGACAGTGTCGTTCTGATCGTGGCCCAAAGAATCAGTACAATTCTTCATGCAGAGCAGATCATTGTTTTGGATGACGGTAAGATCGTTGGAAAAGGAACGCATGAAGAGCTTCTGAAAACTTGTGATGCCTACTATCAGATTGCAGCGTCCCAGTTGTCGGAGAGTGAATTAAAAGAAGCAATGAAGGAGGAAGACTAATATGCCAAGAGGACGTATGGGTGGCAGACACGGTATGAGCACCGAAAAAGCCAAAGATTTTAAAGGTACCATGAAGAAGCTTATGGGATATCTTACACAGTATAAGATAGGTCTTCTCCTTGTAGTGATATTTGCAATAGGAAGTACTATATTTAATATTGCAGGACCGAAGATCCTTGGAAAAGCAACAACAGAACTATTTCATGGACTGATAAGTAAAGTTTCCGGTGGAAGTGGAATTGATTTTGATAAGATCGCAAAGATTCTCATCGGCCTGATGTGCCTGTATGTGTGCAGTGCATTGTTCTCATTTATCCAGGGATACATTATGACAGGAGTTTCCCAGAAACTGACTTACAGAATGAGAAAAGAGATTTCGGAAAAGATTGACAGACTTCCGATGGGATATTTTGACAAGATGACACATGGTGAGATTCTTTCACGAATTACAAATGATGTGGATACTTTAAGTCAGAGTCTGAACCAAAGTGCAACACAGGTCATTACTTCTGTTGCGACAATCATTGGAGTACTGGTCATGATGCTCAGCATCAGTCCGCTTATGACAGTGATCGCAATTTTAATCCTTCCACTTTCCATGGGGCTGATCGGAATGATCGTGAAGCGTTCCCAGAGATATTTCAAGGAACAGCAGGAGTATCTTGGATATGTTAATGGACAGGTAGAAGAGGTCTATGGCGGACATAATATTGTAAAGGCATTTAATAAAGAAGACGATGTCATAGATGAATTTGACAGAGATAATGACAGACTGTATCGTTCTGCATGGAAATCACAGTTCTTATCCGGAATGATGATGCCGATCATGCAGTTCGTTGGAAACCTGGGCTATGTTGCAGTTGTAATTCTTGGTGGTTATCTGGCAATTAAGAAGACGATTGAAGTCGGAGATATCCAGTCATTTATCCAGTATGTGAGAAATTTTACACAGCCGATCCAGCAGGTGGCACAGGTGGCAAATATGCTCCAGTCTACAGCAGCCGCTTCTGAGAGAGTGTTTGAGTTCTTAGAAGAGCCGGAAGAAGAGGCAGCACCAGAAAATCCGGTTGTATTAAAGAATCCAGAAGGAGCTGTAGAATTTGAACATGTTCATTTTGGCTACAATCCGGAGCATACAATTATTCATGATTTCAGTGTAAAAGTAGAACCTGGACAGAAAATTGCAATTGTAGGACCGACCGGAGCCGGCAAGACAACGATGGTAAAATTACTGATGCGTTTTTATGATGTGTCAGGTGGTTCCATCAAGGTAGATGGACATGATATCCGCGAGTTTGACAGAGGAGAACTGCGTCGTATGTTTGGTATGGTACTTCAGGATACATGGCTGTTCAAAGGAAGTATTGAAGACAATATCCGTTATGGCAAACTGGATGCTACACATGAAGATGTGGTGAAAGCAGCGGATGCAGCTTATGCACACCGGTTTATCCAGACTCTGCCAGGTGGATATGGTATGGAGCTGAATGAAGAGGCAAGCAACGTATCCCAGGGACAGAAACAGCTTCTGACGATTGCAAGAGCGATTCTTGCAGATCCGAAGATTTTGATTTTAGATGAGGCTACAAGTTCGGTCGATACACGTACTGAGGTGCGTATTCAGAAAGCAATGGATAACCTGATGAAAGGGCGCACAAGCTTTATTATCGCGCACCGTCTGTCTACGATTCGTGACGCAGATCTGATCCTGGTCATGAAAGAGGGAGATATCGTGGAGATGGGCAGACATGAAGAACTACTTGCGAAAAATGGATTCTATGCGGATCTGTATAATTCACAGTTTGAACAGACTGCTTAAAAAGGAATTTTGAAACATGAATGTGGAGCCGGGAAGGCTGTCAGATTAAGGGCAGTTTCCTGGCTTCATTTAAAGATGTTGGGGTCAAAAGCCCCCAACTATGATACCTACGGATTGTTCCGTGCTTTGCACTCCCACAATCCTCCCAATTATTCGCATATCGTGGGATTGTCATCCCACTTTTAGGCTCATATTGGGGCGGATCCCAAGGTCTTTCATCCACTTATGAGCAAGCTCATGTGGATGAAAGACCTTTTGACCCTGGCATCATTTAAATTAAGTATTTTATAAGATTTCTATGGTTGTGCGAAGGACGGATTCTATAGTATAATGTAAATTCGTAAGGAGCTAAAGAGAAATGTTAGAAGAAAAACCAGAATATAAAAAACGAAAAAAATATACGAAAAGACGTCAGCAAGTTATCAGACAGTTATTCTTTACAGGAGTGGCAGTCGTTGCTGTTATCATCGGTTGTGCAACATGGGCATTAAAGTCTGATAATATGGCAAGAAAGGCTGATATACAGGCAAAGACATCTCAGACCGGCAGAAAAGCGGATGCAGCAAAGACATCGGTTGAGAATGGGGTACAGGCGAACAGTGAAGCTGTGAAAGAGAAGACAGATGATAAGGATACATCAGATACGACTAAGAAGACAGAGACAACAGAGGAGCGAATTGCAAGGGTAAGACAGGAAGCAGTTACGGCAGGATACCCGGAGAAGGTCATTGAACTTCTGGATAAGAATCCGGAGACGGTACAGTTTGTGGAAGATTATGGAAAGAAGAAAGATCAGGCACCGGCTGCAACTGTGGAAGCAGAAGATGGCTATTCCGGTATGTTTCCGGAGATTCTCCAATGGGATGAAAGATGGGGATATTCTCCATACGGAACGAGTATTATTGCAGTAAGCGGCTGCGGTCCAACTTGTGTTTCTATGCTGGTCGTAGGGCTTACCGGAGATAAGACAGTGACTCCTTCAGTAGTTGCTGATTACGCAACACAGAACCATTATGTAGATGAGAATAATGATACGACCTGGGCATTTATGACATCAGGCGTGGAACATTGGGGACTGACGTGCCGTGAGAGTAATGGGAATGAGAGCGAGATCGCAAAAGAACTGGAGGCAGGGCACCCGGTCATCTGCAGTATGCGTCCGGGAGACTTTACAGATATCGGACATTTTATCATATTGACATCTTATAATAATGGAAATGTCACGATTTGTGATCCATTCAGCCTTGAAAATTCCAAGAAAAGCTGGAATTATTCCCAGATCAGTTCCCAGATCAAAGCAGTTTGGGTATATTCAAAATAATTCATAAAAATTCATAAAAATACAGCCTCTAAATAAAAGTAGAGGTTGTATTTTTTTAGAAAATGGGTTACAATTGTTTAAATGTATACAATAACACAATATAAAAAAGACATCCCAAAGATACGGGAGGGCGCAAGGAGGGACCCTGGAATGAGTAATAATGAGGTCATGAAATTAGAAGAAGATAAAGATTTAAAAGGAGAATTTAAGGAGCTTTGCAAAGCCCTTCGTAATAACCATAGAATTGATCCCAATCTTTATGTAGAATATGATGTAAAGCGTGGACTGCGTGATTCAGCTGGAAAAGGAGTCCTGACAGGACTGACTGAAGTTTCAGATGTAACAGGATATAATCTGATCAACGGACGTAATATTCCGGCAGAGGGACGTCTTTATTATCAGGGAATTGATGTTAATGATATTGTAGACAGTCTGAAAGACAGAAAATTTGGATTTGAGGAGACTGTATATCTGTTGATGTTCGGACATTTACCAAATAAGACAGAACTGGAACATTTCCTGGATGTAATGTTTGAATTACAGGAGCTGTCCGGACGATTTGTCCGTGATGTTGTCATGAAAGCTTCTAATGAGAATATTATGAATGCGATGCAGCGTTGTGTATTGACACTGTATTCTTATGATGAGAATCCGGACGATATTTCTCCGGAAAATGTACTTCGTCAGGCACTTGAGCTGATTGCAAAACTGCCACTTATTGCCGTATATTCTTATCATTCATATAGACATTTTCGTAAAGATGAGATGCTCTTTATCCGTAACCCGGAGAAGGGATTATCACTGGCAGAGAATATCCTTCTGATGCTCAGACCAAAGGGAGAATATACAGAACTTGAGGCAAAGGTACTGGATATTGCGCTTGTACTTCACGCAGAGCATGGCGGTGGTAACAATTCCACGTTTACAACGCATGTAGTAACATCTTCAGGAACAGATACTTACTCTTCAGTAGCAGCTTCTATCGGTTCTCTGAAAGGACCTAGACATGGTGGTGCGAATCTGAAAGTTCAGAATATGTTTGATGATATTAAAGCTCATGTGAAAAACTGGGGAAATGAAGAAGAAGTGGGTGCTTATTTACACAAGATTTTGAATAAAGAAGCATTTGACCATTCTGGATTGATCTATGGTATGGGACATGCGGTTTATACATTGTCTGATCCAAGAGAGGTAATCTTGAAGAGATTTGCCAAAGCTCTTGCAGAAGAAAAAGGACGGATGAAAGAGTTTGCTCTCTATGAGCTGGTAGAGAGTCTTGCAGGTAAGATGATCAAAGAGCAGAGAAATCTTCAGAAAAATGTCTGCGCAAATGTAGACTTTTACAGTGGATTTGTGTATTCTATGCTTGGTATTCCACAAGAACTCTTTACGCCAATCTTTGCAATTGCCAGAATGCCGGGATGGAGCGCACACCGACTGGAAGAGTTGACAAATGCGAACAAAATTATCCGTCCGGCTTACAAATATGTGGGACATCATACAGAATTTGAGACAATGGAAGAGCGCAGCGCAGAGAAGATTACAGATGAAGATGTAAAAGAAGAGCCGGAAAAGTGCAAGAAAGAAGAAAAAGGGAAAAAATAAAAAACATATAGATACAGGAGCATGAAATATGGAAGAGAAGCAGGAAAAGAGCAGAATAGACAGACAGTTTGATTTTATCCGGGAGATTGATAAGGAAAAGTTTATTACAAGACAGACTTTTTTATCAGATGCAAAGCGGCGTGAAAACGATGCGGAGCATGCATGGCATATGGCAATCATGACGCTGCTTTTAAGTGAGTATGCCAATGAGGAGATTGATGTTCTTCGGGTTCTCAGTATGCTTCTTATCCATGATCTTGTAGAGATTGATGCCGGAGATACTTATGCATATGATGAGGAAGGAAAGCAAACACAGAGAGTACGGGAAGTAAAGGCAGCAGACCGGATCTACGGAATCCTGCCGGAAGATCAGGGGGAAAAGCTTCGTGAACTTTGGGAAGAATTCGAGGAGGCTCAAACGCCGGAAGCTAAGTTCGCGCACGTGATGGATAATGTTCAGCCGGCGATGCTGAATGATTACACAGAAGGAAAAGACTGGATTGCCAAGGGTGTGCGGTTAAGCCAGATACTGGAACGCAATGCACATACAGCAGAAGGTTCACAAAAACTGTGGGATTATGCATATACAAACTTTATTGAGCCAAATGTAAAAACCGGTAAGATTAAAGATGACACAAAGTAGATACATTAGAATATAAAAGATCATAAATGCCATACAGACTGACAGATATCCGAAATCAGGATATTTATAGTCTGTATGGCATTCTTGTTTATCATTTTGAAAGCCGCTGATAGAACTGCTCATAAAAATCCACATCTTCTATGTAGGGGAGAAGATAAAAAGTCTGAAGTATCTGAATACTGAGTGCCTTTATCTTTTCACTGTCTTCGGATGTCATAGCATAGTTTTGTAACGGTTTGAGATAGTAGTGCCAATCAGATACGAATTTTTCGTGCCTTGAAAAATCCGGCTCATCAATCCATTTACGGACTTTGATCTTTGCCTTTCCGGGTTTTGGACATTCGTGAGTCTGGAGAAAATATGAAAAAGAATCATTTTCATAGTAACGCCCCAGTGGAAAGAGCCGGCAGAATCCCGGACGGAAAGGGTGTATGCTGCAGCGGCTATCCTTATTCAAATACATGCAGGAATCGGTATTTCCATTCATTTTAAGGTGAGGCAGGATCAGTCCGTCTACGACACCAAGTTCCAGGGAAGAAGCAAGAAGAGCCACAGGCGTGGTCTTAAGTCCCATGCATAACCGATACATATCATACGGGTCCAGAACAATGGAATCTCCCATGCCCTGACAGCAGGAAGCACACCCCTGACAGCCCATACAATCAGCTTTTACCATATCGTTGGCAGTATATAGTCTACCGTCTGAAATTTCATTTAAATCAATATCTCTTAACATATTTAAGTCCTCGTTATTTTATTATCACAGGCATTCATGAAATTAAAACTGCCTGGATTTATTATAATAAAAATATTGAGATAATGTAAAGGAAAAACAGTGTTTTTGTACCTTTCGAAAGGAAATGTATGGACTTTAAAAATTTACTGTGTTAAAATGTAACAGTGATGAGATATGAAAACAAAGGAGTGTAAATATATATGAGCAAGAAGATCAGAACGGAGGCGGTTGACTATCTTTTTAGCGCCATCTTAAGTCTGGAGAATAAGGAAGAATGTTATACATTTTTTGAAGATATCTGTACGATTAATGAGCTGTTATCGTTGTCTCAGAGATTTGAAGTTGCAAAGATGTTAAGAGAGCACAAGACTTATCTGGAGATTGCAGATAAGACAGGAGCTTCCACAGCAACGATCAGCCGTGTGAACCGTTCATTAAACTATGGCAATGATGGATATGATATGGTATTCGAACGAATTGGCATGGGAAGTGAAGAAGAAAATAAATAAGAAGAAAAAATTCAGATAGAATAATGAGAATGATATCAGGGACTGTTTCAGAAAAGAAACAGTCCCTTTGTTTAAGTGAGAATTATTTCTCTACATATTTTCTGGAAAGAGCGTAAGATCCGATCCATCCAACTAATGTTACGATAGTCAGGATAAACAGAAGAATCCAGGCACTTGTGTATGCTCCTGTTCCGTCATAAATCGCAGCAACCATAAGAGAACCGCATGTCAGACCAACCTGAGTAAAGCTGTTTGCAATACCATAAGCCTGTCCATATTTCTTTGTACCAAATACAGCAGCTGTTACAAGTGGTGGAGTTACAGTTCCTATGGCATCTCCAAGTCCGAAGAGGACTGCCATAATATAAAGCATTGTTACGTTGCTTCCCATTAACATGAAGATGAAAGATACTGCGAATGCAACACATCCACATACAGTACTGACAACAACACCGAAACGGTCATTTAACCATCCAAGTACGATCTTGCCAAAGATACCAACCATTGAGTAGATGGAAATAATTGCAGCCTGAATTGCCGGTCCGTGCATTTCTTCAATTGCCGGTGGGAATTGTCCCAGAGAACCGGAGTTAATAAGACCGTTGCAAAGCATACCGATCAGCATTAACCAGAAGAAGAATTTTGGCCAGCACTGCTGAACTTCTAAAGAAAGATCGGACTCTTTTTTATCAGAAGATTTATCAGCAGTTTTTGTATCGACTTCGTCACTTCCGTATGGTTTCAGTCCCATATCCTCAGGACGTTTACGAAGGATGAAGAAGGCAGCTGGAAGAGCGATTACAAGTACGATCAGAGCCATGATCTGGTATGTATGTCTCCAGCCATATTTTCCAAGTAACATAGTTACGATTGGACTGAAGATTGTACCGCCAACTCCGATACCAGCCATTGCAATACTCATTGCAAGACCACGTTTTTTAGCAAACCAGTTTGTGATCATCATACTTACTGGAATCAGTGCAGAATTTAACCAGAATACTCCAATGAATACAGAGGAGATATACAGGTGAATTGCATTCTGAGCCAATGAGTAAGAAGCGTAAGAGAGTGCGAATCCGATAATGCTGACGCACTGGATTTTACGCATATCGCCTTTTGCAAGTCTGGAAGAAACCATAGGGGAAATAAAAATTCCCAGTCCTTGAAGGATTGTATTTGCAAGAGTAAATCCGCTTCTTGAAAGACCAAGTTCTTCTGTTACCTGAATGAGGAATTTGTTACTAAGTGCCATGATCGGAGGTACCATTGTACATGTGATGAGAAGACATCCGATTACAATATACCAGCCATAGTGTATTTTTTTCTTTTCCATAGTCTTATTCTCCTTGTTTGTTTAACCAGTTGAATGCACAGGTTGCGTGTACAGCAGCTCCGTACGGAAGAGCATCTTCATTGAAGAGGACTCCTGGGTTGTGATGCTGTACCGGACATCCGTCTACCTTTGCTTCTATCATGAAGTAAGTTGTTGGCACATGCTCAGAAATAAAAGCAAAGTCATCGGAAGGTGTTACCATATAATTAGTTTTTCCGATGATTCCCGGTTCAATTTCAGAAGCGTATCCGGCTAATTCCTTTGTCATCTCAGGATCGGAGTATGTAGAAGGAACATCGGAAAGTACTTCATAGTCAACGGTTGCTCCGAAAGATTTTCCTTCATATTCGCAGATTTCATGCATTCTCCTTACAAGTTTTTTACGAAGTTCTTTATTGTATGTACGAAGAGTTCCCATCAGAACAGCCTCGCCTGGGACAATATTCGGTGTTGCTCCCGCATTAAATGCGCCAAATGTCAGAATCGCACGCTCAGCAGATGGTGTCTCACGTGCGATCAGGTTCTGAAATGCACTGTAAATGTGAAGACCAACGTTAATTGGATCGATACCAAGTTCCGGCATTGCTCCATGACAGCCATTTCCATGAACGGTAATCTTGAATCCGTCACAGGAAGAGGTCATATAACCAAGTCCGTAATTCAGGGCTGGTTTGGAAGAATCCAGCATAACATGCATGCCGACAGCAGCATCAACTTTTGGATTTTCCAGGATTCCGGCAGCAATCAGCTTTTTGGATCCTGTAAATGTCTCCTCAGCCGGCTGGAACATGAGTTTTACACTTCCGCACAATTCATTGCGGTGTTCATACAGCATCTGAGCTGCACATAACAGCATTGCTGTGTGAAAATCATGTCCACAGTTGTGAGCTGCATCAGTTTCAGTTTTAAATGGAAGATCGTTGTTCTCCGGCATTGGAAGAGCATCCATATCTGCACGAAGCAGAAGAACCTTTCCTGGCTTTGCGCCTTCAATCAGAGCAGTCACACCGGAAGGACAGATCTCAGTTGGAGTCAGTCCGATTTCACGGAGACGCTCCATGACGTATTTAGTTGTGTTTGGCAGATTCTCGCCAGCTTCTGCGTGCTGATGAAGATAACGTCTGTCTGCCTGCAATTGAGACTCAAGCTCTTTTGCACGCTTTAAAAATTGATTCATAGTAATTCCTCCTTATAGAATTAAAGACAATATAAAGACCTGTCTTTATTATAGGCAGATGTTATATTAAAGTCAATAAATATAGATAAAATATATGTATTGCACAAAATATAATTGCCTATATTGCATAAAAAGCAGTGATTTTAATTAGGAATAATTAATAAGAAATGTACGAATATAAGAAGTGTGAAAAGGGCAGTTAGCCATATCAGAAAAAGTGTGGTATCATATTATGGAACAAAGCAGAAGGAGGTCGGAATGTGGGGAAAAAGATAGCAATTATCGCGACCGATTTTTTGGAACAATTCATAAAGGATATGATTACTGAGTTGGATATGGGGTTTCAGTATCACATCTTTACATATGAAAAATTCGAAGATATTAAGGATATTTATAAAAAAATCGGACCGGAATATGATGGGATTTTAACAAGCGGAAGTTTTCCGGCACATATGATTCATCTTTACTATCCGGAAGAGAAGCGTCCGATTGGATGTTTTAACACCGATGACACAGCCATGTATCGTCTGCTGCTGAAGCTTTTGCAGCAGAATCGAAAGCTTGATTTTAGAAGAGTATATGCAGATATCATGGAATTGTTTGGTGGTAATCTGACGGCATTTGTAGAAGGACGGGAAGCCATGCCGGATCTTACCATTCTTTCTAATGAGACATTTACATTGGAAAGGATGCAGAAACTGGAAGAAGAACAGTATGAGAAACATCTGAATCTGTGGAAGGAAGGAAAGACAGATCTTTCAATTACACGTTTTTCAAGCATTGTAAAGAGATTAAAAGAGCAAGGAGTCAATGTATATTTTCCTTATCCGGGACAACAGTATGTACAAAATGTCTGTGAGAGACTGCTCAGTGATATTGAAAAACGGGAACTGGAAGAACGCCAGCCATGTGTCATTGTAGTTCGTCTGTTAGGACAGGAGAATTCAGTTAGTTATTTGCGAGAGCTGGATTCTAATTACATTCGGTTGGAAAGCATGATGATGGAAATGTTTGGAAATGGTATCACAGAATTTTCACTTCACAGATATCATTATGGAATGGAGATTCTTGCAACCAAAAAAGATGTTCTTAAAATAACGGAGGATCTGTCAAGAGATGGATTGTTCGCAGAACTTAAGAAACGAAAGACCAGCTGGAACTTTTGTATTGGCTATGGTTTTGGAGCAGGAATCGCCCAGGCAAGATTGAATGCGTTGAATGCATGCCATGAGGCAGAACTAAAAAAGAATACGAGCTATGTAGTAACAGAAAAGGAAGAACTGATCGGCCCTCTTGGAGTGGAGGCAACTGAGACATTTATGGTTGATAATCAGTCTTACCGGGATATTAAGTCAAAACTATCACCGATCACGGTCAGCAAAGTTATGTCTGCCTTGGAGGCATCTGCAGAAAAAGAGATTACAGCACAGGAACTTGCGTTCAGGTTAGGAGTTACAAAAAGAAGTGCGAACCGTTTTCTGTCAACATTAGAGCGTGAAGAAATATTGAAAGTTGCATACAAAAAGAGAACTACTTCCAGAGGAAGACCGGAGAGTGTATTTGTGCGAAAAGAAAAGTAGCCGATGAAGGCTACTTTTTTTTGTGTACTGGTTCTGGTAATTCATCAATAATTCTTTCAATCAGAGCCTTCTTTGCATATACATCAAAGCTAAGAGAAGAAATTAGAGAAAATAACTGCAGATATTCCCGGTCACTGTCAGAGAGACCTTCCATATCTTTGAAAGTATTCTGAGAAGTCTCGTATGCTTCGCGGACTTCATCTTTTAAGTTCTGAATCTGGCTCTTTGCCGTGTCGCAGACTTCTTCGTAGATAGATGCAACATCGACAGCACTGTCTGTATCAAAATACTTTTCCGTAATTGGAGTAAGAATCGTCTCAATATCCTTGATGGACAGGATCGTTTTAAAATAATAGATAAAAATCATGACAACCACATGTTCTTTGGAATACTTCTTCTTAACCGGTGGTGGGAGAAGGTTGTTCTTTGCATAATTATTGATCATTGTCTTTGTCAGAATCTTATCCTTATCGTACCGCTTACTGGAGCTTAACTGTTCGTCCATAAAGCTAGTCACCTGATCCATATATAATTCAATATTCGGTATATCCTCAGAGCGTACATAATCCATATTGGAAATACCTTCTAACATGCTGTTCAGTAGTTCATCCATATTAATCTTCATAATTGCCACCTCAATATAGATATTATATAGTAATAAAAACTATATGACAAGCAAAAAATAAAATGTTCACATATTGTTAAGAAAATAACATAACGAGCTAATGAGCAGTTAAAAATAGGTTAGATTAGTGGAGAAGAGTACGTGTGTGTGGTAAGGTGAAAGCAAGAAAATTACGAGGAGGCAACGAAGATGATCAATGCAATTTTAGTAGTCTTGTTAGTTTTGATTGGAGGAGTACCATCGATACTTTTGACATTAAGTGTACCGGTGATGTTGGTATGGAAGATTTACCGGAAAGTCAGATATGGGTATAGCTTATATCAGTAAGTGAAGATAGAAGAATCAAAAGGGACAGCATCTGAAAAAGGTGCTGTCCTTTTGATTTTAGCAAAATCTTAACATATGTATGTGATATAATTCTTAAGCGAAGTATCACATTTTTAGCAGACATAAAAAGAGCAGTTTTC